>Ga0316217_10002540_pt1 | contig 21807 bp, 18 predicted proteins | sample 1anoAmetaG_FD_203633 | JGI IMG/M metagenome (GOLD analysis project Ga0316217, IMG submission 203633) | Freshwater microbial communities from Trout Bog Lake, Wisconsin, USA - 1anoA | ecosystem: Environmental > Aquatic > Freshwater > Lake > Hypolimnion/Profundal zone | place: USA: Wisconsin...
GAACCAGTGCACCCCGGGAGGAGGACATCCCATTCTAGTGGTTTCCAAGCCCCGGTCCCCCGGGGCTTCCTTATGCCGCTCTCAGCGAGGTCGAGCAGGGGACTCTCAAATAGCCTGAGTCATAACATCCCGTCAAGGCGGTCTTCCATCATGCCCTCACTGTGGGGGTGTGACCAGTTGCAGCGGGACGGCAGCACCCGGATACCGGAACGGCAGAGATTGAGGAACCTGCGCAACGATCTTGAGGGCGCCAGAGCCGCCGATGGAAATCCCCAGGAGCACCACGTCCCTGGTGAGCGGGAAGCGCTTCACCAACCTGATTACTAACCGTGTCGTCGGTCGCATCAGCCTATTTCTGGAAAACCTAGCTCCGAACAAGGAACTTGCCAGGCTTGAGGGGGAACATCGTCGCCTCAAGCTGAAGGTCGAGGATCTGGGAATGCGCATCGGCGCGGACGACAGCAATGACCGCCTGAACTCGATACTGAACATAATCTCGACACATGTTTCGCATTACATTCAGAACTTCGAAGCCGAGTTCGGCGCCTATCCGGCGCGGTTCGACCTGGCCAATATCACAATCGTCTTTGATCGCCCCGAACGCCCGGTTCCCATGAGCAGGACGGGCGGTGGCGAGAACCATCTCGCCTACCACCTCTCAGCGTTGCTTGCCCTGCATCTATTTGCAGTCAAGAACAACCGCCCATTTCCACGGTTCCTACTTATCGACCAGCCGACCCAAGTCTATTTCCCATCCGAGCAGGTTTACCAGGAAGCTGATGGTTCGGTCCAGAAGACGGAGGCCGAAGCCGACCTGCAGGCGGTCCGGCGATTATTCGAGTTGCTGCTCAAGTTCACGCAGGATGACGCACCAGGCTTCCAGCTGATCGTGACCGAGCACGCGAATCTGCGCGAGCAGTGGTTCCAGGACTCACTTGTCGAGCAACCTTGGGCCAAGCCGCCAGCACTTGTTCCCGAAGACTGGCCATAGCAAGGCTATCGGAAGGCTCAGGACTGAATCGCTGGGGAGATTTAGCGATATTAACCGGTGAGGGTTGTCATAGCCTCAAGCGCATGGGGAGCAAGTAGCTTCGCAGGATTGGGTCCGAGAGCCTGCGGTCATTGCAGGAGCTCATTCCAGGGGATGTCGTAGGCCGTGCTGCGTCCACCTCTGCCGAGGGGGCTCAGGCATCCCAGGCGCATCAGGTCCGCCAGATCCCGGGTTGCCGTTGGTTTGGTGGTCTGGGCCATGACCTCGTATTTTCGGGCGCTCAAGCCACCCTCGAAGCCACCGGGGCCTGCATCCAGCAGGCGATTGAGCACCTTGCGCTGGCGCTCGTTTAGGTCGGTATGGCGGTGCTGGCTCCAGAACGCGACCTTGGCGAGGGTGCGGCGGATGATCTTCTCGGAGGTCGTACAGGCCTCCGGGATCTGGGTGAGGAACCACTGCAGCCAGTCTGTGACATTCATGCCGGTCTCGAACGCCTGGGCGGCCTTCAAGGCCGCGTAATACTCGCCCTTGACTTCGTTGATCCGGGCGGACATCCGATAGAGGAAATCGGACCGTCCCTCGGCCTGGGCCAAGGCCAGGTCGGTGACGGCTCGGGTGATCCTGCCGTTGCCGTCCTCGAAGGGGTGCAGGGTCACCAGCCAGAGGTGGGCGATCCCGGCGCGGATGAGTCCGTTGCCCCCCTCGCTGGGGCGATTGAACCATTCGCAGAACGCCGCGAGGTCCCCCTCAAGGTGATCCCGGGAGACGCCTTCGAAGTCGATGATCTCCCGACCCGCAGGGCCCGACTGCACGATCACCTCGTCTGGCCGGAGCATGCCGGTCGCCACCTGGCCCAGGCCGCTCCTGGACTCGGGGAACAGGGACTTCTGCCATTCGCAGAGGCGCTCTATGGTCAGGGGCTCCTGGAAGCGGATCGTGGCATCGCAAAGGACCCCGATCAAGCCGTCGGCGCCCCTCGACTGGGGAGTCTCTCGGTTCCAGGGCAGGCGCAGTTGGCGGGCCACGGAGGCAGCCACCGATTCCGGGTTGAGGTGCTGGCCTTCGATGGCGCTGGTGCTGATGCCCTCGAGTTTCAGGATCTCCGCCAGGGCTTCCAGGGTGAGGTCGGGGCCCAGGATCTTCCCGGCCATCCTCAGCTGTCCCTGGCTGCCCGCGGCCTGGGCCAAGGGGGTAGCCAGGAGGTTCATGTCCCAGGTGAACCTGGGCCAATCGGGATGTTGCCAGATCCATCTTGCCGCCATATTCGGATCATCCGGCGATTCGAATATGGGGCCTAATCGGCTCACTTTCAAGGACGGGCGTGGGCGGATCGGCCTTGGGGAAGGTGGCGGGGCAGGGGGGGGAGGGCCTGGTTTGTAGCCGAGGGCTTCAGAACCAGCGTCAAGTCCGCGGGAAACGGAGGGAAGCTCTTTCGGGTTGGAGGGCTGCCTTTTGGGCCTATCGGGTTTGGTCGGCATACTTGAGGGTCCTTCTGGTGAGCCCAGAATTCGGCTCATTGAGTGAGCCAAATATGAGACTGATTCGGCTCATTTTCAAGATCGAATTTTCAAGGTCCTTTGATTTTGGCGATTCGCCGAACCTGTTCTTGAAGATTCAGGGGCAAGAGGATTGGGTTGATACGCCTGGTCGTGGCTGACGCTTTGAGGCCTGTTGTCTACTATTGACTCTTGTCCAATCTGAGTGGACAATGGTCATGGATGGATTTCATGGCGCCTCGCAACCCCCTTCTTCCCCTCGAAGCCGCCTTGGCGGAGGGTTTGGTTTTGGGGATGAAGGTGAAACAAATCAAAGTTGTTCCCCACCGGTTCGACCCTGAACCCGACGCTTGGGTTCGACTCGCAATTGGTGAAACGACCTTGGAGCTGCCTGTACTGGTGCGACGTGACGTGACGCCGGACACCTTGGGGGCTATCGCCCACCGGATGGCCCAGTGGGGCGGGAAGGCCTTGCTGGTCGCCGGCTATGTGCCCCCAGCCATGGCGGATGCCCTTCGGGCAATGGGCATGGCCTTCCTGGACGGAGCCGGCAATGCCTTTCTGGATGCCCCCCCGTTGTTCGTCTGGGTCAAGGGCCAACGCAAGCGCCTACCCACTAAAGCCCAGGAACCCCTGGGAAGGGCCTTCCAGCCCAGAGGATTGCAGGTTCTGTTTGCCCTCCTCTGCGATCCGGGCTTAATGGATCGGCCCTATCGCGAGATCGCGGCCCATGCCAAGGTCGCCCACGGGACCGTGGGGTGGGTGATGGCGGAATTGCCTCAGCTCGGCTTCCTGGGTGAGGTGAAGGGCCATCGCCGTCTGCTCCAGGGGGAACGTCTTCTAGCCCAGTGGGTCGAGGCCTATGCACGCACGCTTCGGCCCAAGCTCCTGCTAGGAAGGTTCGCCACTGAGAAGCTGGATTGGGCCCAGGGCGCAGAGGTAGAGCCGTATGGCCTCCTGCTTGGGGGAGAGCCGGCCGGCGAACGCCTGACCGGATACCTCAAGCCGACCACGGCCACCTTCTACGGGGAGCAGGTGGACCCCCACTTCCTTGCGGCCCACCGACTCAGGAAGGATCCGGCCGGGAGGGTCGAGTTCCGGCGCCGATTCTGGGCGTTCGAGGCCGAAGAACCGCACCTGGTTCCCACCATCCTGGTCTACGCTGATCTGCTGGCTATCGGAGATGGCCGGTGCCTGGAAACGGCGGCACTGCTCCTGGATCGAATTCATGCTCGACTTGTCCGACCGGCCTGAACTTAGGCCCTTGTCATTGGTGGTGCGCGCCCTTCGGGTGGCTGGTTGTGAAACACGCTGCGCAGACATTCAGGTTGGTGCCTGGGTGGGTTGGCAGTTGGAGAAGGTGGATGGGCAGGAAGAAAGCTGGGAAGGTGCGCAGCCAGCTTCCTGGCTGCATGGGTGATGATCCTGGCACAAGTTTGGTTGGTAAGGTTGGTTTGTTAAGCCTGGCAGTCAAGGTGTGCAGGGGCTGTCCTTGCATTCGGCATGCCCCATGAGATCCAGGCACAGTCCGGCTCTCGCCAGCGCGGGTCCCCGGGAGTCGGAGGGGCAGGGGGCCATTGTTTCCTGTTGTGCAGGATCCAGGCCTCAAGGAGAGCTGATGCAGGGCCTCTCGTCACTGGGCGCAATCAGGCCCATGGACCAGGATGGGCAGGAATCCGAATAACGCCCTGGGGATTCAGGAACCGCAACCGTTCATTAGATCCAGCAAGCTACCGGACGCTTGGACAGCACCCAGAAGATCATGTCTGTCATCGGCGGCTCAGTCCCCAGAGCGCGGATCCGGGCGCAGACCTGGCCCCGGTGGTGCGTGGAGTGGGTGTGCACCTGCAGGCAGATCTCCCCGAGCGTCGCATCTCCCGCCTGGAAACCCAGGCGCTGGCTGATCCGCTCCGCGAAGGGCAGCGGGACGATCCGGTCCAGGTCCGACGCGGCCAGGCCTCCCAGCACCCGCCGCCAGCTGGCGTGGGACTCCCGGGCGAAGACCGCCAGGGCGCGGGCATCCAGGCCCCGGGTGGCCTCCCGGTCCACGGGGCGGCCCTCGATCAGGTCCAGGTAGAGGCGCTGGACCACCAGGAGGTGGCGGAACCGCTCCAGGCAGTCTGCGTCGGTTTCGAGGGACTCCTGGCCGAGAAGGGTTCGGAGGACTGCGGAGTCGGCCCATTCGCACTGTGCATGGAGGTCCTTGAGCAGTTCGGGCGCGTTCATGGGGGCTCCCCGGGAAGGGGACTAGATTACTCCGGTCCGCCTGGTTTAATCATGTGAACATTGGGGGATATCCTTGGCTCCGATGCTCTACGACGATGGCGCCATGCGCATCCGGACCCGTTTGTCGGATGGGCCGATAGAAACTTACGAGCAACCGCTCACCCGTGGCCCGATTTGGGGAGACGCACCTCGGATTCTAAATAAGAAAAAAGACATCCAAAAACTATTGACTATCTGAGACCAATGTCCTACCTTCGGAGACTGTCTGGTAGTCAACCAGCCACCCTAGGAGCTTCCCGTGTTCATCAAATCCCTCAGCCAGCTTGGCACCGTCGGCGCAACCGCGTCGCGTGTGGCGATGCTCACGGCCCTGGGCTTTGATACCCGGTGCTCGGAGTGGCCAGGTTCCCAGGAACCGAAGTCCCATAAGGGCTTTCGCCGCGATTCGAATCAAGACCACTTGATTCCTACCCTGTAAGGCGCTCCCGGACGGAGTCTACAGCCGAGAACGGACGCCACCGAAGAACTGGAAAGCCCAGGGGCATGGGCTTGCGACACCAGGAACCCGGAGACACAGGGTAGACGCGAACGACCTGTAGGGGCGTGGCTCAGCGGCTACGGCACCTGGCTCTGACCCAGGTATTCAGAGGTTCGAATCCTCTCGCCCCTTCCATCCCTTTCTGATAGGGGATCGTTCAGCGGCAGGACGCGGGCTTTTGACTCCCGAAATCCTGGTTCGACTCCAGGTCCCTTAACCATTCTCCCTCTGGGTGAGGTCAACCGAAAACAAGTATCGGCTCCGGTTGCTATCCGGGTCGGTGATCGTCTATCTCGATATCAGTTCGACTCAGATCCTCACCGTCATTGCTTTTGTTCAATGCTTGTTCTTTGACAACTTCATATCGAATATAACTGCAATTCTTCGGCAATTGATTTTGCCGAAGTAAGTGGAAAGCAGGCAGGTATCGGGGCTCTTCCAGCCCGGCAGATCAACGTGTTCTCAACCATTAGAGAAGCGCATCACCGGCACACGAGGACACCGGGCCTGCCGTTACTGAAGCGTTGGAGGAGTCCGGCCGTCCTCGGTGCACTGTCTATGCACAGACCACGGGTTCGAATCCCGTACGCTTCGCCAATCTTGGGTCCGAAGTGTTGACGCGTGGCATTCCTGCCTTGCAAGCAGGAGGACCGGGTTGAATTCCCGGCGGATCCACCAAGGGGGGCATGGCCAAGCTGGCAAGGCACCTGGTTCTCAGCCAGGAAAGCGCGGGTTCAAGTCCCGCTGCCCCTTCCACCCATAGCCCGCGCTCAGGGAGCCGGCTGGACTCCAAAGCCGGCCTTGCGAGGTTCAAGTCCTCGGCGGGTTGCCATCACTGCCGCAGAGCTGCACGGTCGAAGCAGTCGGCTGATAACCGACCTACGCGAAAGCGTTCAAGCAGGTTCGACTCCTGCTGCGGCAACCATCAAGGCGAGTTGAGCGGAAGCGGTATCGCACCCGCCCCGAAAGCGGACTGGCCCTCTGCCCCGAGGGTCTGGGAGTTCAAGTCTCCCACTCGCCGCCAATAGCCCCCATAGCTTAATGGACCAGAGCCCCAGCCTACGGAGCTGGATGTCGTCCCCGTTCAAGTCGGGGTGGGGGTACCAATCGGGATCCAAGCCGGATCCCCCAGACGTGGGCGTTGGCCGAGAGGCATAGGCGACGGGTTGTGATCCCGTATACAGGAGTTCGATTCTCCTACGTCCAACCACTGCGGGACAGAAGCTGAAAGCAGGTCGCAGCGCCGGTCTGAAAAGCCGGAGGATGTCGGTTCAACTCCGACCTGTCCCACCATTCCGCAGCAGCAACACTCAGGGTTTCATCGCTCGCAGACCCCGGGCCAGGTACGCCGTACAAGCAGGACCACGGCAAGGACCGCCCCCAGTGACCCGGTTGTCCAACAACCGGACACCGGGGGAGTATGGGTTCGAACCCCTAATGCGCAGGCCCACCCCTGGTGAACTCACTCTGCGGATTCATTTCCACCCTACGCGGCAGCAAGGCTTAGCGGTACTTCGTAGCTCAGATGGTAGAGCATTTGCCTCATACGCAAAATGTCACTGGTTCGAACCCAGTCAATCCCGAAAGGGATTCCCCGCTTGCCGATTTCCTCCGCGTTCCCTTCACCTTGTCGCAGCAAGACCAAGGGCTACTTCGCCTGATAAGCGCGATGTCGCTGGTTCGAATCCAGCCCTCCCGACCATCCACCGGGAGGTAGCTCAGCGGTAGAGCACGAACAGACGCCCTGGCCAATTCCCTCGACAAGGATTCATTCACCCGGCGCCCTCATGGTGCCCGCATCTCCCTCGCGCAGCAGGGCAGCACCTGAAAGGAGGCCTCCCATGGCCCGTTTCGCTTTCTGGAAGCCCAAGGCTTCCGACCCCGATACCCTCAACCTCGCCGCTGGCCAGGCTCACGCCATGAGCGCCAAGCTGGAATTTGCCTCGGCCCTTCTGACCACCTTCACCACGGACACCTTCTACACGTCGGCGGGGGATCAGGTCACCCGCATCGCCGAACTGACCCGGAAGCTGGAGGATCCCCTCTTCGCGGCCAAGGCCGCCGTGTACACCCGCAAGCAGAACGGCCTTCGTTCCGTCTCGCACATCGTGGCGGGCGAACTGTCCCGGCGCGTGGATGTGAAGGGGGCGCCCTGGCTCCGGCCCTTCTACCGCAAGGTCGTCCAGCGTCCCGATGACATCACCGAGACCCTGGCCTACCTGAAGGCCAACGGCAACACCGAACTGCGCAAGCTGTCCAATGCCATGAAGCGCGGCTTTGGCGAGGCGCTGGGTTCCTTTGATGCCTACCAGCTCGCCAAGTACCTACGCTCCGACCGGGATCCCAACCTGATTGACGCGGTGAACCTGATCCACCCCAAGTCGACGCCTGCGCTGGCTGCCCTGATGACCGGGCAGCTGAAGCCAGCCGAAACCTGGGAGACCCGGCTCACCCAGGCAGGTCAGGTGGCTGCGAAGGAAGGCCTCTCCGAACAGGAGAAGACCGACCTCAAGGGTCAGGCCTGGGGCGAACTGCTCGCGCAGCACAAGCTCGGCTACCTGGCCTGCCTGCGCAACCTCCGCAACCTCGCGGAGCAGGCCCCCCAGGTGCTCTCCCTCGCCCTGGACTTCCTCACGGATCCCCGGCAGGTGGCGAAGTCCATGGTTCTGCCCTTCCAGATTTACACGGCCGCGGCGGCCCTCGCCAACACGAAGGCCGATACCAGCGCGGTCAAGAAGGCTCTGGACAAGGCCATGGAGCTGTCCCTCCGGAACGTTCCTGTCTTTGAGGGGGAAACCCTGATCGCCGTCGACGTCTCGGGCTCCATGAACGGCCGGCCTGTCCGGATTGCGTCCCTCTTCGCCGCCGTCCTGTTCAAGACGCAGCGGTCCGCCGATGCGGACAACGCGGACGTGATGCTCTTCGACACCCAGGTCCAGCACCTGCGTCTGCACCCCAACGACTCGCTCACGAGCCTCACCCGGGCGATTGAGAAGGCCGCAAAGGGTGGCGGAACGGACTTCCACATCATCTTCCAGAACGCGCGGAAGGCCTACGACCGGATCATCATCCTGTCCGACATGCAGGCCTGGGTGGGCCACCACACGCCCGCCGCGGACCTGGCGGCCTACAAGCGGAAGTTCAAGGCTGATCCCCGCATTTTCAGTTTCGACCTCAACGGCCATGGAACCCTTCAGTTCCCTGAAGCGAAGGTCTTCGCCCTGGCGGGGTTCACGGATGCCGTCCTCGGCACCATGAAGAACCTTGAAAAGGATCCTTCGGCCCTCGTTCACGAGATCGAAGCGGTCACGCTCTGAACCTCCTGGGGCTTCGGCCCCGGGAGCCATGCATCGCCTCCCTGCCCACTGGGTAGAGGAGGCCAGGAGGGGAGGTCTGGCCAGTGCGGCATCCTGGGCCTGGGCATTGTTTAAACGGTCCATCGGTCCTGAATGTCCCGCGTTTCGCCCCAGACAGGGCCCTCCCGTGCCGGGACCACGCAGTGTCCAACCACCGGGGTTCGAATCCCCAACGGTTTTTGGTACCGTGCAATGGTTTGCAACGCCCGCAAGGGCTCCAGCAACAACCGCCCGCAAGGGCTTTTGCAACACCCCCGGGATCCTGTCCAGGCCGGCAGCTTCGTTTTTCGGCATGGAGGTGCGGAACCTGTGGGCTTCACATACGGATCTTCCCGTCTAGACGCGCATGCAAGGCGCACGTCCACCAGGCGGATCCCGGTGAAGCCCCCGCTCCGCGCCCAATGGATGGGCGCTCGGGGTTTTCACAGGAGATGAAAGCCATGTTCAAGCGCATCGATATTCAGGACCAGGAGCGGGGCCTCCTGATCCGCAACGGACGCCTCGTTCGTTGGCTCGAGCCCGGCCGGACCTGGGTCTTCCAGGGACTGGCCCGCATGGAGGTCCGGCTTCTGCCCCGGGACACCCTCCAGAGCGCCTTCAGTCCCGAGTTGCTGGCGGTGGCGCCGAAGGACGCCGTGGCCGAGGCCTTCGTACCGGAGGCCCGGGTCGCCTCATGCGGGTCGACGGCGTACCCAAGGCCGTGCTGGTTCCCGGCCGGTACCTGCTCTGGCAGGTGGCCGCCAAGGTCACGGTGGACCTCGTGAACCTGGAGGCCCTGCGCCCCGAGGTTCCCGAATCCTTCTGGAACCTCATGCCCACCACCCTGCTCCAGACCATCCTCGTCCTTCCCGGTGAGCGCGCCCTCATCCTTGTGGATGGTGTGCTCCGGGACGTTCTGGCAGAAGGTCGCTACGCATACAGCGTGCTCAACCGGAAGCTGGAAGTGGTCTGCGTGGATCTGCGCGAGCAGGACGTGCAGATCCTCGGCCAGGAACTGATGACCCGCGACAAGGTGACCCTCCGTCTGAACCTCATCGTGAAGTACCGGGTCATCGATCCCGTCAAGGCCGTGCAGACCGTCGCGGTGCTGCGTGACGCCCTCTACAGCGAGGCCCAGATGGCAGCCCGCCACTTCGTGGCGGAACTGACTCTGGACCAGCTCCTGGAGCGTCGCTCCGAGGCCGTGGCCCCCATGGCCGAGGCTCTGCGGGAGCGGGCTGGAACTTGGGGCGCAGAGGTTTTGAAGCTCGACGTGAAGGACCTCGTCCTGCCCGGAGAGATGAAGCAGCTCCTCAACCAGGTCATCGAAGCCGAGAAGAAGGCAGCGGCGCAGGTCATCCAGCGGCGCGAGGAAGTGGCTTCCACCCGTTCCATGGCCAACACGGCCCAGATCCTGGAGCGCAACCCCGTGCTCCTGCGTCTGAAGGAACTGGAAGCCTTCAAGGAGATCGCCTCGGCGATCCCCAACCTCACCCTGGTCCTGGGGCAGCCCGAGCTGCTGAAAAGCCTCGGCACCCTGGCCGGATCCTGAGCCACGTTCCTCCGGGAAGGACGGTCCTTTCCGGAGGAAGCCATGGGAGAGAGCGCAAAGTGGCCGAGCGGCTGGCCTTTCAAGCCGGACATTCTAGCGGGTTCGAGTCCCGTCTCTCCCACCAGTACGCACCTTGAACTTCGAGCGGCAGAAGCCTCGGCCCTTACCCGAGTCGGTGCGGATTCAAGTCCCGCAAGGTGCACCAACATCAGCGCGTGGGGTAGTGGTTGCCCACCAGTTTCGGGAACTGGGTTACGCAGGTTCGAATCCTGCCGCGCTGACCAGAAAGGGCACGCCCAAGGGCAAGCCCCCAGGCTTTCGAGCGCAGTTATAGACGATATGAAGTCAGGCCTCTCTGGTCATGCTGCTCGTGACGCACGCCTCGTAAGCGTGAAGGCTGGGTTGAAGTCCCAGGAGAGGCTCCATTCGCGGGTGTGGCGGAACTGGCGTACACCTCCAGCTCAAACCTGGAGTTCCTGTGGGTTCAAAGCCCACCACCCGCACCAAGGAGGTTTACCATGTCCAGACTCACCAAGAAGCACCGGTTCCAGACGGTTATCGCACTCGACTGCAACTACATGCCAATGGTGGAAATGTCCCGCCGCAAGGCCCTGAAGGCCCTTGCCACTGGGCGTGCGCAGGCCCTGGACCTGAAGACCTGGTCGAGGCTTGGACTCCAGGACGTGGCCTCCCAGCCCTTCCACGCGGTCGTCTTCACCGAGGCCAAAGCCGTATCCGAGGCCAAGCTTGGCTTTGGCCGGGGAACCGGAAGCATCCTGCGCCGCGACGGCCATCGTTGTCAGTACATCGGCTGCTCCCGTCGGGCCACCACCGTGGACCATGTGATCCCCCGGTGTCAGGGGGGGCTGAGCAACTGGGGCAATCTGGCCTGCTGCCTTGAGTGCAACCTGCACAAGGGGGGGAGGACCCCGAAACAGGCCGGGATGGAACTCAAGCCCGGGATTCGTTCCCAGAGCGGGATCCTCATGGAGCGATTCCTCGCGCTGACGAAAGTCGAAGGCCTCGCCTAGCGACGGTACTTGCCCTGTATCCAAACGGTAGGGCATGACCCCCAGCCGGACCTTCATCCGGATGGCGTCCAGCCACTTCGACTTGAAGTGGTCTTTGAGCTGGTCGGTCTGGTGCCGGGTGATCCCGGAGTCCTGGGCGAGGCTTTGCAAGGAAGTCAGGTGATCGAGCCACTGGAGCTTTCCTGTGACCACAATCGCCGCCATGTCGGCAGTGGAAAGCAGGAGCAGATCATCCAGGTTTGGGCCCTGCGCGAAGAGCCAGGCGAGGAGGTCGCGCTCGCCGAGGTCGAGGCCCTCGGACACATGGTGCTTGATTCCCAGTTCAGCGCGCATCAGCGGGTTGACGTCATGCACTTTGGAAAGCCCGGCCCGCAGTGGGGCCTCATCTACGACCACGTACCCAGGCTCGCTGGGGTCGCCCGCGAGCGCTTCGGCCACCACTGAGGTCACGGTCTCGACGGAATACCTGCCGCAGATCGCGGCCCAGCAATGGGTGCGAAAGGCCTCGATGATCACGTTCGTATCGACAAAATCCCGCTGCTTGGCCATGGCACCGACCGATCAACGTTCGAAGGGAACGGTCAGGCCGTGCTCTGGGAAAAGCCCTGCCAATTGGGTGAGGTTCATGCCAAGGGCCTTGGCGGCTTTTCGGGCGGACAGCCGGCCTTCGTCAATGGCCCTGTGCAGCATCACTGCGAAGCCCAGCGAATAACGGTTGGGGAGGATGGCGGAACCTCGGTTCGGGCGCTCGCAGGAAAGGGCGGCTCGAGTGCTGTCGCTGATCCATTTGAGGTTGAACATGCGCCACCCCAGTGCCTGGGTGGTTACCCTCAAGCGGGCAGCTACCTCGGCAAAGTGGGCGGCGTCCTCGCCTCGGCTGGGATCGATGAGGGCCTTGAGTGAAGCCAGCGGCATCAGCAGGGCAGCGGCGAAATGGTCGGCCAGCTGCTCGATGCGTTTGCCCTTGTTCCGATCCTCCAGGGAATTGGTCTCGCGGTGTTCCGGCTCCATGAAGTCCCAGGTCAGAGCATGGAAGAGTTCGTGGGCCAGATCGTAGTTCCTCCGGCCCTCGGACTCGTTCCGGTTGACCAGGATGGCGCCCAGATCGTTCAAATGGCAGAAGGCCCCGGAGATGGGCGCACCCTCGGGGATATCCAGGTAGACCACCTGAAGGGAAAGCTCCTGTTCCATGAACTCGACCAGGCGTTCCGCCGGAACCAACCCGAGGTCGAAGAGCTTCACCAGTTCCTCGGCCCGGTCTTGCGCCTCCTCGAAGGAGGAGCGAAGGGTCAACCGCAGATTGCTCTTCAAGGGGGAAGCAGGGCCGACCTGGTGCTCTCGAAGCCAGCGCAACAGTCCAATCAGCCTGCCAGCCCGGGCCTCGAAGCCATCGAGGACGTCTTCCGAAACTTCGGGCGCCACTCGCCAGGAGAACTTGGCCTCTCCCGCAACCACAAAGGGGTCCAGGAAGAACTCCACATCCTGCCCCAGGAGCTCGGCGAGTTTGACGAGTTCGTCAGCCTTGACGGAACGCTTCCCATTCTCGATGTCGGATAGGGTTTGCCGGTCGTTGAACCCCATGGCTGGCGCCAGCTGCTCTTGCAGCATGTCGCAGGCTTCGCGGGCATTCTTGATGCGGTAGCCGATCGATCGGTTCGAAAGGACGTCAGGCGTAGGCATAGGGTTCACCAGAGATCATGATCTTGCATTAGGCTTAATGCAAGATAAGGCTGACTGACGAGATTAGCACGAGAATCTTGCATTCGGTGAGAATCAATCTCAATGGAGCGTGGGATGGCCTGGAAGGTTCCTGGCATCAACCAGCGGGTTCCTCGTCCCAAGCACAGGAACCTGCGCAGAAGGCCAGGAAGCTGCGCAGTCATGCAACCAGGATCCTTGGTGCGCAAGTGCATGCCAAGGCAGGAAGGTGGGCCCGATTATCGAAAACATCACGCGACGTGGGATGAATCCGGCTCTGCACCTGCCGGCCAAGGTTGGATCGACGGAAGCCAAGGAACTATCCGCCCACTGCTACCCAGGACCGGCCCCAGATCCCGGACGCGTGCATCCCGGATCTACACCAGCCCCCAAGGGAAACCGACCCCTGCACCTTGGCGATCTGGTTCCAGTTGGGCCCTTCGGGAACCGTGGAGGTGCGCCCTCGCACACGCATAATAGACAAGGGGGCACCATTGGAAGAGCCACAGGTCGATCGTGACAAACTGCGGGCTGCCCTGAGAAGGCTGCGCAAGGAGGATTTGTTCTACATGCTGGAGGAGGCCATCGCCCTTCTGCCTCAGGGGGATCTCCTGCGGCTCGCCAAGCCTCACCTCAACGTCTCGCGCCTGATGGTGGATGGCAAGCCCAAGGATGATCTGCTCACGGAGGTGAAGTCCTTCGTAGAGCGGAGCCTGGCCGGGGAATACTATGAGTCGTTCGACGTCAACTGGAAGAACTGCTCGGAGCAGTCCATGGGCACCACGGCCTGGATTGCCGACTATGGCCGGTTCCTCAAGCGCTGCGTGGCCGAGGAGAAGACGGGATCCCCCGCCGCCGTGAGGGAGGCCTTCGACCTCCTATTTGGCCTTGTGGACCACATCGACGAAACCTACGACGAAGTGCTCTTCTTCGCAGACGATGGCGGTTCCTGGCAATTTGGCGAGGACTGGCGGCAGATCCTTCCTCCTTGGTTCAGGGTCCTTTCCGCCACGGCATCGCCGGTGGAATACGGCGAGCGCGTGCTCGCGATCCTGAAAGCCCGCTGCGACTTTGGCCGGGACGAAATGTTCGTCGTTGCCCTGAATACCGCCACCCCCGAGCAGCGCATTGTGCTTACGGAGCTGGAGAAGTCCCAGCCCGGGGACAGGCAACGATGAGCGAATACCAGTACTACGAGTTCCAGGCCATCGACCGGCCATTGGCCCCCCGTGAAATCGCTGCTCTCCGTGCCTGCTCGACCCGGGCGCACATCACCTCCACGAGCTTCACCAACGACTATGCATGGGGCAACTTCAAGGGTGACGAGGACGCATGGATGGAAAAGCACTTTGACGCTTTCCTCTATCTGGCCAACTGGGGCACCCATATCCTGCAGTTCCGCCTTCCTTCGAGCCTGCTCGACCTTGATACAGCCGAGTGCTACTGCCATGGGGAGGGCGCTCGTGCCCGGGTGAAAGCTGGAAAGCTCATCCTGCGCTTCGCCTCCGAGGACGATTCCGGCGAGGATGATGTCGAAGGTTCAGGCCGGCTCGCCAGCATGATCGCGGTCCGGGACGGGCTCCTGTGCGGCGACCGGCGTGCCCTCTACCTGGGCTGGCTGTTGCTGGCCCAGACGGGCGAACTGGATGACGACGAACTGGAGCCGCCGGTGCCACCCGGTCTCGAAAACCTTGGAGGCGCCCTGCAGAGCATGGCTGAGTTCCTGCGCCTGGATCCCGACCTGATCCGCGCTGCCGCTGAGGCCAGCAGGCCGCGCGAGGATTCATGCCTGGACCGCGAGGTCGTGCGGGCCTGGGTCCACGGGCTGCAGGGCAGGGAGAAGGATGAGCTGATCGCGAAGCTGGTCATGGAGCAGGATCCTATCCTCGTCCGGGAACTCTACCTGCGTTTCCTTCAGGAGCACCCTTCGGGTGCCAGCCTGGGCGAGGGAGGCGGCCGCTCCGTGGCTATGCTTCTGCGCCTGGCCCAGCAAGGTGCTGCCGCGCGAAAGCGGAACGATGCGGCTTCCCGTGCCCGGGAAAAGGCTGTCCGGGAACAGGAGGCGGCCATCGCCAGGGAGGCCTACCTGGATCGGCTCGTGGGGCAAGAGACCAGGTTGTGGGCCGAAGCTGAGGCCCTGGTCGCCTCCATGAAACCCAAGCATTACGAACAGGCGGTGAAGCTCCTCCTCGATCTGCGGGACATGGGCCATCGCAGCAAAGCTGGCGATTTCACAACGCGCCTTGAGGAATTCCGAACCCTCCATGCCCAAAAGCCCGCCCTCATCAGGCGTATCCGCTTGGCCGGCCTGTGACCCGAATCTCGACCAGTCCCCCCCGGATCTCCACCAGCCCCCTCCAGACCTCCACCAGTCTTCCCTGGCTTCCAGTCACCCGCTACCGGATGCACTGTTGGAAAAGTTGCCCAAGCCAGGGGACAGGCCCCGGCAAAATGCCGGCATTCCTGTCCCAGGCGACGGCGTTCTGCTTCGGCCCCTCCGGCTGCCAACGGCGTTCCATCGCGTCCCTTCCCCGGACGAATCCATGGCGACCTCCACCATCCATGTCCTGGCCCGTGCCGTCATCCGGCATCAGGAGCGCATTCTCCTCTGCCGGCGGCTCGACGCGGAACCAACCTATTTGTTCCTGCCGGGGGGGGTGGCAGCAAGGTGTCGGGCCTCCTCCACGGGGGATGTGCGTGAGCAAAAGCTAACTCACCTCTCTCAAGGTCCAGTGGCAGTCTCCGGAAGGCTCGATGATCCATCTGCGCGTAGCCAGCCTGTCCAGGAAACGGGCATCGTGGCTCACCATCAGCAGCGCTGCGGGGCATCCCTCCAGGGCCTCTTCGAGGCATTCAACCGCGGGCAAATCCAGGTGATTGGTCGGTTCGTCAAGGACCAGGATGTGGGGGGGCGTGGAGTTCGTGGCCAGGAGCAGTTTGCGCAGCTCTCCTGGGCTGGGCTCGACGCTCTGGAGAAGGCGGGCGGGATCCGAACCCAGCCGGCGAAGGAGGGCCATGGCCCGGCCCAGGCGGTCCGGCGGGAGGTCCAGGAAATCCTTCAGAATCCTCCTGGCATCCAAGGCGGTGGTTTCCTGGGGAAGGTAGGACACGCGCACCCCCGTGCGGAAAAGTTCATCCACCATGTGCCGGATCAGAGTGCTCTTGCCGGTGCCATTGTGACCTTCCAGGCCGATCCTGTCGTCAGGCCGCAGGACCAGGGCCGGAACCTCCAACCACCGGGGGCCGCCCAGGGCAATGTATACTGGAGGGAGGGCCAGGAGCAGATCACGGGGCGAACGCTGGCCCTCGAGGGAGAGCCCCAAGGTGAAGGCCCTTTCCACCTTCAGGCCGGACTCGCGGTCCAGAGCCTGCCCCATTCTGCCCTCCAACTGCCGAAGGCGCTGGCCGCTGCCGCTGTCGGTGCAACGGGCGGCATCCACCTTGGCCCTTGCGTCCCGGTCACCCCGGGCCAGGCCGCGCTTGGACCTCTGCCGCTCGCCCTTGGCGGTCTGACCCCGGCGGAGGACACGTTCCTGTTGGAGATTCTTCACCTCATGGCTGGCCTTGTCCCGGGCCCTGACCCGCGCGGTGCGCTCCCTGGCGGCCTCCCGCGCACCTTCGCTGTAGCCCCCGGGTCGCAGAACGGCCTCGCCATTTTCAAGGAAGAGGCACTGTCCGCACAGGTGGTCCAGCAGGTCCCGGTCGTGGCTCACCAGAAGGCCGATGCCGCGAAAGGTCTCGAGGGCACGCCGAACCTGGTCCCTTGCCACCCGGTCCAGGTGATTGGTGGGTTCGTCCATGCCCAGGGCCACCGGGTCGAGGAACAGGGCGGCGCCCACCTGGGCGCGCTTGCGCTCGCCATGGCTGAGGGGCCCCCATCGCCTCGCCCAGTCGGAGGCCACGCCAAGGGTATCCCGCAGCCGGTGGGCCTTGGGGCCGGGGTCCGCCAGAAAAGCCTCCAGGCCTTCAGGGGGATCGTCGGTGCGCTGGGGGCAATGGATGCTCGGCCCGGGCAGGGACACCTGGCCGGTGTCGGGCGCAAGGCCACCCGCAGCCAGGCGCAGAACCGTGGTCTTGCCACTTCCATTGGCTCCCGCCACCCCGGTCCAGCCAGGCCGAAGGGTGAAGGACAGACCCTTGATCGCAGCCTCCGGAGCGCCGTCATAGCAGTAGGAAACATTCGAGAAGGATAGAAACACGAAGACCTTTCCGATTCCGGGCAGATCCTGGGAGGTCCAGCAACGATGGGGCAATGCCTCAAGCGCCAACCAGCCTGGAACTTCCCGGGACATTCACGACTGAAGGGTTTCAGTGGGCGACGTTCCGGTTCCAGGTCTCAGTTGCGCATCGTGCTCCTCCAGGAACCTGCGGCCTCTGACTCTCCCACTTGGGAAACAGCTCCTGCGCAGCCTCCGCGTCGGAGAGCTCAAGCGGCTTGAGGATGAGCCGGGGCGTTTCCAGAACCGGGATCAAGGGCGGTGCCTCCCAGATTCACAGGTAGCAGAATCCCCCGTTGCGGAAAAGGGCGGGGAGATTGTAATCTCACCGCGAAGGCTTTGTGGTGGTAGGTCCAGGTTCGGATCAGGACAGGCCCAGGCATCCGCAAGGCCAAAGTCGGCGGGGTTACACAGCCGTTCCTGTACTGCGGTCCGCCGACCTTCCGGCGATGGGAGGGGGAGAAACCCATTTCTGTCTGGTGGGACATGGCGGAGCAGGTTTCTGATCAGCTTTGGCTAAGTTTGGGGGTCTCAGGGCAGGCCACCATGGCAAGTTCGGGATCAAGGATTTTGCCTTGTGTCCTGGCCAGCCATTCGCAACACATCGACAAGCCCGGGCTCCGGAATGGGCCTGAAATCCCAGACATCCACGCCGACATTGACCATGCGTCCATTCACCTGCCAAGCCGAGTGGACATGGCCGTGGACAAGGGGGAGACCGTCATCCGCAGGCCGAAAGGAAGCGAAGCGGTCGCGGTACTGGCCGTCCTCCGGACCGAGATAAGGGAAGTGGTTCACGTTGCAGAGGACGTCACCGATCTTCCAGCGCCCGGGGGGCTCGATGCCAGAAAAGCCGGCTTCGAGGTATAGGTCCACCCAGGCCTCGGTCCGGTCCCTTCTGTGGGGGTAGGCGGGTGAGCAACGGTCGTGGTTGCCGGGCACCAGGAATTTGCGCCCATGCAGCTGCGGAACCAGACCCAGGGTCTCCCGGATCCTGCCCATGGCAAAGTCTCCGATGATCCACACTTCGTCCTCGAGGCCCACGGTTTTATTCCAGAGTCGAATCAGCCCTTGGTTCATCTCCTCCACGCTGGGCCAGGGCCGATCGGGGCAGAGCTCAAGGATTCGAGCATGGCCAAGGTGGAGGTCGGAGGTCCAGAATCGCATCACTCATTTTGCCCAGGAAGATGCCGGCCAGGTAGGGCCGTAAAGGCCTTTCGGCGGGGACAGGACGGCCAGCTCTTCAAGGGCCCATGGTCTGGTGGCCCCTCCTGCCCACCAGGAGTCTCAGGCCGGTTCCCGCTCAAAGTTTTACGCACGGTTAACGCACGGAGGGCATTTTTTGCCGAAATCGGCGTCTCGGCACCTACGAAAAAACCCTCTAAGTATTTAACTTAGAGGGTTTTGTTTGGTGGAGCTGAACAGGATCGAACTGTCGACCTCCTCATTGCGAATGGGAAGGAGGGGGTTTTTGAGCGGGATATGAGCCCTGGTGAGCCAAGGTGATATCTATAAGTTGCCTGAAATCAAATCAAGGTATCACCGGGTCTCACCCTGCGGTACTGTGTCTCATCAGCGACTTTCAACACGGATTCAACATGAAACCTATGCTCCAAGCCCCTCACCGCTGATAATGCACCTACATTTCAACATGGAGATGGAAGCCAAGTGCCTAGGACATCCCGATCCGCAGCCATGGATACCCCGACCAAACGCAAGTCCTTACCTGCAGGGGCATACCACCAGGAGCCCCTGCCTGTGGGCGGGTACCTCCGCTACCGTTGCCCGGCCTTGGAGAGGGCAGGGGCCTGGTTTGTCCAGGATCGTGATCCGGCAACGGGGAAACTCGTACAGACCCGCCTGGGTGAAGCTGATGACAGGCAGCAAGCGGATGGCCACAAGGTCTTCGACTACGCCCAGGCTAGGGGCGCTGCTGAAGCTTGGGTCAAGGAAAGGTCTCAGGCCAGAAAGTCCATCAGCAGTGGGAACGCCTCCCCGGACAAACTGCGCACGGTCCGCGATGTCCTCGCGTACTACATCGCTGATGCCAAGCAGACCAGGAAGGCCATCAAGACTGCGTTGGATGCTGAGCAGGCAGCCGCCGCCAACATCTTGCCTGTGCTGGGGGACATCTTGGTTGCGGAGCTGACCGCCGATGCTATCGAAGCGTGGAGAGACAAGCTGGCCGGCCGGGGGCGGCGCAAGACCGGTTGGACCCGCCGCGAGGGCGAGGAGGTGGAGTACCTGCCGTTGGTGCCCAACAAGGTCGTGAAGACCATGACCAAGGCACAGTTGGCCGAGGCCACGGCGAAGGCGGTGAAGCGCCGGAAGTCCAGCACTAACCGGGATCTGGCCCTGCTGAAGGCGGCGCTCAACCTAGCAGCGGAAAAGGGGAAGATTCCCATTGACCACATGCCCTGGGCGACGGTCAGGTTGTACCGGGGGGTCAAAGGCCGGCGAGTCAGGTTCCTGTCGGTGGCGGAGCAAGTCCGGCTTGTCAACGCGTGCCCTACGGATTTCCGGCAGCTCGTCAGGGGTGCGCTATTCACTGGGGCCCGCTATGGAGACCTCACCAACGCCAAAGTGATGGACTTTGACACAACGAGTGGAACTCTGAGGTTTGACCGGAAGGGTAAAGACACCAACATTGGGCACGTCTACCTGACGGAGGAGGGGACCACCTTTTTCAGGGAGCTGGTGGCGGGCCGGGCTCCGTCAGAGCTGATGTTCCTCCGGCATGACGTCGAGCGGGGGAGCCGCAAAGACGACAAGAACGCGGATGGGTGGCTCAAGGACGACGCCAAGACGCCCTTGCGCAGGGCCTGCATCGCCGCCCAGATTGACCCACTGTGCTTCTACGAGCTGCGCCATACCTACGCCTCCAGTCTGATCGCCAAAGGGGTGCCGCTCATGATCGTGGCCCAGCAGCTAGGTCAAAAGAGCACTCGGATGGTGGAGGAGCACTACGGCCATCTCGCGCCGAACGCGACCAAGGACACCATCAGGGCCCTGGCACCTACGCTCGGGATCACGGTGCCTGAGAAGGTGGTCGAGCTTAAGGTTCAAACCTGAGCGTCGCTAACTTGGCGGAGTCGGCCACCCGGCGGGGCTCACAGCCTCTGCAAGGGCGGGTTACCACCCATGCGGGCTCCATCTGTCCAGGTCGGTCTTGAGCGGGTTCAGGCTGTTCCCGCCCCACCGATAGAAGTGGTGCCCGTCCAGGCGGGCAGTGCTGACGCTCTCCCGGTGGGCCCGGTCCAGGTAGCCTAGGATCTTCCGGGCCTGGGCCACGGACGCAGCGTCGTCCAGGCCCTCGGCCTTCAGCAGCGGCAACCAGAACGACAAGTCGCACACGTCCAGGAGGGCCTCCTGGGCCTCGCCAGCGTCCTTGGACGACGACGGGGTGCCGTTCCAGAGGTAGTCCAACCAAAACCACTCTGGACGCCCCCTACGCGGATCGTAGCCGGGCCCCAGGGACAACCCGGTCATGAACGGGCCCCGGGAGGACCGGCAGTACAACCCCACGAAGTCCCCGGCCCAGTCCGGCACCCAGCCCTTGGGGATGTCCTCGGCCTGGAGGGGCTGGAACTGGGCGACGACGACCGGCAGGTGGCCGGCGAAGACCCCGTTGTACACCCTGGCGAACTCCTGGTACCTCGGCATCAACTCCTGGGTCTTGGAATCCAAGTCCACGGCTGGGAGGTCCGGTGCCGCGATGCAGACGCCAGCAACCGCCGGGATCAACCAGTAGCCGTCTGGCCCGGCGAGGTTTTCGGACAGATCCCGGCCAAAGTGCCGAGCCGTCGCCCAGACCCGCATCCTGGCGATGGTGTCAGTGGCCACGACGTAGGCGGCGTAATTCGTGGTGGCCTTGGCCTGCAGGAGTAGCTCCCCGCTGCCGGTGTCCCAGTTCCTGCCCGGGGCGACGTTCCAGACCCCACAGACCCACCATGGATCGCCGTGCCTGGGGGTGTCGGCCCACCTTTGAGTCAAGTTGGGCATGGCCGAGTAGTCGCGGTCGAGGTCGATGATGGCCCCGGGGGCGAAGGGCAGGTTGTACCAAAAGAATGTCCCGGAGTGCTCCGGCCCGACCAGGGTCGTCAGCCCCGCCGGGAAGGTCAAGGTCGCAGGATCGACGCCGGGGGCGTCCGCCACGGCCCTGTCGCATCTCCTGGCTGTCCACGTGGCCTCGGCGGCGATCTGCCCAGCGGTCAACCCCGGGTTGTTGTAGTCGATGCGGACGACCAGCCTGGGCATGTGCTCCCAGAGCTTCAGGTCCCCCTGCTGGGCCTTGATCGTCTGGCGGTTCCAGAAGACGATCACCCAGGGCGTGAGGATGATGAGGCCCAGGATCACGAAGTAGGTGTGCCAAGCCTTCAAGATCAGGTGGCCGATGTACTGGACGCTATTCCGGTTATGTCCATCGGGCTCGAACATCTTTTCTCCTATGGCTACTCGCCGTCCTCGTCGTCGTCCTTGATCCGCAGCTCAGGCGGAAGCGACAGCTCCAGCTCCGGATCGAGGTCGTCTGGGTTTGCCTCGGGGGCCGTCAACGACAGGTAGTTCGCCCGGGTGACTGGAATGCCAAGCGCGATCATCCGGCGAACCCAGGGGTCCTGGACCTCCCGGCACTTCGGCGTGTTCTTGTCCTTGGCAATGCCATCCAGATCGTCGTGTTCGGTCATTGCCATCTCCTGGTGAAATGATTCGCCTTATGCGGTTT
>Ga0316217_10002542_pt1 | contig 21800 bp, 14 predicted proteins | sample 1anoAmetaG_FD_203633 | JGI IMG/M metagenome (GOLD analysis project Ga0316217, IMG submission 203633) | Freshwater microbial communities from Trout Bog Lake, Wisconsin, USA - 1anoA | ecosystem: Environmental > Aquatic > Freshwater > Lake > Hypolimnion/Profundal zone | place: USA: Wisconsin...
ACCAGCTACCTGGCCGCCGCGGAGAACTGCCTGCGGTTCCTCCAGGACCGGAAGGCCAATCCTTACTATGAAGTGCTGCTGCCGTTTGGCGCGGTGACCGCAGCCCGGTTGAACGCCGAACAGGGCGGTGATTTCGACCTCCAGCGCTTGCTCGATTGGTGTTTCGGCATCAGCGATTGCCGCGGTGGGTGGGGCGTGACGCTGGGCAATTGGGGCGGTTATGACTGCGATGGCCTCCTGGGCAGTATCGACAATCGCGGGGGATACGCCTTCGCGATGAATACCTTCGCGCAGGCCGGCGCCCTGGTGCCCGTGGCGCGCTACGATTGCCGCTACGCCCGCGCGCTTGGCAAGTGGATGCTGAATCTCGCGAATTCGGCCCGCCTCTTTTATCCTGCCGCCTTGCCCCCCGGTCATGGGTCGAGCGAGTTTTGGACGGGCGATCCCCAGCACGTGGTCGCTTACGAAGGGCTGCGCTTCGAGTGGATGGGGAAAAGCCCCTGTGCCACGGGGGACCCCGTGGCGATGCACTGGGACCCGAAAACGGACCTCGGCCTTTACGGTTCGGGTTACGTGGGACTGCTGGGCGCGATCGTGAGCCCGACCACCGAGGCGCGGATTCTTCGGCTGGATTGCCTCGCCACCGACTTCTTCCACTCGCGCGCCTTTCCCACTTACCTCTATTTCAATCCCCACCTCGTGCCGCGGAGTGTGCGCGTTCCCGTGGGTGGCGGCCCGGCCAGGATTTACGACGCCGTGTCGCACCGGTTTCTGCCGGGCCAGGCACCGGGCGAGGTGGAGATCGTGATCCCCGCGGACGCCGCCATCGTGGCTGTCGTCGTGCCCGCTGACGCCCGGGTCCACCAGGCTGGCCGAAAACTCCTGGCGGACGATGTGGTCGTGGATTTCGCCCTTCCGGTGGCGCCGTCGCACACTGGCAGACCGTAGCGGGCGTTCAGTGGCCCCTCCCGCTCCTGCCGCTTCCACTTCTTCGGGATCTGCGGTCGTTGACTCCCCGCGTGGGTCGGGCATCCTGACCAACGCTGGAACTGGATCTGAGCCGCTCGCATCAACCTATCCAGATATTTGAATTCAAGATATGCAGTACCCTAAAGATATAAGTGGACAAGATTAGTTGCGCCGTGATAGGGTAAGCGCACGTTCGATGAAAACTTGCATGAACATACTAGTCTCGATTTGGCCGCTGACGGCCGCTCCGAAGAGTTTCGGAGCCCGTCATACAGGCTCAAGCCGGGGTAGTGTGTTCAACCCCGGCCTATCCAGGTCGTATCGTGGACAAAAGCCCGAAGCGAATATGGATAGACTCACGGTAAGCAGGTGATCGAACCATCATAGGATTTTTACACCCTGCTTACCGCAAAGTAAGCGGGGTTTTTTGTTTACCCACGCAACACTGAAGCAGAAGCAAACTCGACAACGAAAGGCAAATGACTGTGAGACGAAACGAAGACGGCATCTAGATGATGTCACCTGGCACCAAATATAAAAAGGCGCGGGAGAGCCGAGGTTCTCCGCCGGTGGGATCCGCCCACGGGTCGCAAGCAAGCGCGCCGGATGATTTGAGCCGGATTTTACAATCTAAGGGCTTCGCAGGAGGTGTGCCCCAAACACCCTTCGACTCCGCGCTCCGCGCGTCGCTCAGGGCTGGCCCTGAGCTGGCCGAAGGGGAAACACCGAAAGAACCACCGTGAAACCGTGGGTTGGTATCGCAAGATAGCAAGAGGTGTTTGTTCTTTGTTGAAATGGCATGGGCCGGGAGTGAAACAGCTCCCGGCCCTCTAATTTCCGCGGTTGTGATTTAAGAGGAGAATGGCGCTGTGCCAAGGCGGATGTCCGGGTGCGACTCCCGGCAACCGCACCAATTTCTATAGGCCGTGCGCCAGCTTGCGCGACAGAGTCTCCAAAACTCAGTTTGCTCGGGGCAGCACCGAGACGGCCTGCCAATTTTCATGGGGTCGTGGCAGACAAGTAATGCACTTGCCCTGCAAGCAAGCATATGCGGGAGCGTTACCCGCCGACTCCACCATCCTTCGCTCTGGGCCAGCCGTGTCTGGCACCAGAGCGAAGGATGCCCTCCGTTGGCTTTAGCGGAGGGGGGCTTCGTCCATCCCTGGCCCAGGGCTACGGATGGCAATCCATTTCATTGCGGGGAGAATGAGATTCAGGCGAGCCTCATAAGCTCAGCCTCTGTGGGCGCGACTCCCACCCCCGCTACCAGCCTTCGCTCGAAGCGTTGCAAGAGCAAGGCTGCCGCGTCGTAGCGAAGCGGAGGCGGGCGACAACGCTTGCAGTGGTTGTCGCCCGCTTCGAGCTACGGCGCGGCAAGCCAATTTGGGAGGTGTTCCGGCTGCCAGCCTGTAAATCTGGTGTCGAAAAATAAACGTCGGAAGTGACGACTGGAGCATTACCAGCACCTCCCACCAGCCTTCGCGGAGCGCTACGGCTTGGCAGGCCAGCCTTTGCCCGCTGCCTGGCGGCGGGCGAGGGCTGCCGCGCCGAAGTGCGAGGCACACAGGCAGGCATCTCTACGCTTGGGCGGGCTAGGGCTTGGCAAGCCAATTTGGATCCGTAGCTCAACTAGCCAGAGCAACCCGTTGTCTCCGGGAAGGGTCCTGGCGGACGGCCACCAGGGTGCGAGTCCCTTCGGATTCGCCATTTTTTCGGAGCGTAGCTCGGTATTCAGAGCGCCCGGCTTGGGACCGGGAGGTCGCAGGTGGAAATCCTGCCGCTCCGACCAGCCTTCGCTCTCCGAGCTTCGGCTCGGCGAGCCATTTACCATAGGCTGCCGTGGCCGAACAGACGAGGCATTCGTCTTCTAAACGAATCCATGCAGGTGCAACTCCTGCCGGCAGCGCCAATTCTTATTGCCAGGTGGTGTTAAAGTAGCACGGCGGCCTGTTAGGCCGTTCGGTGTTGGCCTGCCCCGCCGAAGCTCCGAGCGAAGGCGGGTGCGAGTCCAACCCTGGCAGCCAACCCTTGCCGGAGCTACGGCTCGGCAAGCCATTTTGCCGAAGGCAGGCAGATATGGTGGCCGTGCGCTAGCACCTGGCTGCACCTGTCTCGAAAAGAGGGTCCGGACAAAGGAGCCGAGAGCGTTACCTGATGGCAGTCTGCCAGGACCCTTCCGCCAATTTCAAACCGTAACCGCTTAACCTCATCATACTGTTATGACCCTTGCCAAATGCCTGCCACAATGGCTGCGAAGCAGATTGGAGAAGCCAGCTTCCACTGGACGCCCGGACCCGCTGCAAAAGCGACCGACAGGCACTTCTGGTGCGCCCGGGGGCAACCGATCCGCAACCCGCTTCCCAGGGCCACGCCCCGTCCAGGGCAGGCTCAGATACGCTGTCCGGCATTATTCGGGCACCCTTGGCAACGATGTTCTCTATATATACTCTGCGTTTATGACTTTTGTTCCTCGTGGTGATTGGATATGAAGTTCAATCCGATTAGCGATGCATGCATCTGGTGTGGGCGCAGGCTCGTTCAGAAGGGACTCCCCGTTGATTGTAAAGCGGGTTTCGGCCCACGGCCTCGGAGCGATGAGCACATTATCCCCGCGAATATCTTCGGAAAGATCATCACCACCGACCTCTGCAAGTGCTGCAACGAGTTCTTCGGGGAGAAGTTCGATTACGCCGTCGTTCTTGACCACCAGATCTGCGAAGCGGCGGCACTCGCGGGCATTTCTGTCGCTGCATTGTGGCCAAGCTTTAAGGGCCACCAGGTTACGCCCAGCGGGCGCCAAATCCCCGTTGATGTCCGCCGCGGGCAAGTCCGGCCCAGGGCACAGCTGGCTGCCCTCAATGCTCTCAGTATTCCAATTTCCGACGGCAGGGTCGATTCGGGGCACGCGAGGGATTTCGCAGCGCGCCTGAAGAAGAAGGTGCGCGAGAAGTCGCTCCCAATCTCGCGAGAGGAAAGGGACAGACGCGTTGATGTCCTCGTGGAAAAGATGCGCAATGACCCGATGGGTACTCACCATGACCCTGAGATTGACGAAAGGGTCACACCAACGGCGTTGGGGAATCGCATCATGTTCAGCAGAGAAACCACTCCTTGGGAAACACAATGGTGTATGGCGAAAATGGCCCTTGAATTCTCGCACGTCCTTTGGCCCCAGGTTTACAAATCGTATCTCCATCCCTGCATTGACGAATGGAGAAGGTTCATGCAAGAGCGGCAGTGCTCATCCGACGGCAAGGAAGGGATTGGGATTTTCAAGGTCCTCGACTTGCCGAAGGAATGCGCCGCCAGCGAGCATCGGGTGGAAGGGCTCACTTCCCCGGAGTTCATGTACTGGAAATTCACTTTCTTTGGCACCATCCAGTGGGTGTATGAGATGAAGCACCATGGCGGGAAGCCAGCGCCACCACTGCGAGCCATAACTTACCGGATTGTGAACCCCTTTGACAAACCGGATGCCGACGCGGTTGTTGAAGTGAACAAGCTTTAATCTCCAGGCATTTGCGAGGTTTTGCAGAACCCCCGTGAGGTTGGGCTCTAAGCGGAGGCCTTTTGTCTTTTGTCTGACTACCGGGCGGGGAAAGGAGCACCAAGCCAACTGGCCCAATCAACCGCTCGCACAGGCAACAGTAGTTTCGCCGGAAGACGCACGAGCATTACCTACCGAGATGACCGGCTTTCGCCAAAGCTGCGGGTGCGGCAGCCCAGGCTCCGAGCTTCCGCCTTCGCAGCTAGCTTTGGCGATACGAAGCGGCTCGGCGTGCCAATTCATCGATTCATCGCGTCGTAGCGCGAAGCGCGAAGACGGACCCCGAGTAGCTGAGGCAGATTAGCGCCTCCCTGAAGAGGAGGAGACGTTGGTGCGATACCAACCTCGGGGACCAACCTTCGCCCTGCGGGCTACGGCTGGCCGGCCAACCTCGGCTAGCGCGACCGCTCGGCAAATCAACTACCAAGCAATCAAACCCCAATCCCGCTCCGGCGGAAAAGCCCGCCTTCGCCAAACGGCTACGGCGGACAAGGAGGAAACATGACCACACTGACTGAAGCCAATGTCCGCCTTTTCGCCTCGCCCCGAAGCTGGATTGAGGCCGAAGCACTCCGCCAACTTTATGCGGCGGCAAAGCTCGAGGGTATGCGCCTCGTCGCCGGATTCCCGGATTTGCATCCGGGCGAAGGCAGTCCGAATGGCGCCGCGTTTGTGACCGAGGGATTCATTTACCCGCATCTCATCGGCGGCGACATCGGTTGCGGTATGGCCCTCTTCAAAACCGACCTCGTGCAGCGTGACCTCAAGCTGGATCGCTGGGCGGAGCTGCGCTTCGACTTGGAGCATCCCTGGGAAGGCCAGGTAAGCGAGGTTCTCGCCGCAGCCAAGCTTGAATCGACGGAATTCGACGAGGCGCTTGGGACGCTGGGTGGCGGCAATCACTTTGCCGAGCTACAGCGCGTCGAGGAGGCCCTGGACGCTGCGGCGTTCAGACGGTTCGGCCTTGGCAAGCAGCAACTGGTGGTTCTGGTTCACAGCGGCTCGCGGGGCTTGGGTGAGTCGATCCTGCGCGCGTATGCGGACGAGCATCAGGCCGAAGGCACCGATGCGGAATCTTTTGCCGCGGCGGACTACCTCCGAGGCCACGATGTGGTGCTGCGGTGGGCCAAGACCAACCGGACGCTCATCGCTCGCCGATTTGTCGGGGCGCTGGGCGCTGAAGCCGAATGCCTCTGGGACGGTTGCCACAATAGTATCACTCGTCGCGGAACCGCCAGCGAGACGGTCTGGGTGCATCGCAAGGGCGCCGTGGCAGTCGAAGGTGAGCCGGTGGTCATTCCTGGTTCCCGTGGTTCGCTGAGCTACCTGGCCCTGCCGACCGGCGAGGGCGCAAGCCATGCCTGGTCGCTGGCACACGGCGCTGGTCGCAAGTGGGCCCGGAGTCAGACCCGCTTGCGAATGCGGGAGCGCTTCGGCGCGCACCAGTTGACTCAGACGGTTCTCGGCAGCCGGGTCATCTGCGAGCAACGCGAGTTGCTCTACGAGGAAGCCCCAGCCGCCTACAAAAACATCGAGGCGGTGGTCCAGGACTTGGTTGATGCCGGGTTCATCTCGGTCATCGCCACCTTCCGGCCGCTCCTCACCTACAAGACGCGGGCGCTGCGGCGTTAGCGCGTCTATCGTCGCCACGGGTCCATCCTCGCATCGCGTCAACAATTGCGATGCGCGGGCGGTCCCGGTTGGTCTGGTTTCGACCATCTTAATGCCAAGGAATTGCGGAGGGTGGAGGATTTCATGGGGTTAATGTCTGCCTGCGAGCAGCGACCCCGTGTTTTCCACCTCCTCGGAGCAAGATGACGTGGGTGCGACTCCCACTGCTCGGACCAATTTCCCTTCCCGAATGGCGAACGTAGCTTAATGAGCAAAGCCCCAGATTGTGAATCTGGCCCATGGCGGTGCAAACCCGCTCGTTCGCCCCAATTTCAATGGCCCATAGCTCAATCCGCAGAGCGCTGGACTCATAATCCAAGGGTTGCCAGTGCAAATCTGGCTGGGCCAACCACGGGGCGCAGCGCAGTGAGCAGCGCGCCTGCTTCGGATGCAGGAGGTCGCCAGTGCAATCCTGGCCGCCCCGACCATTTCACAGGGCCTGAAGTCGAAGAGTCGAGATGCCGGTCTGTCACACCGGAGAAAGTCGGCGCGCGTCCGATCGGGCCCGCCAATTCAAATGCCGGGTAGCTCAACCAGTAGAGCGCCGCACTGTTAATGCGGATGGTGCTGGAGCAAAGCCAGCCCCGGCAGCCATTGCCGCGTGGTGTAATCAGTAGCACCCTGGTCTCTGAAACCAGCAGGAGCACGTGCGAATCGTGCCGCGGCAGCCAATTTAAACCCGGAGGGTTGGCCGAGCAGCAAGGCGCCAGCTTGGAAATCTGCAGCCTGGGTCCCCCCAGCGGAGGTGCAATCCCTCCACCCTCCGCCACGGAGCGTCAATCGGACAAGCGAGCCGGGACCGTTTGCTAAACGGATCGCCCCTCGAAAGGGGGGCGTGGTGCAAGTCCACGGCGCTCCGCCATTGATTTACCACGGCAGCCGTCCGGCATAGACGAGGAAAGTGGCCTGAAACCACCTGGACCTTTCGGGGTCTCGCGAGTGCGATTCTCGCGGCTGCCGCCAGGGATGAGGACCGGCATACACGAGGACACCGATTCGAAATCGGCTGCGGCCGAAAAGCCGTCCAGGGTGGGATTCCCTGCTCATCCGCCAATTCCGTCGCGTAGCTCAGCAGCAGAGCAGTCGATCGATAATCGACAGGTCGCAGGCGCACATCCTGCCGCGACGACCATTTCTTCCGCAGGCGTGGTGCAACCGCAGCACGCGACGTCGCCAACGTCGAGGTCCGAGTGCAATTCTCGGCGCCTGCTCCAGATCCGGTAGCTCAGATGAGATAGAGCGCGACCCTGCGAAGGTCGAGGTCGTGAGTGCGAACCTCACCCGGATCACCACTTTGGGAGCGTAGTTCAGCAGCAGAACGCCTGCCCTACACGCAGGATGCCGCCCGTGCAATTCGGGCCGCTCCCACCATGCCGCGTTAGCTCAGAAGCAGAGCTGGAGTTTCGTAAACTCCAGGTCGAGGTTGCAAAACCCTCACGCGGCTCCACGTCCCTGTAGTGCAGCAGCCAGCACCCCGACCTTTCAAGTCGGAAACGACCGGTGCGAGTCCGGCCAGGGACACCAATTTGCCGTTCCCGTAGCCCGACTACTGGCACAACGTATCCGCTTGCCCCTTAATGCCCCCCGTCCTGCGTGACAAAACTTTTGGCACGATGTGGACCGCGCAAAAGGAATTTTCCTTGAACACCGCAAGGTACCGAAGGTAAACTCCCATCAGTTTCCGATGAAAATCGACGAAAGCGAATTGCGTACACTCTCACTAATGCCGGAGACGGACTTGCTGAAACTGATCGGCGGCAAGGCTCTGAGCAGCGGGCTCGGTGCGGCGGAAGTCTCGGAGGAGGAAAAGGAGGAGGAAGGGCGGCGAATCGTTGAAGGATTAAAGCCCAGCAGGCCCGGCATTTGCAGCGACCCTAGGGTCCGAGCTTTTATTTCCGGCACGAATACTGAGTTGGGGACCGACCTTTTGGCCGTTGTGGGGGACGTCACCTTTCACGTGGTGCTGCCGGTTCCGGTGCTGACGCTCACCGTCGTGTTCATCCGCTTCGGCTTGCGAAAGTATTGCGCTCATGCCTGAACGGGCACCCGAGTCGCATTCCGGGAATGCCCGTTGGTGGCATTTGCTCTGCTCGCGTTCGGCACGGCGGGATGGTTTGCCGATGGTCTTGCGGCGCAACCCCGAACTACAACCGTCGCTCGCAGACGAGGCGGAATTTGGGGCGCACTTATTGCACCGTTACGACATCGACGGTGCGCCCGATGACGTGCAGGACTGTCTTTTCGACCTGCGGTGGAGGGGAAAGATGCTGTTCCGCAAACTTCTCGCACCGGAGCAGAATGATGTGCCCTTTGTGTCCGACCGCATCGTTTTCGACTTCGTAGATCGCCCGGCATTCTTGGCCTACGCGCGGCCATCCCCCACCTCGGGAGGCATCTATCACATCGGAATGAGCATCGGCTTGATCGCATGCCTCTATCGCTCGGCGTATGCGCTGATGAGTTTGCGGGACGTTTTTCCGGAGATCGGCAACTCCAGCGAGGAATCGGCCTCGGATGCCGAAGTCGCAGAACGTCTTTTTGAGCCGGCTGGCCGGAATTTGCAAATCTTTGACCGAGGAATCTGCCCGTTGCCGTCGGCGGCATTCTCCGACCTCCGCCCTAAGTCCGTGGATCGCCACTACTTCGCTCATGCCTTGGTGGGAGTGTGGATGCAGTGGGTTTTCTACCACGAGTTCCATCACGTATGGTCGGGCCACTTGCGGCTTTTTCAGGCGCTCGGACCTGACTCTGGCAGAGTGGTCCGATTTGCCGAAGAGGAGCCCGTGGAGGTTTTCGGAGTCGATGGGGGTAGTAATTCGGTGAGTTTTGAGCATCGGCGTTTGCGGAGACTGATCGAATACGATGCCGACAAACGGGCGGCGCGACGGATGGTTCACCCTCTGACCGACGACTTTGTGATGTTGAATGCGGTCAAACTGGATGAGGCTGAGAAAGCACGGTTGCCAGGGGCTTGGGCGCTGATGCTGGGCACACTTTTCCTGTTGCTCAACCCGCGTCCGAGTGAAGACATTCGGGCCGAGGACCGCGAGTATCCACATCCGGAGGTGCGGTTCTGGGGTGCTTTCACTGCGTTCGCGGACAAACTTTCCACCGCGCAGACTGCCTCTTTTCACGAGGGGATTAGGCGGACGCTAAAGTTGCTCAATCGTCTCTGGAGGGCGAGTGCCGGAGGCGGCGATTGCTACTCAAATTCTCGCACCCGGGTCGAAGAGGTCGTCGGCGAGGCGAACCGTCTTGCTGCCGCAGTTAATCAAGAGCTTTATCCGCGTCTGTTTCCTTACGACGTCGATCAGTTGCTCGCGGCGCGGATGCCGGCCTCGCCTGGCATGGCGCAATAAGGGAGCAGGTGCATGGAACTTGTCGGTCTTTTCAAGTTCGATGCAGGTTGGCGTCACCGCGTGGAGCAGGTGCTGCCGAAGCTAGCTCTTCGCATCGCGACCGCGCAGGGAATGGACCCGGCCATTGACGGGAGTTTCGAGATCGGATCGTCGCGGAAGTGCAATGCCCATGCTCTCCCCGGCCCCCGTTTTCGGATCAACGAGGGCGCGATCCTCGCCCTGATCGACCTCGCTGCGGCACTCTCACTGGATGCGACGTTCGCCGCGGATCGGGGCGTGATCCCGGCGAATACACCGCCCGCGCCGGGGCCGAAGGTTGTTGAACGTTTCTTCGATTACACTCGCGAAGACAGGAGCGCGATCTATCCCGATTGGGGGGTCAAGGTTCCGACGAGCCGCGTGTCGGTCTTCAGCGACGTCTATCTCTCGGGTCTGAGCTTCCTGATCCTGCACGAGCAGGCGCACTTTCTGGAAGGGCATCTCGCCTATTGTGAGGCAAAATGGGGAGCGGTGGAGTGGTTAGAGGCTGTGGAATCTGGCGTGCAGGAAGGGCCTGATCCAATAACTGCGTGTGCTTTGGAACTGGACGCGGACGCCACGGCGATCTCCACTTACCTCTACACGGCGGTTCTCGGCGGTAATGCCACGCCGCTCACGCGGCAGTGGCTTCGCGACCATGAAGAGAACGTCATGCAATATTTTGTCGGAGCCGCGACAGCGATGGCGCTGCTGTCTTTCGTCGATCGACAACTCAACCCGGAAATGAAAAAACGCCGACACCCGTCCCCGGCTTTGCGCTTTATTGCTCTTGCGGTGTGTTTCGATGCGTTTCTCCGTGAGTGCGGACTCGATGATGAGGAGATAGACGACTTATTCAGTCGCGCGTTGCACGAGTGCCGTTCGTCTTATCGACTACTCGGGGTGATGGACGAACTTGCTTCTGCTCTCCTGGCGCGAGCCGGTCAGTTGGCCGAAAATCATCCGCTTCAGCGCGAACGTGGCGCAGTTTTACATCGCCTCAACGAGCTTGGGGCAGAGTTAAACGAAGCCAAACGACTGATCGCAACCAAGTTCTCGAGCAGTCCGCATTGAGGAACTGGCTGGTGGTCAATTTCAGAAGCGTCACCCGGTCCAACTGCCCGATGCGCCACCGAGGCCACACGGTTTCCTTGGACGGTTGCGTAACAGGAGCACTTCACTCTTCCAAAGTGACCGTGGGGGTGCAACTCCCCTCGCGCGCTCCGAGCTCCGTTGGCCGATGTGCTGGCGCACGGCCACCAGGCGGCGGTCCGCAAAACCGCAGAGGCGAGTGCAACTCTCGCACGGAGCTCCAATTCTCAGCGGCGGTAGTTCAGCCAGCAGAACGCCTCGGTGACATCGAGGAAGTCGCAGGAGCAAAGCCTGCCCGTCGCACCATGCCGCCAAAGGATAGACAGCGATCCACCAAGTCGGTAACTCGGACAGCGGGGCGCGAATCCCCGTGGCGGCTCCAAATTTCGCTTTGTAGCTCAGCCAGCAGAGCAACACCCTCATAAGGTGGAGGTCGAGCGAGCAAAGCCCTCCGAAGCGACCATGGGCCGATAGCTCAACGTCCAGAGCAGCGGGTTCTTACCCCGCAGGTTGAGGGCGAAACTCCCTCTCGGCCCACCACGTCCCTGAGCACGAAGCAGCTCGAATGGCCAGCCCCTCAAGCTGGAGCCAAGCCGGCTTGCCCCGCCGTAGCCTTGCGCATAGGCGGGTGCGAGACCGACCAGGGACGCCAATTTCCGCTGCCGCGGTAGCCCAACAGCAGAGGCACGACGTTGAGAACGTTGCCAGTGCGAGTGCGATTCTCGCCGCAAGCACCACTTTCGGGCAAGCGCGTCGGCGGGAAACGGCAGATCGGGCCGACCTAAGCTGGGAAAGCAATTTCGATGGGCCGAAGTTGATCGATTATCCTCCAACCATAGGAGGGCGTACCGCCTTGGCGGAAACCAAGCGGTCCGCGCCGCGTGCCAACGCTTCGATTCCCGGCACTGGAGTGCCTCCGTTCGATCACGTCACTTGCCCATCATTTTACCGAAAGCGCAGCTCCGGACTCCCTTCGGAACAAACCGCACCCGGCATTCGCGTTGGGGATCCAGCGCGTGCGCCGGGGATTCCCGTAGTTCAACTGCGAGAGAATGGCCGGGGTTCACCCCGGAGAATGTGGGTTCGATTCCCATCGGGACGCGCTTTTCGACGGGCCGTTGAGCATGGATTATCGGTTAAGCGAGAAATCGCGAGCGGGTTCAAGTCCCGCCCCAGCCGCCAACATGGCTGGGTGTCCATCTCCCTCCTTGCCTGTCGGCTCTTTGGGTCGGGCCGTTGCACTTCGGTTATTGTACTGGTAGCTCAATCGCGCTAGAGCATTCCACGCGAGGGGGGAGATACGGGTTCGATTCCCGTCCAGAATATCGAGGTCGCCTCTTGTCCGTCCCTCTCGTCCAAGCTCTTTTCGACGGGTCGCAGGATTGGGTTATCGCCTCCTAAGCGCGTGGTCGCTGGTTCGAGTCCAGCCTTCGGCACCAGGCTTCGCCGACCGCATTGCGGTAGGCGAAGGCTGCCCACCGTAGCTTTAGTATCGGTGGGCCTCATTGGTCTAGTGGGCTTCGGCCGGCAGGCTAAAGGCCGGGGTAGCTCAGTGGTAGAGCACGTTCAATCCCCAGTTCGTCCTTTATCCGTCGAGTCCATTCAGCGGGCCGTAGATTGTGGGTTATCTTGAACCCGGCGTTGGCGGTTCATCTCCGCCCCGAGGAGCATTCCGAGGTGGTGTAAGGTAAACACACCAGGCAACTCCACGGTCGATTTCTTGCCCGCTCCCTTCTTCAATGGGCCGAAGAGATTGGGTTATCGGTTATGATGGCCGTGCGCCAGCACTTCGAGTCCAATCCTGGGCGGCAACCGCCCCGGTCGCTAATTGGTATAGCAATTCCTAGGTCGCCCCTTGCCCATCCCGCTGTTGAGGTCCGTCGTGTATGACTTTTGAGTCAAGCGGCTTGCGTTCTCCACCATAGGATGGCCAAGAACGCCCAGGTAAGGTGGTCACGCTTGGTCAGCGGAAGACCGTTGGCCAATCTGCCGCGTGATTGCATTTATGAAAACTGAAACACCCGTCCGGCCACCCAGGTCGGACAAGCCGCCGTAGTGAGGAGCGAGGGTAGGTTGCCGCAAGGCAACCGACTCCACAGCTCCTCTTGTCCGCGAACTGCGGGCCGCTGGTTGTGGGTTACCATTGAAATTCGGAAAAAAGGTCCTGTTGGACCAAGCCCGGCGAATGCCAAGGCAAACTTTGAATCGCGAGCCGCCACCTGCTTTAGTCAGGGTTGGCGGCCGCGCCATCTAAACGCAGAACGGAGAATGAAGAACGCGGAACCGGGTTGCTTCAGTCTTCCTTCCTCATGCGAAAGATCGACGGCAGCAAGCGTGAATACTTGGCAATCGCCGGTCGGACCTCGGCCACCTTGCGATTCCAGACCAGCGAGACCTCACGAGACAGCGCAGCCAAGAACGGCAACGGAACTGCCCGAACCCCTTGGCCGCCGAGCGACGTCTCCGCCAATCGGGGCATGATCGCTGCCACACCCAGGCTCGAGACGGCATGCGCCAGTTGAGGATACGAGCTGAAGCGCAAGCGCACATTCAGTTTCGCCCCGACCCGCTGGGCTTCCTGTTCAACGGCTTGACGGATGCTGGCGCTCCCCTCGAGCATCGCCAGCGGCAATTGCCCCAGAATCTCCGAGGAAAGCTTCAGACGTTCATTGGCCGGGAGCAGTTGCGCCGGCGCAAACAAGCGAAACTCCAGCTTACCCAAAGGCGCCGCCGCCAGGGCCCGGTGTGAGTCGAACCGGCTCACGACACCGAAATCCAATGCCCCATCCATCACCCCGGCGAGGATCTCGTCCGTCTTGAGGTTTTGGAAGGTGAGCGTGAGCCGCGGATGGGCGGCCGACAAGCCCGCCAGGCGTGGAAGCAGCAACCACTGGATAAGGCTCTCCCCGGCTCCCATCCTGAGCTCCAAGGGTTGACTTGCACAGGTGAGCCGGAACTCGTCCAGAGCCGACAAGGTGTGCCCGATGATCTCGTAAAGCCGCTGCCCCGCATCGGTCAGTTGTGCGGGACCGTGACCGCGCTTGAGCAGTTCCACCCCGAAATACTTTTCGAGCTCTTTGAGCTGGCGGCTGTATTGGCTTTGGCGATTCGAGTCGTCCCCCGCGGCGGCCGTGATGCCGCCGGCCGCGACGATTTCCCGGAAGGTTCTCAGCCGCTCCAATGACAAGCCCGAGTTGGCGAAGAGATTTTCGAACATGATCGACCAGTCATCCTGGTTGTTTTCTCCAACATAAACAAGCCGGCATCGCCCGGCTATTCTGGGACCACAAATATGAACTCACAGTCAATCCAAGCCGGTTTCTCGCGCGTCGGGGCCCGGCTCAAGGTGCGCGAAGTGGCCTCTCGCTGGCGCCAGGGAGAGCAGACGTGGATCAATCCCACGGACTACGCTCTCGACATTCGGCGCGACAGCCAAGGGGAGTTCTTCGAGCTCCGCGTGCCGACGCACCTGAGCGATGCGCTCGAGGCCACGGTAGCGCAAGCCGAGCCCGACGAGCGGCACTTGCTGCTTTTCGTTCGGACGGCGGGCGAGAAGGGCCGTCTGGACCGTTTCCTCTGCGGCCATGACGAGCGGGAATGGTTCGTCGCAGCAGTGCCCGGGCGCGCCTCCTCGGTGCGTCAGGCCATGGAGGTCCTCCAGCCGTCCCTCGTGCATCGCGCGTTGGCGGATACCTGGGTTCCCGTTCGCCAGCGCTACGCTCGCAAGAACCGGGCCTTTCGCCGCCAGGGCGAGTGGTTTTTCGTTCCCGCAGCCTCCCTGACCGTGGAGCCTTACCTGGTCTTGAAGGACGAACCGCTACGCCGCGGCGCCGGCGAGCCGCATTTGGTCGAGGAACTCTACCGCACGGGCGGCGAAACCGTCCACGTGTGCCGACAACACCCGAACGGGCTGACGTCCGAGGACTACAAACGGCTCCTGCGGCGGACCCCGCGTGCCGCGAGTTGGGGCTGGCGAGTGATGAAACGCAATCCGGAGGTCTATGTCCGCGGCGCCGTGCGTCATCCGGATCACGCAACCATCTATTTGCCGGTTTGGCACCGAGTGGCGCTGAACACCGAGACCCAGAGCCAGACGATGACCCGGGTGGCATTTCTGGACTAGGCCGGACTAGGCCGGACTAGGCCGCCTAATAACAACCGAGAAGTGGCCAATTTTCTGCGGGCCGAATGGCGTGGGTTATCGCTTCAAACGAATCCATCCCACGCTCACCAACTTGTCCGCAGTTCCAAAGCAAACAAATCGCGCCGAGAGTTGGCGGCGCATTCAGAGAAAAGGAGGCCATTATGGCCGTGAACTACGCAAAACTGTTTAACCGCCGCGTCACCCCGCAGTCGCGGCCAATCCCGGGCTCGACCCAAGTGGCCAACTCGGGTGGAGGTTACTCGTGGCAGGTCGACGATTGGACCCGGCTCGACCGGTTCCTGATCCTCGGCGCTGAGGGTGGAACCTACTACATCGCGGAACGCGACCTGGTGAAGCAGAACCATGACGCGATTGTCCGCTGCATCAAGCTGGACGGTGTTCGGGCGGTGAAGCGCATCGTTGAAATCAGCGAAAGCGGTCGGGCTCCGAAAAACGACCCGGCGATCTTCGCGCTGGCCCTGGTGGCGGCCCACGGCAGCCCGGAAGCCAAGGCGCTGGCCTTCCAGAATCTGGCCAAGGTCTGCCGCATCGGCACCCACCTGTTCCACTTCGCCGAGTGTGTCAATGCTCTGCGCGGCTGGGGCCGTGGCCTGCGCAACGGTGTGGGCCGCTGGTACCTCGACCAGGAAGCCGACAAACTGGCTTACCAGGTGGTGAAGTACCAGCAGCGCGATAATTGGTCGCACGGCGACCTGCTCCGCCTGGCTCACCCGAAGGCTCCGTCGCCGGAGCACGAAGCCGTCTTCCGCTGGATCCTGTCTGGCGCGAATGGCCTGGGCGAGCGCACCGTCAAACGCAAGGTCAACGGTGAAGACCGGGTGGCCACCTACGCTCCGGCGGGCAAACTGCCGGAGATCGTCGAAGCCTTCGAGAAAGCCAAGAAGGCGTCGAGCAAGGCCGAGATCGTTGGCCTGATCCACGATCACGACCTCCCGCGCGAGGCAATCCCGACCCAGTGGCTCAACGAGGTCGCGGTTTGGGATGCTCTCCTGCAACGCATGCCGGTCAACGCCCTGGTGCGTAACCTCGGCAAGATGACCGCCATTGGCCTGGTCAAGCCCCTCAGCGAGGCGGCGAACCTGGTCATCCGCAAGCTGGCTGACGAAGCCCTGCTCAAGCGCGCCCGCATCCACCCGCTGGCGGTGTTAATCGCCCAGAAGGTGTACGCCCAAGGCCGTGGTGAGAAAGGCAGCCTCACCTGGCAGCCCGTGCCGAAGATCGTTGATGCCCTGGACGCGGCGTTCTACGCCACCTTCCCGAACGTGGAACCGTGCGGCAAGCCAGTGCTCCTGGCCCTGGACGTCAGCGGTTCGATGGACGGCTCGATGATCGCCGGTTCGTGCCTCTCGGCCCGTGAGGCCAGCGCCGCCATGGCCCTGGTCACCGCGGCAACCGAGCCGGATTGCGAGATTATCGCCTTCAGCGCTGCCGCCGGTGGTCATGGTGGTCAGTGGGGTGGCGGCGAGTCGGGTATTACCCGGGTCGCCCTGTCGCCCCGGATGCGTCTGGACAGCGTCATCGAGAAGGTGCGTGCCATCCCGATGGGTGGCACGGACTGCTCCCTGCCGATGGTCTGGGCTCGGCGCAACCAGGTGCGGGTCTCGGCGTTCGTGACCTACACGGACAGCGAGACCTGGGCGGGTAACATCCACCCGGCACAGGCACTGCGGCAGTATCGGGATGAGTTCGTCGGCGACGCCAAGGCCGTCGTTGTGGGCATGACCTCCAACGGCTTCACCCTGGCCGACCCGAACGACCGCGGCATGCTGGACGTCGTCGGTTTCGACACCAGCGCGCCAGCCGTCATCTCGGACTTTGTGCGGGCGGCGTGATTTCCACGCCAGTCCGCCGGTTCAAGGACGCCAAGAAGGCGATTATGCGGGCGGAGGCGCGAGCTTCCGCCCGCTCATGACAATTTGGATCAGGCCAGCAGCCCTATCGGCTTCCCGGCGGCGGTTCTGCGAATGGGCTGGTTCGAAATTGGCTGACGGCTCGCAATGCGCCGACAGCCTCGGGAGGAAACAAGAATGGGTTCGACTCCCATACGTCTCGGGGCGAGGAGACCAACGCACGCGCAGCCCGAAGGCAGCGTTGGGGAATTGGTTCCCTGCTACTAACGGGCGGTCTTCTGCCCAGGGTTTTCAACCTGGATTCAAAAGTGAAGGCCGTTTTGTTCCCAGCCGAGTTGAAGCGGCCGTTTGGCGTGGTGCTCAAGCCCTTCCGGGAAGGCCAGGCGGTCCCTGGGTGTGCTCGTCCCGTAGCCCCGCGCGACTTGCGGAAAGCCGACCGGTTGATGAAGGGCGACCTTCCCTGCATGAACCTGCACGTGATGCGGTCGCTCCAGGTGGCGCAGAGCATCGGTCACGCGCTGGTGCTCGGCACGGGTAGATACTGGGCGGCTTGACGTGGCTCTCGTTCCGATCTACGCATGAGGGCGTGCGTGCCAAAAGGGCAACTTGCGATTTGCGAGCGCATTATGTATCGCATGATTTCGTGCCTCTCCAGGCAACGGACGAATTACGATTCGACTATGCCAGTCCATTTTTACCTCAGCAGCACCTACACCGACCTTAAGGACTATCGTGCCGCTGCTGTTAATGCTATACGCCGCTTTGCCGAGAAGGGCAAAGAACAATATGTTGACTACGAGATGTTCGATCCAGGCACTCTACCACACGAAGGCAAGGCGCTTCTTGACACCTGTCTAGCCCAGGTTAAGGAAGCGAGTTATTTCATTCTGCTGCTCGGATGGCGGTACGGTTACGTCCCTGATGGGGGTGAGAAGTCATTAATAGAACTTGAATTTGACACAGCCGTGGAAGCTGGCATCCCTCGGTTTTGCTTCACTATCGACGACAAACACCCGGTCTCCCCACGATACGTAGAAACTGGCGCAGGTGCGGAAAAGTTAAGACGTTTCAAGGCTAAGGTCGAGGAGACGCACGTTGTTACTCGCTTTTCCACACCCGACGACCTCGCTAGAGAGCTAATCCTAATCATTTCCGTATTAAATCGCCCGATGGGTGAGGCGACCCAGGCGCTCGCCGAGTGGGAGCCATTAAGGCGCGAGAACCGGAAATACCGGGACGAAATTGTCGTGTTGCGTGAAATCGTTGCGTTTCATAAAGCTAAACTCGACGGGCTTGTGCCTGCGGTCCCTGTTTGGCGGACCAGGAATTTCGAGCCGGACAGCACACTCTGCTTTGTACTGATGCCTTTCAGCGACCAATTCTTCCTCAACTACGAGGAGGCAATTCGGCCCGCGCTAGAGGCCGCAGGCTTACGCGGCGTGCATGCGGGCGAGATTTTTGGGACTCGCGAGATCATGGAAGACATTTGGGAATCAATTTGCACGGCGCGGATAATCATCGCTGACGTGACCGGGCGAAACCCAAACGTGTTTTATGAGCTTGGAATTGCGCACACAATGGGCAAGGAATGTGTAGTAATCACCCAATCTTCGACTGACGTGCCTTTTGACATCACCTCCCGCCGCTACATCAATTATGACCCCACGAAGCGCGTCGCGCTTAAAGAACGACTCGCGAAGACACTGAAAAGCATTCTTGTTTGAAACACGAGTTGGGCGATCACGTTCCAAACATGAACGTCGAGATGGAGAAGATCTGAAGCCATCGGCCATGGCTTCTGAAAAACCGAGGAAAGCCCCTCATAATGCCCTGCTATTGCTCGAAATGTAACGAAGGGAGGAGTGTTTTTCCTCAAGAATCAGCATTGTTAAACTAAAATGGGCGGCGCGAACCCCTGCAGCTCCCCCCCAATGATCTTCCGAGCGTCCTCGGCCTAGCAGGGCCTAGCAGCTAAGCTAGTCCTAATCATTTAGTCGTCATTGACCCGCTTCGAGTGGTTAGTGACGGGCATCCTCCTAAAGTCTGGAGCACCCCTGAAGGACGGAGCGTCGGCGACCGTCTTTCTCGCGTTGCCTAAGGCTGGGCAGGCGAGTTCCGGCCGGCGTGGCTCAGCAGCGACAGCAGCAGTTTCGTAGACTGCCGGGCGTTCCTGCCCCTGGGGAGTGCGAGTCTCCCCGCTGCCTCCATCCTTCGCTCTGAGCCAGCCTGTTGTCGGATCCGAGCGAAGGATGCCCTCCGCAGCCCCGCGGGGAGGGGGCCTTTTGACCCATTCGGCTCAGAGCTACGGATGCTTGGCCAATTTTCAAGCTCCCGTAGCTCAAAGTACAAAGTACCAGAGCGGGCGGCTTCGAACCGCCGGGTTGCAGGTGAGAGTCTGCCGGGAGTGCCATTTCGCCGCGTTAGCCCAACTACAAGAGGCGCTCCGCTCAGAACGGAGAGGGTCCTTGCGGACGGCCACTGGGGTGGAAATCCCTCACGCGGCACCAGCTTGGCCTGAGCCGGGACCGGGCGTTTGAGGTCCCGGCCAGGCGATCAGCTGGCTGACGGCCCGACCGTAAGCTCAGCCGCCCTGAGTGCCAGCACCATTTGGACGATTCTCGTGGCTCCCGTAGCCCAAAGCAGAGGCAGCGGGCTTAAACCCCGTTTAGTGTCAGTGCAATCCTGACCGGGAGCACCAAGCTTCGCTCGAAGCTCCGGCTCGGCGGGCCAGCTTTCGGGCCGAGCTACAGCTCGGCAGGCCAACCGCGTGTAGCCCAACTAGCAGAGGCGTCCCGCTCAAGACGGGAAGGTTGCAGGTGCGAATCCTGCCACGCGGACCATTTAGTAGAAAGGAAACATGAAAAATAGAAGCGTCATCGGCCGAGGCGATTACCGTCGCCTGCCCAAGGGGCTTCGCCGGTTGCTGGTGTTTTCGGAGACGTTCTTCTTCCGAGAATACGAGAAAGCCAAGCCCACGAAGAAAACCCAGCGAAGGGAGGTCAGCCGAACCTCCTCCTCGCTGGCGTTCTGCGAGTAGCAGTCACGCGGACCAGCCTTCACTCTGTCGAGCTTCCGCCTTCGCAGCCAGCTTCGGCGGGACTAGTCGGCTCGGCAAGCCATTTCTGGAATGCCAACCGGACAAGCGAAACCTTGGCGGTCCGCCAGGACCTTCGGTGCTAACGAATGCGTGCCTTCGGGCAAGTGGTGCAAGTCTACGGCATTCCGCCAGCTTTCGCCGAGACTACAGCTCGGCAAGCCATTTTCTGCGCGCGTAATTCATAGAGAACCATCCGTTATGCCGAGCTCGGCATAACGGACGGAGCCGTGTAATTGATGCCGAGTGGTTGAGCGATTCCTCCGAAAACCGAAGGAATCGCCTCCTCTTTGCCTTTGCAACCCGGCATAATCCGGAAGCATTGATGCATGGGACGATTTGGGATCTCTAACAAATCCAAAATGAAGTCATGAGTGCTCGCATACTCGTCGCAGAAGCGGCTGTCATGGTGCTGCTCGGCACTCTCTGGTTTTCGTCACTCCGGCCCGGCTATAGCCAGATCTCGAATACGATCAGCGAGCTTGGAGAAACTGGTGCCCCGCAGGCTCACTTGGTCGCTTTTGGCTTCTTTCTTCCAGTGGGGCTCATCGTCTGGTGGGCTTTGTGGCTGACGCACCATCACAGACCATGCCGGGATACGTCGCCAGTTTTGCTCGCCCTGTCCGGCTTGGGCACCGGTTATGTTCTCGCCGCATTGTTCCCGTGCGACCCGGGAAGCCCTCTTTTTGGTAGTTGGCGCACGCTGGTGCACAGCGCTGGCGGACTTATCGATTACGGTGGCACAGCCCTTGGTTTTTTGATGTTTTGCCGGTACTGCGCCAGACACGAGATGAGAGCGCAAGCTGTTGCCTTTGGAATTGCTTCCGCACTGGGCTTCCTTGCTCTAGTCCTGCTTGGCCTTCCACCGGCATTTCCAGTCCGCGGCGCAGTTCAGCGCGTGGCGGAACTCATCCAATTCACGGGCATGTTTTTCGTGTGCCACCTGCTCTCGACAAAACCGGCATCCAAGCGGCTTGGATTGGACTCCGGCCTGGACGCCGCTTTGCAACTTGGACACCAGCCACCCAGTGGCAGTGAGGTCGGGAGTGAGCCCCGTGATGGAACCGAGTTATTACGGTCAAATTGATAAGGCGAAACTCTTGTTCAGGGCTGCCTAAACTCATGATTGCGCCGTTGTCGAAAATCCTGGACTGGTCGGCCATTCAACGGGTGTCGCTGATGATGCCGTCTAACTTTATGGAGCGGCCCCGATTGGAGGAAGCACTCGAATCCCTCAAGGGGGAGTTCGCTCCCGGCGAAAGCCGGCCGGCGCGGGTTGAATTTGACCCAGACAAATTCGGGTTGGACTTTTGCTTTTCCTCTCCACGACCGGGCAACTGCGCAGAGAACAATACGGCTCATGGCCGGTTCTACCGCGGCGGCGAGCGATGGCAGGAGCGGGCCGCCATCATTCTGCTGCACGGGTCGGGGGATTCCCTGAATTACAGATTCCGATTTCCGTTGCTCGCCCGCCGAGGCAATCGGGCGGGATTCAACGTGGCAACGCTGGTTGCGCCCTTCCACTTTCAACGTCGTCCTCGCCAGCTTGAGGGTGCGCTCGCGTACACGGATTGCCTTCAGATGGCGGAGGCGGCGGCGCAGGCGGTCGCCGAAATTCGTGCGCTGACCGGTTGGCTGCTGGGGGAAGGTTGTCCTGCCGTGGCGCTGTGGGGATTTTCGATGGGTGCATGGTATGCGGGGATGGTGACGTGCCGCGAGCCGCGGTTGGGCGCTGTCGTTCTGGCCGCACCCTGCGCGCGCATGAATCCCTGGGCAGAGCAACGGGCCCTCTGGCCTCGTGTCCGGGCCAGACTGCCGAAGGGGCGCGAGCTGTGCTCGAAGTTGAATCAAACCGCGCTGAATTTGCTCACGACCCAGCCGCTCATCCCCGCAAAGAATGTTTTATTGACTGACATTTTGGCGATAATTTTGGGCAAGAAACGGTCACAAATAACCTAACTCTTCCGCCTTCAATTGCACCGCTACTTGTTCCGGACTGATTTGCAGGGCCTGGTTCAAAAAGCCCTCTACGGTT
>Ga0316217_10002544_pt1 | contig 21792 bp, 20 predicted proteins | sample 1anoAmetaG_FD_203633 | JGI IMG/M metagenome (GOLD analysis project Ga0316217, IMG submission 203633) | Freshwater microbial communities from Trout Bog Lake, Wisconsin, USA - 1anoA | ecosystem: Environmental > Aquatic > Freshwater > Lake > Hypolimnion/Profundal zone | place: USA: Wisconsin...
AATTTCTAACATAAGATTGAATTCAGCTCTTGATGCCAATTACCATTTTTTGTAGGTTCAAACATGATAAAACGAGGTTGTATCAGTCTGCTACATCATACTGACAATACAACAACCACTGCCTTGAAGTAATGCATGGTAGAGCAAGCCGATGATCTGATTGCACTTAATGCAATCATAATACTTCTGTATATGTGTTTTTGGAGATTGAGGATTGCACCAATTTGTAAAAGGAATGAAGATATCATGCAACTCTTATTTAGATGATTCAGCATGCGCAGCTTTTTCTGTCTGTGTCCTTTTTATCCCCAATAACCACTTCTCTCCGGCTATCAAACAGCACAGAAGTTCGGCTGCCTTTCTCCTTCTGAAACTTTTTATCGATCTCTTTCACCAGCAGCTACACTCCTTCTCTGATGTTATGTCCCGTTTTGGCACTGGCTTCAACATACTGAAGTCCATACTTCTTGGCTGTAGCTATCGCCTCCTCAGACGAGATCTATCTCTAGCTTTCCAAGTCTGATTTGGTGGCTATGAGGATTTTGCAGACTTCATTGGGAGCGTTTGATTAGATTTGATGCATCCATTTCTAAATATTTTGGAAAGATGGGCGGTCGACGATTGAAAAGGTGAGAATAATACCAATGGCCCCTTTGTAGTAGGTCTGCGTTATATTTTTGAACCTTTCCTGGCCAGCAGTGTCCCAGATCTGCAATTTATACCTTCTGTCCTCCACGGACATCGTTTTTATTTTAAAATCGACGCCGATGGTGGCTACGTATGACTCTTTGAATGTGTTTTCGCAGAGCCGCGTAATTAGGTTGCTTTTGCCAACCCCCGAATCTCCGATTATTATGACTTTGGTCAGAAAATCAAATTTGTCGTTTTTCTTGACCTCCTACATATGTTCTATAACTATTATAATAACCATGCACTCAACAAAATCGATATCTATCCTCGGATATTCCCACTCCACTCACAAAAATTTAGAGCCAGCCCACGCTAGAGACTAGGATTGTGTTTTTAAGGCCTATTGACTCATGAATAGCATTGTTGTATAATCATATTTGATGTTTACTTGTACTGACAAAATGTCAGTCTAAAAGAAAAATGTGGATCAATCAACGATTTCTTCGACAACCAAGTGCGAATTTATATGTTTGGACTGCATGATCTATCTCGCGAGATCTATGCCGCCAAGCATTGTTCTATGGGTGTGCCTCAGCAAAGTTTGGTAGTGCTCAAGCGTGGCCTTCCTGCTGTAGTCCTGGCGACAATACGGACAGTTCTAAATAACCGCAAAAGTACCCTTTGTTTGTCGAACCACTTGTTGAGGCACTAGGCGTGGAAGGTGTGCCTGCAGAAAGCCACCTTGACCATATCTGTTTTCTGAATGGCGCAAAGACAGATCACACAATCTCGATCATAGATCTTCTCCTTTTCGCAGGAAAGAGCATTCTAGCTGGGCTCTTCCTTCAGGTTATTGATTACTCTTTTGAACGGGACAGCCGGGAAGAAGGCCTAGATTTCATACAAGCTCAGATGTATGGAGTAGCCTTCTACAACACTTTCATGCATGTAAGATATGGATTGGACTTGTGGCTGCGGGTTCTGCATTCTCTTTACCAAGCAGAAAACAACAATCACTAGCCCAATGAAAAGTATTGTTCCCAGGAGAGCAAGCACAATTATGAGTATATTGGCGCCACCGCTTGATGATTGGACTGTATAGAAGATAGCGATGCTAACTGAAGTCGGGTTCAAGTTCAGGAAAGACACAGAAGTATCATTTCCGAAGGTTTGGATAGAAATGTTATAACCTGTGGTAGTATTTTGATTGATTGTGTAAAGTCCCCCCTCTGCGTAGTTGATAATCCCAGCGACATCTGAACTAAAGGACTTGAACTGATAGGCAACAACCGTGTTGTTCTTAGAGGCTTGGTAGACAAGATTGATTTGGCCTGATGTTGCTGGTATGGTGAGTGTCACGAAGTTGCTGCCTCGTGTATCGTTAGTCCCAGCCAGCGTGAAACTATAGTTGATATTGCTGGGGACGATGATATTGGCGATATCGCAAAAAGATCCAGTGTAGAGCGCAGTCCAGCAGCTGGAGCAGTATATGGTGTTGTTGTACATGTTATTGCCGTTGAGGCAGTTGCTATAGTTGTAGCCTACCCTCTCTGTGATGTTCAAGGTGTAACGGGTGCTTCCTTGAAGATTGAAGTTAATTACCAGAATATACAAGATGTCTCCTGTTTGTAGTTCGCCGAGGTTGACCACTTGCTTCTGCCCTGCGTTGGCATGTGATAGATCGAAAGTCAGTGCCTGGGTCGGATCTAGATCTTGGTAGTTGCTGATGTCCAGAATGTAAGGGTCAGGTGGGGAATTATCGAAGCCGACCTGCATGAGCAGTTGCGGAACGGAGCTGGCGCTTGTAATGTTGAGCTGGATATCTATGGTGTCTGCCCATGCAAAGCCATAGAAAGTATAGGGACCATGGATGTTGTATGTGCTGCTGAAGGGTGAGAAATGACCTGTCATTGTTACAGAGTCAATCAGGATCAACATGGAGCAGAGGAGGAAGATGAGGCTGAGGTCGGCTTTAATTAGCATGCAGAATTATATTTCTAGAGAAGGGGTATGTTCTATCGGTATGCGGTATGGGAACTAGATAGCTTCCAAATCGCAAACTCAAATTTATGGTTATATCGCAGTAGCTGAATTGATCATGTATAAGTAAGATAACAAGTTGGATCAGTAGTGAGAGAAGTTGACTATCTTATCGAATTCGTTTGATACTTTTTAGCCGATCCATCTCCAAAGCTGCCTCAAGCCTTTGCGCTCCTTTATTCCGGAATTCCAGGCAACGAAGCTTTCGTAAACGCTTAAATAGGTTTTGTCTGTGGATGTCTTGGCGAAGGAGTAATAGGTCTAGCAGTTGTCTTGGCCGAATAGACTTTAAAGGTAACTGATGATGAGCTGGCGTCTCTCATACTCACTCTCGTATATGAGTTGCTCGTCTTTCTATTATTTTGGCTTCTACTACTTCTAAACTTATTTCTTCTCAATGGCAGGCTGTTTAAGCTCGACCTTGGCTTCAGTAACAACAGTATTTGCATTCCTTACCTCAACGAAGGGATGCAGTTCCTTGTGGGTGGTTTCCTTGTAGCAGGGTTAGCAAAAGATCAAATTTTGACACCTGAAGCATTGGTATGCCACGTTGACAGATAGATCGCCTTTACATTTGCTGCATTCTTTGTTCGGATAAGTATCATTCCTTTCCAAATTTTCAAGTCTGGCTTCCTTCTTTTATTGCTACTAATCGAACTATCTTACAATTCTCGATAGAGCTAACTTTTGGTACTCTTAAGCCTTATCCTAACTATCATTGCTTTTCAAACGTCGAAGTCTGCTTTTCTCCTACTTCTACTACTAATCCACCAATTGCGCCATTCTCGAATAACTTAGTTCCAACTATTATTGAGGTTATTTCTTAGGCAACTATGTCCCTTATTCTAATTTTTCCTCAACACTCTCCTCAAACTGCACACAGATGATCGATTGAGTCCTCTCACAAGGTACACTTTCCGGTTCAACTTTTCTTACATGTATCTTGGGTTTTTTATCGAAACCCTAAAAATACACAGTAACGTCATCCTAACTCTCCAGAACAATCTCGTCATTTTCTTCATCCAAGTAGTACAGTTGATAACTGCCAAGATGGGGGAAGGTTTTCTTGACGAAGGTATGAAGGTTTGCGAGGGTTAGAGTTTGCTTGCAGTCAAACAGTCTGATTTGGTTGCCAAAAACTATCTTTAGTAACATATTAATTATAGAATGTTTAAAGTTTAACCATTAATTATGTTATGATTCCATAGCTTATGATGATGCGTTACACTTCGATCCAAACCAAACCATCAAAAAAATAAACACCACAAAAGTTATTACCATTCAAAATCACACTCCCTCCTCGTTTTTTTCAAGCTGCTAGTAATCAACCTCTTTCGAAAGCAAGTAAAGCACCTTTTCGTCGGGATCGAAGCGCAGCCGGTCGAACAGATTTTAGATTTTGCCTTAGCACTCATACTAGATGAACTATATTGCTTCCTATTTGGGTATTTCGATGATTTTGATCTTTTTGTCGTTCTGCAGATCCCCGACGATGGTCAGCTGAGACTGGTCCAGTTTGATGGTCACCAGCATACTGATACCATCGATTTTGAGGAGTCTCACTAGTTCCACTTGATTGTCGATAGGGGTGCGATCGTAGCCGAGGTCGATGGGTCTGCTGCTGGCTCTTCTTCTGCGGGTGCCGTCTCGGATGACGAAGGGGAAGTTGGCTATATTTTTGATGACTGCTTTCTGCTTCTTCCAGTCTTCCTTGAGCCGGTCCGCATCATAATCGGACCTCTTCTCCTGGAGGCGTTTGAGAAGTCTGGCATTTTCAATTTCTATGTTCTGCAGCTGCTTCTTGCGATAAGACCCATGCAAACTCCTGCTGTTCCTCTCTCTCTAGGCTACACTCTGCGCCCGCTTATTCATATTCGTCGTTATCTTCTCGAGCAGTAGTCTGTTTTCTCGCTAGATCTCAGTGAACTTATCCTCGACTATGCGATTCTTCTTGGCATTGTTGAGCAGTCTGGGTGCCTCCTCTAGCTACCAACCTGTGGTTGTCGGCCTGGCGTTGCGGATGCGCTCGAGATGGCCCTGCATGTGTTTGCCCTCTTCGCGTTGTCTGAGCACCTTTTTGCCGAACCCCCCTGCCCCGTGCATTCAAATAAAATAATGAAATAGGTAATTAAAGGATGCGACTGCTAAATGCAGCTTCCATATTATTCTGCAGTTTATTATTAATTAACGACCTAATGCTTCCTAACCCGTAAAAAGATAACAACTTTGCTTACTATCACTAATACTGCAGACTTTTCCTGGCCAACACTGTCTTGCTCACCCAGATGAGGCAGCTCTTCAATGAGCGCAACTAGCTTACCTCCAGGTTTTCAAAGCTGGAGAAGAAGGCCGATGATATCAACCGGGGCGAGAAGGGCGAGGATGACCGCAAAAAGAGGTTTCGGAGGACTGCTGGAGAAATCTAGAGACATTACCGCTGCTCGGTTGAAACTTGCCAAAAGTCATATGGCTCTTAGGGTTCGTTAAACCAGCACATCAAGAACAAGCACCCTGAGCTATACATTGAGTTAGGACTCGGAAACATCTCATGCGATCAAAATGCATACTCCTCGATGCATGAATCTTAAGCAGTCTGATAAGAGTCATTTGATGCTTTATTTTCATATCCTATTCGAGTTTTATTATGACGCAAAAGCGCAAATAACCCAGAACATTAAAAGACAATCGACAAGGCCAATGAAAAGCAATAATCTAATCTAATAACTGATAAGTTATCATTCGGTCTTGATGTTGTGGATCTCCTTTAGTGTTTTGTTGACAATATATAGAGTAATTTTGTGCAAGAAGGCCAGCTTTGAAAGATGTTGGCCCCAGTTTAAGAATACATGCAGCCAATACCCATCAGTGGTCTAGGAAATTCCCAAAGCTTTCAAGGTCCAACTTGCACACTGGTTGGCTCTACATGAAAGCAAGTTATCTCTGAAATTGTTAGTGGCAGGTGTGGTGACGATTCCTGGGGTACAGCTTAACACATCGATAACTCCTTTGTAGTCTTAGGCAAGACATCTTGACAGATGGTGGTTGTATGCCTTGGTGGCTGTATAAATCGAGACGTTTTTCAAGAACATGTCGGCAAGTTGCGAGGAAAGGTTGATAACCGCACACTTATGCGATTTCCTGTTCAAAAAGTATGGCAGGACGCGATGAGTAAGATAAGTCATGGCATTGAGGTTAGTGTTGATTTGTTACTCAACTTCCTTCTGGCTGAAACCATCGAATTTGTCTATCTTAAAGCATCATTACTTATTTTCATGAGGCCCACGTTGTTGACCAGGATGCTTATGTCTAGTTTGCTGATCTTTTATTCTATCCGGTCGTAGAGCTATTTCGAGAAATCAGAGAAATCGGCCTGGCATATAACTGTTTGCAACTAAGGATGGGCTGATTTAAGATTCGAGCTGAGGTTTTATAGTTTAGAAGGGTTTCTGGATACTAGAACTAGGTTGAATTTTAGGGCAGCCAGTTATTAGCAAAATGCTTTTCCTATGCCTTAGGTGCAGCCTGTCACTATCGCCCACGATCCTACCCCGTACTTCGTGGCCCATTTGGTATTCAAAGGGTTGAGCGCGATTCTGATAAACTTCAGGACTGGCAAAAGTGCTTGTAGAATGGTGAGGACTCCAACTAGAGCCGCCAGATACAAAAGATAATCCATATATTATGAAAACTATTACATGAAAGCTGAATAACCATTTTAGCTATTCTGTGCAACCAAAGGCAATTCTAATATTCTACCAGAAAATAAAACTTTTATCAAAAGCCATTAGCTTTACCTATCTTTCATTCTCAATTCCATAGGTATATAGCATTAATTTAGTTTTCTTATCAAAATAAATGTTAAATCATTTTGGGTTGGTCTAGTTGGCTTTAGTTTCACTTTCGGTTGATTCGGACTGATTAATTTCCGGCTATTTGACTTCTGCTTCCTGTGTTGCTTCGTTCAGTTCTTACGACTCTGACTAGATTTATAGCTCTTACAGGCAAGTTTAAAGATGCTTAGGGAGAGGCTTGGGCATTTTGTATCTCATTTGGATAGTTCCTTTGCTGTGTTTCTAGGGCTCCTTCATGAAATTGCGATAGATATCCTAACAGAAAAGCTGAATATCTTTGAACATATCGGTCGTCCAAGGAAGCTGTCTTCGCCGTATCTCATTTTAGAACATCTTGAGTGCTTGATTCTGGCTTGTCCTTGCATGAACCAGGATATTGACAATAGTGTTTTCGATAGCAATTACTCTCTGTTCATTGGACTTCTTCTTTTCTTAGATTATTTTAGGGAACTCTTCGAGGAAGTGTCTTCGAACATCAGCTCTTCTGAAGAAAGCTCTTTGTTGTTAGAAGCTAAAGTTGGTTATTTTGGCTGGTGGCCTGTTGTAAATTTTAGCAAGGTTGTTTTACATCCCGCGCATTATGAATTTGATCTTCTACTCCGTTTTCATTCTGGTGGGTATTCTGCCACTTTTGCTGTACTTCCGCTTCGGTAAAATTTTGGACTTGAGGTACTGAAAGATCTCTAAGGCAACAGGATTATTCAGATTCCTGAATCTAAAAGAAGAAAGCCGAGTTCTTTCGAACCGGAATAGGTGGGGGATAAATTCAAGACAGATTGATATTTTCTACTGGTTGTTCTGGCCGTCAATCCTCTGATCTTAATCTCCAATGTTAAGCTACATTGTTGCCACTGATAAGGAGACAGACTCGATTTCTCTTAAGAGTATACTTTATGAAAATATACACTATAAATAGGTGAGCGTATGGGTTAGGGCAAAATTAGGCGGGAAAATTGACTTCTTTGCTTGAGGCTGAAAGGTTCGTCATCTAAGTGAAATGTTGAAATTTCCAGGTTCAATTCTACAAAGTAATCTTGGAAATTTCTTTTGGGTGGATTCATTAATCAAGAGGAGAGAGTTAAATAAAGAAAAGTAGAATTAGATAAAGGAGGGAAGATTAGATAGAGGACGAACATTGTAAGATAATTTTATTGGATATTTATCAGTAAAAATCACTCTTCCTTGAAATTGGAAACTTCAGATTGAAACAACTTCGAGGTCTGCTCTAGCAATTCCTTGAAAGTTAAGGCAGTGTTTGAGTCCATGATATGACCAATCATTTGGTGAACTTTGCCGAAGCTGTTGTCTGGGAATGTTGGAACAATTTATTCATTCTCTACTAACAAATCTTGCTGTATCTTGGCTGCAATCAGTGAAATTATGGTCTTGTTGAATTTGTTTGCCATGTTGAGCTTTGCTTCGTTGCTTAGCTGCTTTAGTTGATTGGATTTGATTTGTTTTTGTCTTTTCAAGGTTTTGTTTATGTCTAGGAGTTATTTCAGACGATTTGATTGCTACTGATCAGCGTTTGCTCGCTATAATGAGCTCTCTTTTTTTTATGGAGACTCGAACTGTTAAGGAATAACCTGCACAGTGCCCTTTACAGGTTCTTTTGGGAGCTATTTTTCTTCTTCCTTTGAGATTTATCCTGCTATTTCATGAGGGATCAAAGCTATTGAAGGTATGCTCACTGTAGACTCAACTTGCTTTCTGCGGATCTCAGATAGGAGCTAAGGCTTGTTTCTTTTAAATTTCTCATGCTCGAATTCAATTTCATTCTTGTCTCCTCTCACCTTGTGAAAATTATACATATTAAGCTGCCTAACAAATGAAGACATATTAGAGTGTTTAAAATACTGAGGAAGTACAACTTATTCAAAAGCTCGTAAATTGTGTATCTTAAACGAGCCAGGGAAAGAGTCCTTTATTTTCTCACGCTAGTTATGTGGATCAATGTATCCCTCTGGCTTTTAAGAGACACTGTCAGTTGACTAAGCCCAGCTGACGATGGTCTAAAAGCGTTTCTCTTGAAGAATAGCGTAGGTTTTTTTGATGAAGTTGTTGACGGAGGCAAAAGCTGAAAGTCTTTTCTCTTTACTGGATGGATTATCCTGAAGATGCAGAGCGGAGTCTTGGGGCAATAGTTGTACAGAAAGCATTGATTCTAGCTGTTGAGACTGTTGATGCTCAGATTTGTTCAAGCCTTTCTGGTTTTCCATTCTCAAAGAAGAGATTATCTAATCAATATAATCAAATGATCTAATTGCTCGATTTCAACTGGACATAAGACATAAGATAAAACAGGTTTTCGCGAGTCCAGGTTGTTGCGGATTGGATATAGTAACTCTGGTCTTCGTTCATTCGTTCATAATGTTAGTATATTTAGTTTAGGTAAATCGATCATTTCTTTGGCTTTTTGAACTTGTTTTTTTCGATGGGCCTCTCGACTTTCTTGAATTATTATTACTATTTTTTCTCCTAAAGTGGTCTGTCGCTAACAACAGGCATTAATTACTCAGGTTTTTTCATGAGAGATTTTTATGCAATAAAGCTATCTGAATTCCCCATCATATCACTACTGTCTTCAAATTTAATCTAGAGAATTTTCTCTGTTTTCTTTTGTATCTTTTTCGGACTGGAGTTTTTGACTTTATTGAGAGTTTCTTCCTAAATGATCGATAGTCCCATTTGCCTGTTTTTTTTGAATTGGTTTTTAGCCTGGATACCTGATCTTCCCTTCTGTAGATTCTGCTGCCTCTTAAAAGCATCTTTGGCTGTGTCTCCTTTTCTGGCAGCTTGGATAAAGGAACCGTTTCTGATGGGATTCTTCAAATACTCTTTCTTCACCCCTTCCAAATGCTATCTCACCTCATCCAAAATATTCTCTTTGTAATCTTCGATCACAGTATCGATTCTCGATTTGGTTGAGATGATTGGCTACTCAACTCGAGAGCGATATGTGAACCAATATCCGATCATAAAAAAACAGGATAAAAAGACCTTTATGGACATTGAGGCACCAATCAAAACCACCATGGTTATTGTGATAAAGAACCGAGGAGTGTAGCTTGCTCCTAAGGTTAGCAGAACTGACCCCAGAATCACATTCCAGGCAACATACTTCACCACATGGATGAATTTGATCAGTTTCCAGGAGTCTTTGAGACTTGTGTTTTTATCTGTGCCGGAGTCTAGACCCTTTGTACCCCAAGAAATATCGTCGATTCTACAGAGCGAATAGATGTTGAGTATGTTGAGATAGGTCGGTCCATAAAAAAGGAAGGAGAAGCCTCCCAGAATGATTTCGCAGAGAATGTGACATCTTCCAAAAAAAGTGATGTAAATGATGATAGGCACAATATAGATCCCAACTGAGCCAATGAGAAGCCATCGCATGATGTTGATTGTTGTGATTCCGCCAGGGATTTGCGCTATCAAATTTTGGTTTTATATCAAAACTAAATAAAAAGTAGGTTACATGCGGCACTGTCGAGAAGTCCTCTGAAAATATCAACGATTAGCACCAAGAAAACACAGACCATGAACAGTCCGAAAAGTGTTGAGACGCCATAGATGTAAGGCATGAACCTTTTGTGTCGATTTGTTAGATGTAGACTAAGAAATACGATTGTCATGATGAGCATCACATAAATGAAGTCCATAGTATATACGAAGGCGTTGTAAACCTGACTGTTATTGGGGTCTCCCACCACACCGTTCAGCATTCTTACCAACACATCTGATCTGAACGCATCCATAGCTATGTGCACTGTAAACAAGAAGAAAGCTGGCGCAAAGTAAGAGAGGCCACTCATCATACTCAGATAAAAGATCTGTAGGTTGAGAAAGAGTTCACAGCCGATGTTTTTTTAATGGTCTCTGAGTTATTTCTTGACCTTTTCGAAGGCGAAATAACTTCCATTGATCCACCTTTTTCTCTGGCCAAGCAAGCCATGAACTGTTTTGATTGGGTCGACCTCAGCATAAGCATCAGGAAGGTAGGACATATCATATCCTTTTTTATGAATACCCATGCACAAAATTCGGTCCTCAGCCAGATACACATTTTCACTGTAGAGCATAGCCTAGTCAGACTCAGGATCAATGTCAATGAAGCAGCCATTGAGGAAGTCAGGCAGACAAGTTCTTAAGAGGACGTTTCCGACACTCATCTATGATCTTATGACTTTGCGGTTTGCTAGTTTTTCGTCGATTGATTTGAAGTAATTTTTGAGCAGTTCATCGTCCTCGTCTTTGTCGTAATCAATGATAGCTTTCATGTTGTAGGCTGAAAGTGCACCTGGGAGCACGTGGATGAATCCGAAGGCAGCTTCGAAACCTTTATCCATCAAATGGGCGAAGTGATACTCAACCTGCTGAGTTCTTTGGATATCAGTAACTTTGCTAACAAGGCTAGTCAGGAAATCAACGTCCTCATCTTTTATCTCTTACTCTCCTTCGATCTTTTAGATCTTGAGACTCATATATCCACAAACTCCACCTACTCCTCCTTTTAACCTTCCTTCTGTTCTGACGTTACTCTTGAGATATCTATACATCTTCATCAAGGCTTATTAGCAGGGCCTTAATCCCACATCTAGTAAGATGGCAAACTGAGGCTTGAGTTCTTGGCAGAAGCCGTTGAAAAACCAGTTGTGAGAAGACAACTTTCCTGCGTTTCTATACTTAACACACATAAAAAGATTCATAATGGTAACGGGTGTTTCTTTTTAAAGATCTTCCTCATAAAGATTGGGTCGAGCATGATTACCTAATCTGCATTTCTATATCACTTTGGCACTGAAGGGTATCTTTTTTCGAAAGCATGCAACGTAGGCAAGATCCTCCCTTGTAGAGATGTAGTTATTGCAAAACCTTTCTCCCTCTTGTAGTGCTTTCATGACCAAAGGTCTTGCCTTCAAAATGCTCAACGCGTAATCTTCGTGCAGCTTTTTTTGCAGGCGTTATTTAGAAAGCTAATCCCTCTACTCTTACTTAATGTCATCATCCGTCAAAGCATACTACCTTTTTCTCTATTACTTAGCCTGCTCATAAAAGAACGGTTTCAACTTGGTCGGCAAATCATCGAATAAGGGCTTACCCTCTTTTAATTTCTGAATCTATTTTAATAAATCCTTAATTTAATCGTAGTCTTTTCTGACCTGTGCGAATCTTAAGTTGTTTCTCTCTTCCAGCTAGGCCACATCAAAGAGATAGTTGTTAACATTCTTGATCTCTAGCTCATCGATTTCATCTGCAGTCATTTTCATGGCCCTCATCGCAATCTATTCCATGGTGAGGGAAGGTACGATGTTGTCACCCAGGTTAATGTTGCTGCTTCGTTCCAATTCTTCAAAATAGTCGATGATTGAACGATCCACCTTTTCGATTCCGTCCATCATCACAAAAACGCCGATGTCATCTGGATCTAGCTTTTCATAGGCGACCATATTAGAAATATTATCTGCTACCCCACTCAAGGTATTTTTCAACATCTTCTTGTCTTAACTGTACATGCAAACACAAATCGCAAGTTTTATGCCTTTGGGATGCTTCATTAGACTCAAAACATTGTCTTGGTTGGTTTCTTTGATGTCTTGGTAAGTTGTGTTCTTTTAAATCATTTGAACGTTATGGAAAGTTCTTTTGTCGCTAGTTAGGCTCTACCTGACTGCAATTTTGAGACCTTTGGGCAAGGCCCCTGGTTTAAACTGGGAATCCTTGGGTTCCGTTTTGTAGGTCTTTAGGGCGACCTCAATAGGTTTGAGGAAGCCTCTATGCAAGATATCTTCATCTTTGATGTTTTTCAACGCCGATATCATAAGTTTATCAGCTTTGGCTTCTGGATTAGTCATGTTTCAGCTCTAAATGGAATAACTTATAAAAGTTAAACGATGCAATTATACTAAAATGAAATGCTACATAATATCGAAATTAAAACTGGAAGTTTGATATAATCGAAAGCTAACAATCGAATTTCAATGCTTTAGTCCTATAGTCACTGGAAAGAGGACGATTTTATTGTATTTTATAGTTGTGAAAAAGAATTCAATGCAAGCGATATTCTATTATTCGAAGGTTTCTTTATTGAAAAAGTAAAAAAAAGCATAATATTTCAAACTCTATCGCTTTCAAATCTAATGAAGATCCCATAATTATTGCTTTTTCGAGAAGGTAAGATTTGTTATGAAGCTGCTTTAAGATGATAGAAAAGTATGTTTATATTATTGATCTACTAACAATCATGACAAATAAGTCGATTTAGAACATTCTCTAACTGTATTTGTTGGTTTTTGATGCCTGTCTCTAAGGAAAGTAATATCTTTGGAGAAAAAACCTGACTTTCCAGTCATCAACATAAGATAATTATTCGGAGATAGAATGAAGTTGAGAAAAAAATTATAGCCCTATGTTACTCTGTAATCTGATTAAACTTAATTTCAGTCTTCAACGGTCGGATGACAAAGTGCAAAACTCTTTTTCATCATGGAATAAGAAGACAAAAGGAATAAAATGGGATAAAATATCACTCTAAAGGTATGCTTTGCACTTTAGTCTTTATAATTGCATGTTTTCTCTTTTCGATGTATTCCTAATAGTGGCGTGCGGTCACATCGATTTCATTCTACAAAATTTGAAAAAAAAGCACAGGAGAGGTGTTCTGCACGAATTTCAACATCTTTAGCCCTTCGTTGAATGTGCACATTTTCAGCTCCACTTAGTAGTACTTGATTAAGGCGATTCCCACCTTGAACAGGTATACTTAGCCCTATAATACGAAGTTATCCCATATTCTTAGCAGAAACTCAGCCTAGAAACAGTTGGCAAACAGAGTGAGAAACCAGGCCACTAGAAACATTCTGGTCTCAAGCCTCAAACCTTTGAAATGAGACTTAACAGTGGGTACATTTATCTCCATCAAATACTCAAACAGCTGAATCCTTAGTTATATTTAACTTTTGTCACCACGGTAGAAAGATAAGAAGTGGTAAGAGTAAATAAAGTTAGCTAAGCCATTTAAGGCTTGGCCGTACTGTTCCTTAGGGAAAACACCGATGAATACTTTGCTCAGTAGTAACAAGTCACGTACGGGAGGTAAGTCAGGACGCATCGTAATGAGCATCTCTGCAGTCTAGACTACATCTGCATCCATCGAAAAATGCTTTAATTCAGGTATCTCTCTCTTGCGTTTGCGTATATCTTCCAATATGAGGGACGAAAGAGCAAGATTGTTGCCGATGATAAGAGGCCATAGAGTTTTGCGACTGGCTGGAGGCAACCCATGCTTCCAAAGTGCTTCTAAAAGGTTAGTGGTAATAGTTAGACCTGTATTGCTCGTTTTCTCGGCTAGAGTATCTTGTTTTTTGCTCTCGTTCCAGCAAGAACAGATTGCCTCTAGACCTCGGGCAATATAGCCTTTTTCCTTTGGTTTTCTATGCTTGTAGTCCCAATGCTTGTCCCAAAAGGGGAATATGTCGTTATTCCACATTTATTAAATCAGCTAATTATTGATAGTACTCCTATATTTTTCTTATAACTGCTATTTTCTTTGATCTCTTCTTTGGATCAATATAGCTCTTAAATAGTTAATCCATTTTCCTCTCTCTTTCGTTGTTTTTGCTTTCAAGTCTAGGGTGCGTTGCGTCGTTGTTATTGTGAAACAAAGCGAATCAAAATCAGCTGGGACTTTGTTTTTTTGCATGACGGCTGAACCAATACCCAAAGTTAAGTCTGTTATGTCTTTGATTAAGATATAACGGGGGCTTTCGTCTTGGGGAGGATCACAGACCCATTGTATCCTAGTTTCATCCTCACTTAAAAAAACTTTTCGTTGTACAAATTTGTTAGTGCTTCTGCATATTTTCAAGAAAACATCACCTTTGATTAGTTCCTTACTTATTTTGATGGCTTAACCTATGTTGGCGACCGCTAAATCCTTGAGTCTGCCATAAATAGTGGCAAAATAGTCAGTCTAAGTCTCAAACTTTTCCTTAGTTATGCGCTAGTAAATGTGAGAAAGATATTACTAGTTTATTGAGGGACAGGCTCTTCGAGTATTCTTAACGAACTATTCCAAAGACATCTTCTTTTCTTGTTTAGGGTTGTGAGCATCAGTTGAAAGCATGATAATAGCATAAGCTAGAGGGAAGAGCTAATCTACATTGTCGTAAATCTAGCTATTGGCTTCGTAGAAAGCAAGTGCGAATTACCAAATAACTCTTTCAATCTGTTGGGCCTCCCCCGGCAGCCTGAATTTGCTGAGAAGGGTTCTTAGAGCTTTGTCGAACTCCATGTTTTTGAAGTTGAGCATTCTGCAAAAGGAATGCAGTACTTAGAGCACCTTTTTATCATTTTTTCCAAAATACTACCCCAAAACTGCCTTTTCAATGCCTTCCAGTTTTATTATGTATTCAGCGATGGCGTCAGGTGTGTCCTCATGGATGAATCCTTTTGTGATATAGTCAGCTATCGCCTGTTCCGGTTTTTTGTTGAACATAAGGATGAACAGTTCTGCTTCTTGCGTGAATTTTTCATTTTCTCGGATGTTATCTAGCTCGGCCATCAGTTTTCCATCTTTGTGCTAATCTTGGTTCAAGATACGCTCCATGGCCATATCGATAGACTTTCTATTTTGTTACAGATAGTTCTCTACTTTCCTTTTAAATTCAGCTCCACGCTTCTCAGTTTCAGTGCTGATCACTGAATGCCCAAAACGGCTATTCGGCAATTCGTCATCTCCATTAAACTCCTACAGTTCTTCATCGTCGAAGTCTACGAGTTCTGGAGGCTCCGGCTATACGATTTAAACTTTGATTTCTTGGTTAAGGAATGAACTACCTTCCCTTGCGATTGTGAAGTTTTGAGAAGTCATCAGGTCTAGAAAGTAATTTAAAAAATAGTACAGAAAGAACACATAACCTTATATCAAACCGCAACATATAATCATTCCTTTTCATTCTATTCCTGCTTCTCCAAAATTATCGATTTCTACAGTAGACGAAGTTGCTTTTGCTGTCGCCTTGATTGGGCCAGTTGGCTCATTATTCGTGAGTGCGAATCTCTTACAGGTAGCTCAGTTTCGTTTAGTTGGCTTAGCTTCCGGAGGATAGTAGGGTAGGAATGATCGGTGGGACTAGTTACTAGTTTTAGCTTTTAGTAGACCACTCTTCTCAGCTGGTTTGATATGTTATGCTTCCTTCTGCTCAAATCTTAGAGTAGTAAGTTGGCCGCATCTAGACTTTTTTTTGCCTATGCATGCCTCTCCTTCTATATCTATAGTGCGGCCTGTAGGAGATAGGCATCCACGATTCGGATGGTATTGGTCGGATTTTAAGGCAAATTTATCAATGTCTGCAAAGCGTTCGTTATGCTTGCTTCAGCCAAGCCAATATACTTCGGTTTGGGTACACTATTCTTTTCTTATTTGAGGTAGCGTAAGTAATGGTAGCCTTCCAACATTAGCAAATCACCTTTTAGTCGCTTGTGCTAAATCTGGGTAACAAAATTTCTGCCTTAGTTTATAATGATCCCAGCCCTTTCCAAGCTGGTTTCTGCGACCTCCCAACTGCGTAATGTCGTTTAGACCATCGCTTTGGTTAGTAGTACCTCTGCTTGGATGGGCAAATCGAGAGTATTTTATTTGTGAGCCATGGTAAGTAACTCAGCAAGCTGTTCGTTGGCTTCATCAATGTCTCCACCCTCAAGGCAGGAGTATACTACCTCAACTTTGAGCTTGATTTTGAGTGGCTGCCCGCGATACCGATATTTCTAGATGAGGAGCATTGTTTTTTAGATGTATTGCTATTGGTCGCGCATGAAATGCTCCAATCTGAACTATTTGGCCAAATCCAGCACCAAAGAGATCTATTCTTTGTAGTAATCATTGTCAGCGATGCCGATATTTTCGTAGTACTAACCAATCTGATGCAATAAACCCAAATTGAGCTATTTTTTGTCGGTCTGCTCATTTTCCTCCATCTTCTCCAGCAGATATTTGTTAAACAAGTCTCTTTTGTGCAGAAGCAGCAGGTTTCTGAGATAAATTTTCTAAATTTAGTCCTGATAGTAGTTAAGCAATATCTTTTTTGATAGCTATTCACTTTTTTATTTGTCCAGCTCTAAGATTTTGCTTGTGTCCACTCCTCTGGAACTTAGAATCGACTAAATGGTTTTTTATACTTCTGTCAGCTGACTCAAACTCTTCATTTCGCGAATTTGAGTGATCAAAGGGAGCAAAGATTCATTCTTGCATTCTTTGTTCTGCTAAAAAGGGTCAAGATTTAAGATACTTAGCAAAACTCTCTAAAGGCAAGCTAGATCATGTTGTACAGGATCATAGTCAGCTAGTTCTTGCCCAGCCTCAATGTTTCCTTTCAAACCCTCTGCAAAAAAGTTGACTCCTCTGACTGTCAGCAGTTCTCTGTCCTGCTCTTTGAGCTCTTCGCTAGTCATGTGTCTAGCTGTAGAGAGATTTACAAACTGTAGAGGATCATTTAAGTTGGCAGGAGTGAAATAGATATTGGAGAGTCTGATATCTCTGTGATAGATATTATTTTGTTTGAGCTGCCGGTAAATTTTGATGACTTTCTGCCAAATGAAGAGAACTTAGGTTTCCGTCCATGTGTACTAGCCTGCTTCCTTTCTATATTGCACCAAATCCAGCAAACTGCATTCGAAGTATTTGAAGACCATTACAAGTGCGTTGAGTGTGCCTCTGCTCATAATAAAGTGGTCTACGAGGTGGGGTTGGTCCATGGACAAGTGCAGACTTATTTCATAGATCCCTTGCTTCAATTTAACGTCTCTGAAGCTATCGAACTTTATTATCTTTGCAAGGAGGCTCTGCTTTTTGTCTGAGCTTATATGGAAAAGGACATGGGTGTTTTGCTTATCGTAGGGATCGAAAATGGGGCAAAGATTTCTTTGAAGCTAGAAGTTGGCACTTTAATGGAGCTAGAAGTCGGCCAAAGTGTTCAAGATACGGCATTAGATGCTTACAGTTTCCATCTTGACCGTATTTTTGCCCAACCTCGCGGCCATTATCAGATGGTATACACTATCTTTCTTAGTCCTCAGGGTTTGGATTTCTCCGAACCGATCGCAACGCGGGTAGGCCATGATAGCTCCTTGGCAAACCGCACGAGAAGTAAATCTCTAAAGCTGCGTTTTAGAAAGTCTACCTTGGCCATTTCAGGACGATGTGGTTAGTAGCCGCAACTGCCCATTACTAAACGTTTATAATTCAATACAGCATATTATCATTGGTATTGTTCGGATTACTCGCGGTAGCTTTAGAACTCTTGCTTGTAGGACTACTACTTGTCATCTTACAGTTACTAAAGTAGCTTCATAATGTTCCGCTTTTTACCTTATTTCTTCACCTACTTTTACTTCTCTTTGCTTTTGCTTTTGTTGGAACGTCCTTTTCCTCTTTAATCCTATTGAGCCATCTCGAATGATAATCTTGAAACTTGTTGAGATTAATCTCCTTTTTTAGTCATGAAGGATTCAAGCTATGAAAATTTCTATTCAACAGTACGATAATCTTTGCTTTACTCGCCTTTGTTTCGAACCTCTTTAGCCAATTTCCTGGCCTCTTCAAGAGATTTCCATTTGGCTTGAGGCGCCACTAGCTTAGAATTAGGTATTTTACTCTAATCAGGAAGCAATTCAGTCTATTTTGCTGGACTTATGCTTTTGGGAGTTTTGATTGTAGGCGGATTGAGCTATATGTATGATTATTTGGATTGTTACTTTCTCCAGGGCATTACCATTTCAGTTCTTGGCCTACTAGGTCTGACTATATCAACGCTCTATTCATAATTAGACTCATAGACGTTTGAGTCGAATTTTGGACTAGGACCCAGGCTTTAGTCTACTTGTTAGCTGCCAGAAAAAGATAAATTGCTTTAAAAAGGGTTTTTACTGCGTGAAATGCTGCTTTCTTTCTTTTTGCCCACAGAGCGCTTCTTAGCGATTGGAGGTTTGCGGAATCGGGAGCTACTCTCTTAGACAGATTCCACTGTTTGGATGATTTATTAGCTATCCAGTTGAACTTCTTCTGGCCTTCTTTAAGGTTCTGATTGAAATTTACCGGTATTTACCTTCTGCTTTATTGACTGCTTAACTGATTAGAAGTCACTTCTTATGGTCTAAAGGCTTTACTAGTATTGATCAGGAGCTTTTACAGGGGAAATCTAGTTATTGACAAAGTAGTCTCTGCTGCTAATCTCTTTAATGCCAGAATCTTTGATACTTATGTACTATCTTTTGGACAGCTAGCTTTTGTCATATTTACTGAGAATTTGATTATTCATTTTGATGAAGTTTAAAGCTTTCACTGGCTGAGCTAAATGCTCTTCATACTCGTTTATAAGGCTGGCTGCACCATTAATCTATTACTTGATTTTGGGTTAGGTTAGATACTCATCTTGCTCTAAAATTTACTTCTTGCCAATTGGCGTGAATCCAGTTGGTGAACTAATCTTCAACTCTTTGTTATGAAAGGTCAGCATATTCTCTTCAGTTTAGATATGTCTCTTCAGATAAGGATTATTGATTGTTGGATCTTTTTGTTTAGAGATGGGAGATATTTGCTGAGTGAAAGGTTGAGAGCCAACCAACTTGGATGGAAGTTCTTTCAAAATCCTTTTATCACTGCTGTACTGAGAATTACTAATCACTTTTCCTTCAAACTTTTTGATACTCTTATCTTTTTGCATTTTTTTCAACTAAGTGAGATCTTACTCAAATCTATTTTTTAGTTCTTCTTTTGCGTTTTTGGCTCTGAAATAGCTGCTAGTTGAAGGTATTTCCTGCTGCGACTGGCCGGGAGTGACAACAATATTGAATTTCTTAAAAGGCTTAACTTTGTATTTTTTGGCATAAAACTGATCCAAAGCAGATAGTTTTAACTTCTCATCATCTCTTGGAATCATTTTTTGACTCACCTGGTTCAAAGGAATTTTGCTTGCTATTCCTGAGAGACTTTTATCATAATATTAGGAGTTATCACTTTCGCCGAAAGGGATATGGGCTAAGCTTTAGTTTGAAGGCATTACTTTCTTTTTTATATTTGATTCTTTATCGAAGTATTAGCGATGCTGCTTTGCGTCTGAGTAGAATTATCTTTGAGCTTGGTTAGCAATCGGAGGGATTTGTTGGGTAAGTAAATTTTGTTGAGTATTCATTAGCAGAAATTTATTGAGAGTTTACTGCAAAACTTGATTCTGAACACTTTGTTCAGTTCTCACGTCTTTCACTTCCTTGAAGCATAAATCAAACATCTTCTTTAAGAGCTCGATGTACTAGGCAGGAGGTGCTCCTTGAAAGTATGAAGGAGGAGGCATCATTCCGTACATTGCCGGCATCATGGGAGGAGCAACTGAATTCTGAGTATATCCAGGAATGGGCACATAGGATTGTTGTTGCACCATGCTTGGCATAAACTGAGAATAGTTGATGCTCTAATTTCTTATAGGAAAGCTCACAGGTTCATTCTTGGGCTCTTAAACTTTCTCTTTCGACTAAAACTTAAGATCTTCCTCTTGCGGTTTGTAAGGCTACGAGATAACCTATCTTGGAGGCTCGTATTATTTCCTTGCATTGTATTCCTCCTCTTCAAGTTCATCAATGTCCCCTGGATATTGCTTGCGTAGATTGTTAAATTCTCTTTCAAACTCCTAGTAAATGATTTTGCCTTTTTTATACTTACTCCTAAGCTAGATTACTTTGCTCTTTATGAGATTTTTGTCAAACTGACTATAGTTGCCAACAGATATGTTAATCTTTGGGGGTTGACTATTTGGATCGCTTTTCTTCATTGCGAACGGTTTTTAAACAGGTTCAAATTTCTCAGCTGGCTTGCCAATGTCATACTTTTGGCTCTTCATTTATTTTTACTATTTCAAACGAGCCTTCTTCTGCTTTTATTGCTAGAGTCTTTGCTATTCGAGTGCTTTTAGGTACTATCTGTGTTTTTATTATTTCTTTTGCTTTTATATTGCATCGTCTTTAACGAATGGATTGTAGCCTGGGTCATACTTTCTTTAAAACTATGGGGATTTGGCTTTTTTCGGAGACACTGGGACTGGTTCCGGATAATTATTAACACCTTTATCTTTTTCTGGCAATACTTGAGCTACATTCTTTCCAAGACTTCTTACTGGGTTATGATCATTACTATTGCGAAACAAGCCTTCGTGTTTTTGGTTTTGCAACTTCATTTTCTGCAGTTCTCTCTAATTAACCAAATTATTCTGTCTTTAGTACTGTGGGGGTGCTACGTAGGCTTGCTTGACTAAATATTCTTTTGGTGGCGAGCTATATTGCTGCTGAGGAGGAGGGATAACTTATGGCCTACTAAAATTGTACTTGGGTTTAGAGGGATCGCTGATTAGTTCATTCATGATTTCGTCTGCTAATACTTGCTTCTCGATCGAAATCGGTTTAGTCTTATCTTCGTAGAACTAGGATGAGGGCAAAAATACTTATGCTTCGAGTTTGAGTTTTTCTAGCTGCTTTTTATCTTTCATCAGACCTTGATCTAGATGTTGTAGTTCTTATAAGATGTTTTCCTTCTTGTTGCCCTCTTTGTAGTGGTAGTTCATTATGCAGACAAGTTAATAATTTAAATTACTAAAATAAGCTATATTCAATCTCGTGGCTATGAAGGCTTCGGGGAAGTGAGAAATAACAATTTGACTGAACAGCTAAGTGTTTATTAATTCAATATAATCAAAAATTTGCCTTCTTTTCTCTTTTCAATTGCTTAGACTCACTTCTTTTTCTGTTGGATTAGTTTTCAAGCAAAGGGGCGAGAACCTTTTTTTGAGAACAAAACAAACTTCCTAAACCATGCCATAATCTTTATGATTTGTCATTTGATCAATATGATCATAATCTATTGATTAATAGCATAGCTAAAGATGCTCCAAAATATTGAAGCTATCTACAAAAATGCCTAAAGACTGGCAAAATTGTTTAGAAGTCAATAGCAATCCTTTTAACGCATGTTTGGCCAAGCTATCAGTCTATTTATTTTGATATCTTTTTTTAATAAAGGGATTATATTTTAGAAACATTTGATCTTCATGAAATTTGGTTAACTAACTACTACTTTTATTTATAGTAAAAACAAGTTTATGATAGTATTAATCCATAAAAGTTATTAGGTATGCCTAAAAACTTATTGCTGAAGAAAATCAAAGTTTTTCTAAGCTTCCAACAATCAAAATTTTAAAACGATGGACTTTTTCATTTCAAGCATAGT
>Ga0316217_10002545_pt1 | contig 21792 bp, 29 predicted proteins | sample 1anoAmetaG_FD_203633 | JGI IMG/M metagenome (GOLD analysis project Ga0316217, IMG submission 203633) | Freshwater microbial communities from Trout Bog Lake, Wisconsin, USA - 1anoA | ecosystem: Environmental > Aquatic > Freshwater > Lake > Hypolimnion/Profundal zone | place: USA: Wisconsin...
ACCTCTAGTCTTTGCTGAAAATTGTCTTTTTAGTTTCTTTTACTAATGGACTTGAAGAATGGATAAATCAATAAAATTTAGTTTATTACAAGATATTTCTAGTATTTGAGGGGTCAGGCAGGTTTGGGTTACTGAGAGCTCGAGGTGTACAAATCTCGACTCTCTTTCGCCTGATACCTAAAGAGTCAGACATTTTTCATTGATTTTGATGCTCCTAATCTTTGAAACTATTTGAGGAAAAATAAACTTCTATAAAAGCATACTTTCTCAGTGAGTCCCTTACTTTTAATATGGTTACTAGAATTTTAGATCTATTTTTCTTTATCATGAGCCAGGTGATGAACTTTGGAGACTTTATCTTTGATTTCGAAGGTAGTCTCAGTGGCTCTAAAGGTGCTATACTTGAGTCTAAAAATATTTGGGCTATGGACTCGCAGTTAAATGAATATCTATTTTGAAAGTTTATAGGTGCTAAGTTATGGGCAACTCTGACCCCAACGGCAAACTCAACGCTGGTATTTTGGAGTACATCCACGAAGAATACGACCGCGTCATCAAAGATAAGCACAGAAAGCATCTCACACTCTCAGAGGTGCTCGAAATCCACTCTCACGAAGACTACCCTTTTGAGTTCAGACACCTCGGGATTCTGTTTGTCTGCGACCGATAGTTAGACGGATTGTTCAGTATCTAAAACCTGGAGTATTTTGCAGCCTGGATACAGCTCAACCTATGCTCGGTGCAGATGTACGAATTCAAATCCCAGCTGCAGGCAAAGACAGTTTCGCGCATAATCTAAACTCTGGAGAAGAAGGACGGCGAATCCATTATAGTAAATTGGGTAGTTTTTTTGTTATGAAGTTTGTCCGCATGCTGATGGCCGATAAAGAGCATTGCCAGCTCAACGGCAGTACCTACATCAAAATTGAGAGCGTGAAAATGTTGTACGAGATATTGAATGTGAAGGTTATGAGCGACCTCGACATTCAGACTTTCTTCAATTTGATCAAACGCTCATCTTAGGAGATGGGTTTTAGGATTTAAGAGATAAGGGAGCACGAATCGGACGAGGACTTTGAGTAATATATCGAAATCAGTGTCTGCAGAGAGTTCATAACTCATTTTTTGAAAGGAGTGTTCAAAATACTAAAGGAAATCGGGTACAGCACAACACTGGTATGAAATGAGAGAAGGATAAAGTCTAAATGATTCTTATAAGTAACAAAAATAATGTCAGTCTATTAGCTGAAATAGATATTTATCATTTCTCTTTTCTTTCCTTTTATCCATCAATCTTTCATTCCTTTTAATCATCCTTGTATTTGTTCTCTTTGGTTATGTCCTTCTTTTCAGACCTATCTCTATTTACCTTTCTAAGTTTACGATCCTCTGAACACTATGTAATGCAGGCAATATATTCATCAATAAATATAACATGAAAGGTGCGAGAAAGCTGTCTCTTTTGTAGGCAAAACACGAGAACAACCTCAAAGACATGCTTCAGTATTACAACTAGAAAAGCTACCATAAAACCCCCTGCCTCCCCTTTGAGCCCATTTATTAGTATGAAGAAATGACTACGTAAGAAGTCATTTTGCCCAAATCCACTCGCGATAACTTCATTGTCAACTTCCCCAGAAACTCCTCACTCCATGCCTCAAAGCAACAAACCAAACCATAAAATGTTGAGATTGATGCTTTGACAGAGCACCGTCGCAGTAGGCAATCCTTTTCGAGATAGAACTTCACATAAATGAACACTAGACTGCGAAAGATACGGACGAGCCAAATGCAGAGGGCAGTCCAGCGGAACAAATAGGTGAGGGAAAACCAAATTGAGGGGGGTTTCGAAGGTGGAGAGATACTGACTGCCAGAGAAGCACTTGTACGCTCCAATTAGTTTATCTCTAGGAAGATGTTGCTGAGTCCCTATGGCCAAAGGGCAGTCAACATGTTTCTTGAGGATGGCCATATAAGCAGCTAAATGATCAATTCTCAAAACTTGCGACCAGTTTCAACCCTCAACGACAAGGAAGCCAGAGCACGACTGAGGAGCACAGGGTTTCCAATCCGTAACCCTCACGTCATCTATCAGTTTGAATCCCATCTGAAGGCCAAGAGGATAGACGACAACCCGAAGGTCTTGGGCAGCATTATACGTAAAAAGTATGGCCAAGTTGGTAAAGATGAGCTCTATAGCTATATCAATAATTTGATCAAAAGACGTGAGAAATGATTTTTAATATTAGAGAATATTTAGTGCTCTATGCCTCAGCCGCCAGAACTAACATTGATGCATGATTTGAATTTCTTACATTTTCTGATGCAAAATGACTTTTTAGATAAATTAAATCGCAGGCAATAACAATAATGTCGTAGTCAAAAAAGAAAACCTAGAAAAATAATGTAAAGCTGCCTGAGTTGAAGTCCAATTTCTAGGAGGACTTCCGCGAGAAAGAACTCACAGACCCACCCCAGCTCAAGAAGGGCAACCTTAAACCCATATCCAACTACCCAGCCTAGAGAGCAACCGACCCGATGCTCAAACTGGTCGACATCTTCGAGAAGACGCAAACTGAGTTCACTCACATCTACAAACAGATCCTCAGTCTGACTGAGAGACAGGACAGCTTCAACAGGACCATGCTTGAGTATATGGAGAGTGGGCCTCAGAGTGCGGGCAGTGGGGGAGGGGAGGGCGAGAGGAGGGAAGAGGTGGAACCGAGGTATCGGTTCTTCCTGGTCGAGGGGTCAGAGAGGGGGGTGAAGATGGACCCTGCCAGGATCAGGAAGTGGCTGACCAGACTCTTCAGCTAGACCTTTTCTGTGGCGTTCCACAGGTTCTCAAAAAAGGAGATGACCTTCGAACATGCCAAAACCTTCTGTGCTTCCAACATCCTCCGCAATGTGATCTACAACAGCGACAAAGCCGAACTCACTGCGAACGGGTTGTAGCTCATGGAGGAAGAAATGGGCAGACTGCTAAAATACCTGCAGCTGAAGTACCCACTCACCGAATCCACTGAGATCAACAAAGCTTTAGAAGGCGCAGTGCAGTAGGTGGACAACTTGGGCCTCCTTGCGCACAACTACTTCGCGACCAGCCAACTGGTCTTCGAGTGGCGTGAGAGTGGTAACTACAGCGACCTGGTGATGAAGATGCTCAATGACATCTTTGAGAAGATTGACCAAAGATCCCCCTATGAGAAGATGACCAACTATGCCGATTTCAAGAAGTGTATGACTGCCATCTTCGACAGTGTGGACGAGGAGGAAGAGGTCGAGAGTGTGCAGTCGCCAGAGGACTATATGCCAGGACTACTCGATTTCGTCACTGATAGATATGTGAGAGCCAAATCGGCCCTTAAGGAGTACCCTCAGGCTGACAGACTGATGAAGGATTCTTCGAAGATCCGACAGGACAAAGATCGCTACCGAAACAGGGTCAAAGAGTACACCCACTACGCCATCGGCAGAAAGGTGCCATAGAGCTACCAACCCTACACCAACAAAGAGATAGAGTCGAACAACATGGCCATCAAGAGTCCAGCCGTGTTGCGCATACTCACCAAATGGACAGAAGAGCTGAGAAACAAGTTCTCAACTCCTGACTACTACGCAGCCCTCTCCGACGCAATCAAGTCGCAGAAGGGGACAGTCCACTCTCTGCTGTTCCCGCAGCGGAAGATGCTCGACGAGGAGATGAGGAGGGAGGAGATTGAGATCCAGAGGTACCTTAAGAGTGCGGCCAAGGAGAACTACGACCTGCAGGTCAGACTCATCAGAAAGGAGCTCAAGCGGGCCAGCAGACCTTTGGATGGGTTGGAACTCGAGGAGGTCTGTGGCAGGTACTCCATCGAGATGCTCAACAGTCTCCACAGCCATCTGATAGGCTATCTCAACAGATTGATCCATGGGCTGGCCTCGGTCTCCAAGCGATTCTACGAGCGGAGTGAGATGGCGAATGCAGGATGGAGTTCGCCCCCCGATTTGGTGACGTTCACTATTGGCGACCTGTTGCGTTGCAAGATGTCTTCGAAGGAGAAGGAGATACTGCGGGTGTACGACCAGCTGAAGCAGGCGAGCGTGCGGAACCCTGAGAAGCTCAAAATAATCAGAGTGAAGAACCGACTCAACAAAAGTACGAATGACATCTTAGTGAACGTCAAGTTCAATAACCTCATCACTGCTGAGATACAGCTTGCCGTCAAAGTCTAGACCTCGGACTTTATCAAATCTTCCAACACCTTCTGCCATTTCCTCTATGAGCTCGAACGCAGTCCCTTTGGGGCTGTCGCTGAACTCTGCAATGTTTGGGCGGCTTTGGACAGGACGGCGGAGTCCTTCAAAGAGATACTTGACGCCTAGGCGGCGAGGCAGACCCCCATCCGCTCTCACAACTGTCTCACACCACAGTACGTACCCTTTTAGCGACCTTTCATTTGCTACACTTGCGAGGTGCCTTTCTACCACAATGGCTATCTGCGAAACCATATGCAGTGCCAGCAGTGTCGTGAGACCATATGCGCCAAATGCCTGCTGAGAGAGTAGGATCCCCAGGAGTTGAAAGCACTGCTGATCTCGAACAAGGCTCTAAGGGCCAGCTGCAAGGAGCTCATTAAAAGAATCGACACCTCTGAGAATCTCAGCGACGGGGATGTGCCGTAGTTCGGGGTCTGCATCTCCATCGAGCGGAGGGAGCCCAATCTCGAAATATTCCACAGGATCACATACAGAAACTCAAGGTATCTGCTCGCAAGGGAGGGGGGTTAGCTCTACGAGGTGGAGAAGATACAAACTGCGAAACAGTTGGCGTCCTTTCTGCGGAAGTATCTCATCTTTAAGCTGTAGCCAGACAAGGCTCAGAAGTTCATCAACCTCTCCCAGGACGAGGCTATCGAAAGGTGGATACTACCAAGGGCGCTGGCTTCGGCCTACCGCAGATAGAAGGAAACTTTGGTCATTGGCGAGAATCTGGGCAACGAGGTGCTGCGTAAGGCTTTGAGACCTGGGCTGAGTGAGGGCAAAGGGAAGGTGCGAAAGATGTTTTTGGATAGCAACCAAATTACGACAGTGGATTACATTGCTGAGGAGTTCAGGAATTTGGTTCTGCTCGAGCTGAGTAAGCATTAGTTTATAAAGGCTACAATCCGGTCGAAAGTCTTGAGGGGTTGGAGAGACTGCAGTACTTGAAATCTCTGTCGCTTTCAGGATGCGCCCTGAGAGCCATACCCCCCACCATGTTCGTCCTCAGATCGCTTGAAGAGCTGCGACTATCCGACAACCGGCTGTCGTTTATAGAAGGTATAGGCAGACTGTAGAAACTGAAGCTGCTGGATTTGTCGGGCAACAACCTTGAGTCCCTGCCCAGTGAGATAGGGAAGTGCTCGGAGTTGGTTCTGCTGAGATTGGACAACAACATGCTGCAGAGTTTGCCAGCAGAGATACAGTAGCTAAGAGAACTGAGGCAGCTGTTTTTGGCCAAGAATCAGCTCAGAGGGCTGCCTAGGGAGATTGAGCATCTTTCGGCTTTGGAGCAGCTGGAACTCAGGGAGAATCAGATTGATGCCTTGCCTGAAACCTTTGGGAAGCTGTTTACGCTCTAAAAGCTGGATATCTCATCAAATTTGCTCTAAGGGTTGCTTGATAGCTTTGAAGACCTCCAATCTTTGAGGTGGCTGAATTTGAGTAGGAATGCGAATTTGTGCAGTCTGCCTCAAACTTTCTCTCATCTTACGCTTCTCTAGTCTCTGAACCTGAGTGAGTGTGGATTCACTCAGTTCCCAAAACAGTTATGTGAGTTAGTTTGCCTCCGAAGCCTGAAAATCTCATACAATAAACTTGAAACACTGCCTTCAATCTAACCCCTTCACAGCCTATAGATCTTTGAGGCGATCTATAACCGCCTATCTTCAAAAACCATCAAAGACCAGTTCTGCAAGCTGCCCAAACTGCACACCCTAAAACTGAGCAACAACCATCTCACAGCCGTGCCTAACTTTAGCGAATGCTAGAAACTCAAAAACGTGGACTTGAGTTACAACTAAATCGTGGAGATCAGCTAAGGCGACATAGTTGGTTTGGAGACGCTGCAGGTCTTGAGGCTGGACCACAACCAGCTGGAGAAGATAGCCAACGGGCTGATAACTTTGCCCAAGCTCAGGTAAATCAACCTGGCTGTCAATCGTCTGCAGAAATTGGGGGCGGAACTGCATGCCATTTGGCCCAGTCTGCTCAAAATCGACCTCTCCTAAAACGAGTTCAACGAAGTGCCGCCCTGTCTCCTCAACAGTCAGCTCTCGGGGTCAGTGTCACATATCGCCTCTATTGACATAAGCAGCAACAAGATAAGCGAGTTGCCGGTGGGGCTGACCAAATTGAAGCATCTGAAGCAGTTCAAGTGCAACAAGAACCAGCTGCGGCAGGTCACTGGGGAGTTGGAGCGATTCATGAGGGAGAAGAAGATTGACCACGACATCAAAGACGTCAGAGAGGGCAAAGAAGTCAGAGACACCAAAGAGGGCAGATAGGCCAAATAGGGCAGAGAGGGCAGATAGGTCAAATAGGCTAAGGAGCTGAGAGTGGAGGAGACGATCAGTCCTTACCGCAAGCCGCCCAGCCGATCGAAGTAGCTGAGGAAACTGTGATTGTAAGGTGGAGGATGTTGCCCTGGCTATGTTTGTGTTGCGACTGGCGACACTGATACTTTATAGGTGCTGATAGTTAGTTGATAGGTATGCAAACAATATAAATCAGGTGGTGACCCTCCAAACAATATGAATCAAGCGACGACTCCGGTCTGGCAGAACTTCTGCCGCACCACCTTCTCCTTCACCAGGATGCTCTAAGGCACATATGCCCCGTATATGCTTTTGATTAGGCTGTAGTTCTGCTCTAGCTTCGAGATCAGCCACAGCTCCATCACCAACAAGTACACCACCACTGACACCCCCAGTCCCACCACACTCATTCCCAGCGACTGCCCCTCGAACGCCGCGATCTGCTGCGTCAGCTCAGCCAGCCAGCTGTAGGCCAGGTCGTAGAAGTAGTAGGAGGCGATGGCCATGCTGCTGGAGAGGCCGTTGACCTGGGCCAGAGTCTGCTTGAGTTTACCGTTGAGGAAGGCGACGATGGTGGGCTGTATATTGCGGAGGTAGGCGCAGAGACCTGAAGTGAAGCTGCTGTTGGCCAGGGTCAGACAGTTCTGCATTGTGGCGTTGTTGCTGTAGAGGACGGAGGGGTTGTAGGTGCAGGGGTTGCCGAAGAGGTAGTTTTTGCGGGCATTCACAAACACTGACTCACTCACCCCCACCTCTGAGTACTGATATTGGGCCATGATCTGGAGACTGGCGAGGGTGGAGTTGAACAGTTGCGGGGTGAGTGCGGTCTCGTTGGGGTAGAGGTTCCAGTAGTAGGCACGGGCCAGTCCATAGGACAGTTCCCCTGTGAAGGAGACATAGCGGAAGATGTCGAAACCTGCGGACTAGAAGGCCGTGAGGTTGGTGAGTTGGACAAGGTTGAAGACGGGCACTGCCAGGTTGACGCAGGCCAGAAGCGTGGTCATGCCCACCAGGCACAGGATGACTTTGCGGAGCTAGCTGTGTTCGTGGGGGGAGAAGACGAAGATTTTGGAACGTTGGTTGAGGGATATTTTAGGCTGTTTCTACCTTTACAGGAAGAGGTCGTCTTGCTACAACAGCTGCTCTCGCATGCTATTGAAGCCCAGACTGTCGTTTTTGAGGGAGCTGAGGTGGGGGAGGGTGGAGGTGAGTGCTGCGAAGCTGGAGGCGATGTCGCGCCAGTACTGCAGATTGGCGGTGATTTGGGGGTTGCCGAACTGCAGGATGATGGTGATGAGTTCGGTCCTTTTGCCGTAGTAGTGGTAGACTCTGTAGCAGACGTAGGCGGTGAAGACCAGGAAAACCAAGGCCCCCACCCCGATGCCCACCAGTTGGTAGCGGCACATCTGAAGCATCAGTTGGCTGAACTGCGCGTGCAGCTGCATTTTGGTGCCGTTGGTCATGCGGTTGTATTGCATGAGATAGCTGTCGAGTTTGAGGTACTCTGTGCCGGTGCGGTTGATTTTGCTGCCGTTGGAGAGGGTCACGATTGATGAGTAGAGAACGTAGCTGAGGTCGATTTGGTCGTAGGCTATGCCTTGGTTGGCGGGCAGCACGAGGTAGGGCGCATAGCGGGCGGGCAGGTTGACAGTCTGGTCGGAGAGGATGCTGATCATTTTGGGGTCGATGGCGACCTGCATGAAGTTGGCGGTGGAGTTCTTGATTTTGGCGTTGACGAGGGCGGGGTCAGTGAGGTTGAGGAACTGTTTGATGTAGTTGATGGTGATTGCCATGGGGTAGCGATAGGCGGCCAGCATGAAGGACTGTTGGGAGATTTGGGTCTGCGTCATTGAGAGCTGGTTGTTGAACACTAGCAGCATGATGACTATGCTGACGAAGACCAAAAATATCACAAACCGTGTCCCGCGCACAATTTTGTTCAGCTAGGCGTAGTTTTAAGTCGGCTGCAGTGACTCCTCTTTGACGAAGATGTTGAGCTCTAAGGGTGTCCGGTACTCTCGCCTCTAGGCCAGACGGTCTGAACTCGAGTCAAGGGGTGAGACCTTGAACTCTCGGGGGACTGCAGCTATCACGCAAAGGAAATGAATGATGCAGTCTGTGGAGATGGGACTGATGTAGAACTTGAACAGAAGGGCAGCACCGATCTTTTCTCCGAATTTGTTGAAGAAGTGAGTGCTGACCACGTGGTAGGCGTCCTCTTTCAAAGTGTTGCCGTTTTCGATCATATTGAACACTCTTTTATCGTGGTTCTCAATGATTTCGCGAGGCTGGATGAGACTCAGGGGCATGTTTACGACCTCATTCTCAGTGTAGTGGGTCAACTTCTCGAAATTTTTGTTCACTTTCTTGAACAGAAGTCGGCCCTACTGCCATTTGGCCTCCACCGTGGCTGCTTTCTCATCGAAGAAAAGGTTGTCTTTGACGGACTTCAGTTTGTTGTCTAAGGTATACTAAATCAGCTTTGATTAATCCAAACCTTCTCTCTCGAAATGTCTGTTTTTGACGTCTTAGTTTTTGAGGTAATAGGCGTAGTTTAGGTACAGAAACTTCCAATATTTGTTAGCCTCGAAGTATTTGGAGAGCACCTTCCATCGCTAATCGATTAGGGGAAGAAGTTGGAAGTTGCGCTGGATTTCGTCCTTCCACTGCGTAACATTGATAGTCTTCTAAAGCGCCAGTTTCCAAATGTGCACACTCTGCTTACAGTAATCACTGATGGTTTGAGTGATGAAAGCGAAGTGCTAGTCAGACTGGAGTACCTAAAAGAACTAAACTTTGCTGCCGAAGAGCAGTTTGTTGAAGGCTTCAGACTGCTCCTTGAGTATGAGTCTGAGTTTGACAATTTTGATCTTTTGGAACAATCCGAGATCTTTTTGGTTGAGGGTGAGTTCGTTGAGGTAGAAGCAGTGGGTGGAGAAGTTGCCGAACTCTGACACCATGAATTCGCAGTAGTCTATCATGTTTTGAATGCTCCTCTATGTGCACAGAGTGGCCTCGTAGTGGCACTTTAGGTGGTATATTAGCAGCTAGTGCTTGTCTTTGACTAGGGACAGACTGCCTGACTCTATTTTAGGGCTGGAGTGCTGGATTTTACATCTGACATTAGTGCAGCCATGGCTGTAGTGGCTGGACAGCAGACCCACGATGAGTTGCTCGATTTCTGGGTCTTCGTTTGAGTCCTATAGCAAGAAGTGTAGTCCAAGTTAGTAGGATTTTAGGTCATTTTGTTGGGATGGGTACTAAATCAAGAATGTTTTTTATTTGGAGAATTGTACCAAAAAGAAAGAAATGACCAGAAATGAGATAGCCAGCTCGAGGAAGTCCAAAGTTGGCTTATTGATGAACAGCATGAGTGCGAATTGGACATTGAGAGCAGTTAGGAGCGACCAGAAGGCTATTTATAGGTTTCGGGGGGTTTTATGGAAGAATTGCTTGTAGCCGTAAGCCAGGTACCAAATGAGCCCACAAACTCCGAAGAACAGAGAGCAGCCCAGAAAGGTCTGAAGTGTGCCAAAGCTGAAGATTGCGCAGTTGGCTACAAAATGGAGGATGATCCCGGCTGTGAACATAACATTGGAGATGGGTGAAGATTGGTAGTCGAGCTGACTCTTCGCACAGTAGTTATCACAGAAGAAACTCTGAAACAGGGCGAAAGAGCCCACGATGAGCATGGCGGGGAGGAGAGTCCAAAAGTTGACATAGGCCAGTAAGAAGGTGAGTGTGAGATTCAAGACCTCGAGCAGAATGTAGTTACTGACGATGAGCTTCACAATGGAGAGAATGATCTCGTTTGTTATTTTTTGTTTGTTTGTGAGGATGAGGGCCATTAGAAGCAGGTTCAGGCAATACACTGCGGCCCGGCTGCTCTCCAGCGCTGAGGGCTGGGTTTTGTAGAGAGTGAGGAGTTGGCTGAGGCTTGCCGAGAGGCTGTCAGCGGCCATGAGGAAATACCCCACTGCTGTGTGGAGAATAACTGTGAATCGGAAGAGTTGCTTGAAGTAGAGGGCAGGTGTGGAGGCAGGGGCGCATTGGGTTTGGAAAGTGATGAAATCCAAAGCGAAGCGGGGGAGGTCGTAGATGTTGGGGGGGTTGGGCACTTGGGTCACCTTTTGCCGACTATCGTTTCGATGTATTAGACTGCTTTTCATCGTAATTTCTATAATTTAAATAACGATAGGTGAGACAAAGTCTGGCTCTGAGGTAATCCCTTATGCCTCATTTGGGATGGGAGGTCCAAAAAAGGAGAGGATTTTGTTTTTTTTCAAATATTATTGAGTTTTGGTGCCTAAGAGCGAGAGGTTGAAAAATTCGAAAAAATTAGTCTCTCGTTACTAGGTCACAAACTTGGTTCGGGAAATCTGAAGATGCTAGACTATAACCTTCAGCCCCTTAAATGCGAGGGATTGGCTCAAAAATATTTTTTGGAAATTCAACCTAAACAAAAGTTATAAAACCAGTTCTGATGTGATACCTTTTTATAACAGCCATTGTTTGCCTTCTGCCTTGAAATAGGATGGCCAATCGAAGATTGTCTGCGGGATAGGTTGCAGATAGGCTTTGGTAGGCTTATTATTGGAAGCTAAGTGCTGCTTATGGCCTATCGATGGCTGTTAGTTGACTTGGGGGCATTCAATTCGGCTTTAAGTGACTAGCTTAATCACCGGAGGGACGAATTGCTCATATTTTGATGCAAAAGGTCATACCATATGACAGACATAGTATACCGAAGTGATACATTTTTAGCAGGAGAGACTGGAGATTAGCGAATTCGAAGATGAGGGTTGGTTCAATTTTGGCCAGACAGGACTATTATTGCACTATTAGAGCAGAGACATGAAAGATCAGTGAGTTGCCCTAAGTGCCTTATTTCGGGCTCAAGGGTTAAGCAGCAGCTTTTGATGCTCACTATTGAGCACATATATTTATAGGGTTGGATGATATAATTGCATTGTTTGATGATTTTGATATTCCAAACTTATCAAAAATATACTAGCTAACGAAGGCTAAAATTCAGAGATCACTGTGCTAGAAATATCTGCTTGCGGCTAGCTGAGTCATTCCTTAGGGCAATTATGCGTGAAAGTCATTAAAAGGGTGATCATTCTTAAATTAGTCATCTGTCTGAGGCTATTTCAAAAGATCATGTGCTGGATTTATGATAGTTTGAGGGAGGTTGAGTATTATTGCTAAGTGATTAACTATTTGTTCTATTTATTATTTCTACGGGTGCCGAAAGAAGAATGTTGTAGGAGTGCGAGTCGGAGGCCAAGGGTCAAAGGATAGTCTAGCTGTGTGTGCGGTGGTTCAAGAGTGCCAAAAAGGTCAGAAGGGAGCTCGATTGGACCCTCCTTTACCAATAATTAACTGCATTTCTGCTGAGCGATGTCCAACTCTCGCAGCTGCTGGTGGCCCCCGAAGTGCTCCACGAGGGCGCCCAGCTGTTGCTCAACTCCCTGGCCTACTCGTAGTTCTATTTAAACGCAGTTAGAAGTAAACGGGCGATACTTTCGCGTAGTGCCTGGGGGTGGAACTGCTGATCCTGCTGCGGGGGACCCTCCAGCTCGACGAGAAATCGACGGCCGTGGTGGGCCCGACCTCCCTGCTGAGCATCCCAGTGGCCCGCAACGAGAAGACCCAGTTCCGTGCGAAATAGGGCTGTATAATATTAAAAGGATAGCGCAAGGCTTTTTAAAAATTCAGGAACGACATACTCAGGTACGACCGGGAGGCCAAGGAGACCTTCATCACCAAGCACCTCTTCTGCGGACTCACTCCCGTCTACCCCCTCTCCGCCATCAAGCTCCACCTCCTCAAGGAGGCCACAGAGGTCAAGTTGGACGACCCCGCCATCTTGCTGCTCCAGAGTGGACTCATCCGCAGGAAGCCCAAGAAGAATGGCGAGGGCACTCAACTCACCTCAGGCTCCATCATCAACGCCAGGCAGCTGGCCAAGATACTCCAGATGCCGCAGAACTACCCACCCAATGAGGAGTTTTTTGAGACCATCGAAGAATCTACCATCATTAAGTTCCAGATGGAAGAGTTGCTGAGGATACTGAAGCTCAACCCCAACCTCAAAAAGATACTGGAGGGCAAATTGAGGACCATTTTCAATGAGAGGGAGGCTTTGGCTTTGAAGAGCATTGAGGTTTAGGAGAATTTCAATGGCACCACCAAATTCGAGTGCTCAACTATCAGAAAGCACTACGCGATTGAGTTCAAAAGCAGACCCAAAACGGCAGTGGTCGGCCGTTCGTTCCGCAAGAAGAAGGAAACGGAGAACAGTGATGACAAAATAGGAGAGTTCATCACTTTCGACCGCTATGACAAAATGCTTGCCAGTAAGTAACGAGTGGCAATAAAGAAGGCTGGGTTCCAGCTGGAGGCGCGGGGGAGGGCCATCATAACCTTCGACCACGAACGGAAGGTGAAGATGCAGAACAAAATGATGAAAATACAGACAGGGAAGATCAAAAGGCTGGGCCAGCGGGAGTCCAAAATCGACAAATCCCATCTCAAGGAAATCAAGCAGAAACTGTTCCAAGTGACCCACCTCTTCGACGAACCCTTGGACCCCTACTCCGGCACTACCGTCGTCAAAGAGGTTGAGCGCAGGGCCACCACTAACCGCAGGATGAGCGGCATCAAACCCGAAGAATACCTCAAAGAGGAGTACCTCAACGCTTTCCTGAACCAATCCCACAGCGACTCTCGCCTACGGGACAGCCAAAAGGTGAGATAGCTGAAAACGATTGGGCAGTGCCTGGGGCAGGACAAGTAGAACAGCTTAATAGCCACTCGTTTCGGGCGGAGCGAGGAGGCGTTCGGGATAAAGAGGAAGCCGGTGCTGAAAGTGAAAGTCAACGAGACTGTCTGCTGATTACATTACTTATTTAATGCTCCACTCTTCGGCTGCCACCACCCTGCCCTTGATATGTGCTGTAATCATCAATGCCCCTTGGAGTGCTGCTTTTGATATGCTGCTAGATGTCTTCAAAGGCTTCACTACTCATAGAAAGGGTCAAAATTGTAGTTCTAGCTAGGCTCTTGGCTTGCAAGGGCAGAGTTAGATAGTTTGGCTCGGGTTGAGCGGGTGTTTGGTTGTATTTGGGATCGAAATGAGGAACTGATCAATTAAAGGAGTTTAGCTTTGGACACATTTGGGTAATCTCGAGGCAAGTTGTGGGATGGAGGCGAGCGAAATGGTGCCCAGCCCTGCAACAAGCACCCATCCACCTCTCAGAATAACCACAAAGCAAGCTTGACTTTCAGTCACAGCCACAAAAATATACTTATCACTATTGACTGCCACAGCCTGTGGAGATGGATGCCTCATAACCATAATGGCAGCTGGTATGGTCGGTTTGCCATGAGCTAGTCTATTGTAACACAGGATCACACCATTTTTGCAGAGTTCGGAGCATCTGCCGCTATCGCCTACTGGAAGGCTGCTTGGACCCCAAATTTATTTACCCCTTATAGAGCATGCCTTTGGAAGAAACGCACTGCCAACAGCCGTAAAATGCACCCAATATCCACTAATTGACCAAATTGACCCGAGCAGCACCCATCATACCCCATAATCTGCCTAAACTTCCTCTGCAAAAGTTTTTGGCATGTGTCTTCAACTCACAGCTCAACCCTTATATTAGGAATATTATGATTTTTGAGGGAAGGGCTGAGGGTGAGGTGGTGGCGGGGAATGGAGGGTGGGGAATGAGGGTAGATGGGGTGGTTGGAGAGTTGGAGGATGGTGTGGTTGGTGGGGTGGGTGAGGTGGAATATACTTAAAGTGATGATATTCTGTTGGATAATAAGCTTTTATAAATGTAAGGGTAGAAGCAGTTATTGGAGCGGCCGCAGCTGCTGATCTCCTCCATCGTGGGCTGCCTGGACCAGCTGCTCGAGGAGAGTCCGCAGCGGCTGGACGAAACATCGGTGTTCAACCTCAAAACTGCCCCCACCATCTCCGTCGCAGACTACCTGGCAAGTACCCCTCCTCCCACGCAGGAATGGTCAAGTACATGAACGCCTCCGTCAGCGTCTACATCTACGCCCTCGTCCTGCTCGACAGAGCGCAGGAGTACAACTAGAATTTCAGGATCCACAGTAAGAATGTGCACAGGCTGCTGCTGGCGAGCAACCTGGTGGCAGTCAAATACCTGGACGACCTCTTCTACAAGAACTCCTTCTACGCCAGCGTGGGCGGGGTCACCCTCAAGGTCCTCAACTAGCTCGAGCAGCAATTCCTACATCTGATCAATTTCAATTGCCAGGTAGACTCGCGCACTCTCGACTCCTACCTCGAACGCCTCCAACTCTTCACCCAGCTCAACGCCCGCCAGCAGACCCAAAAGGAAAATGCCACCCTCCCCAACCAAAAACCCACTCTCCTCGACAAACGCGAACTCCCCTGCAAGCCCAAACTCCAGGAACTGGGCAGTGAGGAGTCGGGGGTAGGCCAGCGCGGGGTACGCGGGCTGAACTGCCAGGCGGAGTGCAAGTGAGCCACTGTGTTATTTAATGAATTATTATGCCTGTATTGGGTAGCATAGTATGAGGGAGGCGGGTGGTTGGGGGGAAGAGTGATGTTAGTGCCAGTCTGGTGCCTGGAGTGAGTGAATGGGCAGTGAATGGGCAGTGGTGGTAGTGGTAGTGGGTGTTGTGAGTCTAGGATAGAACATTAAAAAGATCAAAACAGTTATAGCAGTTCGTCGAGTGCCTCCAGCATGATGTATTAAAAGAGTTCGGCCTCGAGCTCGAGCTTGACCTCCAGCGTGTGTTCCTCAATCTCGTACCAGGCGTGGGGACTGAGGGCCAGCTCCTCCTCCAGCATGAAGATGATCTTGTCTTCGTTTTCCTCGTGCACCCGCTCCATGTCCAGCTGACTGAATATGACCTGCTTCTCCTCAATGATGCCACACTTCAGCTTGATCGTGTGCTCCAACTTCGCCAGGCTCTGTCCGTAAAGACTACCCATGCAGTCCTTGCCCAGGGGACGGCTAAACTGCACAGCCTGCTCCCAGGGGAAGGGCTCCCCCTTCTCGCCGCAGGGTCGGAACTACTCTAGGAAGCCGATGAGGCACTCGAAGATGCAGCGGTGGAAGACTGCGCTGGCCTGGCGTTTGAGGTAGCCGTCCTCCTGCGGCTTGTGGGTGTTCCTGGTGTCGTAGTGCTCTTCCCACTGCATGAAGACCTGGTTGGAGACCAGGGGCTCGTACTCCTCGTCAGGTATCTCGAAGTCGCGGAGAAACCTGAGGTACTCTGCGGGGGAGAAGCCCTGGTTCTTGTTGAGTTTCTGGAGGAGTTCGTGCTCTATCCTGATGTGCTTCAAAAAGTCGAAGAGTTCTCGGCCGTAGGTGAGGATCTCGTCGTCTTCGAACTGCACTGGTTCCAGGCTGGCCGGCGAGATGTTGTAGGTGTTGGATTTGCGGTGCTTCCTGCCCTGCTCCGGAGATGTCTTCTCGCCCAGTCCCTCGATTTTGTAGATCTACCGCAGCTTCGATTCTTCCACTATCTAGAAATCCTACTCGTGGGGCTCTTCCTCGAAGTCCAGACTGCTGCTCTCCTCCACGATCTCGAAGTCCTTGACCTCCGAACCTTTGATGCGGGTGAGATTGGTGTTCTAGCCCTCCTGGAGAATGTCAACCACGTTTTCCCTGCGTTCGTCGATTTTCATGAGTTCGCAAAACAGCTCATGAGTGAGGGTTGCGATGATCTCCTCTAAAACCAGGGACTACTTCTGCTCTGAGCTGGTGACGTTGGTGTCTAGCTGGGGCGGCTTCTGGAGGGGTTCGTTGTGGGGTGCCCTCACCTTTATGTCTGGACTCAGGATGAAGCCCTCCCGGATCCTCTTGATTTGCAGCTCCTGCATCTCGTTGCTTTAGGCGAGTTCGGGCTAGTGCTGGGGTTCCCTGCGCTTGAGCATCCTGGCGGAGAGGGAAGTCTGGTTGGAGGGGTGGGCGTGGGGGTGGGTGGCGTGGCGGGCGGAGAGGGTCTGGAGGGTGGCGTGGCTGGCCTCGATTTTGTGGGTGTTGAAGAACTCCCTGCGGATCAGCACCCTCTTGGTGAGTTTCTTGAGGGACTCGGAACTGTCACTGGGCGTCTTGATGGAACTCTAGAGGTTGAAAATGCGCATGTAGAGTAGGGCCATGGGGCCGTGGTCGGAACTGACCCGGCGCAGCCCGTTGGCCTGCTTGATGCTTTTGCAGGTGTCAATGAAGCTGAGGTAGCCCTTCTTGATGTCTTTGCGGGACTTGTTGAGTGAGTCGAGCTCCCTCTTGTAGTGCTCCTCTGAGGTGAGGCGCAGCTTCTGGTACTCCTTGCCATCGATGGTGCCGTCCCTCTGGAGCTCGCTGAGGTGGCACAGCTTCTAGTAGAGTTGCTGCTTGAGCTGCTCCTCCTTGACCCGCAGGTAGGCCATGCTGGGGAACAGCTAGTTGCCCAAAAACTCATACTTCTCGCTGCGGGCGGTCAGGTTGTTCTCGTCCGACCGCAGCCCCTCCCCACTCCCATCCCCAGCCAACTCTTCCTTCATCCCGCTGAACCCCTGCCTCTCTTCTTCGTCTGAGTGCAGTTCTTGCAGATAGATGTTGTTTTTGAGAGAGGCCTCCTTGGCTTTAGAAGTTTCTAGTTGTTGCTGGATGGATTAGGAGGACCCGCTCTGCCGCATGCTTTACATTAGCAGTTATTGACTGTGCTGCTTGATGGCGGGCTAGGGGTGCTGCTTATTGGGGGGTTAGGGGTGCTGCTTATTGGAGGGCTAGGGGCGCTGCTTTTCGGGTGATTTGTGGTTGTTGGTGATGTTGAGCTGCTTGCTGTTGGACTTCTCCAGACTCAGCTGTGACAGTTTATGGGGGGAGTGGGCTATCTGTTCGAAGATCTGGCGATAGAGGCGGTTCTCCCTCCACTTGCGCTGTATGAAGACAACAGAGGCCAGGAACTTGAGTTCGACCTCTTCGAAGTGGGGGTAGTCGTCTGCGATTTCTGCTTCTATGAAGCTGCGGAGGTGGTACTTGGCGTTGTCCCTGAAGTTTCTGCGCATGAACTCGTCCTGCTGGCGGGCGGGGTGGGGGGCGTGGTTGGACTCGTAGTACCGGATTTCCTCAAGGTTGACGGACTGGGTGTTGTCGCCCAGGTAGTTGTACTCCCAGTTGTCCAGGATCTTGATCTTGGAGTTGCGCTGCGAAGAGCTGTTCGACTGCTTGCTCTCGATCAGCCCCGAACTGTTCGAAGGGATGTTTATGCACGACACGTAGTCTATCTACAGCATTGACGCCCCTTTCTTCCGCTACTTGCTTGCTGACCCCTTCCCGCTCTTGCTTCTCCGCTTGCTCGACAGCCGTTTGGGCTCATGTGCTCTGGGATCATGTGCTCTGGGATCATATGTTCTGAGGTCATGCTGCCTGAGGTCATGTGACCTTGGGTCTTGGTGCCTGGGGTCGTTGGGCCTGGGTTTGGCCCAGACGTCGTACTTGCTGATGGGGTACTCCTCCATGGAGGGTTCGTCGAGGGGGTTGGTGAGGTCGATGTGCTTTTCAGACTTCTTCTTGTGGACCTTCTTCTTCTTGCGGGGGAGGGCGGTGAGTCCGAAGTAGTTGGTGGAGTTGGACTGCTTCTTCTTGATGTGGGCCTTGTCGAAGTTGGCGATGACGGTGGTGCTGGCCTTGCTCTTATCCAGCTGGGCGGTGCTCTTTCTCTTGACTTTCTTGGACTTGGAACGCGACTTCTCGGGCAGTTTGCCCTGCTTGGGTTCCCGGTTCTCCTTCTCCTTCCCCACCCCTTGGTGCAGACTGCTCACCGAAGGCCGCTTCACCTTCAGCGACGGCTTCTTCCCCACCTTCCCCTATTCATGGATGCTCCGGCACGACACGTTCGACTTCCTTCTCTACTCTGCGAACTTCAGCTTCAGGCTCTCCTCAATGCTTTTAGTGTTGCGACTCATCTTCTTACTCATTGAGTTCTTGCTTATGAGTGAATCTCTCTCATACTTTTTGCCAGTGGAATCCAGACTGAGTCGTTTGCGATTATTGGACTATCTGTGGTCGGGGTATTGGCGGAGGGCGGAGTCGAGGCGGTGGGGTTTGGGGTGGGGGTGTTCGTGGAGGAGGGAGGACTGGGGACGGTGGTGGGGGTGGTTGAGGGGGTGGTTCTCCTTGGAGTCGAGGTTGATCTCGATGGGGAGCTAGCCTAGATGGGGAGGGAGGTACTGATGTTTTTGAAGATTTTGGATTTGATCTGCTTGACTTTGTTGTGCTTGCGGGTAGGCAGCTTGATCTACCTGTGCTCTGCCCCCTTGCCCTGCTGCGCCAGGTTCAGCCGTTTCTGTTACTGCATACTAATATTTGAAATACGCCAACTAAGATATAACTGCATATCGCAACTACCATCCTCCGGACCAATCCGGAACAATCCGGAACAATCCGGACCAATATGAACCAGTCCCGAAGCCAGTCTTCCGCCAACTCCTGGAACCAACCTCCGCATTCACAAGAATCACAGCAAACGTATCAACAGTCCCAACGCATGGCCACCCGATGCAGAGCTAACTTGATGCATAGTTATCTAGACGCAGGAGCATCTAGAAACAAAGTTTACGAAGTGTCTGACTGCAAACTGAAAGGGCAGTCTAAAATCAGCAAGGAGTGGAGCAAGCAAACAGCAAAGAGGAGTGGATGCTACAATAAGGGAAATATCTATTAGGAAGTCCACCATATCTAGTTAGAGTTGTTCTAGGAAAAAAGGTGCTATAGCTTGATTAGTTAGGATTGTTGTAAAAAAGGTTATTCGGGTGCTGATAGCTTCATAAAGAAATGCGGGAGTAATTGGCAAATCTATAAGTCAACCCAGTTAAGTGGGCAGTGCCCTCCCACCGCAACCCATGAGCAAAGTCCTCAGCTAGATCAAGAAGGCCATCCGCCAGAGGGAAACCCCCGTCGACAAAATCACAGAGCTGGACATCAGCAACCACCAGCTGGGCTAGTTCACTCCCGAAATCAAGACCCTCATTGAGCAGTGCAAGAACCTGGAGAGCCTGGCCCTGTGCGAGTGTGACCTGAAGAGTCTCAAGAACCTGCCAGTGCTCAAGAAGCTGCAGGAGCTGGACCTGTCGACCAACAGCATCCCGGACTCATAGCTGAAGCAGCTGGCCAGCTACAAGGAGTCCCTGGTGGTGCTCAGCATAGCCGACAACAAGATCGAGAAGCTGGACACTCTCAAGGAACTCAAGAACGCACTGCCCAACCTGGTCCGCCTCTAGTGCGCAGACAACCCTGTTGAGAACCTGCCCAACTACTTCAAGAACGTCTTCGCCCTCTTCCCCAAACTGGAGTGCCTTGACAGCAAGGACAAGAACGGTAATGACGTAGAAACTGCCGACTTCGATGACGATGACGATGAGGATAACGACGATGACAACCAGGAAGACTCAGAGGAGGACGAGGAAGCTGGAGGCCAGAGCAACGGCAAGGTCAAGGGAAAGCCCTCGGAGCGCGAAGACGAAGACGACGGAGAGGACAGCGAGAATGAAGAGGAAGCGGACGCTGACGAGGACTACTCCGAGGAGGGGGAGGAAGACGAGGAAGACGAATGATTGAACTCCCCATAAATCAATGAATCTGCACTATTACTGAACAACCACCAACTGTCTGTATACTAAAGATACAAATCATATGTATTCAATAAAGGGTTTCTTGTGGTGTTCTGCCCGGCGCTTGAACAGTGCGAAACTTCCCGGCATTGGCAGTTTCTGGCCCTACGCCCACTCTGCGTAGTGGCGGCCTACGAATTGGAGGTCCTACTGGATCCACTCTCGGCTCATGGCGACCAAGCCCCAGGAGTTCAGGTCTGTGTAGTCTCTCTACCCCACCACCACTCCTAAGTAAGTGCACTGCGCATCAATGAGTTCCACCGAAGCCCACCACTCTCTCATGCTTTTGATCGAAGTGAGTACCTCCGGGGGCTAGCTTTTGAGGAAGTCTCGTTCGCTTGCTGAAAGGATGAAAGTCCCAGTGGTGGTCAGATATTTGCTCGCCAATCTGTAAGCAAATACATTTCGGAGGATTTCACGCTAATGAATTTGGCAATGCTCGAGAGCGAAGTTTTAGTCTTCGAAGTTGAACTTTTAGGATGGTGGGAACGTTTGAGGCAGGACTACGATTGAATCGAATTGCTTGCCTTCCAAATGTTTTTCTAGCCAATAATAGTTATCTTGAAGAAAGTACTCTTTGTAAAAGACCTACTTGGCCTCAGCCTTTTTTTAAGTTGATATCTCCTTTGTTGTTTCCTTTCCATCCAAACCATCATTAAGCTATGCTACGGCTTCCTTCTCCGCACTAATTGCCTCAAACTTAGGCTCCTATCCGTTTAGTCTGTCAGTAGCTGTGGTGTATACTCTGGTGATTTACCAAGTGGATTGCAACTGGGCATACAAATATTGGTAGAGAGGATTGTCAAGTTACCCAAAAAGAAGGATGCTTTTGCGTTTGGTCAGCAGGCGATGTTTGGCGATTTTGGTGACCCTGAGCGACCATTTATAAAAAAAATTACTGATTCCACTAACAGCTTTTATGAGACTGTTGGACATAATCACAATTAACAATAATGATAAAGTAAACTCATGGTTGAATGAACAATTATCAGAAGAAAATAGAAACAAATAAAACAAGATAACTGATACTTATGAATTTGAGAACGGGTTATGAGAAAAAAAATATGAAAAGCAGCTGAGGCAGAAAGATTGATAAAAGGGGTTTAAGATTGGGGAAAAAACCAATATCCGGCCCCTAGGAGCCCCAAATAACCCAAATTTTTCTCTTAGTCTGTGACATGAATTTTGTATTAAGCGAGCTCAAATTCGGGACAAAAATGATCATTTTAGGAAAATTATTTTTTTACAATTTGATGATCTGTAGTACAGTACTATGTAGTAATTAGGTAATAGGGTAGATGGGGTAACACAAAGGACCGATACCCCTCCCTTGGAGATCCATAAATCAAAAGTTTGCTCCATCACTGAAAAGTGAATTTTGCATATGGAGGGCTTCGAAGGATGAGGCAGCACCAGAACGTTGAAGTATGCTGGAGAGTGATTTCGAGGGTTGGCCAACCCCTGAACGAAGTATTGACCAAAAAGTGATGAAATTTGATTAAATTTGTATGAAATTTGTTCGAGGGTTGGGCCAACCCCTGAACGAAGTATTGACCAAAAAGT
>Ga0316217_10002546_pt1 | contig 21786 bp, 14 predicted proteins | sample 1anoAmetaG_FD_203633 | JGI IMG/M metagenome (GOLD analysis project Ga0316217, IMG submission 203633) | Freshwater microbial communities from Trout Bog Lake, Wisconsin, USA - 1anoA | ecosystem: Environmental > Aquatic > Freshwater > Lake > Hypolimnion/Profundal zone | place: USA: Wisconsin...
CACAGTGCAATTGCACGCGATGGTGGCTGCGGCAACGCCGACCCCAGAGGTTCCAGCCGCCGTCGCCGCGCCGCTGGTGTCCACGGCCCCGTCCGTGGACACACAGGTCAGCGCGCTGCTGGCCGCGGCGAGGACGCTATCCCCGGCGATAGCTTCGTCCCCTATGACCGATATGAGCTTGCATAAGCAGAACCGCGCACTGGAAATAGAACCAACACACCATGCCTATGGCGTGACGATTTCGCCGGATGACGTAAGGATCAAACCGGTGGTGTTTACAGACATTGAATCATTGTTTATCCCTGATTCTGCCGGACGTGGCATTTGCCAAGACATTGAGCAACAATTAATTCCGTATTGGGAAGGCGACCTCTAGTTGCGATCACGCTGCTGGTTGCAGCGCTGCCGTCGGGAGCGGTTAGAGTCGCGGCTCAAGCGACTACCGATGGTCATAGTGCCACGAAGGTCAACACACCGCCGCGATAGCCTGAATTGCCGCTTCCGCCTGGTCAACCGTGTCAAACGTGGGGAGCGACAACATCAGGCCATCTGGACCCAAGACCTTGGTGATTTCCACCGCTTCGGCGACGCTTTCGCACCACGGGATGAGCAGGCTCTTGCCGGTTTGGCGGATGGCGCGAAAAGCGTCGATCCATTGCACGCGCAAACCGGCGGCGGGTTCGGGGTTCCATTGAATGCCGTTGAGTTTGGGCAGTGTCCGCAACTGATCCAGAAAGCGCATCTGGCAAGTGCCGTCCAGGTGATACAGCGAATAATCCACGTAATCGGTGGTGGTGCGCAGGTCGGGCATGACAAATTCGGCGAACATGCCTGGCGAGAGCATCACCGCGAAATCGCATTGCACCGCTTCAAAACGGCCTTCGGCCATGGCCGGCAGCCACGACGAGGTTTCGCGATAACCGTGGGCCAGCAGCACCTGATAGAAATGTTCGTAGGCGCGGCAATACATGTCCGTCAGCGCATCCCGCCAGGCATGGACCTGCTGGGGATTTTCCACCATGTCCAGGCAAAGTTGTTCGGGTGTGCGTAAGAGTGATAGCAGCGTCATCGGTTCCACGCCAAGCACCGGAGGGTTCACAAAACCACGGTGATCCACGGCCCTGGCGACAGCATCCAAACTCTGGGTCAGGTCTTGCAACAAGGGATGATCGGGATCGAATTTTGGCAAGGGCCGTTGCCAGAGATCATCCAGCGGCTGCACCCAGGCATGGCCACCATTGTCGAATTGGTAATCGCCGCCGGCCAGCACGGCCAGCAGCACCAGATTGCAGCCAACCTGCAAGTCAACGGAAGGCATGGCTTCAGCCAGCCATAATTCACTGGCCAGCCGCTGCTGGGAGCGGAATACATGCCATGCTGGCGTTCGCTCCAGCGTCTTGCGATCCATCGCTGGCCCAGCCCAATCTTTGGGTTCATGAACCGGATTCTTCACCGTAATGGCCAATGCCGGACGGCCCATGCTGGAACCGGCCCAGAAAGCCCGCAGGCGTTCACGGGCTTCGGCTTCGTTAGTTTTCAGTGTGAAACGAGTATAGCTCATAATTTGCAGATCCCTTAATACCATGCGGCCATGCCATCAGGGCGGCGATATTGTTGCGGCTCGACTATCTGGCGTGCCAGAAAATTCAATCTGTTTAGCAATTCGGTCGAGGCGCGGTAGCCCCAGCGCGAATTTCCCCAAGATGGACCGTAACGGTAGACGCTGATGCGCCGCTCGCCGGGGTTTTTGCGTGTGGCCGATCCATGGGCAGTAGCATCGACAAAAACAATGGCATCACCTGCTTGGAGATAAACTTCAATGGCTCCGGGCGTGCCTTCCACCGAACCGCCGCCGCCATCGCCCCATTGATTTTTCTCAATCAGGGGCGCCGGATGAATCATATTGGATTTGTGTGATGCCGGTATCACCATGGTTGCGCCATCGCCGGGACCAATGTCGTTGTAGGCAATCAGCACGTTCACTTGCCCGCAGGCGAAGCGGCCGTTGTGGTAACGAAACCGTGTGCGTTTGCAGATGTCGTGGCCGCCGGAATGCAGCGGGATGGCTTCACCGGGGCCACGAATGTTGAAAAAGTTTTCGTCGATGTAAAGCGACGCGTGGTGGTAATCAAAGGTGTCTTGTCCACCGACAAAACGGGCCACGTAGTTGATCAGATTGCGATGATCGATGATTCTAGTAAACGGCGGCAGTTCATAAATCTGCTGATAGCTGATGCCCCGGTGTTCCGGATGATCCTCGCGTTGCACAAAGCCATGCCAGCCGCTTTTTGGCAGCGAACGCGGTATGCCATCAACTGCGGCGTTGCAGGCGGCGATCTCCGCCCCTGACAAGACATCGCGCAGAACAATGAATCCGTTCAAATCAAACAAATATTCCTCCAACGGCGTTGGTGTCTTGGCATCGGCAACCAACGGCGAGGGAGGCGGCGGTGCAAAAGGCGATTGGCCCATGGTGCGATCAGTATGCCATCTAACCGATACGTCGTCGCCTTGTTTACGGAACGAATTCTTCCTGTAAAGTAAGATCATGTCTGCTGTTCCGCACCGCCACCAAAACAAGCCCCCGACAACCGAATTTGCCGCCGCGCATGGATTTCAGCTCTGGCATACCACCAGTCAACCCAATGTCATGCCGGCGGCGCACACGCACCCGGACGTTGAAATCAATTGGATCGAAACAGGATCAGTTGAATACCTGCTGGCGGGAAAACGCGGAAAGATCGAGCCTGGTTTCATGGGCATCTTCTGGGGGGGCATGCCGCATCAACTTGTGGCTAGTCCGCCCAAAACCCAGGGTATTTGGCTGACCCTGCCGCTGGCGTGGTTTTTCCAATGTCGCTTGCCCAACCGCTTGGTTGCGCAACTGATGAATGGTGGGCTCATCCTTAAACCGATGAGTTGGGAGCGTCTGGGGCAATGGCTTGCGGACTTCACCAACGGCGCCGCAGGCAAACGCCTAGTGCTATTGGAACTGGAAGCCTTATTTGGCCGGATCGCCCTTTCCCTTGCAGCGGATAGCCCGCCTGTCGAACACTTCGCGGTTCCCCTGCGCGATGATGCCGATCACATGGCACGCATTACCGCTTATATGGCGGGGCACTATCGTGAAGAGCTTGACATCACCGCAATTGCCAACGTAATCGGGCTGCATCCCAAGTATCTCATGGCGGTCTTCAAACGCATGAGCGGGATGACCGTCAAAACCTACCTCATGGGGCTGCGGTTGGCGCACGCTCAACGGCTTTTGGCCACGACCCGGATGAACATCCTCAATATCGCACTCGATAGTGGCTTCGGCTCGCTAGGCCCATTTTATGCGGCATTCACGTGCCATTGTGGCCAAACGCCTTCCCACTATCGCCGTCAGCATTATTTCTAACCGAGGCAACGCTCCGCGGGTGTGTTAGAAGTCACCCCGCTAAAAGTCAAACGTATCCGGCGCGGGACCAACGCGCTGGTTGGCATCCAATGTATCAATCCGCGCCATGTCCTAGGCGGATGACGCGAAAGCATACGTGCTGGCGTTAGTGTCTCCACGGCGCGTACACCAGGGGTACTCAGTATGGATACTCCTAACTCATTACCAGACCGCCACTTACGCACGAAATGCCGGCCCAGGGGGTTTTCGCGTCGGTTAACGTCTTCGCCATAGCACAGTGCCAGTTACGAGCGGACTGGCGGAAAACATAAACAATGTTTTGGCCGGCCCCTTGCAACCATCAATGGTTATGGTACAATAGATTTGTAAATGTTCGTGGCCGGGAACCGCAAATACCAGCCTAACTCAGCATCGCACAAAAACTGGCTTACACAAAACATATTGAAGCTGCAAAAAAGCCGCTCTCACGTTTTTTGGGTCTTCCGACGCCGCTGGATACATTTGCTCCACCACGTCCCGACTTTAGGTCACGCGGTTTTCTGCGCCCATTAGCGTCGGCCCGCGCCGCATCACCGCACAGCAGACCAACGTCAATCGCCACTTGGCGAAGCGCACGGGCAACTCGACCATTTTAGAAAAGCAAGGCAGCATTACGCCCCGACGGCGTTGCTGCGAAACAACCACAAGAGGTCTTTATGTCAACTGATAAAGTTTACTTTTCCATCGGCCAACTCGCCAAAAGGTACGACTGCAAATCACAGGATATCTCCAGAATGCTTTACCGGCGTGTTCTGGATGATTCGCGTTGCCCGCGAATTGCCGACCGGCGGGCCGTGCCCCAAAACGATCTATTCGTCGTGGAAATGGCCCTTAAAAGAGCCGGGTACATCAGCAAGGATGTCGGTAATATCCAGTGAGAACTCCACCGCCCAAGCCGCCTCAGCGATGATCGACATGACGCAAATGCTGTCGAAAAAACTGGCCCCTAAAATGCTTTGCTGTTCCGAGCGAGGTATTGATACGCTCATGGTTTCTAAGCAGTTTGCATATGCCAAGTTCTCGCGGTATGTGATCTTTTCGCCGCAGGGTGTTGCGGATTTCTTTGCCCACAACCGAGTCCCCGCCGTCTGAATCGGCGCTGCAACCCACCGCCTGATAGCCTCCCGTCGACATTCTTATCAAGCCAGGATGAATCAGGCCACTGGATTGATTTTCACGCCTTGCGGCACACGTTCATAACCAGGCTGGTGAACGGTGGAGTAAATCCCAAGACCGCCCAAACGCTGGCGCGCCACGGCACCATCGGCTTGACCATGGATCGGCACACCCATCTTTATGCCGGCGATTCCGCCGCGGCACTGGACGTACTGCCGGACTTGTCAGCGCCGGCCCGGCAGGTCATCCCCGCCACAGAAACATACGGCAGTCAAGATCTTACAAACGCCGTGTCACCCACAGTGTCACCAAACCCGGAAAACCCATGAACACTTCTGAAACGTTGCGAAATGCAAATAGCCAACCTAGCGATCACCACCACAACGGCCGAACATGCCGAAACGGCCGGGAAAGCCGTAATTTTGACGCGCCAAGCGGGATCGGCTACACTTTTGCGAACACTCCGGAGGAGTGGCAGAGCGGTTGAATGCGCCGGTCTTGAAAACCGGTTGGCCGAAAGGCCACGTGGGTTCGAATCCCTCCTCCTCCGCTTAACTTGGTCCGGTCGTTTTTCTTGGGTTGGTCATGGCTGCGGAATTTATTGTTACCACTATCCAATCGGCGACCGTGGCGGAATTCTGCCTGGTTTCGCTGATGGACCCGCTGGTGCTGGAATCCTTGGGCCAACAACTTTATCAACTGGTGGACGAACAGGATCGGCGCACGCTGGTGCTGGATTTCACGCGCGTGCAGTATTTGTCCAGTCAGGCCATCGGCATCGTGATGAATCTGCACCGCAAGCTTAACGGGCTGAACGGCGGGCAATTGATTTTGTGCGGCGTGGGGCCGCGCTTGCAGGAACTGCTGCATATCACCCGGCTGGATAAAGTGCTGGCCGTGAAAGCCAGTCAAAAAGAAGTCATCAAGAGTTTGGGTTAATGTGCTATAATATCCTTATGAAGCCAAAAACCTTAACACAGTTCAGCGTGTTCCTGGTGAACAAACCCGGTGTGCTGGCGCAAGTAACGCGGGCGCTGGCGGATGAGAAGATCAACATTCTGGCCATGACACTGGTGGATTCGCAGGAGCATGGCGTGCTGCGCCTAGTTCCCGCCGATGCCGCGGTGGCCCGCAAGGTTCTGACCAAACTGAATCTGCCGGTCACCGAAACCGATGTGATGTGTCTGGATCTGAGCAACGCCCCCGGCGCTTTGGCGGATGTGGCCCAGCAGTTGGGCGTGAATCACATCAACATCAATTACGCCTACTGCACCAGCGGTGCCCCCGGTGGGAAAACCACCGGCGTGTTCAAAGTCGCCGATCATCTCAAGGCCGAGAAGGTTTTGAAGGCCGGTGTGAAAACGCACCGCGAGGCCGATCTGCACCGCGGCCGCGGGCGGCGGTAAACGCCGCTAGGGCTGGCGAATCCACACCAACATTTCACCGTCGCCGCGATTGTTCCACAGGCAATAGGGCACGGCCCGTAGCGCCGCCGGGTGGGTAGCGGATTGGGCCGGACGATAGAGCGTATCGCCCCAGCCGGCGGGTTGGCGGCGCAACGCCTTGGCGGTAATCACCGTCGCGCTCAGCTTCTTGTCAAACGCGGCCGACAACTTGGCTTGCCGCGGCAAGGCCAGGTCGGCCAGATTCTTGCCGTTGTCGATTTCCTCCAGGCAATAGACCACCGGCCCACGTTGCAAGGCCACTTTGCCGCAATCCATGCGGACATTGGGATTGGCCTCGATGCGCTGGACCAGCATGGACAACGTCAGTTCCACCTGATCGCCTTGGGACCATTGCCGGTGAATCCTGGCGTAGCTTTTACGCGTGATGTTTTTCAACGCCACGGCTTTGCCGTTGACCTTTAATGTGGCGCGGCGGCACCAGCCGGGGATGCGCAGCAGCAGGTCGAACGTTGCCGGCGTTTGCGGATCGACACTTAGCCGCACCGTTTCCTTCCAGGGGTATTGCGTTTGCTGGCGTACCGTCACCGTTTGCCCGGCGATTTGAGCATGTACGCTGCCGCCCATGTATAGATGCACGTACAGCCCCGTGGCGGAAGTCGAATAGGCATATTGTCCAATGGAAGCAATCAAGCGGGCGATATTCGGCGGACAGCAGGCGCAGCCGAACCATTCCCGGCGTGAAGTCGCCACCGCATCGAATTTGTCGCTGCCGGACGCGGGAAATGCCGCCAGATGGTTGGCATAGAAAAACCGCCGACCATCCAGCGAGATGCCGCTCAGCACGCCATTGTAAATGGCCCGCTCCATGACATCGGCATATTCACCATCGGCATCAACTTGCAGCAGCCGATGCGCCAGGAACACCAAGGCGATATTGGCGCAGGTTTCGGCGTAGGCGGTTTCGTTGGGCAAGTCATAATCAAACGTGAATGCTTCGCCATGCTGCGACGAACCCACGCCACCGATCACGTACATGCGCCGGCGGGTGAGATTTTTCCACAAGCGGCGGCAAGTCGCCAGCAATTCACCATCGCCGGTTTCGACAGCCACATCCACCGCCCCGCTATACAGATATAGTGCTCGCACGGCATGGCCCACCGCCTGCTCCTGCTGCCGTAGCGGCTTGTGGGCTTGGTAATAATGGTAATCGCCCGGCTTGCCATCCCAAGTGGTTAGCGGCACACCGGCCCTGGTGGCGGCTTGGGCTTCCAGCGCAAAATAGTTCGGCTCGCGCCTACGCTCGTCCACAAAAAATTTCGCCAGTTTCAAATAGCGTGGCTCGCCGGTGGCGCGATACAACTTCATCATCGCCAGTTCGATTTCCGGATGCCCGTCATAACCGCGCTTCTTGCCAGGCTCGGTGCCGAAATTGGCTTCCATCAAATCAGCGCACCGGCAGACCGCGTCCAAAAAATGCCGTTGCCCGGTCGCCTGATAATGGGCGACCGCCCCTTCAATATCGTGCCCGACTTCGTAAAACTCGTGCCAGGAAACCAGATTGGCCCACCGCCAAGATTTCGGCAGCGGGTTGGGATAAATATAGCCGTCTTCCTTCTGGCCCTTGATAATCCGGCTGATGACATCATCCATTTGGGTGGCCACCGCCGCATCGGGATGTTTCGCCAGGCTGTACGAAGCCGCCTCGATCCACTTGCCCAAATCGCCCACCCAGATATGCCACGGCGGTTTGCTCTTGGCCAAATCCCACCAGTCCCACTGATAGGCATCCAGCACGCCATTTTTTTTATTCAAGGCGTATTCCAGCGGCAGCGTGACGGTGCGGTTGGCATGGATGCGCGGATTCCAAAACGCATCGTCCACATCGACTTGGGTCCAGGCCACCGGGGTTAGTTTCTTGAGATTAGGCATAGATGCTCCGAAGGAATCACCCGAGTTTCGACCATCCCCCGAGTCAACGCTTTTGCCCTGGCGCGGGCTGATTCATCCGCAAAGAGTTGTATCAGGCCACAATCAGCACAAACAACCGCGTCGCATTTGGCATAACCCCAGAAACCGCCCAGACCAGCCAACGGCCCAACGGTAGTCGCTGAGGAAGAAAGGTTCCTGCGGGTATAGAGGTCTGTACCGCCGCAATTAGTGCATTTGGTGGGAAGTGAATTGGCCATAATAGCCTGAAGTAGAGGCATGTTAACGATAAATAGGCACTTGTCAAGGGTTGTTAAATCCCTGATAGACCATTATTAAGCCCAAATAGCCAACACTGCCACCCTTGAAATTTTGCCGCCAAGGCGGTTTGTTCGGAATGGGAATCCTATTTTTCGGAATGTCAGTCATCCTTTGCAATCCGAAAAATTCCGCCGAAAATGCGGGCTGAATTGGCAAGTCCGCTGGGAAGGACTTATGACGAAAATCAATGTGCGCCAATTGCGCGGCTGGCGAATGTCGGCAGACGCGGTCAGCGGTAAGAACCAACTTCGGCATCGGGTTGCAACGCCCGGCGGTTGGCGTTAACATTACAAGCATAGACCCAGGGAGTTGCCCGGGTTCATTTGTTGAGAAGTTAAACACGCGTCGGGCTTTGGAATTGCGCAGAAAAAGTTGCTTGGTTTGCCAGTGGCTGGCCCTGGACTGCGGGAATGAGGCTATGAACACTGATTTTCCGGTCGTTGACGATCAAGAAAATCCCGAGGAGCCGACTGATGGCGGCACCGGCGGTGATTTCGCCATCGTGGACGATCAGGCGGCCGCCGGGGAGCAGACGGTCGCTGAAGCGGACGCCAATTATCGTTGTGCCGAGTGCCAGCGGGACTTCCCGGTTGATGACGTTTGGAATTCCGAGGGGCGGATCATCTGCAAAGCTTGTTATGCGGCGTTGGAACCGGCGTCGGTGGTCATTGAAGTCCCAGCGGCAACGGTAACCCAAGAAGCCACGCCAACGGAAATCGAACCTTTGCCGCAAGTAGTTCCCGAAGCCAAGCCGCAGGCAGCGGTTGTGGCCAAGCCGCAGGCGGCGCCGCAAGTGATGGGGATCACCAAGGATCGCAAGATCGTCTGCCCGCATTGCTGGGAGCGTTTTTTGCTGCATCGGATTTTATGGGTGTCGGAACATGCCGAGCTACTGGGCGATATGATTCTGGGGCCGGATGCGGCGTCGCGGTTTCTACCGACGCGGTTTACCGTGGAGGGCTTGGCGATCGATGCCCGCGGCATGTGCTGCCATACCCTGGCCTGCCCGCGCTGCCATCTGGTGATTCCCCGGCCGTTGATCGATAACGATCCGCTGTTCTTCTCCATCGTGGGTGTACCGGCCAGCGGGAAATCGTACTTCCTCACCGCCATGACCTGGCAATTGCGGCGGAGCATGTTGGAGCAGTTCGGCATCATCTTCAGCGATGCCGACGTGATCTCCAATCAAATCTTGAACCAATATGAGGAGTTGCTGTTTTTGCAGCCGGACCCAGCCCGCTTGGTGGCGATTCGCAAAACCGAAGTTCACGGCATGGCGCTATACGATCAGATTCGCTTTGGCGAGCAGATTGTCAGCTTGCCGCAGCCATTCTTATTCTCCCTGCGGACGGCGCAGCAGAATGCCACGCCGCAGGCACAGACCAAAGTGGATCGCGTGCTGTGCCTGTACGACAACGCCGGCGAGGCCTTTGATCCGGGCGAGGAGTCGTCGGCATCGCCGGTGACGCAGCACTTGTCACGTTCGCGCGTGCTGATGTTTTTGTTTGATCCCACGCAGGATGTGCGCCTGCGTTCGATGTGCAAGAATGTCAGTGCTGATCCGCAATTGGACGGCAAGGCCCGTCGGCAAGAGACCGTGCTGCTGGAAGCGGCGACGCGGGTGCGGCGTTACCTGGGATTGCCGGCCAACTATCGCACCGACAAACCGCTGCTGATCATCGTTCCCAAGGCGGATGTTTGGGCGAAGTTGATCGATCTAGATCTGGACCAGGAACCGCTGATTCCCCCGCACGGGAACCTCCAGCATTGGAGCGTCCACGTACCGCGCGTGGAGGCGGTCTCCGCGCAGACGCGACGTATGCTGCTTTCGTTTGTGCCGGAGTTGGTGGCCGTGGCCGAGGATTTCAGTCAGAACGTCGTTTACATTCCGGTCAGCGCGCTGGGTTGCAGTCCGATTGGCCATGAACAGGCCGAAGGTTTGTTTGTCCGCGCCGGGGATATTCGCCCTAAATGGGTCACGGTGCCGTTGTTATACGCCTTTTGCAAGTGGGCCACCGGGATGATTCACGCCGGTGGATTCGCCGGCAAAGCCAGCGGTGGACCACCGGCTTGCTAAGGTTGGCTTTGCCCAGGTGACGCCAATGAGTCACGAACTGATTTACACTTCGGCGCCGGCGGGCCTGAAACCAGGCGCCAGGGGATTTTGCACCGTGGCCCAGACAGCGGGCTTGTCCAATCAGGCGGTGCAACGGCTGGAATTGCTCAGCGGCTATGTCATGCTCTATCCGCCGGGCGATCCCCACGAAAACCAAAACCCGGTGGCATTTGCCCACTGGCGGCCTTCGATCGCCGGGCGCACGCAAAGCCTGCTGTCGCGCATCGCGCCGGCGGGCATGGATTACACCGGACGATCCAACACCTTGGCGCATCACATTTTGCTGGAAACCAGCGAGCAATGCGCCGCCGGGCCGGCGTGGCTGCTGGCGCAACCCGGGTTGCTGGAGGAACATTGGCAAGGCGAGCCGCGTGTTCTGCCAGCCAGCCGAACCATCCCCGCCGGCGACGATCCCCCCGCCATCTGCGCCGCCTGGCAGCAACAGGCCGGCGATGCCGGCTGGGCCGGCATTCTGGCCGAAACCGCGTTGGACGACGCCACCCGTGTGGCCTACATCATTTATCCCGCCGGGGTCAATACTCTGGAACTGCTGCGGCAGGCAATGGCGTTGCTGCCGCCGCCGCGGCGGTGGGAGGTGACTTTCTGCACCTATTTCACCGATCTGCCCGCAGGGTTAACCTGCACCTGGCGCTGCTGCGTCGCCGGCACCGAAGCGGCCAATGAAGCCAAACGGTTTTGCACTTCCGGGTTGATCATCGATCTCACCCACCCGCTGGGGCAGGCGCCCGACACCGCATTGGCCCAGGCGGCGCGCTCCGGGGTTTTGCCGCAGGTGGATGACGCCACGACCGTGATCCTGCCCGCGCCGCCCACCGACGCCGACACCCCGACTAAAGTCCTCACCGTGAAAAGGCGGATGGTTTTCGATCCGGTTCCTGTCTACACCGGGACGGAACCACCGGCATCTCCCGATGAGGCAGATCAAAGTTGGATGCCACCGGTCAGCGCCACCGCCATTGAAAGTACCGCCACCACGGCACGGCAAGTGCGCACCGGCAAACCGGACAGGCGTAAAGCGGTGCTCTGGGCGGTGGCGGTGCTCTGGCCGGTGGTGGTTGCCCTGGGACTAATCATGTGGCACTCCAACGCCGACTCATCGCGCAACCAAGAATTCGCGCAAAAACTGACCACCCAGCAAGCTGATTGGAAAGGACAAACGGAAACGCTGCAAAAGCAACTTGCCGAGGCCACCAAGAACCGCGGCGACGTCGATCTGCAAGTTAAACAATTGGGTGCGAAAAACGAACAATTGCAAGCCGACCTGGACGCGGCCAAGCAGGCGGCGACGACGGCGGAAACCGCCACCGACGCCGCGAACAAACTGGCGGATGATCTCAAAGTGAAAATGCAGACCGACCGCGATAAGGCGGACGCGGTGGCGGGGCAGTTAACGGAACAATTGGCGAAGCTAAAGAACCGGTTGCAACTATCGGGCAATCCGGTGTGTCCAGCGCCGGACCCGTTTTCTAAGGATCGCTGGCTATGGGCACGGTGGCTATGGGCGCCGCTGGCGGAGGAGATCAAGCCCAACCGGATTGAACTGATCGGGCCAAAGACCGACCGCTTCACGGCAGCCCAGCCAAACGGCGCGCAAGAAATCACTGTCAATGCGACAGATAAATCGGCCAATGCGAGTTTTGTGCTGGAGGAAGATGGGGTGATGGTGATGCGCAAGCTGGAGGTCAGCGGCGACACTACCTATCAAAAGTATCTTGATACGGACGCTATCGAGGGCTGGCTTCAGGCCTCGTACATCCAAGTCTTTCAAGGCCCGGAGGCGTTGGCCCGCGTACCGCTGTATCAACAACAGCCGGATCATCAGCACGTGCCTTTGGAGCAGTTGGCGGACGGCGACGGCCTGCTGCTGCCCGGACTGACCCCGGGAGCGATCATTTATCTGCGCATCAAATGCGTAGGCAACAATAAGCCTCCGGAAAAGAACTGGGTGTTTGCCGAGAATCACGATGATCCCCGCCACACCGTCGAGGCCAAGCTTAAAGTGCCTCCAGAAAACAGCACCCCTGCCAGTTTCAAGGTTACCATGGAGTTGGACAATTCAAAGGTTTATATCCGCTCCGATTGGTTGCGATGCAAGAATTTCGCGAAAACGAAGGCGAAAGACGCCAAGAATGATGCCGCCGAGAAATTAACAAAATTCAATCAAGCAGCGAAAACCAAGGCAGACTTGAGCCCGCAAACGACGCGGGATAACGATCAGCATGCGGTGAACAAGGCTGCCAACGAATTGGCCGCCGCCGAGGGGGCCTTGAAGGACGCGCAGAATAGCGGCAAAGATTTCCGAGACGCAACCAAGCACCGGGATGAGGCCAAACAGGCCAAGGATAAAGCCGAGCAGACGCAGAAAGAGGACACCAACAAGATTGAGGATGCCGAAAAGAAAAACGCCGAGGCGCAAAAGGCGCTGAAAGCCGCCGACGATGCCAACACCAACGCGCAGGCAGCTTTCACTGCGTTATTGAATCAGGTGGGCAGCTTCGAAATAACGGTGGAAGCAGTGGATTTATCCCATGATGGCGAGCCAATCCCGCTATGCACCGTTGATATCGATCCGCCGGCGGTGACCGCGCCGGCGACCCGTAAATAGTTGGCGGTGCAGCCGCGGCGTGTTCGTGGAGTATAGATATGGCAGATTTCCGTAGCATTGTGGATCACGTGCGGGGCCTTTGTGCCGCGACCGATCAAACGCGCGGCCGGCTTGGCGGAACTGGCCGCCGCCTACGCCACGGCGTGCGATGAGGCCAACGCCCGTTTGCGGCGGTGCATCGATTACTTGCGCCGCGGGTTTCGTTCCGAAGCGATCAATCTGGCGGAAATGCACCCCAAGCTCTTGGAGATGGTCGCCGCCCTGGATATTCCCGAGATCGATCAGTGGGAACACCTGTGCGCGATGTATGAGTGTGCCCGGCCACCGCGGATCGCCATCGAATCCGCCGCGGAATTAAATGAGGCCTACGCGCAGGAACAAGAGCTGGCCGACTTGCTGGCGGAGCATCGCTTCCAGGCAGTGGCGCGTGGCACGCTGGATTTGCGTTTGGCGGCAGTGCGGCAACTGGCGGCACGGGATCGTGCCTGTGCCTTTTGGGGCGAAGATCAAGACGCCCTGGAGCGGCTGCGCTTGGTGGATCTGCGGCAGGAGGCGGCGACGGCGATCAAAGCCCGCAGCCTTGGCGATATTGAGCGGCTGCTGAAGGAAGTTTCCGCCGCGGGCTGGCGGGCAACGATTCCCTGGGATATCAAGCCGGCGCTGGACAACGCCGCCTGGACGCTTCATGCCGAAGTGGGTGTGGTGGAACTGCAGAAACTGGCCGAGCAGATGCGTGCCGCCTTGCAAGGACGATCCCATGGCAAGGCCGTGCAACTCCTGGCCAAGTGGCGCGAAGTCATCACCCGCTATCAACTGGAACCGCCGCAGGAACTGTTGGACGACATGCTGGCCTTGCGGCAATGGGTGACCGAGGTCGATGCCCAGAATGTCCAGCAAGCGGAATTCACCCAACGCGGTGCCGCCCTGCGCGCGCTGATTGACGTCCGCGCCCCGGAAGAAGAATTGCGGCACGCGCATCAGGTTCTCAAAGGATTTGATTTTACCATTCCCGACGACTTGGAATGGGATTACCAGCGGCTAATCAAGGAACTGGTCCGGCAACGCAAAATGGAGCAGTACGGCATCTACGCCCTGGTGGCGCTGGTCTTGCTCGTGTTGCTCGGTGCGCTGGTGATGATCTTTCGGCATTAACGTCCCATCCCAATCGTGACCGCAGGTCACGCTAGGAGCAGACATGAGCAGTCGCGGTTATTTCATTCGCGCCCAGGGGAAGATATCCGGCCCCTTCGATCTGCCTGCGCTGCAAAAGCTGGTGCGGCGCGGTTTGCTGTCGCGGTTGCAGGAAATCTCCGGCGACCGGCGTGCGTGGAACCGCGCCGGCGATGTGGAAGAACTCTTCCCCAGCAATCCTGTGTCCACCGCCCCCGCCGCCAAGCCGGCGTTTAGCACCGCAGCCGCGGCAGCGCCCGCCGCCCCCGTCGCCGAACCCGCCGCTGACCCGCGGTTTTATTATGCGCAAAATGGGGAAACCGTTGGCCCCCTGCCGCTGCCGGTTCTGCGTGTTCTGGCGGAAAATGGCACGCTGCGCCCCGATGACATTTGCTGGCAAGAAGGCACCCACACCGGCGGCGCCGCCGCCGGCACGTTGCCGGCCTTGGCCGATCTCTTTGCCACCGCACCACCCGGTTGGCCCACCGCTGGCGCGCCGGTAACGTTACGCGCCGCGGCGGCGCCGCACACACTGGCTTATATCCAAGCGATCTGCCAGATCTTTGGCATCGCCCTGGCGGCGATCTTGCTGATCGGCCTGAATCTGCCGTTTGGCGTCGTGGCCAACAAAACCATTTGGTGGTGGTCGAACTTGAACCATCCCGACAGCGGCTTGGCGGCGATGATCGGCTATTTTGTGCTTTTTGCCGGTCTGGCGGCCTTTGGTTTTGGCGCGTTTGCCAAGGGCTATCTGCGCGGGTATGTCTTCATGGGCTTGGCTGCTGCCAGCTTTGTTTTGCTGTGCGCCATGGCGTTGGACGCCCACGCGCTGAACGCGGTGGAATTCTTTTTTGCGCTGATCGCGCTTTACGGTCTGTCGGGATTGGTGGGGGTTTGCACTTTTCGCCGATTTTTTCCCCAGCCGCGGCAAGGGGCAATTTTCCAGGCGATTCTTGGTGGCCTGGTGCTGTTCGGAATGCTGATCGGACTGTTCAACCAACTGGTCGTCTCCGGTAGTCGCGGGCCATTGGGCGAGCTAAGCCCGGTCCCGATGGCAGGCTGGGTAGTCTTGGCGGTGGCTTTGGCGCTGGCCGGCACGCTGGCGGGCGTGGCGGCCGGGGTCTTGGGGCTGGTCGGTGTGCGCCGCCAGTTTTCCACTGCGGTCAATCTAGCGACGCACGCTTGCGCCCTGGCCGGCTTGGGCCTGCCGGTTTGCGCCGCGATGGTGCTGGCGTTTACCCTGGCAACCCAGGCACCGGCTTTTTTCGGCGGCATGATGGCCCTCTTGGTGGTGCGGGTCTGTGCCGTGGGTCTGGCGCTGGTGGCCGCCTTCGGTGCCGGACTGCTGGAAGTTCTGACGCAAGTTTTTGCCGACGCCAACACGGCCGCGGCGCGGTCTTAGCCAATGAACCAGGGGACGTTATGGCCATTAAATTCCATTGTGCGGCGTGCGGACAGAAAATTGGTGTCGCCGATGATGCCGCCGGACATCACGTGCGCTGCAAGACTTGCGGCGAAGTGCAAATCGTAGCCGCGTCACCGCCCCATCCCGCGGCCACACCGGCGCCAGAATTATCGGCCTGGTCTACGGCGGTGCCGCCAGTCTCCAGTCGATTTCGCAAGACGTGTGCCCTCTGTGCCACCGACATCACCTTTGCCAAACGTTTTCGTCAAGCCAATGGCGAGTTGGTCTGTGCCACCTGCCACGAGCAAGCCAACGCGGCTTCGCCGCCAGCGGCAACCGCGCCGCCATTGCCGCCCGCCGCAGTGCCGGTCCAACCCAGCGAAGACCGTGGTGCCAAGAGGTTGTTGCCCGCTACACTGGAACATCCGCCGCTGGCGCGGACGTATGACAGCCATGTGGACCATGGGGTTTATTTCTACGCAGTGGAACTGAATGATGGGGTTCCCCTGGATCAGTTCGTATCAGCAAATCAGTTGACCCAAAGACAGATTGTGGAGTTGATGAAGGCCGTATGCCAGGGGGTGCAGCAGGCGCACCGGCGCGGGGTGGTTCACGGTCATCTGCTGCCGGACAACATTCTGGTTTCCACCGATGGCCAACCGTTCATCCTGGATTTTGGACCACCGCGAGGCTCGTTGCCGCAGGAGACCTTCGCTGCCGTGAACGTCGAACTGAAGCGACAGATCTATATGAGCCCCGAACAGACGGCGGGAATGCACGCGCTGGTGGACGTTCGCACCGACGTTTATTCGTTGGGCGTGATTTTGTACCGTTTGTTGACGGGTCAGCACACCGCCCATACGCCCCTCAAATCGCCTCGGCAGTTGAACCCTGCCGTGGGCAAAGAGATGCAGACGCTGCTGCTGAAAGCGTTGGCGCAGAAACCGGAGGCACGTTATGCCACGGCGGGCGATTTGGCGGTGGAACTGGGCAACTATCTGGCGGGGACACCGCTGACGGCGCTGCCGGCAACGCCGCTCTACCTTCTACGCAAGCGCTGCGCGAAACACCGGCTACCGGTAGCGTTAGCCGTGGTGATGACGGTGATCGCCTTGGGCATGGCCGGGTTCGCCTGCTGGTCCTACCTGCGCGTGCCACCAGAACCGGCTCGTATGGCGGCGGCGCTATCCAAGGTAGCGCAGGCCCAGGCCCAGGCCAGAGACTCCCAAGCCCAAACGGATGCGGCAGCGGCAAAGTTGCGCGATCTGCGCACGGAGTATTGGCAACTCAACCAGCAGTTGCAGTTGGCAACCAAGAATCTGGCTGATGCCAAACAGGCCAACGCTTTGGCGGCGACGGCCAACCCAACCCCCGCGCCGGCCCCGCCGGTGAACACGCCGCCGGTGAGCATCCCACCGGCACCAGTGCCGCCGGCAGCGCCGAGTCCGGCAGAATCCACCGCCGCCGCGAAGTTGGCCAACCTGCAAACCACGGTGCAGCGCAGTGACTGGACCGAGGCGCTGAACCTCCTGCACGAATTAAAGGATACCTACGGCCAAACGGCGGTGGTGCGCGGCGCGGCCGACAAACTGGCGGCGTGGGACGCGGCGATCACGCAAGGCATGAAAACCGACGGCACCGCCAACGCCCAGGAAGCGGCCGATTTGCTCAAACGCGTGCGTGCCTATATTGTCGCCGGTGATTTCCTGCGCGCCAGTTTGGCGCTTGCGCGGCTGCGGCAAGACCGCTACGCGCAGACATCAGTGGTGCAAAATGCCGCGGCACAGATCCCAATCTATCAACGCGACGTCGATGCCAACCTGAGCAAGGACCAAACGCAATACTTCGATCAATATATCCTCGGCACGAATACCAACTCGGCGGCCTGGCGGGCAGTCCTGCTGGACCCGCGAAACGCACCGACAGGGGTGATACGCGGCGGCGGCGTGCCCGTATTCCGCGGACGCAGCGTTGGTTATACGGTCGTTCGCGCCCGCGTGGAAGATGAAACCGCCGACCAACAACTCGGTGTCAACACCGCCCTTCCCCTGACGCTACAGGATGAAACCGACCTTTTCACCTCCTTTCGGCATGTGGACAATGGTCAGTGGATAATGGTCCTGGCCGCAAATGGTGGATTTGCTCCTGCCACCGGCGATCTGAAATTTGAGGCTTTGCGACACTATTCTGCAGCAGTTTCGGTGACGGTTACACCCAATAGCGCCACGCCGTTCGGTGACCTCCTGCTCCGCCGCTTGCCGCCGGACAAAACCGGTGACCTGGTCGTGAACGTCAAGAATGAAGAGGGTCTTGATCTAACCGGTGGCTCACTGGCGATCGGCCAATCTTCCCCCTGGGCTAGCGTGGCCGATATTGGCCGTGTACAGCAGGTTGCGCTGAACGGTATCGGCGAGGGGCCTTACATGCTGCGTGCCAGCGGGCCAACCTACGGCGGCATGAGCGCACAAAACGTCCGGGTTAAACCGCTGGATACCACCACCATCGACATTCCGGTGTTTGCGTTGCGAAAAATCGAATTCGACTGGTGGTATCGCAGGCTGCCGGCGCAAAACTGGCAGCAGGGAAACGACCAATGTGATTCCGGCAATATCTGGACCCCAAAAACCTGGAGCCGACAGTTCGGTGTCCCATGCCGCTTTGCCGACTGGAGCGAAAACGGTTGCCAGATCGAACCCATGATGGGCTTCAAACTCGCCCCGCTGCCCGATTTCCGCGATGTGGCCACCGTGGTTTTCCCCGATGAATCCGCCTTTACCGCGCAACTCCTTTTGCCGGTAAAAGAAGGCGCTGCCTTTGCCCTGACCTCCAAGATTACCCTGTTTAACGGGGTTGGGGCGGTACGCAACCTGGGTGTCGTGCAGGCCATTATCCAAATTCGCAAGATCACCCCGCTGCAACCGGGGGGGCATGCTAAACCAATGAACTAATCGCAAGGTAACGCCCATGGAATCAAGCTATTACGTTCGCTCGCGCGGCCAAGTCAGCGGCCCTTATACCGCCAATGAACTTGGCACCCTGCTGCGCCGCGGCCTGTATTCGCGCATCGACCAGTTTTCCCGGGATGGCGTAAACTGGTGCGGCATCGACATCCTGACCAATTTACCGCCCAGCGGCCCGGTGTATGGGCATGGCCCATTGCCGAACCCGGCCGAACTCGTCGCCGCGCCACCGCGGGTTGCCGCTGGTTTCGACCAACGCTATTTTTATGCGCACGATGGCACGACCTATGGCCCGGTGCCGGTTTCCTTGCTGCGCGTTCTGCTGAACAGCGGCCATTTGCTACCCGAGGATGTGGTCTGGGAACCCGATTCACCTTACCGCCAATCCGCCCACCAAGTGTTGGCCGCCGGGCAGCCACCGCCCGCGCCGCCGCCGGCCGCCGAGGCGCCGCTGGACTACCGAACGGAAGTTCCCAGCAACCTCGGGGATGATTCTGCCGGCAAGGCCGTGGTTCATAACGCGCGCACGCCGGCCTCTGGACAATGGATCGCCATTGCCGCAGTGGTGGGCGCGGTTGTCTTCGGGCTGGTTTGCCTGATGGTGAGCATGAACCAAAACGAGTCAAAGCAAACTGTCCAAGTCGTATCCGCGCCGACGACGATACCAATAATCCCGCCCGTGCCTCCACCGCCGCCGCAGCAGCCACAACCGCCAACCACCAACCAGGTCGAACCACCTGAGCCATCCAAACCGGAAAAATCCACGCCGGTCATTCCGCCGCCGCCGCCACCGCCGCCGCCACCAGTCATCCCAGCGCCGGTCATCTCGCCGCATCCCCCGCTGGCTTTGCGGCCACCGGCGATGCCGCCGCAAAACGGCGTGAGCGACGAGCAAATCGGCGAGTGGATTAAGAGCGGCGTCGATGCCCTCATCGGTCAGGTCGGTAATAACGCCATCGCCGCCGCCGGCGCAGGCGATGATTCGCGGGCCACCGGCACCGATGCCCTGTGTGTCTACGCCCTGCTCCAGGCCGGACAATCCATTAAAGATGCGCGTCTGGCCCCCACCAGCAAATTCGTCAAGGAGATGCTCGACAAACTGAAAAAGTCCAACGCCAACGGTCAATGCCAAACCTATACCTGCGGCCTGCGCATTGCCGCGCTGACGGTGCTCAATCGCCAGGAGGATCAGGCGTGCATCAAGGATGATGCCAACACCCTGATGCTCACCGTCGACCACGGCGGCTATACCTACCAACGCATCGTGTCGCGGAATAACAACATGCCTTCCAATACCCCGCCCGGCCCATTCGATAACTCCAATTCGCAGTACGGCTTGCTGGGCGTTTGGCTGGCCGCCGAAGATGACGATATCGAAGTGCCGGATGGCTATTGGCAGCAAGTGCAGGCGCACTGGGAAGACACCCAACTCGCCGACGGGGCCTGGGATTACACCGGAGCCGGCGCACGCGCGCGGCAGTTGCCGCGCATGAGCGGCGCCGCCGGTATTGCCGGCGCCGGTGTCGCCAGTGATGAAACCCTCTCGATGACCTGCGCCGGCATCGCCTCGCTGTTCGTCTGCCATGACTGGCTCGACCCGGCCCATTTCAACAGCAATAAAGTCGGCCGCGAGCCGTTGTCTCCCCAGCTTGCCCAGGGGCTCAGTTGGCTGGAAACCGGCAATAATTGCGTCACCCTCACCGGTATGGTCTACGAGGGCTATACGCTCTACAGCCTGGAACGCGTCGGCCTGGCGTCAGGTTTCAAATATTTCGGCAAGCACGATTGGTATCGCGAACTGGCCGCCCACGCCGCCGCCGGGGTCGCGCCTAACGGCGCGGTCGTCGGGGGCCGCCGCCTAGTCTTTCCCGGCGCTATGGCCGGGGCCGACCCCATCCCCACCGCTTATTGCCTGCTGTTCCTGGCCCGCGGCCGGCATCCCATCCTTATGAACAAGCTGCGCTTCGATGGCGATTGGGCCAATCGCCCACGCGATGTCGCCAATCTGGCACGCTTCGCTTCGCACGCCCTGGAACGCCCCTTCAACTGGCAGGTCAATAGCATCGATCACGAGTGGACCGACTGGATGGATTCGCCCGTCCTTTACCTGGCCAGCCATCAAACGCTCAAACTGACCGATGCGCAAGTCGACAACCTCCGCCAATACGTTCTGAATGGGGGATTGCTCTTCACGCAGGCCGACGGCAATTCCGCCGAATTCAACAAGTTCGCTGCCGATTTGGCCAAAAAGCTTTTCCCGCAATACGCGCTGAAGGATGTGCCGCCGGACAGTTCCCTGTACAAAGAACCTTTACCGGTCAAGTCCAGGCCCGCGTTGAAGATGCTCAGCAACGGCGCGCGCATCCTGATGCTGCACAGCCCGATCGATATCAGCCAAGCCTGGGAGATGCGTAGTGAGAAGACACGCACGGATCTTTTCCAACTGGGAGCCAACATTGCCATGACCGCCGCCGGCTATGACGAACCGAACAATCGCCTGGCCACGCTGGTCATTCCCGAACCGCCGCCAACCACGGATACGCTACAAGTGGCGCGGGTGAAATACGCCGGTGATTGGGATCCCGAGCCGGCCGCCTGGCCACGCTTTGCACGCTGGTTTGCCTGGCAAACCGGCGTGGGCCTTAACACCACCGGCGTCGAGGCTGCCGCCCTCAATCCCCGCGATTATCCCATCGCCCATCTCACCGGCTGTGTCGAACCATCGCCCACCGACCAGCAACTCAAAGCTCTGCAAAACTACGTCCATGCCGGCGGTATCCTCATCATCGACGCCTGCGGTGGTTCCATCGATTTTGGCCAATCCATCCATGACGTCTGGCTTCCCAAACTCTTCCCCAATACCGACAGCCGCATCCTCGATCTCCGCGCCCCCATCCTCCTGGGCAATTTTAACGGTGGCCAGGCCATCGCGCATTTCTCGGTGCGCCCCGCGGTCTTGCAGCACTACAAAGATGGCTCGCCCAAGCCGGTTCTTTATCAGTACGGCGCCGGCTACTGTGTCTTCTCGCAACTGGACATCACCACCGGCCTGCTGGGCACCAAGACCGCGACTATCCTTGGCTATGACCCGACCGTGGCCCAGGGCTTTTTGCGCAACACCATCCTCTGGTGCTACGCCAACGCCGGGACCAAGTAGCCTACTGGCAGCCGCACTTTAGGGCCTGCAAAGAAATAACTTGAACAAGCTTACCTCCGTGGTATGACTACGTAATTCCACTCTCCGTGGAATGGGTCAAAATGGAGGTTGAGCCGGGCCAGTTCTTCGTCGGTGACCTTGAGA
>Ga0316217_10002547_pt1 | contig 21783 bp, 15 predicted proteins | sample 1anoAmetaG_FD_203633 | JGI IMG/M metagenome (GOLD analysis project Ga0316217, IMG submission 203633) | Freshwater microbial communities from Trout Bog Lake, Wisconsin, USA - 1anoA | ecosystem: Environmental > Aquatic > Freshwater > Lake > Hypolimnion/Profundal zone | place: USA: Wisconsin...
AAAGAGACTTGCCAAGAAGCCGTTGGGTAAAGTATATAAGGTGTTCAATAACTGGCCGCTTTTGACCCGCACTTCCCTGGCCGTATTTAACCCGCCCGCTGACACAGTCCCATCATGTCTTCCCAAAAACCGACCGGGCAGGACATCTATAAGGCCCTGCTCCGGTTCAACCAGAACAAGAACCTCGAGGAGGCCGAAGGGTATATCCAGCACTTCTGCGGGAACCCCCTCACCACATACGTCGGCAAACCGGTGCCGGAAAACCGCTCAGAGGCGATATTTCGCATCTACCTGACGGAAAAGACACGCCGCCTGCTGAGCCCCAAGACCACGGCCACGATCGAAGACTATGCCTGGGAACTGCTCACCAAATACAACCGCGATATCACCCGGGCGGATGCGGACAAGCCGTTCTGGGAGTTCAACAGCAGCGAGAATCATTACGTCAACGACCGCCGCCGCTACACGCAGGCACTCCAGATCGTAAGAGTGGCGGACCGTTATGGCCCGTCTTTCCTGCTGGCGGGGCAGACCATCGAATCCCACTATCAGGCCTGGACAGCGTTCTGGATCCGCTACTTCCAAGTCCGCGCCGGTGAAGGGACGGACATGGAGATCGCCCATCCCAGCTCTTACGGTCAATGCACCGTGGGCGTTTACTACGATTTGTATGATCTCACCGATTCGCCACGCCTGCGCGAACTGGCCGGCAAGTTCCTCACCCTCTATTGGGCGGAGGTGGCGGCGGAGTTTGAGCCGCGCACCGGACAGCGCGCCCTCGCCGCTACCCGCAACCCCTTTTACGACGGGGCACGCATCAATTGGGCCAGGGATTTGCTCTACGGCTACGGCTGGCATGACGGGGGCTGCCAAGGCAATTCCGTCGAACTGCTGCCGTTCCTCCTGAGCAGCTACCGGCCGCCGGAAATCCTCCAGGCCATCGCCCACAATCCGAACCGCGGAGCCTATCAGACCACTTCCCGCCGTGCCTTAATGATCCAAAGTGAGGCCAAGGAAGCTGAGGGCGTCATCGTCTTTGACAAAAACGGCGACGGCCACTTCCGCCGGGACGTGTATTACACCCCGGATTACACGTTAAGTACCATGACGCTCGATCCGTCACGAAAATACAACAATGTCGGAGCTCTGGCGCAGACGATGGGCGTAACCTTCGCCGCCGATTTGCCCTCGCGGATCGTCGTCACCGGGACGGGTTATTATGCGAAGCGTGCGCTCAGCGGCATCACCGGCACTGCCGTCTCGATCATTGCGCGGGATCCGAATGCGGCGTTGGGACGCGGCCGTTTCATGAGTGAGGGCACCCGCGTGTTCATCCACAACGGGCCGCTCTGGGATAACCGCGTCGCGGACCCCTCCGGCTGGTTCTTCACCCGCGCCGGTGACGCCTACGCCGCCATCCGCGTCCCGGGGGGCTATACCGTCACCACCCGCACCTACATCTGGCCGGGCCGCAAGCTTCAGGAGGTCGAGGAGAAAAACGGCCACCATCTCGAACTCAAAGACCTGTGGGCACCGGTCGTCATCCAGATGGGCCGGGCGTGCGACTACCAGAGCTTCGAGGCCTTCTGTGCTGCGGTGCAGACCAAACCATTTGAATATGAGAACGGCAAGCTGACCTACGAATCCGCGGCGAAGGATCGCTACGAGTATTGGGCCAACAGTACCCAACTGCCAAAGATCAACGGGACAACGGTGAACCTGAATCCTCCGAAGACCTACGACAGCCCGTATCTGTCGATGGAGCATGGGGCAAACAAGGCGGTGATCAAGTATCCCGGCTATGACGCGTTGGTGTTGGAATACTGAACCTTGATGGCACCTTTGAAAAGCTATAAACAAGCACCGCATAATTGACGGGCCTCGGCGGTCGGCTGGCACGCCCTCAGAAGCATGAAAACGAAATGAGGACAAACGATGAAACCACGCACGGCAGGTGTCGCCCTGAGTGAAACCACACGACGCCCTTCAGCCAGGCTCCGCCAGACCGTTACCAGAGGCGCCTTGGGACGCATTGCCGCCATAAAGCGACGGTGCCTGGTATTGTTAGGCGTGCTTTGTTTATGCGCGGTGACGGCGCGTGCAAGCGATGAGTTGGTGCAACGCGTCGCCGCGCCGCCTGATGCGGTGCGGATGGCCGTCAACGAACCGGCCGTGATTCCGCAGCCGCAGAGTCTGACGCGCCGCGCCGGCACGTTCACCCTGGCGCCCGACTGTGTCATCGCCACGGATGCGGCGTCCCGGGAGACCGGTAAATGGCTGGTCGAACGGTTGCGCCAAGCCACCGGTTACGCGATCAACACCACCGAGCAGCAGGACGCCAGCCCTGGGAAGTTCCACGGCGGCGTGATCGTTTTGACGACCGAAAACGCCACCGCTGATTGCGGCGCGGAAGGCTACCAGTTGCAGGTCACGCCCACGGCTGTAACCATCCAGGCGCCGACGCAGGCCGGCTTGTTTTACGGGGCGCAAACAGTGTTGCAATTGCTGCCGCCGGAAATCTTGTCGGCCCAGGCGGTCAAGGAGTTTAACTGGCAGATTCCGTGTGTGGACATCACCGATGGTCCCCGCTTTCCTTGGCGCGGCCTGATGCTGGATGTAGCCCGGCACTTTTTCACCAGGCAGGAAGTGGAAAACGTCCTCGACGTCATGGCGCTGCACAAACTCAACGTCTTCCACTGGCATCTGACGGATGATCAAGGCTGGCGGATTGAAATCAAAACTTATCCCAAGCTCACCGCGGAAGGCGCCTGGCGCGACGGCGTGGGCTTTGGTTTGCCGGCCGATTCCACGACGGCCTATGGCCCGGACGGGCGTTACGGCGGTTGTTATTCGCAAGACGATATTCGCGCGGTCCTGGCTTATGCGGCGGCGCGGCACATCACCGTTGTACCCGAGATTGACATGCCGGGGCATTCCAAAGCGGCGCTGCAAGCCTATCCCGAATTCGGATGTTCCGGAGCGCCCGGCTCCAATGTTTACTCGCCCGCCAAGGAGGAAACCTTTGTGTTTTTGGAAGGCGTGCTGGCGGAGGTGTTCCAATTGTTCCCGGCCAAATATATCCACATCGGCGGCGACGAAGTACCGCCCGGCCCGTGGCTGAAAGACCCGGCTTGCCAGGCATTGATGAAACGTGCACGGCTGCAAACGCCGGCAGAATTGGAGTGCTGGTTTGTCAAGCGGATCGCAACCTTCGTCAACGCCCACGGCAAGACACTCATCGGCTGGAGCGAAATCGCCCACGGCGGTTTGCCTGAAAACGCGGCGCTCATGCACTACAACGGCGGTGGATTAGAGGCCGCCAGCCAGGGTCACGATGTGGTCATGGCGCCCACCTCGTACTGTTATCTGAATTTTTACCAGTCGTGTGACCGTTCTGCCGAGCCACACGCCTTCGGCGGATTCATACCATTGGAAAAAGTCTATTCGTTTGAGCCAATTCCGCAAGGCCTCGCGGCGGACAAGCAAAGGCACATTCTCGGCGCGCAGGGTTGCTTGTGGGGCGAATGCATCGCCAATTTGAAATTGGCCGAATACATGACTTTTCCCCGCTTGTCCGCTCTGGCGGAAGTGACTTGGTCGCCAACGGGCGCACGCCACTACGACGATTTCCAGCGCCGCTTGAAAATCGACGAACAACGGCTGGCGCGGCGCGGCATAAATTATCGCAGTGGCGCGCTCGACAACGGCACGGCAACCATCGGCGTTAAGGTCGGAGAGTGGAAGCCAGCGCAGATCAAGGCCGAACCAGAAATGCTGGAGTGGGATGTGACAAAGAAAGTGACCGCCTCCGGCAAAGTTCGGGTGAGCCTCCAATTCGACTACGGCAGCGGTATTAAAAGCGCCTGGGTCGCGCTGCTCGAAGACGGCCGGGAAATCAGCCGCGACGAACACGCCGGCATTTGCCGCCACTTTTCCCCGGTGGCCCGCTACACGCTCGACGTCCCTGGGCCGAAGGCCGGTGCCAAATACACGCTCCGCGCGCAGATCGTTGGCGACGGCGGCTCAAATTCGTTGGGCGCTGTATTCTGGATGATCGAATCCGCCAACAACGGAGCCACAAAATAGAGGAACCAGAAATGAAACCAACGTTCATCCCAATGGCAAAGGTGGCGTTCGCCTCCCTGCGGTGTAAGGTTGCCCTGATCGCGCTTTGCGGATGGCTCCTGCCGGCGGTGCCAGTGACGGCCGGCGTGCTTAATGTCCGCGATTACGGCGCCGTGGGCGACGACAGGACGGACAACACCGCGGCGTTCTCGGCCTGCCTGAAGGCGGTCATCGCGGCCGGTGGCGGACGGATGTTTCTGCCGGACGGGGTCTATCGTGGCAGAATTGTCATCCCGCCGGTTTCGAAACCCCTGCCCAGTTGGATCACCGTGGAAATCGTGGGCGAAAGCGAACCGGCGCCCGTGTTTGGGACGATTGGGTCTTTCCCGTTGCAGAATCACGGCACCATCGTCAAGTGCCTTTCCCCAACGGGCCCCGCCGTCATTTCCGCCGACCGGTCGCCCCAGTCACTTTACGGGGGATTCTCGGCGGTCTATGTGGTCCTCAAGAACCTGGATGTCCGGACCGATGACGATCCGGGGATTGGAGGCATCGACCTGCACTACGCCTTGCAATGCAAGGTGGAGAATGTGTTCATCAACACCGGCGTCTACAGTGTGCAAGCCTCCAGACCGACCCACGGCACCAGCGGCCTGATCACCCCGGCGTGCAATAACGCCGCCTTAACCATCCTGCGCAATGTGGTCGTGACCGGGTATCACACCGGCATTGTCGTCAACGAGCACACCGACGGAGACAACATCAATTTAGCCTGCAACGTCAACGGACTGGAATTTGTTTCGGCCCATCATGCGTCGCGCTTTGGCCGGGTCGGTGCGCAGCGTTGCACCCACGCCATCACGGTGACGGGCAAGCACGGCTTTTCAATCGAACAACTCGATATTGAGATTGCCGGCAAGGGACAGACGAACCGCAACAACGAATGGCAGGCGACCGAGTATAATATTGATGACCCCGGAAATCTCGGCAGCGCCGACCTTAACTACTGGGTTGTTGAAGGGAATGTGGGAGCGGTCGAGACGTTCAGCCGCAACGGCGGCGCATCGATTCAGGCCCGACGGATCGGTTCGGCACTGGTTGGAAACAAGAAATAGGCAGGAAATACTATTCATGAAAATCAGAGTTCTCCTTTCCTGGGTTGTGTTCGGGGTTGGTGTTATTCACTCCCTGTCAGTTGCTCCCGCCGCGGACGTGCTTTCACCGGAGCATTTCGCCCAGCCGCCCCTTGAGGCGCGGCCCGGGGCCTATTGGGCCTGGCTTAATGGCAACGTCGATCTGCCGCAGATTACCCGCGAACTCGAGGAGATGAAGGACAAGGGGATGAGCGGGGCCGAGATCTGGGACGTGAAATGTTTGAAGAATGAAGCTGGCGCCGTCCCGAACGGACCGGCCTTCCTGGGGCCCGAATCGCTTAAGGCCATATCGCACGCCATCGACGAGGCCAATCGTCTCGGGCTGCGCCTCGGACTGGTCGCTTCGAGCAGTTGGAATGCCGGTGGCAGTTGGGTAACGCCGGACTGGGGGCTTAAACAACTTGTGTTCACCGAGACGACCGTGACCGGACCGGCAACCCTCGCGCAAGTGCTCCCGCAGGCGACGGCGGCCTATTACAAGGACGCGGCCGTCCTGGCTTTTCCCGCGCCCCCCAACAAGATCATCGCCAGCACTGCCGCGGTTATCAACCTGACCGACCGGATGGACGCCAAGGGGTTGCTGCAATGGAATGTGCCTGCCGGCCAGTGGATCATCCTGCGCCTCGGTTGCGGAAGTACCGGCGAAAAGCTGATGATTCCCAGCCCCAACTCTGTCGGCCTGGTGATCGACCACATGGATCCCGAGGCCGAGCGGCGCCACTACGACTACATCATCGGAAAAATCCTGGAAGTCCGAAAGAGCCTCGATTCGTTGAAGTACATGGAAGAGGACAGCATCGAAGTATCCCAGAATGCCGACTGGACGGATAACTTCGCGCGGGAATTCCAAAACCGGCGCGGCTATGACCCGACACCCTACTTGCCGCTACTCAAGGGCTGGACGCTGGCCCAAACCGACGTAGCGGAGCGGTTCCGCCGTGATTTTCTGCTGACCCGCAGCGATCTGTGGGTTGATTGCCACTACCGCGTAGGCTCCGAACTACTCAACCGGCACGGCCTGCAACTCGTGGGCGAGCCGGGACACGGTGGCAGCCCCATGGTCGAGCCGCTCAAAGCGCTGGGCGCGGTGGATGTGCCGCGCGGAGAATTCTGGAACAAGCGGCCATTCTGGGTGATCAAGGAAGCCGCTTCCGCCGGCCATATCTATGGACGGCACATCATCGAAGCCGAATCGTTCACCAGTTTCCGCCACTGGCAGGAGGGACCCGCAGAATACAAGCAACTCGCCGACATTGCCTTTTGCGCCGGCATGAACCGGCTGACCTACCATAACTTCGCGCACAATCCGCCCTCGGCCGGTCTGCCGGGCTGGGTCTATCATGCCGGCGAGCACATCAACGTCAACACCACCTGGTGGCCGGTTTCCAAGCCGTTTCACTATTACCTGGGGCGCTGCTCGTACCTGCTCCAGCAAGGCCTGCCGGTGGCCGACGCCTGCTATTATTACAGCGATGATGCGCCAAACCTGGTCGCGCCGCCGCGCGTGGACCCGGCGCTGGGCAAGGTGGATCCGAATTTCTGCAAACACTGCGGATATGGCGGACGCGGCGCAGCGCCCCCGCTTACCGGTCGGAATCCTGCACCCACCGCGGCGCTGGGCGCAGGGTACGATTACGACGTAGTCAATACCGATGTGATCCTGAACCGGATGCAAGTGAAGGAGGGGCGCATCGTGCTGCCCGACGGGGTGAGCTACGGCGTGCTGGTGTTGCCCGAGCGCCAGGATATGCCGCTGGCGGTACTACAAAAACTCGATGAACTGCTGCGTGCCGGAGCCACCGTTCTTGGACCCAAACCCACCCGGACCAATACGCTTACCGGCTATCCGCAGTGCGATCAGCAGGTCAAGGACCTTGCCGCCACGATCTGGGCCGATTGTGATGGCAAGACCGTCCCGGAGCACCGCCACGGCCGGGGGCGGATTGTATGGGACCGCAACCAGGTGCGCCAGGCGCTCGCCGACCTGGGGATCGGTCCCGATTGCACGTTCTTCTCCACCACCGGGACCGATGGCCTGGATTATGTCCACCGTCGTACCCCGCAGGCGGATATCTACTTTATCAGTAATTCCAACACCAACTGGGTGGACCTGGAATGTGTCTTTCGTGTCCGCGGCCAGCGCCCGGAACTCTGGATACCCGAGACCGGTGCCGTCGCACGGTATCCGGTATATGAGAGCGTGGCGGCCGGAACCAAAGTCCCATTGCGTTTGCCGCCCTGTGGCTCGGCGTTCGTGATCTTTCGCGCGCCCGCCGATGCCGAACACCTGGTGTCCCTGCCCGCAATCGTCGGCACCACACCACCGGCCGCGGAGCGCCCTGCCAACGTTGTCGAACTGGTTGCCGGCCACCAGGACAACCTCGACATGCTGGCGTGGCAAGGCGGCACCTACGAGCTGCGTGGTACCGGCGCCGTGCGCCGCCAAGTGTTGGTCGAGACCATGCCGGAACCGCGGGAACTCACCGGCCCCTGGGAAGTCCGTTTCGCCAAAGACCGCGGCGCTCCGGAGTCCAAGGTGTTCGAAACGCTACATTCCTGGAGCACCGATCCCGAGGATGGCGTCAAGTACTTCTCCGGCACCGCTGCTTACCAGCAGCAATTCACGGCGTCCGCCGAGTGGATCAAAGGCGGCGACCGCCTGTTCCTCGATCTGGGCCGCGTGCGCAACGTCGCCGCGGTAACACTCAACGGCCACCCCCTGGGCATCTGCTGGACGGCGCCCTGGCGCCTGGACGTGACCGATATTCTCCAACCGGGCACCAACACCCTGGTCGTCGCGGTCACGAATCTCTGGGCCAACCGGATGATCGGCGATGGCAAACTACCGCTGGAAAAGCGCATCTGCCGCAGTTCGTTGCCGCCCTTGAAAGGCGAACCGCTCGAATCCGGCCTGCTCGGTCCCGTGCGAATTATCCAGGCGAAACTGGTTAAGTTGTAAGAACAACCAGCCGCACCCTGAAGCGGCACCATAACGCCGCCGGCGCGTCGGGCAGATTTTGTGGCAATCGCGTGCTACCGGAGACCCGGGGTGCCATGCCCAGTGGGGCACGGGGCTCCGCCGGGCATGTTCGCGAACCGGCCGGCAAGGCGCAATGTGGAAGGCTGCGCACGACCCCGCTTCGTCTCGCCGCTGTCAATGTGCGTCCACGCTCCGTGCCACCACGGCGCGCCCAGCCACCCGACCATTCTTTTGTGCCCATTTCGTGCTTTTCGTGGGTCCACTTCTGCTTCAGCGTTCCCCGTTTAGCGCTCGGTGTTGGCGCCGCTCCGCGCCTGGTCAACATCGTGCTTAAGATTGCGTTGCCGCTACGGCACCAGCGAAGTATATCCCGGCTACCGCTTCCTGCGGTGGGCCAGCGCCCGCAAGATTGCGTCCAGGACCGCGTCAAGGTTCTTGCCCAAATCCTCCGCCAGGAAGCGCAAGACAAAATAGCCGTGCTCCTGTAACAACTGATCTTTGCGGCGGTCGCGCCGGTAGGCGTCGGCATTGGCCAGATGCTGGGCGCCGTCCAATTCAATGGCCAGCCGGTCAGCGGCACAGAGCAAATCCACTTCCATGCGGCCCCAGCCATCAAAAGCAATCGGCAACTCAACATTGAGCCGGAATCGTCCGGCGGTTTCGTCCAATGTTTCCAGACGCCGGTACAAAAAGGCCTCGCTGGCACTGCGTGCCCGGTTGGCGCCTTCCGCATCGGGCGGCACCGATCGTGCCACATGGACAAACAAATTCGCCAGTGGCACATCGACACCATCGCGCACCAGGCGTTGGACGCTGGCCGCGTAGTCGTGTTTCCATTGCGGATCGACGGGCAGGGGAACGTCGGCGGGCCAGCCCGGAACGGCACTGGCCGGCAGCAGGATGGTGTAACCAACCGCCTCATAGCCGCGGCAGCGCCGATCGAACATCCGCGCCAGCATGGGCACATGCAGATCGGCGTAATCGTACACGCGTACTTCGCGCTTGCTATCGTGCAGGCGGTGCAACCGCCCGACGTACTGCGCGATGGTCCCGTGCCACGACACCGGTAACGTCAGAAACAGCGTGTCCAGCCGCGCATCATCGAACCCCTCGCCGATGTAGCGTCCGGTCGCCAGCAGTACCCGGCCTTCCTTCTCGGGCACCGCAGCCAACCGCACGCTGATGCCGCGCAGTTCCTTTCGGCCCATGCCACCCCGCAGCACGATGAGGTGCGGAACTTCAGGCGCCAGCGTACTGGCCAGCGCATCGAGGTGTTCATTGCGTTCCGTCAAGACCACCGGCGAACGCCCTTCGCGAACTGCCTGGATCACTTCCGTGCAGATCAGGCGATTACGGGTTTCGTCAGCGATCAGGTCATCATATAAATCGTGAAACTGCAGGCGCACATCGGGGTTGGCTGCCGCCACGGGATGAAAGGATGTCGGCCGCACCAGGACCGTATGGGCGAACGGGCGCGCCGCCGCCTGTGCCTTCGCATCGACGCGATGCCGCACTGGCCCGCACTGCATGAAAATAATCGGATGATGGCCATCTTTGCGTGTGACGGTCGCCGACAAGCCCGTGATGTACCGGGCTTTGGCCCGGCGAATGACCTGTTCAAAACTGTGCGCCGACAGATGGTGGCATTCATCCACAATAATCTGGCCGTAATCGCCCACGCGATCATCAACCACGCCCTTATGGGACAGACTTTGAATGAGGGCTACGTCCAGCGTGCCGGTGGGCTTTTTGCGGCCGCCGCCGATCCGCCCGATCGCCTTGGCCGGCAGGTTCAGGAACGTGGCCAGCCGCTCCACCCACTGTTCCATTAATTGCCGGCGATGTACCAGCACCAGGGTATTGACCCCGCGCTGCGCGATCAGCCACGCGGCGATGACGGTTTTTCCGAAGGCCGTGGTCGCCGAGAGCACCCCCGTGTCATGCGCCAGCATCGCTTCCGCAGCGATCTTCTGCCCCGGCCGCAGTTCGCCTTGAAATGCCACCGCCAGCGGTTGGCCGGCGTAGCGTTCGTCGCGCACGACAAGCTCGATTTTCAGGTCCGCCAGTAGCGCACGCACATCATCCAGACAGCCACGCGGCAGGCTGATATGCTGCGCCTGGTCCAGGGCACACGCCACAACGCGCGGCTTGTCATGCGTCGGCAGGCGCATCGCCTGGGCCTTGTAAAACTCGGGATTCTGAAAAGCCGCCAGCCGTAGCAATTGGTTGCGCAGACCCGGGGACAGTCCGTCTTTAGCAATGAAGATCTCACTGCCGAGCACCAGTTCCAGCCGCGCTGGCAATGGGCCCGCAAAGGGCGAAGCCTTGCGCCGCCCGGAAGGCGGTGCGGTCCAAGGCGTCGCATCCTCTTCCTCCGCCAAGGCAAAACGCACCCCGACCACGGAGCCCTTCCGTTCGGCATCACGCACGATCTGTTCAACAACGTCCCTATCCAGCCTGCGAACCGTTGACAGGAACGCCCATTGATCAGGGAATGGCGCAAAGGTTTCGTCAAGAAAGACGCTATGGCCGCGTTCCCGCGGCCGCTTTTGCAGAGGCAACGCGATCAGATTGCCAAAGCCGCCCGTAGGCAACGTATCCTGATTGGGAAAGAACCGGTCATACGAGTCCAGGCCGATGTCTGGTCGCCGGTCCATCGTTTGGGTCAAAATGTGCGCCCCGAGCTTGCGGGCCATTCCAGCCGCAATCGCGTGCGCGAAGAAGAGCCATACGTGCCCGCCATTGCCGGAGCGCGAGCGCTCCACATACGCCGGCAGATTCAAGGCCTGGCAGGTTTCCAGAAACGCCCGGGCGTCGGCTTGCCAGGTGGTCTTATCAAAATCCGCGGCCAGGAAGAAGCAGGTCTCATCCAGCAGCATGGGATAGACGCCCATGACGAAAGCTCGCCCCTTGTCATCCTGGCCGGAGAGATGCTGGCGAATCACCTCGTCGGTAACAGGCAGAAGACGGCGGTTGGGACAATCCGCACATTTAACCCGTGGCTTTTCGCATAAGCCTTGCATCCATTCATTGGCGCAAACCGGCGAATAACCCGATCGCCCGGTTTTGCGACTCTCGAAACGGCGCGGATAGACATCATCCCGGCCGCGAAAGAGGGATCGAAAGAGGGCAATCTTGGTTGCCGGCAAGGATTGCCGATTGACAGGCACATGCAAATCCGCCCGCGCCGAAACCTCTGCCTCCACCAATAGGTTCGGATCATGTTGTTCCAGCGGATCACTCAATTGCATCTCCACAATGTCCCGCCGCTTTCCCTTAACGGAAAGTATAACCCCGCCGCCCCAGGGGGCACCACCGCCCCAAGAACACACAGAACCGCATGGGCGGATCTGTTCAACGAGAGGTCGTTCTGGACCCGATCACGAGAACTTCGATCGTTTAGTTACTAACGCCTTAACCCGCATGGACTTAACGCGACGGAATCCGCCATCCTGCCAGTTTTCTCCAAATGCTCTCGGACCGCCAAGGACCGGGTCGCCAGCCCAAACCCACACTAAATGGGCGAAATTCTGTTAAGGTGGAGAAAATAGTATTGCAAGATCGCGGAAAATGACGATACTTTAGTCCATAGCAGTAGCCGGCAGAGAAGGGAAGAGAGAGCGAAAGCCCCCAAAGCAGCCGGCGAATGGAATTTTTGGTAAAAAAACTGAATAACGGTATTTATGGGACGTTAGTCTTTTTGGCCCCGTTGCTTGACTTTTTTACGGTGTCCTTCTCCCCTCTACAAGAGTTCCATCCCCTGGCCTCTTGTAGATACCCCTCCAGAGCGCGGCTCCCCCTCGCCGCGCTCTCCTTTTTTTTGCCGCCAATTATTTCCCCGCCATTGCATTGAGCGCCAGCCCCCACGCGATATGATGGGCGCCATTGTCCCATGGCACCGGAGGTCGGATATGGTAACGGACGAAGAACTGAAACATGCCTTCAAGGCTTTTAAGCGCCGGCTCAAGCTCACGCGGCTCGATGAAGAATCGCGCCTCGGCCGCAGCCCGCTGACGCAGGGCGGCAACAGCGGGATCCAGTCGATCACGCCGCCGCGGGAATTCCGCCAGGAAATCTGGGATGAACTGGTCAAACGCCAGCAGCTCTCGCGCGATTCCGAAGGGTTTTATCGCGTGGGCGTGCTTAAAGGCGGTACGTAATACTTTTTCCCAAGGACGCAAAATGAGAATGACGAAACTCGCACTGACAGTGGCGGGCCTGTTGGTCGTGGGCGGTTGTGCACACAGCCGCAATGTACCCGTGGCGCAGACCAACCTTACATCCACACCGGTTCTGGATCAGAACACCGGGCCGCAAACGCGGCGGGCCGCGGTGCCCCGTGGCATGGCCGGCCAGCCGGCGATCGGGGCGGCACCCACCACCTACCTGGGCATCCGTGTGCATCCCGCCGACGACACGTTGCGTGCCCAACTCCAGTTGCCCCCGGGGGCAGGACTGGTGGTTGATGCCGTGGCACCCAACAGCCCGGCCGCCAAGGCGGGTGTGGTCGCCAACGATGTGCTCGAGAGCGTCAACGGAAGACCCATTTCGGATCCCCAGCAATTACGCCAGGCACTGCACACCGCCAAGGGCGGCGCTGTGGCGACGCTGACCGTACTGCATGCCGGCAAAGCCACCGAACTCAAGGCCACCTTGGTCGCCGGGCCGCAGGCCGGCGCCATGGAGCGGCCGAATGCTCCAGAGCAACCGCGCCGCGCCAGGCCGGAAGCACTGGCGCGCCCGGGTGGTGATCGACCCGCAGGTGCACCAGACCGAGCCCGCATGACACCGTGGCAACGCGGCGGCATGGCTGCCCGCGGCCAGGGCCAGCAAGATGGTATGCAATCCATGCAGCGCGGCGGTAGGGGATCGATGGGACCGTGGAACCGCGAAGGCTTCAGTTCACGCGGCCAGGACTCGCGCTTTGGAAGGGGACCCATGAATCACGGCCAACGCGGCGGCATGGGACCAATGGGACCGTGGAACCGTGATGGCTTCGGTTCACGCGGCCAGGACTCACGCTTTGGAATGGGTCCCATGAATCACGGCCAACGCGGCGGCATGGGCCCGATGGGACCGTGGAGCCGTGAAGGCTTCAGTTCGCACGGCCAGGACTTGCGCTTTGGAATGGGTCCCATGAATCACGGCCAACGCGGCGGCATGGGCCCAATGGGACCGTGGAACCGTGAAGGCTTCAGTTCACGCGGCCAGGGCTCGCGCTTTGGAATGGGTCCCATGAATCACGACCAACGCGGCGGCATGGGCCCGATGGGACCGTGGAATCACGAAGGCATGAATTCACGCGGCCAGGGTTCGCGCTTTGGAAGGGGACCCATGAATCACGGCCAACGCGGCGGCATGGGACCAATGGGACCGTGGAATCACGAAGGCATGAATTCACGCGGCCAGGGCGCGCGTGATGGCCAGCGGTCCATGGATCGCGACCAGCGCGGCAGCCGAGGCCGTTGGGACCGGGGCCAGCGTGACAATGCCGGCCCGGATAACCAAGGCCCGCAGGATGGACCACGTCACATGGATCGCGACCAGCGCGGCGGCCAAGGCCGTTCCGACCGCGGCCAGCGTGATAGTGCGGGTCCGGATAACCAAGGCCCGCAGGATGGGCCACGGCATATGGATCGCGACCAGCGCGGCGGCCAAGGCCGTTGGGACCGGGGCCAGCGTGACAATGCCGGCCCGGATAACCAAGGCCCGCAGGACGGACCACGTCATATGGATCGCGACCAGCGCGGCGGTCAAGGCCGTTCCGACCGGGGCCAGCGCGACAATGCCGGTCCGGACAACCAAGGCCCGCAGGATGGACCACCCCCCGCGGAGCGCCACCCGCGCGACGGCGCAGGTCAGCCAGAACCACGCGACCACGCGGAATCTTGAATCGCGCTCCGATCACCTGGGCCAAATGGAGATTGCCGGCATGAGTTGGCCGCGATTCCTGCTCCCGCCGGCTTCCCACTGCGCCACGGTTCGCCATAAGCCCCGCAACGGGCGGCACGCCTGGATTCTGCCGGGCGCGATCCTGTTGGCACTCCACAGCACCCTATCAATGGCCGCCGCCCCGTTCCAACGCTTCGAGCCCGTCTGCGACGCCGATGGGCAATTGATCGTCGCCGCCGCCGTCGTCACCACGCCGCCGTACCCGGCCGACCTGACCGGCAACGCCGACGCGTCCGACACCATCCAACGTGCCATGGCCGACGTGGCCGCCCATGGCGGCGGCACGGTTTACCTGCCCGCCGGACGCTATCGGCTCGATAAACACCTGGCCCTGCCCGCCACCGTCAGCCTCTGCGGCCAGTGGCGCCCGCCCCAGCCGGGCCAGCCGCTCGCAGGCACCGTTTTACTCGCCTATGCCGACAAAGGCGCGGCCGCCGGCCCCGCCCTGCTTTCGCCGCCCGCCTGCGGCCATGCCAATGTCTTCAACCTGGCCATCTACTACCCGGAACAAAATCCGCTCATACCTGTTGCCTATCCGTTCAGCATCGAGGGCCGCGTCGCCTATGTGCACAACATCACCCTGGTCAACAGCTACCAGGGAATCATGATGAGCAATTTCAGCGGCGGCAGCATCGCCGATATCTACGGCACCGTGCTGCGGCGCGGGCTGGTGCTCAAGGGCTCCTGCGAACTGTGCTCCTGCCGCAACCTGCGCTTCGGCAGCGACTATTGGACCGACCTTCCCGCGGCGGCCGTTACGCCCGAGGGAAAAGCGGCGGTGCATTCGTTCCTGACCCGCGAACTGATCGCCGTGCAAATCGGCAAGGTCGATGGCCTTTCGTTCTATAACGCCCAACTGGCCGAGAGCCACACGCCCGTGCTGGTGGCCATGGAAGACGATGAGGAAAAGGTAATGATGGCCCCGCGCAGCCAGTACGGTTTTGGCGGCGGCCTGGCCAAGGTCGATGGCCGCCGCACCGACACCGCCCTGGACGGCTGGTATTTCGGCACCCATTACTTCGACCTCGACAACTACCCGCAACTCGCTGGCCGGCAATACGTGTCGGCAGCGCCCCGCCACGCGGCGCGGTCCGGCCCCGCGGCCATCTACCAGTCTGCCGATTTTGGCGTGGCGGCCGATGGCGCCACCGACGACGCCCCCGCCCTCCAGCGTGCCTTGGACCAGGCCGGCAAGGCTGGCGGCGGTACGGTGCTTTTGCCGCGCGGCCGGGCCGTGCTCCGCGCCCCGCTGACCATCCCCACCGGCGTGGAACTGCGCGGCGGGTACCACGAGGTGCTCGTCCGCCCCTGGTACAACAACATCACCACCATCATTATCGACACCGGTGCCGACACCCCCGACGCCGCGCACGCCGCCGCCGCCATCAGCCTGGAACCGGGCGCCGGCCTGCGCGGCGTCAACCTGTCCCACGCCCAAAACCTCGGGGAGCTCGATGCGCAGGGAAAGCTGCTTATTCATCCGTACCCCTATGCGGTCCGCGCCCTGGGCAAGAATGCGTACGTCTACGATATCTGCCTGAGCAATGCCTACCAGGGCATCGATCTGGGCGCGGCCCGCTGCGCTGGGGCCCAAATCGTCGGCCTGTGGGGCACCCTGTTTCATTACGGCATCCACGTGGGCGCCGGCTCCGACGGGGTGCAACTGGAGAACATCAATATCGACATCGGGCCGCTGGAAAGCGATCCGCGCTTTGGCCACCAGGTTCCCGCGGTGCCCAACCGGCACAAATTAGTTGAGGATTACCTGGCCGGGCATGCCGTGAATTTTCTCCTCGGAGATGCCACGCACCTGACGACCTTTCACCTGGCCGGCTTTGCCCCGCACCGCTTCCTGGAATTTGTAGACGAGGGCGCCGGCGGCTGCCGGAACGCCCAGTTCTGGAGCAGTATCTTCGACGTGCCGCAGGTCGAACTCGCCCGTTTCACCGGCGGCGGACCCATCACGTTCTACGGCCTGTTTGCCACCGGCGGCCGCGACCACCATGCGCTCTGGGCCGAGTTCGACCCGTCGTTTCATGGCTCGGTCGACGTCTACGGCCTGTGCCAGCAGCTCAGCTTCAACAACCGCCCCTTTAGCGCCGGGCCTGACCAACTGCAAATTCACCTGGAACACTCGCTGACCACCGGCCGCCCTGTCACCGCCAGCAGTTTTGCGCCCGGCTGCGGGCCGGAAAACGCCCTCGACGGGGATGCCCGCACCCTGTGGCAATCCGCCGACGCCCCGGGCCCGCATATCCTGACGGTGCCACTGGCCGCGCCGTCGCTCATCACCCGCTGGCGCGTGCATGGCGCCGGCACCTTCCTGCCCGCCGCCCTAAACATGGCCGACGCGGAGTTGCTCGGCAGCTCGGACGGCACGCACTATATCAAGCTGGCCGAATTCCATAACAACCGCCAGGACTGGGTCGATATGCCAGTAATCTGCGACAAGCGCGTGGCGTTCGTGCGTCTCCAAGTCACCCGGGCCGAGGCCCCCGGCACGCCATCCAACCGCGCCCGCATCGCCCAGTTCGACGCCTTCGGCTACTCGCCGAACTACCTGGCGCGTTAGAATGCCCTCATGCATCGGCTCTTGATCATATTCCTCTGCGCCATTTCCCTACACGCCTCCTTCGCGCAAGCCGCGGGTCTGAGCCAGCCGTGGCCGACCATTGAAAACCATACCGTCGAAGCCCTGACGATTAACTCCAAGCTGGTCTTCACCGCCCGGTTTCGCTTCCAGACAATGAACACTACCCTCTTTCGTCCGGACTACGGCATCGCCCCAGACGAAATGCTCAAAGGCCCAACCGGCGCCGTTTTACCGGAAATGCTACACGGGCACAGGTATCCGCTTTACTGGCCGAAACCGGGAACCAAGGTCCTGGTATTTGTAGGGGACTCCGATGAGATGCTCGACCTCGTAGGGCTCGATTCGATGTCCTCATTTTCGTCGCCCCATGTCATTCGCGACTTCACCTTCCAACCGGTGCGCTATTCCGCCCAGCTACTGGCGATTGTCCGTGCGGAATTAAAGCGCGCACCACCTGCCACAACTAGAACCTTCTACACCAACCAATTATCGCACGCGTCCATGACGTTTCCCGCAGATAATCGTCTCCTACCCATGGCGCGGCAGTGGGTCCATTCAGAGGTGCCTGCGGCGCGCTGTGCCGCCGCCCACGTCTTCGCCGCCTATCCTGATCCCGTTGATACGCCCGCGCTGTACGAACTTCTCAAAGATCCTTTCACCGTTGATGATCCCAGCTCGGTCAGCCCATGGTCCGGGCATGAATACGTTATCCGACAGGCGGCGCTCCAGACCCTTGCAAAACGGGGCGCAACGGTTCTGTCTACCCGACTCTTTGAGCCGCGGACAGACTTGTACCATCCGTTCATCTGGCTCATGCTGCTCTGGGGCTCTCCGATTCCGCTCTACGTGATCGCACGCCACTTGGTTCTGCGTCAGTTCCAGCAGCCTCGCGCCGTGCCTTGCCGGCTCTTCATTTCAGCCCCGATTTTCACCTGTCTCTACTTGGCCACGGTTACCGTTCTCCTGCTCCTGCGCAGCACCCACACCGTAGATGACCTTGTCTATGCAAAAGCTGGCTTCCTGCTCAATGCGACGTCGATCGGCGGCGCGGTTCAATTTGAAACCGCCGCCGGCTGGCCCGGCGAAAGCACTCTCGTCCACCTCGTCTATTCGCCGGATCTGACGTTTAATCCCCTGCCCGCGCATGTTGTTTCCCTGCGTAACGGCACGGAAGTGAACCGTTGGGAACAGTTCCACAGACTCGCCTGGACAGATTGGCTCCGTTTTTCCGCGCGGTTTTGGCGCTCTGACGCGTTTGGAGGTCCTTTCGATTCACGCCTAGGTTTGAGCGCGATTCATCGCCCCAACGTCGTCGTGAATATCTCACACACTTACATCTTCGTATTCTTCATGCTATTCCCCGTACTACGCACAATCCGCCTCATCTTTCACCGACTTTATCGCCATCAGCGTGACCGTCGCCGATTGGCGCAACGTCTTTGTCTGAACTGCGGCTACGACCTGTGCGCCCATGCCCCCGGTAGCAAATGCCCGGAATGTGGCGACCCCATCACCGATGGCAGCCCGCGGTGAAATACGCGGCGCCGCAGCAAAGTAGGAAGTCGGCAAGGCGGAATAGGTAATAAATCACGTAACGGAGCAAATCGCTTGTTTAATTCGTCTACCTGCAAGCGTTCCAAACTGCCGCGCCCGCATCGCCCAGTTCGACGCCTTCGGCTACCCGGCGGGAAGGTAGCCTGCATATTTCTTCATGGCCCCACCAATGAAACGGGATCTTATCAACGCGTCGTTTCAGCGGTGACCGGAACCATCACCCGCTTGCCGGTGTTATACGAAATCAGGCACAGGCACGGGCTCTCCGCCGTGCGCGCCTGGTGCGGCACGTTTTTCGGAATCAGCAGCGTGCTCTTCCTGGCTTCATTCTGCCATACGGCCGCGGAATTAGCCACGGCTTGGTCCATGGCGGGTGTGTGGATATGATTCGCTTGAGACAATTGTCGTAAATTCGGCACACGCCCGTTGGCTTGCAAAACTGGAATGCGAAATGAAACGCAAAGTCTACATCGAGACCTCAATACCCAGCTTCTATTACGAAGTACGCACCGAGCCGGCAATGGTCGCACGACGCGAGACCACGCGACGCTGGTGGGCGACCGAACGGGGATATTTTGACCTTTTTACTTCGGTGTTTGCACGCGGCGAACTTGAACGTGGGCAATTCCCCGGAAAATCAGAGGCACTGGCGATGATCAATGCCATCGAACTCCTTCAAGCCGTACCCCCTATCGAACAGATCGTTTCCATATATGTCCAGCACCACCTTATGCCCGGCAAAGATCTTGGCGACGCCTATCATCTGGCAATTGCCTCCTATTATGAGGTAGACTATCTGCTGACGTGGAACTGCCGCCATTTGGCAAATGTGAATAAGCAGGAACATATTGAAACGGTGAACAAACAGATAGGTCTAAAAGTGCCGCGGTTAATTACGCCTGATAGCCTTTTTTCTGAGAACGCCGAGGATCCTTATGCCACCTGATGACCCCGTAATCCAACGCATCCGTGCGGCACGCCACGAAATCCAAGCCGAATGCGGCAACGACATCCACAAAATGTTGCTCTGGGCCATGGAAGAGCAGAAGAAATCCCCCACCCGCCTCGTTCACTGGGAACATCCCGATGAAATCCTCGACTTTTCCACCACGGACGCGATTTCGACCAAACCGCATTGAAAAGCCAGCGGCCTGACTTCGCCGTTCGACAGTGCAACCGGAATGATCTTCCCGCATACACCACTTCACAAGCCGTGCCGCCTTGGCTGTGGATGGTGGCGACCTTTTTGATACGCCGTGACATGCTCCTGTCTTACTGTTGTAAAACCGGAACCATCACCCGCTTGCCGGTGTTATACGAAATCAGGCACAGGCACGGGCTCTCCGCCGTGCGCGCCTGGTGCGGCACGTTTTTCGGAATCAGCAGCGTGTCGCCCGCGGCCAGGTTCTGCCAGCGCGCCCCGACGCGGTGCGCGCAGGCGCCGGAGAGCACATGCAGCACCTCCTGGGAATTGGGATGGATGTGCAATTGATTCGTCTGGTGCGCCTCGACCAGCACGAGGCCCACGGTAATCTCCGCCTGGGGATCGATATCCGCGTTCATTACCCAGCGGATCCAGCCCCACGGAAATTTGACGGCGGCAATCTTGTCGTAAACCGCGAGGTCCAACTTCATTTCCTCCGCGGCCCGGGCACTGCCGGCACCGGACAAAGCCGCCGCCACGGCACTGGTCGCCAGAAAACTTCGCCGCGTGATCATGGCTTGACTCCTGTTTGAAGGGCGTTTTTTCGTCGCAATATCTTTCCACCGCAGGCTAATCAACGGTAGACTTCGCGCCGGTGGGCGATCCGCAGGACCAGTACCAGTAGCCGATCATCGTGGATTTCGTAAAGGATCCGCCAATCGCCGACGCGAATTCGCCACGCGACATCGCCGGTAAGTTTTTTGCAACCATGGGGGCGGGGATTGTCCGCCAGGGCATCGATGGCCGTCGCGATACGTTCTCCAATGCTCTTGTCGAGTTTGGCCAGTTCGCGGCGGGCGCGGGGTAGAAAGTCAATGGCGTAGGCCATGGCTCAGCGTTGACCTCTTGCCGGCCGTTTCTTGGGGCCGTTGGCGGCGTGGCGCGGCGTGGCGCCGCCCAACCCTAATTCCGCTTTGACTTGCGCCCACGGTATCGGCCGGCCACCCTCGGCCCGGGCCGCCTGCACCGCCTTCACGTCGGCTTGGTCCTCCAGCTTTTCCAACAGCGCCAGGTCTTCCATCGAGACCAAAGCCGCAACCCCTTTACCGCGCCGCTCCACCACCACGCGCTCGCCCTGATACAGCACGCGGTTGATGGTATCCGCCAGCACGCGGCGCACGTTGACAACATTTATCGTCATGCCATGAACTCCAAGACAATGCACATCATGTACATCATGTGCATTTTGGCCAAACGGGTCAAGGCTCCGCCGGGCCGGGACCAACGCCCCCCGCTCCAGTCGCACCCGGCGCCGTCAGATGGTATTCTCCACCACCAATTGACGATCCCGTGGAGGATGAATGTGCGTCTGGGACACTTTTTACCTGCGACCGGCATGGCCCTGGCCCTGGCGGGAATAATCCGTTTGGCTCCCGCCCAAACCGTGCCGGCGAACGGCGTCGCTTTTACCATCGACGCCACCCGCGAAAACCACCCCATCTCCCGGTTCATCTACGGCATCAACCACACCCTCGATGGCCCCTACGCCAATCTCACCTGCACCCGGGTCGGCGGCAACCGCTGGTCGGCCTATAACTGGATCACCAACGCCTCCAACGCCGGCAACGATTACCAGTTTCAGAATGATGATTTTCTCGGCGGCGGCCATACCCCCTGCGGCGCGCTCACCCCGGCGCTCGCCAATGCCGCCCGGCACCAGGCCGCAATCATCCTTACCATCCCCATCAGCGGCTACGTGGCCGCCGATACCAACGGTGGCGGCGACGTCCGCCACAGCGGCGCCGCTTACCTCCAGACGCGTTTTCGGCCCGAAGCGCCGCGCAAGGGCTCCGCCTTCACGCTCACGCCCGACCCGCACAGTGCCGTGGTGTACCAGGATGAATTCGTGCATTGGCTCCAGGCCAAATTTCCCGCCGGCTTTACCGATCTCCGCGGCCCAATCTGGTTCTCCCTGGATAACGAGCCCGATTTGTGGTCGTCCACGCACGCCGAGGTCCATCCCCAGCCGGCCACCTATGCCGAACTGGCCGCCCAGACCATCGATTACGCCCGGGCCATCAAGGCGGTGGCGCCGGCCACGAAAATATTTGGCCCGGTCAACTACGGCTGGCAGGGATTTGTCCGCCTGCAAAACGCCCCGGACGCCGCCAACCGCGACTTTCAGGAGTTCTATCTCCAGCAGATGGCCCAGGCCGAAAAGAAATTTGGCCAGCGCCTGCTCGATGTGCTCGACGTGCACTGGTATCCCGAGGCCCAGGGAGCCGGCACCCGCATCACCGGCGCGGAACATACGCCGCCGGTCGTCGCGGCCCGGGTGGCC
>Ga0316217_10002548_pt1 | contig 21779 bp, 17 predicted proteins | sample 1anoAmetaG_FD_203633 | JGI IMG/M metagenome (GOLD analysis project Ga0316217, IMG submission 203633) | Freshwater microbial communities from Trout Bog Lake, Wisconsin, USA - 1anoA | ecosystem: Environmental > Aquatic > Freshwater > Lake > Hypolimnion/Profundal zone | place: USA: Wisconsin...
GCGGGCCTCTCCGCCGCCGCGCAGTTGAACAAGGCCGGCCATGAAGTCACCGTGTTTGAACGCGCCGACCGCCCCGGCGGCCTCCTCATGTATGGCATTCCCAACATGAAGCTCGACAAACAGGAAGTCGTCCTGCGCCGGTTGAAGCTGCTGGAGCAGGAGGGCGTTAAATTCGTCTGCAACACTGAGATCGGAACAAATTTACCGGCCGAACAATTGTTGAAAGAATTCGATTCCGTCATCCTGGCCACTGGCGCCACCAAGCCCCGCGACCTGCCCATTCCCGGACGCGAACTCGCGGGCATCCATTTCGCGATGGAGTTTCTTACGGCGAACACCAAAGCCGTGTTGGACGGCCACAAGAACGGCAGCTTCATTGACGCCACCGGCAAGGACGTCGTCGTGATCGGCGGCGGCGACACCGGCACGGACTGCGTCGGCACTTCCCTGCGGCACGGCTGCAAATCACTCGTCCAGGTGGAAATCCTGTCCCAGCCCCCACTCGAACGCGCCAAGGACAATCCCTGGCCTGAGTGGCCGAAGACCCTCAAAGTGGATTACGGCCAGGAGGAAGCCGCCGCCAAATTCGGCGCCGACCCCCGCGTGTATCTGACCACCGCCACCAAATTTGACAGCGACGCACACGGTCATGTGCAAGCCGTCCACACCGTGCAGGTGGAATGGGTTCGCAACGAAAAAGGGCAGCTCCTTCCCAAGCCGGTTCCCGGCACGGAGAAAATCCTGCCCGCGCAACTCGTATTGTTGGCGATGGGTTTCCTGGGACCGGAACAGCCGCTGCTGGAAGCGCTCGGCGTCGAGCGCGACCTGCGCAGCAACGCCAAGGCTGACTTCGAAAAATACGCCACGAATCTCAAGGGCGTATTCGCCTGTGGCGATTGCCGCCGCGGCCAGAGCCTCGTCGTCTGGGCCTTCAACGAAGGCCGCGGCGCCGCCCGCGAATGCGACCGCTTTCTGATGGGGGCCACGGACCTGCCCTGAGGGCAGGTGCCGGGTACGGGTGCCGCCGCCTGAATCATGACTGCCAAGTCGCCGGGAGGGGCGACCACGCCCCGTACCGCAAACTTCCAAGTCTGCTGACTCGCAGGTTTCCAAACCTGCGGTATGGTGGCGTGCGCTATGCACCTGGCAGCAAGCCCCCGTTTCCGCCAAATTCCCCCCGGATTTGGATGGTTGATATTTGGCAATAAATGTGGAGCAGCGGGCAGCGACAAAGCTTATGATCTTCATTATGCAAAATCGTGTTTCGAACACTGTTGCCCCGCCAGCCCGGAATGGGCGCCGGAAGGAACCTGCCCCAGCCAGGCTGGACTTCACTCATGAAGTCGCCTTCGGCTACCCGCGGGATTTCCTGGAAAACCTTTTCGTGTACCTGGTCATTTCGCCCCGGGCCAACGGCTTGTCTATTGGCGTCAACTTGAACCCCGCCCTCAACTGCAATTTAGATTGCCGCTATTGTGAAGTGGATCGCACCCACCCATCCCCCACGGCCGAGCTGGATCTTGACCGCATGGTGATGGAATTGCGGGAGACGCTCGAACTGGCCAGGGGCGGTTGGCTGCGGCAATGGCCCCGCTACACCAAACTCCCGGCGGAATTGCTGCAAATCCGCCACGTGGCTTTGAGCGGCGATGGCGAACCCACGCTCTCCCCCCAGTTCGTGAAGGCGGTGCGCGCAGTGGTGCAACTGCGCAACCAAGAAGGTTTTTTCAAAATCGTGCTGCCCACCAATTCCACCGCGCTGCACCTGCCAACCACGCAAGCCGGCTTGGCTTTGCTGCGGGGAGACGATGAGGTTTGGGCCAAGCTCGATGGGGGCACCCAGGGTTATTTGCAGCGGATCAATGGTCCCGGCGTCAGCCTGAAGAAGATCCTCGCCAATATTTTGTTGGTGGGCCGCCAGCGTCCCGTGGTGATTCAGAGTTTGTTTCCCGCATTTGACGGCGAGGAGCCATCGGCCGTCGAAATCGAGGAATATGCGCTGCGCTTGAAGGAATTGAAGGAGGCCGGCGCAATGATTCCCCTCGTGCAAATCTATTCCACCACCCGACCGGCGGCGCGGCCGGAATCTGGTCATTTGAGCTTGAAATCGCTGTCGCAGATTGCCCAGGCCGTCCGGCGCGTGGCCGGGTTGAAAGCCGAAGTATTTTGAGCCTCGGCGCGCACCCAGATCCTGCTCGACGCCCCGGTGCTTCCGGGCTAATTTGGGGTCATGTCAAAGGAATCGAACGGCGCGCCTGAGGGCGAGCAGCACAAAAAGATCAATTTGCGCCGGCCCGACATCATGGAGGCGGTTCAGGCCCAAGTGTTGTCGCATTACCGGAGCGAGCTCGTCGAAGGCATTCGCGCCAACGGTGGGGTGTTGTCTGCCGACGGGCTGACCGTGAAGCTGGCGAAAGAATTCGGATTTTGCTACGGCGTGGAGCGCGCGATTGATCTCGCCTATGCCGCGCGGAAATATTTCGCGGAAAACGCGCCGCACACGCCCATTTATCTGTTGGGCGAAATTATCCACAACCCCGAGGTAAACGATCAGATTCAAAACATGGGCATCCAGATCATCGCCGCCAAGCCGACGGCAGACGAAGTGGACCGCTTGCAATCCGGCGACGCTGTGATCATTCCCGCCTTTGGCACCGAGGTGAGTACGCGAAAAAAACTGGAGGCCAAGGGCTGTATCCTGGTGGACACCACCTGCGGCGACGTGATGAGCGTGTGGAAACGCGTGCGCCAATACTCCAAGGAGCACGTCACTAGCATCATCCACGGCAAGGCCAAGCACGAGGAAACCAAAGCCACCACCTCGCAGGCGCGGGCTTACGGCAGCGGCCATTACTTGGTGGTGTTCACCCTCGCGGAAACGGATTACGTTTGCGACTACATCCTGCACGGCGGCGACAAGGAGGAGTTTCTTAAAAAATTTGAGGGCGCCTTTTCCGCCGGCTTCGATCCGGACCTGCATTTGCAAGCCGTGGGGGTGGCGAACCAGACGACGATGCTGCGCGGCGAAACCGAGGAGGTGCAACGCCGGTTCAAGGCGGCAATGGAGAAGAAATATGGCTCCGAAAACATCGGAAAACATTTCCGCTTCTTCGACACGATTTGCGGCGCGACGCAGGACCGGCAGGATGCGCTCCAAAAACTTCTGGTCGAACCGATGAACCTGCTGCTCGTGATCGGCGGCTATAACTCGTCCAATACCTCGCACCTCGCGGAAATGGGTGAAGCCAAACTGCCGACCTTCTTCATCAAGAACGCCGGCAAGATGGTGTCTGACAAATTGATCGTCCACTACAACCAGCATTTGCACGAGGAAGTTGAAACCCATGACTGGCTGCCGGCCGGTCAGATAACGGTTGGGATCACGGCGGGGGCGAGTTGCCCAAACAATTTGATTGAAGATGCCATTCACCGCGTGTTCGAATTGCGCGGCATCTCCGTGCAGGAATTGCTGAAGTGATGCAATTTGATTCTTTTATTGTTGACAGATGATGCAAATAGCATCATAGTTGACGCATGAGAATGACAGTTGATTTGGATGCGAAAACGATGGATGAATTGTTGAAGGTGACCGGCCTCAAGAAGAACAGTCCAGCGGTGGCCTTTGCGGTGCGGGATTTTCTCAATCGGAAGAAGGCCCGGGACTTCGGCCGGATGTTGCGCGAAGGCAAATTTGACTATCCGGCCACCAACATGGAAGTTGAAAAACTTGATGCGTGAGGCATGAGGTTTCAGCGCAGCGAGCTGCGCATCACGGCCTCACATTTCAGACTTTCACCTCCTCAACGCTTTAGCAAATTACCGACCATGGTTCTCGTGGATTCATCAGTCTGGATCGAGTCGCTGCGCCGTGAAGGGCGGCTGGAAGTCAAGTTGGCGCTCGAAGGGTTGCTGGAGGAATATGAGGCGGCTTGGTGCGGGCCGGTGAAGCTGGAGGTCCTCGGCGGCGCCCGCCCTCAAGACCGGGAACAATTGGAAGCGCATTTCAGTTGCATCCCCTATTTTCCGATGGCCGATGCCGCGTGGGATTCCGCCAAGATGCTGGCTTGGCGGCTGCGGGACCAAGGATGTACCGCCCCTTGGAATGATATTTTAATTGCCGCACTTTCGCTCAAGGCCGATTGCCGGATCTTTGCGATCGATAAACATTTCGATTTGATGTCCCGCTGTGGCGTGGGTATCCGACTTTACGAGCCAGGGTATGGCGGCAAATACGAAGCTTGAGCCAATGAAACCGGGAAAATATCAACATCCAGCCCCAGTCCCGATGGAAAGCTGTAGGCTCGCGGTCAGATTCGTGTCAGATTTCACTTGTCACTCGTCACGTACTTGATTTATGCCGCGCTATCGCCAAGAACTTGAGGATCTCGAACGCCTGACACTGGCGCCCTTCGCGCAATTCAGCGGCGGCACCCGCGGGCGCCGGTATCCCGAGGAACCGCCGCTTTGGCGCACGCAGTACCAGCGCGACCGCGACCGCGTGATTCATTCGCGGGCGTTTCGCCGGCTGGAATACAAGACGCAGGTTTTCCTCAACGGCACCGGCGACCACCTGCGCACGCGGCTAACGCACACGATGGAAGTGGCCGCCATCGCGCGAAATCTGGCCAGCGCCCTGCGTCTGAACAGCGACCTCGCCGAAGCCATCGCGCTGGCCCACGACCTTGGCCACTCGCCCTTCGGCCACAAGGGTGAGACCGTGTTGAACCAGATCATGCGTGACCACGGCGGGTTCGAACACAACCACCACAGCCTGCGCATTGTCGAGGAACTGGAACAGAAGTATCCGGCTTTTGCCGGCTTGAATCTTTCCTGGGAAGTCCTAGAGGGTTTGGCCAAACACCAATCCGCGTTTGCCCGGCCCGGCCTGAAACGCGGGTTCCGCGCCAGGCATCCGTCTCTCGAGGCGCAGGTTGCGAATCTGGCGGATGAAATCACCTATTACAGCCACGATCTCGACGATGGCTTGGATGCCGGTCTGCTTTCGGAAGCGAAGTTGCGCCGACAAGTGCGGGTCTGGGCCCAAGCCGCCAAGCTGGTCCAAAGGGAGTTCGGGGTTCCACCGGCTGAATCACGCCGCTATTTCACAATTCGCACCATCATTGACCAGCAACTCGCGGACGTCATCGCCACCAGCGAGCGGTTGCTGGTCGCCGCCAAAGTCCAGTCCGCCGATGACGTGCGGCGGCACGCGAAACCGCTGATCCAATACAGTCCGGAACGCCGCGAGTTGAACCGCGAATTGCGCCGGTACCTGTACAAGAATCTGTACTACAATCCGGTCGTCAACCGGCCGCATTTGCGAGCGAAGGAGTTGCTGCGGGATCTGTTCCAGTATTATCTCCAGCATTTGGACGAACTCGGCGATCACGCGGGCCAGCGCAGGCGCAGGGATGGCCGGTACCGGATCGTGTGCGATCACATCGCGGGCATGACCGACCGTTCGCTCATGTTGGAACATGAAAGGCTATTCAACCCGAAATCCAACATCCGAAATGCGTTTTGAGGGTAACCTTACCCACAGTGTGGACCCGCAGCAATTTCGCAAGTCAGAACACGCTTGAAATAGAATGCTGCGGCTTGGAATTTGGCATCGCCGGCTGTAGCGGCGCACGCACTGAAGCATACTGCCAAGTTCGCGGCTTCCGCTACCACCCTCCAGAAGCCCAGCCTTCTCCCTCTCCCCATCCGATGGGGGGAGGGTCGGGGTGAGGGGCCATCGTTTTGTAGTGCATCCCACGGATTCCTCTGTAAGCCCACGAGCAGGTAGAGACTTCCCCGAAAAATTTCGCGCATTGAATCCATAAGCCGAGCGAAGGGAGCGCCGGGCGCCGCCCCGGCCAGTTTCAAGCAGCCAGCCATCGAGCCGAGGCGGTGTTCGGCGCTTCGGCTCATGGGGCGAATCAGCCGTTTCACCTGCCGGAAACGATCAAGAGCGAAGATCATGGTTTGCCTATGATGGGGAGTTGGGCCAGCAATTGCGACACCGTTTTCGTTTGGCCCGGCAGCATCAAGTCCGGCGCGATTTCGTTCAACGGTTCCAAAACAAATTGCCGCACAGCGGCGCGCGGATGCGGCAGGATGAGCTTGGAGGTGTTGCGGATCAGGTCGCCAAACGCGATCAAATCCAAATCCAGCGGACGCGGCTCATTGAGGATTTTCTTCGGTTGCCGGCCAAATTCCTGTTCTAATTCGCGCAGCTTCTCCAGCAGCGATTCTGGGGTTTCCCCGGTTCGCGGGACCAGGCCGACGACTGCGTTCACAAAATCCGGCGAACCGGGCGGGCAATCCACCGGGGCAGTTCGCCAAAGCGAGGATTTGAGGATTGGCGAATCGGAAAGAGATTGCAGCCGCGCCAGAACGGTGCAAAGGACTTTGGTGGAGTCGCCGAGATTTGATCCTAGAGCTACAATTGCCAGCATCACGCCCAAGTCTTGGCCAACAACTGGCGGCGCGCAAGCAGCAAGGTAAGCAAAACCAGCAAGGCCGATTCAAGAAGTACTGCCCACGCGGTTCCAACACCCAAGCCCACGAGAAATTGTTGGCCGTTGGAAGCATTTGCCAGATTGCGGATGAGGAGCGGACTGCACATCTGTAGTGCCGTTGTCAGAAACAGTGGAATCAAACAAGCCGCAACAATAGCTTCCGAGTGACGGGATCGGTTTGGCATGTTCCTCAACCAAGCCGATATACCGTTGCTTTTTCGCGTAAGCAACCGCCAACCGATTATCAACGCGGCGGCAAAAGTCAGCAAATGCACAAGGCCGGACAGCAATCCAATATATAATTGTGCGGATGAAGCATTGCCTAGCGACACAATCGGCTTGATCCCCAGCGCCGTCGCTCCTTCAGTGATGGCATTGACCAAGGAGCGCATGAATGCGAAGACTTGGGTTCCGATCAGCATCCACAGAGCGCGATTGAGCCAGATTTCATGCGCGTTAATCTTGCCGAATTCCGCTCCCAAGGCCGTGCCGCTGCCCACGCGCCGGGTCGCGATCAAAAAGGCCTCGTCAGCCGCCAGCCCGCGCTGTCCCAAATTGGCGATGGAATCGCGCAGGTGCGATTCGAGTTCGTCCAGATTCTCCCGGCGAAAGGCGGGGGATTGGTTGAGGCTTTCACGCCATTGTTGAATCGCTTGGTTCAGGTCAAACGGGCCGGTGGTGGTTGCCATAATTTTGCCAGAGTTTCGTGGACATTGAGCCACTGTTGTTTTTCTTCCTGCAGAGCTTTGCGGCCTTCCTTGCGCAGCCGGTAGTATTTCCGCTTCCGTCCGGCTTCCGATTCGCGCCATTCGGACTCGATCAAATCCTCCTTCTCCATCCAGTGCAGCACGGGATACAGCATCCCCTCGGTCCACTCGATCTGGCCGCCGGAAAGTTCGCGCACGCGCTGAATGAGCTCGTAGCCGTAGCTTTCGCCCCCGGTCAACAACGAGAGCACCAGCGGGACAGTCGAGGCGGCCACGAGTTCTTTCGTAAGCATAGCAGCACTATGCCTAACACTGCAATGCGTGTCAAGCGGAATTGTTCAAGGGTAATTTTCACTCGCAAAAGTTCGATAGGGGAATGCTGCGATTCACGGCAGGCGGAAAACCACGGCATTCACAATTTTCCCTGAGACAATATTAGAGCCTCCTCACGTCGGCTCCTACAAGCTCACTTAAGCCCCAGCACGTCCTGCATGTTGTACAGGCCGGGCTTTTGTTTGACCAGCCATTGCGCGGCGCGGAGCGCGCCGTTGGCGAAGGTGTCGCGGCTGGAGGCCTTGTGCGTGAGCTCCACGCGTTCACCAAGGTTCGCAAAAATAACCGTGTGGTCGCCCACCACGTCGCCGCCACGAATGGAGTGGACGCCAATCTCCGCTTGCGTGCGTTCGCCCACCAGGCCCACGCGCCCGTGACGCGCGGCTTGCTCCAGATGCAGCTTGCGCACGTCCGCGAGGATTTCCGCGAGCGTTTTCGCGGTGCCGCTGGGCGCGTCCTTCTTTAGGCGGTGGTGCATCTCGACCACTTCCAAGTCGAAGTCCGGACCGAGGATTTCAGCCGCTTTGCGGGTGAGCCAAAAAAGGGTGTTGACGCCCGTGGAAAAATTCGACGCCCACACGATGGGTATCGTTTGGGTGTGCTGTTTGATCTCGAACGTGTCGGTGTCCGTGTGGCCGGTGGTGCCGATGACCAGCGCCTTCTTGTGTTTGGCGCAAAGCCGCGCGACCTCGACCGTGGCGGCATGGGCGCTGAAATCAATGGCCACATCGCAGTCGCGAATGACGCCAGCAAGGTCGTCGCCCTGGTCAATCTGCGCAACGACTTGGATTCCGGGGAGCTTCTTGGCGCAGGCAACGAGTGCCTGGCCCATCCGGCCTTTTGATCCAGTAATGATAATCCGGGTATTCATGCCAGCACGCCGCACTGTTTCAGCGTGGTGCGGAGAGTTTCCCAATTCTTCGGGTTCATGGGCACCAGCGGCAGGCGATATTCCCCTTCAATCAGTTTCATCATGGCCAGGGCGGCTTTCACCGGCGTGGGATTGGTTTCGATAAACAGATCCTTGAATAGCGCATAATACCGCGCGTGTAACGCCGCCGCCTTCCGCGCGTCACCGCGCGCACACGCCTGCACCATCTGCGCCACTTCCTTGGGGATCACGTTGGAAGCCACGCTGATGACGCCGTTGGCGCCGACGGACATAAACGGCACGGTAAGGGAATCATCGCCGCACAAGATTTCAAATTTAGGCCCCAGCGCGGCGCGCAATTGGGAAACCCGGTCGCAGGTTCCGCCGGCTTCCTTGATGCCAACGATATTCTTGCAGTCATGCGCGAGGCGCTTGACCGTGTCTACGGCGATCTCGATGCCGCAACGTCCAGGGATGCTGTACAACACGAGGGGCAGCTTGGTGGCCTTGGCAATGGCCTTGAAATGTTGGTACAAACCCTCCTGGGTGGGTTTGTTATAATACGGCGCGACCTGCAGCGACCCGTCCACGCCAGCCTGTTGGGCCGCCTGGGTGAGGTAGATCGCCTCGTTCGTGGAGTTGCCCCCGGTGCCGGCGAGCACTTTGGTTTTGCCTGCCGCATACTTCACCGACAGCGCGATGATCTGAATGTGCTCCTCGTAGGTGACCGTGGGCGATTCCCCGGTGGTGCCGACGGGCACAATGCCATCCACGCCGCCCTTGACTTGAAATTTGATCAGGCGCTCGAGCGCAGTTTCGTCCAGTTTGCCGCCGCGAAACGGCGTGACAATTGCGGTATAGGTTCCCGTAAACATGGTTTAGTCCAGATGGCTAGAATAGCGGAAAACTGTGGTTTGGCGAGCGGGAAGTTTGCCCCCGGGCCGCGCGCCGTCCTGGCGCGCAGCGTATGGGCAAGTCAGCGGCGTGCGGCGAACCGCTGAATCTCCAGCGTGAATCCCGAGCGTGCGACCGGGGACCGGTCGCGGTCCGTCACCCGGCGCTACGCCAGTGCTTCGGCCAGGACTTCGGCCATGTGCTGCGCGCGGACAGTGGCAAGGTGCCGCACCTGATGACGGCAACTGGTGCCGGAGAGCACGATCGTGGTGCCGTAAGGCTGTTGTTTGATCTGGTCTATCAGCGGCCCGGCTACCTTCAGCGAAAGTTCATATTTGGACGCCAGCAGGCCAAATGATCCGGCCATGCCGCAGCAGCCGGTGTCGAGCATGGCCACGGTGCGGTTGGGCAGGCGGGCGACAAGCTGCCGCGAACTGCGGGGGTTCGTCAGGGCCTTGGCGTGGCAATGCACGTGAATGGCGACCCGCCCTTGTTCGTGATCGAACTTCAACGCGTCCGGTTCCTGTTTCAGTAAATTCTCGAGGAAATCCTCGAACAAGATGCAACGCGCCGCCACCGCCGCCGCGCCGGGCAGTCCCAACTCGCGGTAGTCCTCCAGGAACATCGAGTAGCAGGACGGCTCCAGAAAAATGACCGGCGCCTCGTCGTTGGCCAGCACCGCGAGATTGTGCCGTCCCAGCCTGGCCGCCTCATCCAGGTGGCCGACGCTGAACGCCGGGCGGCCGCAGCATTTGCGGGCCTGCGGCAGCGTGACATAGAAGCCGGCGGCCTCGAGCACTTTCGCGGCGGCCATGCCGATGGCCGGTTCATGGTAGCGGGTGAATGTATCGTCCCACAGCACCACCCGTCCGCGTCGGCCATCCGGATGGTGCCGCCGCTTATGGAACCAGCGGTCGAAGCGTTTGTGAGCGAAGGCGGGGATTTCCCGTTCCCCGCTGATGCCGAAAAATTTGCCAAAGAGCTGACGGAGCGAACGGGAGCCGAAGATGGCATTGGCGAGCGAGGGCATGAAGCAGCCGAAGCGCCCCAAAGCATCCACCGAGCTAACCAGTCTTTGCAGGGGCGTCAGGCCGTCGCGCTGGGTGCGCGCGTGCAACAGCTCGGCCTTGAGCAGCGGCAGATTGACATTGGACGGGCATTCGGTGGCGCAGGCCTTGCAGGACAGGCAATTCGACAGCGCGAACTCCAATTCCTTGGCGCGCAGGGGATCATGGCCTGTCCCCCGCATTTCCAACGCGGCGCGGATCAGATTGGCGCGGCCCCGGGTGGACATGCCTTCCTCGCCGGTGGCCGCGAAGGTGGGGCACATCGTTGGGGTTTGCTTGAGGCAGCCGCCGCAGCCGTTGCATTGCTCCAGATTGGCCACAAACGATTCATCGCGCGCCGCGAAGGCGAGCTGCGGCACGAACGGCAGCACCAGATTTCGATCCTCAGCCAGGCGCAGGTTCCGGTCAATTTTATAGCGCCCGTCACCGATGATTTTGCCGGGATTGAACAGGTTGTTCGGGTCGAAAGATTGCTTGATTTCGCTCATCACCCGGTACAATTCCGAGCCGACTTGCGCCTTGAGATATTCCGTGCGGGCGATGCCCACGCCATGTTCGCCGGCGAGGGAGCCTTGGAACTGTGTCACCAGCGCGGCCACTTCGTCGGCAATTTGGCGGAATTTGCGCAAGTCCTCCGAGCTGCGCAGATCCAGAACCGGCCGCACGTGCAGCAAGCCGGCGGCCGCGTGCCCGTAAAAAGATGCCTCCACGCCCACGCGCGCCATTAATTCCTCCAAACCGGCCACGTAGGCGGGCAGGTCGCGCGGACGCACCGCCGAATCCTCCACAAAGCAAGCCGGCTTGGCGGCGCCCTTGCAACCGGTCAGCAGCGAAAGCCCGGCCTTGCGCATGGCCCACACCAGATTTTGTTCATGGGCGGTTCGCAGGATCAACCGGCGCCGGCCCAGGCGGCGCTGTTCCATCTGCGCGAGCTTAGCCCGCGCGTCTGTGAAAAATTCCACGATCAAAATGGCGGTGCAGGGTTGCTCGTCCAGCTCCAACAGGGCGCGCACCGCTTGAAACTCGCGCTGGCCGCGCGTCTGGTCGAACAGCGGGCGGTCCACGTGCTCAATGGCCGCCGGCTGCAAATCGAGCAGGGCCTCCGTGGCCTGCATGGCCTCAGCCACCGAATCGAAAAAGATCAGGCCCACGCCGCGCTCCGCCGGCAGGGGCACCACCTTCAGTTCCGCGGAAAAAATCCCGGCCAGCGTGCCTTCGCTCCCGCAGAGAATGGGGACGAGGTTGTCGGGGCTTTCCATGGCCCGGGCCAGCGCGTAGCCCGGCCAACGCTTGGCCAAGCCGGCTGGAAAACGTTCGGCAATCAGGAGCGAATTCAGCATCACCAAGTCGTCCACCAAGTTGCGCTGATGCTGCATGGCCGGCTCGTCGGGGCTGATCCGGGCGTACTTGCCATCGGCCAGAATGAGGTCCAGCGAATGCACGTGCTGGCCGGTGGTGCCATAGACCGGCGTATGCGCGCCGGAGGAATCGTTCGCAATCATCCCGCCAAGCGTGGCGCGCGAACTGGTGGCCACGTCCGGCCCGAAGCGGTAACCGTGCGGATGGAGGAAATGATTGAGCTGGTCGAGCACCACTCCGGCGCCGACGCGCACCGTGCGCTGTTCGGGGTCAAACTCCAGTATCTGCCGGTTATGCCGCGCAAAATCCACAATCAAGCCCTCACCCACCGCGCCGCCGCACAGGCCGGTGCCTGCCCCGCGCGGAATCACCGGCACCCCCGCCACCAACGCTGCCTGGACAAGCTGAGTGGCCTGCTTGACCGATTTAGGAAAGCCCACCGCCAGCGGCACCATTTGATACGGCGATGCGTCCGTGGCATAAAGCTGAAGCGTCTGGTTGTCGAACGCGACATCGCAGTTCGACGCGTTCAAAGCCGACATCTGTTGGGTGGACAACATCCTCCACAGAATATCCGCGCGGCCGCCGCTTGTAAAATGCGCATTTTTATGGGATGATGAACGCATGATGGGTCGAGTGCGCTGGCCCGCCTACTGGCGGAGGTTGCAACACTCCGACTCCGAGCAATCGGCGTGACAATACGGCGGTAATTTAATTCAATTCAGGCCATGAACAAAACCTGGGCGCAACGGTCGGACGAGTTTCTGAAGATCAGCGGACAATTCAAGCTGGGGGCGCTGGTCACCGAGGCGTCGCATCCCGTCACAGCGAACTTGAGCGAGGTCGCGAAGGTGGACGTGGCCGCCGCCCTAAAGTCGCTGTTCGAGGTGGACGCAGACGTGATCAGCAAATATCGCGAATTCGTGGCTTCAGGGCGGGCGGAACAAATCGCGGCCGTGGTGGTACGGGCGTTGCGGGCCGGCGGCCGCGTTTTCTTCACCGGCTGCGGCTCCACCGGCCGGTTGAGCATCCTGCTGGATTCGGTGTGGCGCGATTTTTGGCAACAGCATAAGGCTCTCCCCCAACCACCGACCTCCGCCGAGGCTGCGGCGGACAAGTCGGCCACCCTCTTATCTCCGATGGGCGAGGGAGAGGATTGGGAGGACCGGACGTTGAGCGTGATGGCGGGAGGGGATTTTGCGCTGATCAAATCCGTCGAGGGTTTCGAGGACTTTGCGGCGTTTGGCAAGAAACAGATGACCGACCTCGGGGTGTCGGCCAAGGACGTGGTCTTTGCCAACACCGAGGGCGGCGAGACCTCCTTTGTCATCGGCACGGCTTGGGCCGGGGTTGATGCGGGAGCGAAGGTCTATTTCATTTATAACAATCCGGACGACATCCTGTGCGAACACGTGGAGCGCAGCCGCGCGGTGATCCAGGATGGGCGCATTGAAAAACTCAATCTTACGACGGGGCCGATGGCCATCACCGGCTCAACGCGGATGCAAGCAACTTCCATCCAACTTTGCGCGCTGCTGACGGTGTTGGAACAGGTGGTGCGGGAGCTGGTAGACAAACCGCCATTGGACGCGGCCAGCCAGTTCCTTGCGCCGCTTGAGGCCGCTTACGCCGGCTTGAGTGCTCCGGAATTCCTTCAATCCCTGGCCGCTTTGGTATCGCTGGAGGAAACCATTTATCGTGGCGGCGGGAAGAACAGTTATTTTGCCGGGCGCTTTGGCATTGACGTGCTGACGGACACCACCGAGCGGTCGCCGACCTTTTGCACGCCCCCGTTTCGCAAGTTCGACGATGATCGGGCGGCGGAATCGTGGGCTTTTTTGTTTGTCGCGGAAGATTGGACGGACAAGGCCTGGAAGCAAATCCTGAAACGCAAGCCCCGTTGCGTGGAATGGGAGGAAGCGGAAATTCGCGCGCTGGTTGCGGCGGAGAATTTTGAACGAACGCGGGAGCTCATCGAGAAAATCAGTTCCACCGAACTGATGCGCTACAAGCTCGGCAGCAACGGCGTGCGCTACCGTCCGCTGGTGGTGGCTGACTGCGCGGTGGCGGTGATGGCGGCAAGGGAAGAGCCGGCGGCGCGGGATTTCCAGCTCAAGCAGCTTGAAGCGACCCGTGCCGCCAAGGCGCACACGGGTTTGCTCTATTTCGGCGAGGAAGCCCCGGCTGGTCTGGCCACCGCCGCCGGGTTGTTGACGCAAGTGGGCGTGCCGCGGACGCAATTGCTGCTGGACGGGGTGACGCGGGTGGTGGTGAAACTGGTGCTAAACACGCTTTCGACCTGCACGATGGTGCGCTTGGGACGTGTGCTGGGCAATTACATGGTGTGGGTGGTGCCGAGCAACCTGAAGCTGATTGACCGCGCGACACGCTATATCACCAAGCTGACGGATTTGAACTATGCGGCGGCCAACCGCCTGTTATTTGAGATTATTGCCTACGTCGAGCCGCGCATGAAAACGGATCAGGCGTATCCGCCGGTGGTGCGCATGGCGGTGCTCCGGGCAAAGGAAAAACTGTCGAACGAACAAGCGGAAGAGCGGCTAAAATCCAATGAATGGGAAACCCTCAGCCTCCCACGGTCGACTTCCAACCTTCAACCTCCGACATTCAACCTCCAATGAAGCGGAGGCTGGCAGTTCTGGCCTTCACGCCGCAGGTTTTTCCTTGGGGGCGGCGGTGCTCTGGCGCAACACCAATTCGGCTGGCAGACGGCGGGACGCGACGCTTTCGCCCCGGATCAAGGCCATCAGCATCTCTACGGCGGCGAGCCCAAACCGAAACTTGGGCTGGTTGACTGTGGTCAGTGGCACGCGATAAAATTCCGCGGCCAGAATATTGCCGAACCCTGCCACGGAAAGGTCGCCGGGAATTTTCAATCCCTGCTGCAGCAGCATCTCGGCGCAGCCGATGGCCACCGGGTCGCTCACGGTTTGCACAGCGGTTGGGCGGCAGCCTTCATTGAGCATTTGCAGCGCGGCCTTGCTCCCATCCTCCAGCGTGCTGCCGGCCGCGAACACCAGTTTGTCATCCACCTCCAACCCAGCCTCGCGATGAGCCCGGCGGTAGCCTTCAAACCGTTCGTGCGCCCACGGGGTGGCAGGCGGACCAGTGAAATAGGCGATTTGCTTGTGTCCCAATTCAATCAAGTGCCGCGTGACATTGAAACTGGCGGTGGTTTCCTCGATTTCAACGCTCGGGAAATGCTTGCAAAACGGCGCGGGCGGCCCCAGCAGAACGGTGGGAATTTTGCGCGCGACAATCTCCTGATAAATGCGGGCCTCGGCTTCGAAACGATAGACCGGCGCGATGAATAATCCGTCCACACGGCGCGACAGGAGGCGGCGCAGGCATACGTCCTCGCGTTCCGCTTGATTGAGCGTCTGTGCCAGCAGCACGTCGTAGCCAAGTTCGTACGCCCGCTCCTCGATGGCAAAGACCATGCGCGCATAAACCGGATTGGTGGTGGCGGGTATGAGCAGGCCGAACAGCTTGGTGGTTTTCGTGCGCAATCCCTGCGCGCTGGAATCCGGCACGTAGCCCATTTGTTGGGCGAGCGCCTTGATTCTGGCCCGGGTCCCGGCGGAAACGTCCGGTTCATTGCGCAAGGCCTTGGAAACCGTCATCACCGAAACGCCGGTGAGCTGGGCGATGTCCTTTAGTCTAACCATGTGTTTCGTGGCAGGGTTGCAGGGTTGCAGGGTTGATGCGTGATGCGTGATGCGGCTGACGATGCCATCCGCCTCCACGCATTAAAGCTGTAACGATTCGACTTTTCCATGTCAAAAATAAGTTCCGCGCCAGTGTAATTTACGGCGCAGGGCTTCCAGGAATGAGCTGTCCTGCAAATGCACCAAACGCACTGCGCGCCGGCTGCGGCGGACGGTCACCTCGTCACCGTCATCCAATTCGCCTACGATCTGGCCGTCAGCGTTAAGGTACGCAGTGGTCGCATTGGTGGCCGTCTTGACGCTGATGGTGGCGGATAGCGGCAGAATCATGGAACGGTTGGACAGGGCGTGCGGGCAGATTGGCGTAAGGACGAACACCTCTGCCGTGGGCAGCACGATCGCGCCCCCTGCGGCCAGTGAATAGGCTGTGGAACCAGTGGGCGAACTCACGATCAAACCGTCGCAACGATAGCGCGTGATGGGTTCGCCATTGACGCTGACGTCCAGCGCAATCAGGCGTGAAATCCCGCCGCGGCTGATGACAATGTCGTTGAGCGCGGTGGCCCGGAGCTTGTGTCCCCGACCCACCCCGCTGGCTTCGATGAGGGCGCGGGATTCGAATCTGAATTCCCCGCGCCAGACCAACCGCAGCGCCTCGGCCAGTTGGCTGGAGGACACGGCGGTAAGGAAGCCCAAGCCGCCGATATTCACCCCCAACATGGGCGTCTGCGAACCGGCGATTTGCCGCGCGGTATGCAGCATGGTGCCGTCCCCGCCGAAGACCAGGAGCAAATCCACCGCGCGGGCCAGGGCCGCCACCTGCGAAATGGCCGGGGCTTTGAGCCCGGCGAGCCGGGCAGTGATTTCGTCGCAGACCACGGTCCGGCCGCTGCGCCGAATGAGTTGCGCGGCGGCGCGAACGCTCGCAGCGCAAGCGGACTTCTCCGCGTTGCCCACCAGGCCGATGCGTTGGAAATGGTCAATGCGCTTTTTCAATCAATGCCAGAAATTCTTTGTTGCCCGCCGGACCGAGCAAGGAAGATTCAACCACACCGCGCCAGCAAACGCCAGCCTGCGCCGCGACAAATTCGCGGAGTTCCGCCAGCACGCGCTCATGCACCGCGGGGTCCGTTATCACCCCCCGGCCCTTGTCGGCTTCCGCTCTGCCAGCTTCAAACTGCGGCTTGATGAGAGCCAGCATCCGGCCGCCCGGCTTCAGCAGCGGCAGCGCCGATGGCAGGATTTTCTTCAGCGAAATAAAGGAACAATCCACTACAATGAGGTCGGCGGGGGGGGGGGCGGGGTGAGGGTTGAGGGTTGAGGGTTGAGGGGCGGCGGCTGATAAATGTAGGTTGGAGGTTGGAGGCCGGGAGGGCCGCGGGTCGGCCACTGCCTTTGCTTCCCCCGCGGCAAAATCCCGCCGCGTCAAATAGCGGGCATTGGTTTTTTCCATGACCACCACGCGCGGGTCCTGCCGCAGCTTCCACGCCAATTGGCCCTGACCCACGTCCACCGCATAAACCCTGGCCGCGCCGCGCTGCAACAGACAATCTGTGAATCCGCCAGTGGAAGCGCCGAGGTCAATCGCGGTGAGGCTGCTGACCTCAAGCTTAAAATGGACGAGCGCGCCTTCCAGTTTATGGCCGCCCCGGCTCACGAACTTCTCCGGCACCTCCACGGTGATTTCGGCCGCGGCCTTGACACTGTCGCTGGGTTTGCGCGCAGACTGGCCATTGACGCGCACCTGTCCGGCGAGTACCAGCCGTTTGGCCTTTTCGCGGCTGGCGCACAGGCCCCGTTCGACAAGCAATTGATCCAGACGTGGCATCAAGGTTGACGCCGCCCAATCCGGACCTGGGCATGTGGCTGGCGGATGGGCCGGAGCCAGGCGCCGCCGCGTGACCACACGCGGCCGGCGCTGACTTCGGATTTTGTACACAAGCGCATACGAGCATTCTTGAGGTTATCTCCCTCCCAGGCAAGCGCGTAAATTATCCGCAAATTTGCCTTCAAAATTGCCCGCATTTGCAGCATTTTCTGCGGCAACTTTATGTCCAACGACCATGTCTTTGACCTGAACGCGTTTCTGACGGCCCGCACCGAAGCCGTCAACCGCGCGCTCGACCGGCTTTTGCCGTCCGAAAAAACCAAGCCCGCCACCATTCACAAGGCCATGCGCTACTCGCTCTTCGCGGGCGGCAAACGCATGCGGCCGGCGCTACTGCTGGCGGCTGCCCAAGCTTGCGGTGGATCAGAACGGGACGCCTTGCCGCTGGCCTGCGCGGTCGAGTGCATCCACACTTATTCGCTGATCCACGACGATTTGCCGGCCATGGATAACGACGATTTCCGCCGCGGCAAACCCACCAACCACAAGGTCTTCGGCGAAGGCATCGCCGTGCTGGCCGGCGACGCGCTGCTGACCCAGGCGTTTGAAATCGCCGCGCAATGCAAAAAATTTCCGCGCTACCCGCATGACCAGATCATTTTGGAAATCGCCCGGGCGGCCGGCTCGCTGCAATTGGTCGGCGGACAGGTGGCGGACCTGGAGGGCGAGAATAAAAAGCTTTCCGTGGCCCAACTGAAGTACATTCATGAGCGCAAGACCTCCGCCCTGCTCGGTTGTGCCGTGCGGCTCGGCGGCATGAGTGCCAACTGCCCGCCCGCGCAACTTGCCGCGCTTACCGATTTCGGCTACCAAGTCGGCCTCGCGTTTCAGGTGATTGATGACATCCTCGACGTGACGCAGACCAGCGAGCAACTCGGCAAGACGGCGGGCAAGGACGTGGCTGTGCAAAAAGCCACCTACCCGTCCATCGTGGGTCTGGAAAAGTCGCGCCAGATCGCGGCGCAACTGACCGCCAAGGCCTTCGCCGCGCTGAAAATCTTCAAGGGCCAGGCGGTGGCGCTGGAGGCGCTGGCGGAATTCATGCTCAAACGCGATCGGTAGGCGTTGCACCGCCCGATCACCCCGGACCGCGACCGGTCCCCGATCGCAGCACTTGGGATTCACGCCCAGGCTCCATAGGTTCGCCACACGCCGCTTGCCTCCCACCCGCTGCGCGCCGGGATGGCGCGCGGCCCGGCGGCTTCGAACCGCGACCGGTCCCCGGTCGCAGAAACTCGTTTATATTCTAATATAATTCACCACCATGTGTCATATCATCAGTTCAACATGCTAAATTCCATGAAATCAATTCCTGCCTGCCTTCTGTTTTCCGCCCTGGCCTTCGGGACGTGCGCCCAGCCGGCCCTCACCATTTACAACCAGAACTTTGCCGTCGTGCGCGATACCGTGCCCTTGGATTTGCAGACTGGAGCGAACACCGTGCGCTTCGCCGGCGCCACCGCGCAGGTGGAACCGGACTCGGTCATCCTGCGCGACCCGGCAGGCAAACACACATTGCAAATCCTCGAACAAAATTATCGCAATGATCCGGTGAGCGAACCGCTGCTGCTGTCGCTGTTTGAGGGCAAAACCATTGATTTTGAAAAATTGCGGCTGAAAGATAATACCGGGACGCGCGAGTTGATTCCGGGCAAAATCGTCCGGAGCGGCTACGTGCCCGGTGGCCAGGCACAGCAGCCGATCATCGAGGTGGATGGCAAGTTGCAGTTTTCCTTGCCCGGCAACCCCCTGTTTCCCGACCTCGGCGATCACACGGTGCTCAAGCCGGCGTTCAACTGGGTGCTGCAATCCGATTCGGGCGGTAAATTCGAGGCGGAGGTCGGTTACGTGACGGGAGGCTTTGACTGGAGCGCCAGTTACAATCTCGTCTCGCCGGAAAAAGGCGATTTTGCCGACCTCGTCGGCTGGATTACGATGAAAAACGAAAGCGGAAAGACGTTTGAAAACGCGAGGATCAAATTGATGGCCGGCGATGTGAACAAGATTCAGCCACGCCCCATGCGGGCCATGCAGCTTGCGGGTTTTGGCGGCGGTGGCGGCGGATTTTCGCCACCAGTCACGGAGAAAGCGTTCGATGAATTTCATCTCTACTCCGTCGCGCGGCCCACGACCCTGCACGACCGCGAGACCAAGCAGGTGGAATTTGCCCACGCCGAAAAAATGTATGCCCCAACGATTTATGTGTATGACGGCGCTGCCGATTACCGGTTCTATGGCATGGGCGTGGCCAACGGCGACCCGGGTTACGGGCAGATGGAGAACAAGAAGGTACTCGTCCAGCGGGAATTTGTTAACGCGGAAACGAACCAGCTTGGTCTTGCGCTGCCCAAGGGCAAGCTGCGCTTTTATCGCCGCGATGCCGACGGCCAGTTGCAGTTTGTGGGCGAGAACGAGATTGACCACACGCCGCGCAACGAAACCGTGCGCGTCACCACCGGCAACGCCTTCGACCTCGTCGGCGAGCGCAAGCAGACGAGTTTCCACGTGGACACCGGCAACAAGTGGATTGACGAATCCTTTGAAATCAAACTGCGCAACCGCAAGAAGGAGCAACCCGTGGAAATCCGCGTGGTCGAGCGACTTTACCGCTGGAGCAACTGGGACATCACGAAGCAATCGGACGACTTCATCAAGAAAGATTCGCAGACTATCGAGTTCCGCATCCCGGTGAAGCCGGACGAGGAACGCACGGTCACGTACTCGGTGCATTACTCGTGGTGACAGAGCGCGGCGTGGCACCCCGGACCGCGACCGGTCCCCGGTCGCAGCACGCGGGATTCACACCCGAGTTCCAGAGGTTCGCGGACATCGCTGGCACGCCTCACCCGCTGCGCGCCGGGACGGCGCGCGGTTGTGCGCCTGTGAGTGCAGCAAATCAGTGAGGTGGAAGTCCTCATTCGGGGCAAAGACCTGGCCTCGATAGTCGAAGGTAACCGCCCCGCCGCGAGGTGGGGTGGGGAGCAACCGGAGACGAACTGCTGGTCGGTAGGCTGACGAACTCGATTCGGCCTGTCGCTGTGGCGAGCCTGCGACCGAAAGGCGAAGCCCAAGACGCTCTGATCCCAGTGGGGATGCGAGGAGACTTGCGCGGTAAGACCCGGTGAAGAAAGCAGGTCCGGTAGCCCGGGGACAGCGAGAGGTGGTTGGCAAAGGACGCGGACGCGGACAAGACCACCATTGCTGGCCCAAGGTCTACTTTGAGAAGCTCGGGCTTTTCAGTCTGGAGAAAGCACGAGACTTGGCCTTACAACCTCAATGAGAGCAAACCACCTACTGGAAAGCCGGATGCGGGAGAACCGCCAGTCCGGTTTGGAGGGAGGGACACGGTTAAATCCCTTGTCCCTACCCTATCGTAATCTTCGGACCGCGACCGGTCCCTTGGTCCCAGCACTCCGGATTCACGCATCACGCATCACGCATCAAGATTTTCCATGGCAAGGTTTTCCATTGCCCAAAACCCCAATCCGGGTTATCTAGCTATGGTGCATCCCCATAGTACGTATTCCCTTGGTTGCCGGCTGCTCGCAGCCGGGCTGCTCTTGCTTCACCTGAGCATCCTGGCCCAGGGCAAGGTCATTCGGTTGCGCAACGAGACGATTGATCCCGCCGCGCCCGCGCACCGCGCCATCATGGCGGCGAATATCCAGAATCACGTCCGCGCATCCGGCCTTTTTCTCCTTCAATTCCGCCAGCCACCAACTCCGGCACAACGGGCGGAATTGCGCGCGGCAGGCGTGGAATTGCTCAAATATGTCCCAGACGACGCCTTCATCGCCAAGTTAGACCAGGTGTCGCCAGCCAGCGTCGCGGCGAATCAACTGGTCACCTGGATCGGACCTTACCGCCCGGAACACAAGCTTCATCCCCGCTTGAGCGCCACCCTCAAGGGTTCGGCGCAGACCAACCAAAGCGTTAGCGTCAGCCTGCTGCTGTCCGCCTGGGCCACGCCGGCGGAAATCGCCGGCGTACGGTCGGTGCTGCGGTCGGTGCAAAGCGAAAGCCATCTGCGGCAGGGCACCTTCCTCCGGGGCGACCTAAGCCCCAAAAAACTGGACGCACTCACGCAATCCAGCGTGGTGCTGTGGGTGGAACCTACGCCGAAACACAAATTGGTGGATGAAGCCGCCGCGAAACTGGTCGGCGGCGACGACGGCCGCGTGGCCACGCCCACGCTTACGGAACAATGGGGGTTTACCGGCACCAATGTCATCGTGTGCGTGGCGGACACCGGCTTGGATACCGGCAACACCAACACCATGCACCCGGACTTGCACGGACGGGTCACGGGATTCCAGTTCTTTCCGCCCTTGACGGACGGCTCGGACGGCTACGGCCACGGGACCCATTGCGCGGGCATTGTCGCGGGCAACGCGGCCACGGGTGAGACCGACCCGGACACGGGGCAATTCTACGGACTCGGCGTGGCCTCCGGTGCGAAGCTGTTCAT
>Ga0316217_10002549_pt1 | contig 21779 bp, 21 predicted proteins | sample 1anoAmetaG_FD_203633 | JGI IMG/M metagenome (GOLD analysis project Ga0316217, IMG submission 203633) | Freshwater microbial communities from Trout Bog Lake, Wisconsin, USA - 1anoA | ecosystem: Environmental > Aquatic > Freshwater > Lake > Hypolimnion/Profundal zone | place: USA: Wisconsin...
TCGTGCGCGCCGAACCGCGCATCACCCTGCTGACCGAGCAGCGCGTGAACGAAGTGGAAGTGCGCGACGGCGCGATTGTTGCCGTGGTGGCGCAGCACACGCGCACCGGCCGGCGCGTGCGGTTGCAAGCGCGGTGGTTTGCCGATTGCACCGGCGACGCGACCGTCGGTTTTCTGGCGGGAGCGGATTACGAGCTGACCCGGGAAGGTCATCTGGGCGCCAGCAATCTTTGGAACGTCAGCGATTTGGCCACGGCCAAGGACTCGCTCAAGTGCTTGTGTACGGACACCAACGCGCTGAACAACTCTGTTTCGCTCACGGCCGCGCCGGCGCCCTTTCCGCGCTGTCCTTGGGCCATTAATTTGCGGGACAAGCCGTTTCCCGGCCGGAAGAAATACAGCCTCCATCCCGACAAGGAGGGCTTGAACCAGCTCGGCGACTGGTTCTGGGAGAGCGGCTTCGATCGCGATCCGATTTCCGACGTGGAATGGATGCGCGACCTGAATTTCCGGGCGATGTATGGCGCCTGGGACGTGCTGAAGAACGTGGACGGGCTTTACCCCAATTACAAACTGGCGTGGGCGGCGTTTATCGCCGGAAAACGTGAATCCCGCCGCTTGCTGGGCGACGTGATCCTGGACGCGGATGATTTTCGGAATAATCGTCCCTGGGCCGACGGCTGTTTTCCCTGCTCCTGGTCCATTGACTTGCATTCGCCCAATCCGGCGGATCAAAAAGGCAACGCCGGCGAGGAATTCGTGGCCAGCGCGACTGCGGGCAAGAAAGGCTACACGTATCAGGGGCCTTACTGGGCGCCCTATCGCTGCCTGTACAGCCGCAATATTTCCAACCTGTTCATGGCCGGGCGCGACATCAGCGTCACCCATACCGGCCTCGGCCCGGTGCGGGTGATGCGCACCTGCGGGATGATGGGCGAGGTGGTGGGCTTGGCCGCTTCGTTGTGCAAACAGCACGACACCTCGCCGCGCGGGGTTTATCAGGCGCAACTTGAGGAGCTGAAAAGCTTGATGCGCCGCGGCGCGGGAAAGAATTCACTGGCGGTCTAAGATAACCCTGGTCTGCACGCGGCGGCGGCGGGCGTCAGATGATCACCTGCGGCTCGTGCCAGGTGTGGCCGAGTTGCGCCAGCAGATCGTCGGCGGCAATGGGACCCCAAGTGCCGGCCGCGTAGAATTCGCGGTTGGTCAGCGGCCGGTCTTGCCAGCCGGCGCGGATGGAGTCCGCAATCTGCCAGGCGATCTCCACCTCGTCGCGGCGGATAAAAAGCGTGGCGTCACCGAGAATGGCTTCGAGCAGCAGCCGTTCGTAGGCTTCCGGCGTATAAGCGCCGAACTCCGCGTCGTAGCTGAAGTGCATCCGCACCGGCCGCACGCCCAGGCTCACGCCCGGCACCTTGCCATTGAAGCGCAGGGAAATCCCCTCATTGGGCTGGAGCCGCAGGGTGAGGGCGTTGGCGTCCAGGTGGTTGCCGCACTGCGCGGCAAACAGGACATGCGGCGTGGGCCGGAATTGAATGCGCACCTCGCTGGCGCTCAGGGGCAGATTCTTGCCCGTGCGCAAATAAAACGGCACGCCGCTCCAGCGCCAGTTGTCAATGAGCAGCTTCAGCGCGACATAGGTTTCCACGTTGGAATCCGTCTTCACCTTGGGCTCCTGCCGATAGCCGGGGCGCGGCTGGCCGGCCACGAGGCCGGCGAAGTATTGACCGCGCACAACTTGTTTCGCCACGTCCGCGGGCGTGAGCGGGCGGATGGATTTCAACAGCTTGACTTTTTCATCGCGCACCGCCTCGGCTTCGAGCGACACGGGCGGCTCCATGGCGATGAGTGAAAGCACCTGCATCATGTGATTTTGGACCATGTCGCGCAGCGCGCCGGCTTCCTCGTAATAACCGCCGCGCTCGCCCAGGCCGAGCTTTTCGCTGACGGTGATCTGCACGTGGTCCACGGACTCGCGATTCCAGAGCCGCTCGAAAATGGAGTTGGAAAAGCGGAACATCAGGATGTTCTGCACCGTCTCCTTGCCCAGATAATGGTCAATGCGAAAGACCTGCCGCTCATGCGCGAAACGCGTCAGTTCCCGATTGAGCGCCTGGGCCGAAGCCAGATCGCGGCCAAACGGTTTTTCCACGACCAGCCGCTGCCACGCGACGCCCTCCCGGTTCAGCAAACCCGCGCGATGCACCTGTTCAATGACTTCGCCAAACTGGCTGGGCGAAATCGCCAGGTAAAATAACAGGTTTTCGCGCAGCGGCCCGCTGCCAAAGCCGGTCAATTGCGCCTCCAGCTTTTTATAGGCCGCGTCCGCGGTCAAATCGCCCTGGCAATAGAAGACATTCTCGGCGAAGGCGCTCCAGACTTTTTCGTCCACCGGCTTGGTGCGGGAAAACTGGTCGAGCGCGGCGCGCAGTTCCTGCCGCCACGACGCGTCGGTCTTTTCCCGGCGGGCGAAACCGACCACGCGGAACGATGACGGCATCTGCTGATCCTTGAAGAGGTGATACAGCGCCGGAATCAATTTGCGCGCCGTGAGGTCGCCGCTGGCGCCGAAGATGACGATGGTGCAGGGGTCGAGGTTTGGGCGGCCGTCGCTGCCATTGGCAGCGGCTGAATCCGGGGAAAGCGCAACTCTCATGGCGGCCATGTTCGCGCATCGGGCGGCGAAATTCAAGCTGCGTAGCGCAGACATTCCTGTCTGCGGGTTCACGGGACTTTCCAGTCCCGTGTTTCCCTTCGGGAACTGGCGACTGGAAAGTCGCCAGAACCCGTCCACCCTCCGCAGTGCTACGGAGGACGGGCAGGCTGGAAAGCCTGCGCTACGGGCGCCATGCCATTCGACTCCGGTTTTCGGTTTCAATGCGGTTGTTCTGGTCGCCCTGATTTTTGCAGGAAAGCAGCGGGGGCGATGGATGAATAAAAATCTTTTTGGCTCGCGTAGCCAGGGATTCTCCCCCATCATTCCCCGTCGCGCAAATGAAAGCCAAAATCATCATCACACCGAAAAAGGCCGTCCTGGATCCGCAGGGCAAAACCGTCCAGAACGCGCTGGCCCAAATGGGTTACACCGGCGTGGCCGGGGTCCATATCGGCAAGTACATCGAGATTGATCTGGCGCCCGGCACGGATCGGGCGGCGGCGCAGCAGGCCCTCAACGAGGCCGCGCACCGGCTGTTGAGCAATCCCGTGATTGAAGACTACCGCCTCGAAATCGAATAAGAATTTACGATATGCGATTGACGATGGACGACCCGCCGGCCCGTTCACGCGTAAATCGCAAGTCGTGAATCGCAAATCAAAATGAATTTTGCCGTTCTCCAATTTCCCGCCAGCAACTGCGATCAGGACGCCGTCCACGCCGTGCGCCTGCTTGGCCACTCAGCCCGGCTGGTCTGGCACAAGGACGCCTCGCTGGGCGACGCCGAGGCGGTGATCGTGCCCGGCGGTTTCAGCTACGGCGATTATCTGCGTTGCGGGGCGATTGCGCGGTTCAGCCCGGTGATGCAGGCCGTCAAGCAATTCGCCGACCAAGGCGGTCTGGTGCTGGGGGTTTGCAATGGCTTTCAGGTGCTGACCGAGGCCGGTTTGCTGCCCGGCGCGCTGATTCGCAACCGCGATTTGCAATTCCATTGCGAATACATCCATCTGAAAACCGTGGCCGCCGATTCCCCGTTCACCCACCGGATTCCGGCGGGGAAGGTTTTGCGATTGCCCATTGCGCATGGCGAGGGGTGCTACTTTGCCGATGAAGCCACGCTGGCGCAGCTCCAGGCCGGCAACCAGATCCTGTGGCAATATTGCGACGCGGGCGGAAACGTGACCGACGCGGCCAACCCGAACGGCGCGCTGCAAAACATTGCCGGCATCTGCAATGCCGGCCGCAACGTGGCCGGCCTCATGCCCCATCCCGAGCGCGCCTGCGAACCGATCCTGGGCAGCGACGACGGCCGCTGGATTTTTGAGAGTGTCTTTGCGGCGCTGAAAGCGCCATGATATGACAGCCTGGGGCAACGCCCCATAAGTGTTAACCTTCTCCCGACTGGCCTTGCGCGGTGGCGCGCCAGGGGCGGTTGACGAGGCGTCAACCGCGGCACGCGAGGCGCGTGCGCGCCCCAAGCGCGCCAGTCATCCTCACGCATTATTTCCCCGTTCGCTCAAGTCCCGGCACAGGCGCAGCACCATGGGGTGCGTGTGCAGCGTGAGCCGCGAAGTGTGCACCCGCACTTGGAAGGCGCTGCCGTTGGCGCGCGTCATGGCGCATTCAAACGGCGTGGTGTCGTCGGCCCCGGCCTTCTCCATCACGGCCAGCACCTGGGAGATCTTGCGGCCTAAAATTTCGCCGCGCTGGCAGCCGAGCATTTTTTCGGCGCAGCGGTTGGTGTCAATGATCTTGCCGGTCCTGGCGTCCACGAGGAAGGCGGCATCGGCCAGGGACTCGAACAATTCACGGTATTTGTACTCGGACTGACGCATCGCCCGCTCGGCGCGGTCGCGTTCGATCCGTTCCTGCACTTCGCGCAAGGCGCGATCCACGGCCGGGATCAGGCGCGTGAGCCGGTGCTTGAGCACATAATCAGTGGCGCCATTCTTAAGCGCCTCAATGGCCGCATCCTCGCCAATGGTGCCGGAAATAAACAGAAAGGGAGTCTCCGGACATTTTTTCCGGGCGAGGAGCAAGGCTTCGCGTCCGTTGAACCCGGGCATGGTGTAATCGCAGAAGATGAGATCGAATTTCTGGCCCTCAAGTTGCGCGAGGAAATCATCGCGAGTGTCCACGCGGACCAATTCGCTCTCCGGCCAGCGCGAGGAAAGCATGGCTTGGTTCAACTCCGCGTCTGCTTGGTTGTCCTCCAGGTTCAGAATGCGCAATTTTGTTTTCATATGCTCCTTGGATTTTACGCCACCTTGTACCAAACAAGATATCGCCGGCTCCGGCGGATGCAAGTGCGGAATGACGCTGAAGCACCTTCTCTCCCGATTTACCTTGCGCGGTGGCGCGCCAGGGGCGGTTGACGAAGCGTCAACCGCGGCACGCGAGGCGCGTGCGCTCCCCAAATGCGCCGGTTGCCCGCACGCGGCGGGCGGTGGTATGAAATTTCCGACTTAAACGTAATGGGGCGGAAACACTGGGCCGAGATGATGCTTTTCGAGCAGATCACCGAACCGGCCGATGGCGCGCTTTTCATCCTCGCCCAGATGGAAGTGGATATGCCACTCGAAATAGTCGCGCCGGAATTCCTCATCGAACTCCGGGCGCGTTACGATGATCTCGTCGAGGGTGTCCAAGCCGAACCGTTTGGCGGCCTTGAGTTTCCGGCGCAACTCGCGGTTTTCGATCCCGCGCCGCAGCGCCCAGACCGCATAAACAAACGGCAGTTGCGTTTGTTCCCGCCAGGCCGCGCCCAGGTCGAAAATCTCGTGCGCGTGGGGCGCGCGCTGGAATTCAATCGCGCGGTCGCCAATGAGCAGCACGAAATCCTTCTCCGGCGCGGCGGCGTAACTTTCCAGGGGCTTGAACTGTGGCCGCAGTCCGCGCTCGGCCAGCAGCACTTTCAGCAGATTGACGCTGGCCAGGGACGCGGGGTCGCAGAAGATTTCGCGGACCTCGCCGAGCGGCTGGCGGTGCGCCAGCAGCACGCTGTACACCGCGCCGAGGGACGCGATGGCCACGCCGTCGAGGAGGTCGTACCGGTCCTGGAGCAGCACTTCGGTGACGCTCACCAGCGCGGCATCCAACTCGTCGCGCCGCAGCATTTCGGCGAGCTTGGCGGGCGTGGCGAAAATCAGTTCGCTTTCCAAGCCGCGCGTGAGCGGCGCGGCGTTCAGATACGGCACCGAGCCGATGCGAAATTTAGTCGTGTTTGCCAAGGTTGCGAACGGTGACCAATCAGGCCGGTTGCAATTCCCGCACGGGACGGAGATCCCGCTTGCCGACGGGACGCAAAGCCGCCGCCTCGATCGTTGCCACCGCCACCGTGTTGCCGGCGAGCGTTACGAACTCCACTTCATAAGCCACTCCGCCGCAGTGGATATGCACCACCGTGCCCACATCCCCCGCCTCCAGATTTTCTTCCGGCAGGTTCTTCGTCAGCACCACACAGTCATGTTCTTTGATTTTCATTCAGCCGCCAAAGGATACGCGGTCAGCAGACGCGGCGCAACTGCGCCGGCATCCAGTTGCCAAACGCTTCGCACCCGCGGACGGCGGCCGTTGGGACAATTCAAGCTGCCCGCCACTTCGAAGGCCAAGGCACGAGGGCGGATTTGAACCGCCAGCCTGCGATGTCCGATAACCCATGATCTTCGGCCCGCTGAAGTACTTGCGTACGGCCAATACGACGGATAAAGAACGAACTGGGAAACGTGCTCTACCACTGAGCTACCCCGGCATATGGAGCCGGAGGCCGGACTCGAACCGGCAACCACGCGCTTAAAAGGCGATAACCCAATCCTGCGACCCGTCGAAATTGCTTAAATCGCGGAGAGCAGACTAAGCTCCCAACCGAGCCCGACATCTGCTCTCCGCATTTTTGGTGGACAAGGGGCGAACGAGGTCATTTGAGACGGGAATCGAACCCGCGACCTCCCGGGTTGGAACCAGGTGCTCTACCACTGAGCTACGCCCCCATACGGCGGAGGCGATAGCCCTCAATCATCGGCCCACACCTGGATTTGACGGACAAGAAACGAGTTGGCTTGTCAACCGGTTGCCCGGTTGCGCAGGATTCGAACCCGCTTGCCATGCAATGCATGGTTTTTACCGATAACCCAGACTCAACGGCCCGTCTAAATTGTGCAATATGAACAAATGTGGTTGAGCCATTTTGGAGCGGGCCAAGGCTGGCACTTGGGTAGGGCGCCAAATCTGTTGCCCAGCGTAGTTTGGAAATGGTCAGGGCGACGGGAGTTGCACCCGCACAGTCCGCGTCACAGGCGGAGATGCTAACGGTTACATCACGACCCTGATAAAAACGACTCACGCATCACGACAATTGGCATCCGTGGCCGGACTCGCACCGGCTAGGACCAGCTTGAAGGGCTGGACGCGCGAGCTGCTTTGCATTCACGGACGAAAAGTGACGCCGCCGGAGTCGAGGAACACAAAGTCGCCGGTTCGCTGGCCGGCATTAACTTTGTGAACTCGGCGCCTCCGTGGCGATGTGGTTGGTCCCCGAGGTTGGTATCGCGCCAACGTCTCGGCTTTTTCAGAGCCGCGCTAATCTGCCTCAGCTACTCGGGGAAATTGGCTCGCCGAGCCGTAGCTCGAAGAGCAAAGGCTGGTCGTCCTGGCAGGTAACGCTCCTGCGTCTTCCGGTTATCAGCCGGGTGCTCTGCTATTGAGCTACGGGACGATGGCGGAAGGCGTCGGTAACGCTCCGTTATGCGGAACTCCGCATAACGGAGCTTATGCTGACATCGCGATTATGCGGACATGCGCGCGAAACGCTCCGGTTTTATTGGCCAACTTCAATGTTGATGTCCGCATAATATTGCGTGGGTAAATGTCAGCGCTCAGAATGAAGCGATGAAAACTATTCCCTTGAGCACTTCGATAGACGGCCTGGTTGCGGAGTATCAACGTCACCTCCTTTGCAACGCAGGATTCACATCTGGCACATGCACGGTTCGGGGGTTTTATGTCCGAACTTTTTTGAGAGCGTCATTCAAGTCGAGAACGCGGACGTTGAATCTACAGAAGATCACGGCAAAGGCTTTACTCGATTTTGTTTTGAGGCCCAACCAGGGATGGTGTTCGGCCACCGTTCAGTCTATGGCGGCATCTCTCCGGTCTTTTTGCCGATTCCTTTGCGGGAGCGGGCGGACCCACTGTGATCTGAGCCGGGCCATTCCGGCGGTTTGCTCCTCCCGGGATCATTTCCCGACCGCGTTGAGTCATCGAGAGCTCGATCAGTTGTTGGGAGCATGCCGGAATACCCGTCCGACTGAGAAGCGTGAGTCTGCTGTCCTACTCTGTCTGGCACGCCTCGGTCTGCGTGCCGGTGAAGTTGCTCAACTCAGGCTGGAGGATCTCGATTGGCGCTCCAGCACGCTGCGCCTGTTTGCGACCAAAGGCCGGCGCGAACGGCGGTTGCCTTTTTCGTCCGAGGTGGGACGGGCTTTGGCAAGGTATCTCAAAGACGGGCGACCGAGGACGACGGCGCGCAATGTTTTTGTCTCGTTGTCCACCGGGCAACCATTGAGTGCGGATGCTATCTCGGCCATCGCGGGCAGGGCATTTAAACGCGCTGGGATCGGCGGGCGACGCGGTGCTCACAGGCTGCGTCACACTGTGGCCTGCCACTTGGTTCAACGGGGGGCCAGCCTGAAGGCTGTTGCGGATTTATTGGGGCATGGCGACTTGGCCACCACTCAAATTTACGCAAAAGTCAACCTGCCGTTATTACGGGCTGTGGCCATGCCTTGGCCGAGGGAGGCTCAGCCATGAAAAGATCACTGTCGTTGTCGCGCGCCGTTGATTTTTATCTACGCAGTCGCCGGCGGCTGGGGTTTGGTCTCAAGACTGATGAGAAGCTGCTGCGATCCCTGGTGGCTTACGCCCATCGGGTCGGTCACATGGGACCGCTGACCGAGTCATTCGCTTTGGAGTGGGCTCGTTTGCCCGCAAAGGCAAATTCGACGTGGTGGGCGAAACGGTTGTTGGTCGTGCGGGGATTTGGCCGGTTCTGGCGCGCATTCGACCCCAAAGTTCAGGTGCCGCCCGCCGGCGTATTCGGATCCTCCAACCGCCGACGCCAGGTTCACATCTATACCGCAAAAGAGATTTCGCTCTTACTCCAGTCTGCAGCGTCGCTGCCGCCGATGCACGGCCAGCGCGCCGCGACATTCAGAACATTGTTGGGTCTGTTGGCATGCACCGGATTGCGGATCTCGGAGGCACTAAAACTGCAAGTGAGTGACTTCGACCATCGCGCAGGAACGTTGATGATTCGACAGTCCAAATCCGGCCAATCCCGCATCGTGCCGCTAAAACCTTCGTCCATCCGGGCCTTGGAGGCATATCTAGACGTCTGTCAAAAACGCCGTTGGCGATCAATGGCCCCCGCCTTCTTTTTAGCCGGGAAAGACATGCCGCTTTCCTATGAAACGGCGAGCAACACCTTCGGTTCGCTGCGGAAACGGTTGAACTGGGTTGCGACACCCCGTCCACGGATGCATGACCTGCGGCATACTTTTGCCGTCAACCGACTCCTGGCTTGGCAACGCCAAGGAGGTGATGCAGTAAACCAAAAGGTCCTCGCCCTGGCGACGTATTTGGGCCACCGGAATATCCGGCACACCTACTGGTATCTCTCCGCCATTCCAGAGTTGCTCGCCATTGCCAGCGCACGGTTGGCAGAATACCCCTGCAGGGAGGTGGCCCATGAATAAGTCCTCTGCCAAGTCATTTGCTCAACTCTTGCAAAACTTTTTTTGCCAGCGTCTCCAAAATCAGCAACAGGTCAGCGGCCACACGCTGGCGAGTTATCGCGACACCTTTCGCCTCGGATGCGAATTTATACAACGGCAGACGGGACGAACTGCCAGCCAGCAACAGATTGAGGACTGGGGCGCAGCCAATATCCTGGCCTTTTTGGATTACCTGGAAAAAGAACGCGGTTGCCGACCGCGCACGCGCAATACCCGTTTGGCCGCCATTCGGGCCTTCATGCGTTATGTCAGTCAGCAAGAGCCGATGGCTTTGGCGATGAGCAGCCAGGTCTTGGCTATTCCCACCAAGCGATTTACCCGTCCGCTGCTGGGTTTTCTTTCCCCGGCTGAGTTGGACGCCATTGTAAGCTCAACCGATTCAAACACGGCCGGCGGGCGGCGGGATCGTCTGCTGTTTAGCCTGCTTTATCAAACTGGGGCAAGGGTTTCAGAGATGCTCGCCCTCCAGCGGCAAGACATCCACTGGGGCAGCGTCGCGACCATACAGTTGAGAGGGAAAGGCCGTAAACAGCGTGTGGTGCCGTTGCTCAAACCTGTGACCGCCCAATTGAAGCGCCACTTGGCAGCGCTGCCTGCCGACCCGCAAGCGCCAGTGTTCACAAATCGTTTTGGCCAGGGTCTCAGTCGCTCTGGCGTGGAGAAGCGTCTGCGCATGGCAGTGTCATCGGCCACTGAACAGTGCGCTTCTTTAAAAGGGCGAAGCGTATCGGCACACACGTTCCGCCACAGCACAGCGATGCATCTGCTTCAATCCGGGGTGGACATCACAGTGATCGCGTTAATGCTGGGCCATGAGTCTCCGACGACGACCCATCAGTATATTGAACTGGACATGCAAATGAAGGAGCAATGTTTGCACAAATTACAACCTCCAAAAACCAAAATGCCTCGCTTTAAACCCAGCGATCGGCTGCTGGCGTTCTTGGAAAGCCTCTAATTTTATGCGGACATCAACATTGAAGTTGGCCAATAAAACCGGAGCGCTTCACGCGCATGTCCGCATAATCGCGATGTCAGCATAAGCTCCGACCTCGGCGATGCCGATCCTGTTTTCGGGACAGGTGCAGCCAGCTTATATCTGCCTGCCTTCCGTAAAATGGTCAGGGTGGCAGGAGTTGCACCTGCGACCTCCTCGTTCCAAACAAGGCCGTCTGCTGCTGACATTACACCCTGAGATTGGCTGCCAGGGTTGGCCTCGCACCAACACCGTGCGGTTTAACAGACCGTCGTGCTACTTTGACACCACCTGGCAATGGCGCTGCCGGCAGGACTCTCACCTGCATCGTTCCGCTTAGAAGGCGGATGCCTGATATATTCGACCACGGCAGCAATTCTAAAATTGGTCGGAACGGCAGGATTTCCACCTGCGGCCTCCCGGTCCCAAGCCGGGCGCTCTAAAGACTGAGCTACGCTCCGAAAAATGGCGGACCCGAAGTGATTTGCACCCTCAGCCTTCCCGCAGACAACGGGCTGCTCCGCTGATTGAGCTACGAGTCCGAAATGGCCTGCCAAGCCGAAGCCTTGGCGAAGGTTGGTGGGAAATGCTGGTAACGCTCCAGTCGTCGCTTCCGGCTTGTTTGAAGACACCGGTTTTACAGACCGGCAGCCGGAACACTTCCCATATATATTGGTAGCGGGAGTGGGAATCACACCCACCTGAAGAAGTTTATGAGGCTTCTCTCTGTACTTTAGTCGAGTTTCCCGCAGTTGAATTTGGCTGGCCGAGCCATAGCCGCTCTTGCGGCAGGCCATGTGAAGCCCGCCCGCGCTGCGCTTCGGCGCGGCAGCCTTCGCCGCCCGCTGATGCGGGCGGCGAAGACTGGTGGAATCGGCGGGTAATGCTCCCGCATCGGCTTGCTTGCAGGGCAAGTGCATTGCTTGGCTGCCACGACCCCAGGAAAATTGGCAAGCCGCCTTGGTGCTGCCCCAAGCAGACTGAGTTTTGGAGACTCGGTCGCGCAAGCTGGCGCGCGGCCTATGAAGAGAATTGGTGCGGTTGGCAGAGTGCGCCACAATGGCCGTGCGTGCGCAAGCACCTGTTAAATGACAACCGCGAAGGTAAAAGGGCCGGAGACGGCTTTGCATCTCCGGCCCGTGCCATTTCAATAAAGAACAAACACCTCTTGGCGATCTTCTCAGACCCCAACCCGCGGTTTCACGGCGGCTGTTTCGGTGTTTAGGGGCACACCTCCTCCGAAGCCCTTAATATGTAAAAGCGTTTCCAACCATCTTGGCGCGCTTATCAGCAACCCGTGGGCAGACCCCACCGGTGAGGAATTTTGGTTCCTCTGCGCCATCTTGAATTTGGTGCTGTCTGACATCATCGAGACGTCGTTTGGTTGTCGTTCACAGTCAATTCACCTTTGGTTGCTTTCTTTCATCATCGGATTCAGGGAAATAAAAAACCCTGCTTACACTTGGCAAACAGGGTGGAGAAATACTCTTTCGATTCTTTACCTGCTTGCCTCCGGATTATCCAAAATGGTTTCGGGGGTATACCCGCTAAGCCACCTGGATAGACCAAGGCTAAACACACAACCTTGGCTTAACCGGCTATGACGTGTCGCTTTCGCGACCGCCGGCGTCGGCCAAATCATGGCTGATATGTTCATGCAAGTTTTCATCGAACTTGCTAGACGCTAACACAAATCAAAGGTTACAGTCAACTAATATTTTTAAAATAGTTTTGGAGGTGCGCTAAGTCTTAAATCAAAATATCCGGATGCGTGGATAAAAACGCTTGAATGCGTTTGGATTTCATTTTCGCATCCGGCTTCATGAGCACTGTTCTTAGCAATATCCCCTGGGCGGAGCGGGTGGTGATTGAATGCACGGATGCGGAAGCGGTGACGGTGATGCGAGTGCTGCGGCGATACGTATTGGGTAAGGCCAAACGCAAATTGCGTTGCAATCATTCATCCATGATTTACCTGGTCAGTGATCCGGCCCAATGGGAGTTATTTGTGGCGTCCATGTTGGCTCTGCGAAATACGCCATTCTAAGAGCGCCGAGATTTTCGGCCTAGTATTACTCTGTTAAGTGCAAGACCTTCAAAACCGCAGCCCGAGGCTGCAAACATTGATGCCAACCGCGTTTGCGCTCTGAAAAAGCTCTGAATAAAAATCACAGGATTTCCTCTAATCGCCGAAGAACTTAACAGAGTAATACTAGCGCGGCTCATTTCATACTCGTTAAGCCCAATTTTCTGCTGCGGCGTGAAGCCTGTTTGAAGTCACGATCACCACCTTCCTGCCAAAATGGCAATGGAAACGAACCTAAATCCGGCGGAGTGGTTCGCCTTGCGTTGTGAATCAGCGGGGCAGGGCTGGTGGCCGGGGCAGAATTGCCTGTCTCAACTTCTTGCAGATTCGGTCTATTTGTCTGTAATTCGTTTTGACCAGTCCGGTTATCGAAGTTTGCCGCCGGTGTTCATTATAGATTTTGACAATCGCAGTTACCGGCAGCGCCGGCAACTTTCCCTGCTCGTGTTGTAGCTTAAGCCAGGCAACGCATTGGTAATCCGGGTGAACTGCCGGCTTCTGCTCAGCTATCCAAGCAAGTTGACGGAAAGCTTCTCCACGCTTCGAATTTTTGGCATTCCACCAGAGATCCATAAGCTTTTTGCCGAATTCCCACTTGTAAAAAGCCCAGGCTGTTTTTTCGTCGCCGATCACTTGCCCATTTTTCTCTCTGGCGGTGATATAGTCGAGGCGGATGACAAAAGATGGAAGTTCACTCTCCACTTTTGTCGTTCCCCTGTACGCAAGGTGAATCTGCTCCCATGCAGATTTTCCATCCCATTCATTCTTCTCGGTGGCTTTACGCTTTCTGCTCATGGTACTTTCTCGGTTATTACGATCACGCGGCGGGCGCGGCATCCGCAATTTTAAGGGGGTGGCGGTTGGTGCAAATTCCGAGACTGACCTTTCCAAGCCAACCATAATCAGCAGAGGCGCGGCTTAAATCTCCAGTTTTGTTCCTTGGTGCAGCAGGCCTTAAGTGGTCGGCAAGCTCTGTCAGTAGGTGCTGTCCGTTTGCGGGTTGCCGTGGACACAGACGAAGGTAATCGCCTGCGGCGAGGGGCAGCCCGCTAATTTCTTGAGGCCGTTGAGTCGTCAAGAAAATCCAGTCCGGTGGCAGCGTGAAAAACGAAAAGCCCTGTTGCTCACAGGGCGTTTCCCTGATGGATGGCGACTTGGGGCGGTGGTTTGCGCTTTGCGGGCCTCGCCGGCAGTGATGGTGTGCCGCTGTGCAGCCCCGAAGCTTTCGGGGCAACGCGGAGTTGAATGATTCGAATTCCATCGGGATGGAAAGCGCCCTGGCACTGCAAACCGCGGAGAATCGGAAATTGATTCACCGGATCGTTTCTTTGATTTTATCCGCCAGCCAGGCCTTGATTTGGGATTGGCGGGCCAAACCGTTTCGGCCCACCACCCGGTCTATGCTGGCAATCAGCCATCGCGGCAAATCCAGATTGATGCGCCGCAGCATTTCGGCGAGCTTGGCGGGCGTGGCGAAAATCAGTTCGCTTTCCAAGCCGCGCGTGAGTGGGGCGGCGTTCAGATACGGCACCGAGCCGATGCGAAATTTAGTCGTGTTTTCCAAGGTTGCGGAGTTTACCCCAATCCCGCGCCGGAAACCAGCCCGCAAGCGCCCGCAAGCGCCGGACCGTGGCCGGCTTGGCCTTCGGAGCGCGTCAGCGCAACCGCAGCCCGAGGGGCAACGTGTCGCCCAGCACGCGGGCTTCATCGGCGGCGGCGAGTTGGACCACCTCGGCCAGCGGCCGCAACCACTCGGCGGGGGCAGCGGCCGCTTGCAAGGCGTCCTGGGTCCGCGCCCGGATTTCCGCATCCAGATCGCGGGACCGGTCGCCGGTCAAGCGGCACAATTGCACGGCGGCAAACGCGGAGCCATCCACACAATGCAGACCCGCCGCCAGCAACGAAGACAGCCAGGCCGCGGCCTGCTCCGGCGGCACCGTTTTATGGCCGCTGCCATACACCGGCACCCGGGCGCCCAGCCGGCCCAGCGCCCAAGTCCATGGACCGCCCGCGGTGGCCGGATTTCGCAAGCGCTCGCTGATCCAGTTGCCCAACTCGATTTTTTCCGCCGCCTCCAAGTGCTCCAGCGAGGCCGCCACGCGGACCATTTCGTCCAGACCTTCCGGTCGCACGCCCTTCAGTCTGACCAGCGGAGCGCCGGGCACGGCCCCGGCTCGAAGAAGTGGATCTTTCAAACGAGCCGGGGCGGTGCCCGGCGCTCCAACCGGCGGAATGCGGCGGTCCAGGTGCGGCTTGAGATAACTCCACAATTCCTGCTGCTGGGCCTCGGTCAGGCCGCCGGCCACCCGCCGCCACAGGATCCAAAATTCGCTCCACACTTGCGGCTCGGCGTGAAACGTGACCCCCTCGGCAAAGAGCCGGAACATTTGTTCGCCGCGCCATTCGTCCAGCGGATAACCGAAACCCGGACGCAGGCAAAAGCCGGCGAGCTGGAAAAAAATCCGCTCGTGATCCGCCGAGCGCCGGCGGTTGCGTGCGCCCGCCTGGAGCCCGCTCCACAGCTCGCGCAACAGCGGCAGCCGCCAGTCTTCGCGCGGCCCGATGATTTGCTCCAGCGCGCGGCGCAGTTGCTTCACTTCCTTTGACCCGACCGGCAGCGGCTTGTGCCCAAACACGCGCTCCACGGCGGCGCGCGCGTCGGCGAAACGCGCGGGCATCGTCTCGGTCACGGTCATGGCCGGGCACGCCGCACTGCCGCGCAGTTCAAACTCCAAACGCCAGCGTTGGTCGCCGGCACTGGCCACACACCACAACTCCAGCGTGCCCAATTCCGTATAGACCGCGCGCAAATGCACCGGCACGACCACGGGCTTCGTGTCGGCCGCCTTTAACAGGGTGTGAATCGGCGGCAGGGCGCGGAAATCTTCGGTCACCTCCACGACCTCGCCCGGCCGGTCAAACCGGTCGGAGGTGGTGGAAAACAACGGGAATTGCACGGGGCGGCCCAAGGTCAACTCGAAGGGCTGGCTGGTGAGTTCCACCGGCTGGCCCGCTTCGTGGCCGCGCGGGATCAGGCAGATGGCGCGGGCAGTGGTGCCGCCTTTTTCACCCGCAAGCCCCACATAAAACGCGTGCGCCGCCCCGCCGCTAATGCGCCGGCCTAAACCGTGTTTCACCAAGCCATGCACCACCGCCCCGCGCGCCACCGCCAAATCCAGCGAGCTGTGCGGCAACACTTGCACGCGCGGCGACTCCGGCCACCAGGAGGACAGGACGGCCAGCAGCCGGTCGGAGATGGCTGGCGAATTGAAGACGCCGCCGTTGAGAAGCATCGCGTCCGGGCGGGGGAGCGGGAAAGCGGGAAGCGGGGAGAGGGGAGAGGGGAGAGGGGGTGGGTGGTCCAGCGCGGTGAAAGCGGCGGCGGCGTGCTGGCGCAGAAAGGCGGCCAGATGGCGGGTGATGGCGGCATCCTGCGCGTAGGGCAAGCCCAATTCCTGCAAGGCGGTTCGGGCCGTGCGGCGCGGCATGTCCCCGGGAGCGCAGGCGGGGAAAAAACCGTCGAGAATTGCTTGGGCAACCTCGTCGCGTTGAAATTCGGTGGACACCGTGCCGCCCAGCAAGCGGCTGCCTTCGGCGGCCACGGCAATACTGTGCCGTTCGGGCGGGTGGTCGCCGAGCAAGGATTCCTTGGCCTCCCGCGCGGCCTGGAGCAGTTGGGTCCATTGGGTGGCGCTGAATTTCCGGCCGCTGGCCAGCAGCCGCTCCTCGGCCAACCGCGCGAGCGCGGCATCCATGTTGTCGCCGCCGAGCATCAGATGCTCGCCGACCGCCAGGCGCCGCAGGGTCGGTCCCTCGGGCGTCGCGCCCACCTGAATGAGCGTGAAATCCGTCGTGCCGCCGCCCACATCCACCACCAGCACCAGCCGCACTCCGTGCAATGCCGCCGCCAGATCGTGGCGGTGGCGCGAAGTGAAGTCGTAAAACGCCGCCTGCGGTTCTTCCACCAGGGAAAACTTTTCCCAGCCCGCCTGCTGGGCGGCGATGACGGTCAGCGCGCGGGCCACTTCATCAAACGAAGCCGGCACGGTGATCACTACTTCCTGTTGGGCGATGGGCGCGTCCGGATGCGCATGATTCCAGGCGGCTCCGAGATGCGCGAGCAGCCGGGCCGAGGCTTCCACCGGCGAGATTTTTGCCACCCCGGCGGGCGCGCCCCACGGCAGGATGGGCGCGGATCGGTCCACGCCCGCGTGGCACAACCAGCTTTTGGCCGAAGCCACCAACCGTCCGGGCACCCGCGCCCCCTGCCAGCGCGCGAAGACACCCGCGAGGAGCCGGGGCGATTCGCCCCACGGCAACGTCGTGGAACCGGCCGGCAATTCATGGTCGCCGGCGGCATACAGACACGACGGCAACAGCGGCAGGGTCGCGACTTCACCGGGGCGCTGCAATTGTGGCACGGCGAAATCGATTACCGGTGCATTCGCGCCTTGGGCGGGATTGGCAAACGCCACGGCACAGTTCGTGGTGCCAAGGTCCAGGCCGATGATGTAAGCAGGCGCGGACATCACGATAATGAAGAATGACCCGCCGTCGCTGCGCTTTGGCGCGGTGGGCGAATGACGAATGACGAATCAAGCCCGAAGCCTGAAATTCGAAATCCAAACCAATTGCGTGCTGTGGGTGGCGCAGCCATCGGACATGATGGTAAGCGAGCGGGGCGGAATGGCGATACTGGATTGCCGCTTCAACGAGACGCCGCAATTTCGCGGGCCGCCGCCACCAGCGCCGCCGCCTCTTCGGGCGAGCCAATGGTGATGCGCAAAAAGTCCGTCAACTCTGGCGTGCTGAACCAGCGCACCAGAAGCTTTCGGTCGCGCAGCTTTTGCAGCCATTCCCCGGCCGGAAACACCGGCGGACGGGCCAGAATGAAATTGGCCTGGCTGGGCAGCACGTCAAATCCGAGCGCGGTCAACTCACGCGCGAGCCGGTCGCGCGTGGCGATGATCTTTTGGAAATTGGCGCGGTAGTATTTCAGATCGTCCAGCGTGGCTTCCGCCGCAATCTGGCCGAGTCCGTTGACATTGTAGCTGTCGCGGATTTTATGCAACGCGGCAATCAGGTTCGCGTGACCGACCAGGTAGCCCACGCGCTGGAAGCACAAGGAATAGGCTTTGGAAAAGGTCCGGGCCACGAGCACGTGCGGATATTTCAGCGCCAGCTTCAGCGCGTTTTCCGCCGCGAAATCCGCATAGGCTTCGTCCAGGACCACGACGCCCTGCTGCGCCTGGCACAGTTTCTCCAAGTCCGCCGTGGCGTACCCGCGTCCGCTGGGGGCGTTGGGCGTGGTGATCAAGGTCAGCGCGGCGTGGAAATTCCAGTTCCGTCCGCGCTTCAACTCCTTCCGGCCGGGCAGGGAAAAATCGGGGTTCAACGCCAGCGCGTTTTTCGCCGCGCCATGAATATCCGCCAGCACCGGATACAGCGAATAGCTGGGGGAGAAGTATTGCACCACGGCCCGCCAGGATCTGGCGCTCTTGAATAAGCGCGAGGCGTTTGGCGCCGGTTCCACAAAACCGCGCACGGCCAGCGCCAGCACCTCATCCGAACCGTTGCCCACGAGGATGTTTTCCGCGCCGCAGCCATGCAGCTTGGCCAGCTTTTCGCGCAGTGGCTGGGCGGTGGGATGGGGATACAGCCGCAGCCGGCCGTCCACTGCCGCCCGCACCGCTGCCAGCACGCGGGGCGAGGGTGGATACGGATTTTCGTTGGTGTTGAGTTTGATCAAGCCTTTGATCCGGGGCTGTTCACCGGGGACGTAGGCGTGCAGGTTCTGGACCAGCGGGCGAATGAGGTGGGTGTTTGGCATTGGCATCAGGCGGAAATTGGGTTTGGGGTGCGGCGCTTGGCGCCAGCAGTGTCCAAGGTTGTGTTCATGCATTAAGATTATGGTATCGCCACCGCAAAAGCAATTTCCCGCTGCGGCTGGTCCACGTAGCGGCGGACTGGTGTCCGCCGCCATTGGATTTGCAGCAATTCAAAACCGCCGAGGCGAGGAAGCAAAAGCATGCACCGCCCTTGCCTCGTCGCGCCAAAGGCGCTTTTGACAATAGCCCGCAGTTTCAACTGCGGGTGGCTGCGTCAGCGCGAATCCGTCCCAAAGGGACGGTTGAGTGCGGTTTTGCTTCTCCACCAGCGGTTCGTCGTTTCGCTTGGCAGTTTTTCAGCCGCCCCTGCGGGGCTTATTTGGTTCGCCGCATGCACCCCGCAGTTGAAACTGCGGGCTATTGTCACTTGTCCCTGCGAGACGGGCAAAGGCAAGCCGCTCTCCCGTTCTCTGCATCTCTGCGTTAATTTGGAATTTCTTCCGTCCGCTCTTTATCTGTGTTCATCTGTGTCCATCTGTGGTTGAAAAGGATCGGCACGCACTCGGTCGCAACTCATTTTCCGGCTCGCCACGCCCGGCGTTTGGTGTAAAACTGCGCGGCAATGCGCATCCTTGCCCTTGATCATGGCACCCGGCGAATCGGCGTGGCCGTCAGCGATGAAACCAAAACCATCGCCCAGCCGCTGGAATACATTCCCGCCGAGCCCTTCGCGGATTTTCTGGCCCGCTTGAAACATATTCTCGCGGAGAAGGAGGTGGATTGCATACTGCTCGGCATGCCCCGCAACATGGACGGCAGTTACGGTCCGGCGGCGCAAAAAGTCGAGGCCTTTGCCGGCGCCTTGAAATCCGCCGTCACCGTGCCCATCAAATTATGGGACGAGCGGCTGACCTCCACCATGGCCAACCGGATTCTGATCCAGGCCAACGTCCGCCGCGACAAACGCAAGGAGAAGGTGGATAAAATGGCCGCGGCCATTTTGCTGCAAAGCTACCTCGACATGGGAATGTGATGAAGTTCAAACTCATCATCGCCTACGACGGCACGGCGTATGAAGGCTGGCAGGTGCAAAAGACCGGCACCGGTGTCCAGGAAATCGTCGAGTGGGCGCTGGCCAAACTGTTTCCCAGCACGCCCCGGCTGCACAGTTCCAGCCGCACGGACACCGGCGTACACGCGCTCGGCATGGTGGCGCATTTTGAGGTGCCGCGCCCCGAAGACCGGATGACCGTACACAAGTTGAGCCTGGCGCTCAACGCGCATCTGCCTGCGGACATCCGCGTGGTTTCCGCCGCCCGGACGCGCCCGGCCTTTCACGCGCGCTTCGATGCCGGCGGCAAACAGTATCGCTATTTCGTCTGGAATCACGCGGCGATGAATCCTTTGCAGCGTCATGCCGCCTGGCACGTGCCGCGCAAGCTGGACCTGCGGCTCATGCGCGCGGCGGCCCGGCTGTTCATCGGCAAACATGATTTTCAGTCTTTCTCGTCCAATCCCGGCTACAAAAAACAAACCACCGTGCGCACGCTCACGCGCTGCGATGTCAAGAAATCCGGCGCGCAATATACGTTTATCATCGAAGGCGACGGTTTTCTTTATAAAATGTGCCGCGGCATCGTCGGGACCATTGTGCAGGCCGGCTTGGGCAAATTTCCGCCGGACGAGGTCAAGGTGATGCTGGCGAAGGCTGACCGCCGCGTGGCGGGCATGACCGCGCCGGCGCATGGGCTGGTGCTGTGGAAGGTTTTTTATGGTGGCAAGGCCGTTAAGACGTTAAAGGGTTGAAGCGTTAGAGCGTGAAACGGCCAAGAGCCAAATCGTTTCAACGCTTCAACCCTTCACGCATCACGCATCACGCATCACGCATCACGCATCACGCATTACGCATCACGCATCACATGAACATCGTTTTAGTTGAACCGGAAATTCCGCCAAACACGGGCAACGTGGCGCGGCTCTGCGCCGCCACCCGGTCGGTGCTGCATCTCATCGAGCCATTCGGTTTCAAGCTGGATGACGCGCAACTCAAGCGGGCGGGCATGGATTACTGGCGGCAGGTCGAGTGGCATCGGTGGAAAAACTGGAATGCGTTTGCGGAAAAACTTCCCGTCCAGGCGCGACTATGGTTCGTGGAATCCAATGGGGCTGCACTTTATAGCGACGCCAAATTTGCCCCGGATGATTATCTGGTGTTTGGTCGGGAAACGGCGGGCCTGCCGGCAAAATTACTGGAAGAAAACCGCGAGCGTTGGTTGCGGATTCCGATGTTCAACGCGCAATCGCGGTCGCTGAATCTGTCCAATTGCGTGGCCTTGGTATTGTTCGAGGCGCTTCGGCAGCAGGGGTTCAAGGGGGAGATCCCGACGGGATAAATGGATAAGAGATTCAGCGGTTCAAGGTTTCGTGTAAATCTCTCGCCCCGTGCAAAATGCGCCAAATTTGAATTTTTTCCGCTCGTTCGCGGTAGAAAACCAGATAACGTCGAAAACCGGCAATCCGCCACGAACGCACTTCTGGAAATCCCAAGTCCGCGCGCTGGCGGCCAAAGCCGGGATGGAGCGCCAGAAAATCAAATGTATCGTAAGCGGCTTCCAAAAAGCGCCGGGCAGCATCTGGATTGTCCTGATGGATGAACTGCGCGGCCGTGCGCAAATCACAAAAAACATACTCGCTCTCCTCCCAACGCCGATTCATTTCAGCGTGGCGAGAATTTTGGAAATATTCGAGCGGTCGCCGGGCTGGAACTTTCCCTGCGCAGCCTCGGCGAGTTTTTCACGAACATTGGGCGGCGTTTCATCCTGCGGCATTTCCAAATCCCAATCGGAATGCAGCAACGTTTCCAATTCGCCGCGCTCTTCCGGCGAGAGTTCTTTGATGGCCGACCAGATTTCAGCAACCGTGCTCATGTTGGAAAATTAAGCGCAAGTCGGAGCGGCGTCAATGCGGCAAGTATTCAGTCCGGGTCTGGTTTTGCGGAGCGCGGGTCAAAGGCTGCACCTTACATGCATCGGTCTCGAACTGACCCATCAAGATCCGATCCGTGCCGTTTCCTGCCTGAATCCCAAAGGGATTCCGGCGCAAAGTCCAGGGTTGGCGAGTCGGCGAGCCTACCCTGGGTTCTCGGCCCGCGAATTTCCCAACCGCAACGCGGTTGTGGCCAAGCTTCGCCAATGAGTCTCAACCACGGAATGGCCGCAACCGCAACGCGTTGCGGTTGGACGTACTGGTTGAACGTGTACCCAGGGTAGCCGCTGCGCGGCAACCCTGGGTTTTGAGCCACAATCCCTTTGGGATTGCCAAAACGGTGGCGCAGCCGTCTCGGCTGCGGGTTCTGGCGGCGTCTCGCCGCCAGTTCGGAAAACGGGCACCGGGACGGTGCCCGAACCCGCAGGCGGGACGCCTGCGCTACGAGGATCATGGAA
>Ga0316217_10002550_pt1 | contig 21777 bp, 17 predicted proteins | sample 1anoAmetaG_FD_203633 | JGI IMG/M metagenome (GOLD analysis project Ga0316217, IMG submission 203633) | Freshwater microbial communities from Trout Bog Lake, Wisconsin, USA - 1anoA | ecosystem: Environmental > Aquatic > Freshwater > Lake > Hypolimnion/Profundal zone | place: USA: Wisconsin...
CTGGCTCCTATGGGCGAAGCATGGCCACCCTGACTGAGTTCAAACCGGTTCAGGAAAAGGGCGCGCGAACAGCGCGTCCTTTCTCCTGAACCGATCACGGGCGGAATGAGGGGACCTGAACGCTTACAAATACGATACCTGGGCCGAGGGAGCCGGCGCCCGGCGCTGGAAGCTCGACAGCCGGCCCATGGTGCGCCGGGGCGGGAAGCTGGTCCTGGACGGCGGGCTGGCGGCCGCGGCCTGGTGCCTGGCCTGCGCCCTGCTCCGGGTGCCGTCGCCGACGGTCCGGGGCGCGGCCCTGTTCACCGGGCTGGCGCTGGCGGTCAACGCGGCGTTCGGCTTCACCAGCCAGCACTACCGGATGGTGGGCTTCACCGAGGCCTGGGACCTGCTGCGCGGCTCCCTGGCCATCACCGCGGTGGCGCTGGGGTTCTGCGCCCTGGGCCTGGATGCCCGGTTCGGCGTGGCCGGGGCCCAGGTGTTCCTGCCCGCCGGACTGCTCACCGGAATCCTGTGGTTCGGGTTCCGGGTGCTGGCCATGCGGGTGCACCGCCGGCGGTTCCGGCTGGACCGGCCCGGAGGCGCGGCCGCCGGAGCCCCGCCCCGCCCGGAGCGCACCCTGATCGTCGGCGCCGGGCGGGCCGGCATGCGGCTGTGCCAGGAACTGCGGGAGCATCCCCGGCTGAGCTACGAGGTGGTGGGCTTCGTCGACGACGCACTGGAGAAGCAGGGGGTCCGGATCGAGGGGGTTCCGGTGCTGGGGCCGACCCGGCTGCTGCAGACCTTCATCCGCGAGCAGGCCGCGTCCCTGGTGATCCTGGGCATGGCCGGGGCGCCGGGCGCCAAGATCCGCGAGCTGAGCCAGAGGCTGCAGGCCGAAGGCATCCGGGTGAAGACCGTCCCCGGGATCCTCGACCTGGTCGGGGACCACCCCTGGAAGCCCGAGGTGCGGGACATCGCCATCGAGGACCTGCTCAGGCGCGAGGCCGTCAACCTGGACACCGGCGCCATCCGCCAGGCCCTGGAGGGATCGGTGGCGCTCATCACCGGCGCCGGCGGATCGATCGGCAGCGAGCTGTGCCGCCGGGTCGCCAGCTTCCGGCCCGGCTGCCTGGTCCTGCTGGGCCGGGGCGAGAACAGCCTGTGGGAGATCGAGCGGGACATCCGCCGGCTCTATCCCACCCAGGTGATCGCCATGGCGCTCTGCGACATCCGCAACCGCGCGCGCCTGCACCAGGTGTTCGACGCCTGGCGGCCCCAGGTGGTGTTCCACGCCGCCGCCCACAAGCACGTGCCCTACCTGGAGGTGAATCCCGAGGAGGCGATCGAGAACAACATCTTCGGCACCCTCAATGTGCTGAAGGCCTCCCTCGCGGTGGCCACCCGGATCCTGGTGAACGTGTCCACCGACAAGGCGGTGAACCCGGTCAACGTCCTGGGCGTGACCAAGCGCATCGGCGAGCACCTGGTGATCAGGGCCGCCCACGAGGCCCCCGAGGGTTCGCGCTACGTGAGCGTGCGCTTCGGCAACGTGCTGGGCAGCCGGGGCAGCGTGATCCCCCTGTTCCGGGACCAGATCCGCCGGGGCGGGCCGATCACCGTCACCCACCCGGACATGGTCCGCTACTTCATGACCATCCCGGAAGCCGGGCAGCTGGTGCTCCAGGCCGGCATCCTGGGCGGAACCGGGCGGGTGTTCGCCCTGGACATGGGCGAACCGGTGCACATCGTCGATCTGGCCAGGGACATGGCCCGGCTCTCCGGGCTTTCGCCGGGGGTGGACATCGACATCCAGTTCACCGGCGCCCGCCCCGGGGAGAAGTTCTTCGAGGAGCTCTTCACCGACGTGGAGGACCGCAAGACCTACGTCCATCCCAAGATCTTCGAGGCGGTCCAGGATCCCAGGGATCCGGCGCTGCTGGAGCAGGGGCTCGCCGCGCTGAGGCTGGCGCCCGGCCTTCCCGAAGGTGCCCGCCAGCGGGAGATGCTGAGCTGGTTCATGAAGCTGGTCCCGGTCTACCGGCCTTCGCCGTCCGGGCTGGGCCGCTACCTCCAGGATGAGGCCCGCCCGCCGCGGACCGCCCGCCTTGACGCCGAGGTCCCCCAGGAAGGGCCCCTGGAAGTCACCGGCTGAAGCATCGCACCGCAACCCGGAGTCCCCGCCCATGTCCACGTCCCCCCGAAGCACCCGCCCGACCTTCCGGCAGAGCCTGCGCCGGCCGGCCCTCCATGCCTGCCTCGCCGGGCTGGCCGCGGCGGCGGTCTCGGTGTTCCTGCCCAACCAGTACCGTTCGGAGACCCGGATCCTGTCGGACTCGGGCCACACCGGCGGCTCGGCCCTGCGCACCGGGGTATGGGCGCCCACCGCCCCGCCCGAGGTCCCCGCCAGCCGCGAGGACGGGCCGACCGTGATCTACGCGGACATCCTGCGCAGCCGGCGCATGGCCGAGGAGCTGCTGCTGCGGGAGTACGACTACGGCGACCGGTCCTGGCGCTTCGGCCGCCGGCGCCGGACCCGCGGCACCCTCCTGGGCTACCTGGGCGCCCGCAACCTGGACCGGGCCATGGGGCCGCTGCGCAAGCTCCTGGCGGTCCAGCGGGACCCCAAGTCGGGGCTGCTGACCCTCAGCGCCGAGACCACCTCTCCCGAGCTGTCCATGCAGGTGGTGCGCCAGGCGGCGGAAAACCTGCGGGACTTCCTGGTGGAGTTCAGCCGGGCCGCCGGCGCCGGCAAGGCGCGCTTCACCCTCGGGCGGCTGGCGGAGGTCCAGGCCAAGTACGCGGAGCTGGGGCGGCAGTTCGAACGCTTCCAGGACGCCAACCGCAACTGGGAGTCCAGCCCCGCGCCCAACGTCCGCTTCCGGGGGGCCCAGCTGAAGGAGGGCCTCGAACTTTGGCGGCAGGTGGTCATGAACCTGACCCTCAACCACGAGCAGGCCCTGCTGGAAGCCCAGAACGACACCCAGACCCTGCTGCTGATGGATCCGGGCAGCCTGCCGCTGGAAAAGAGCCGGCCGTCCCGGGCCCTGATCGTATTCACTGTCGCCTCCGCGGTGGGGGCCGGCAGCTGGGTCGCGCACAACCGCACCGCCATCACCAACCGAATCCTAGCCAAGGAGTCTTCCGCATGAGCAGCTACACCAGCACCGGCACGATGGTGACGCCGGCCACCGAACTGATGGAGAAATTCAAGGACCGCACCGCCCGGGTGGGCGTGGTGGGGCTGGGCTACGTGGGCCTGCCCTTCGCCGTGGAGAAGGCCAAGGTCGGCTTCCGGGTCCTGGGCTTCGACCGGAGCCAGTCCAGGGTCGACCGGGTGAATGCCGGGGACAGCTACATCGGCGACGTGCGCGACCGGGAGCTGCGCGAGCAGGTGCAGGACCGGGCCCTGCTGGCCGCCACCGGGGACTGGGACCGGCTGCCGGAGATGGATGTGATCGTCATCTGCGTGCCCACCCCGCTCACCCGGAACCTGACCCCTGATCTCCAGTACATCGAGGCGGTGTCCCGGGAAGTGGCCGGACGGCTCCGGCCCGGCCAGCTCATCAGCCTGGAGAGCACCACCTACCCGGGCACCACCGAGGAAGTGATGAAGCCCATGCTGGAGGCCGGCGGGCTCGAGGAGGGCCGGGACTTCTGGCTGGCCTTCAGTCCCGAGCGGGTGGACCCGGGCAACCAGCGCTACACCACCCGGAACACCAACAAGGTGGTAGGCGCCGGGCACGCCGTGAGCCGGGAGGTGGCCCTGGCCTTCTACCGGCAAACCATCCTCCACGTGGTGCCGGTGAGCAGCTCCCGGGCGGCGGAGATGGTGAAGGTGTTCGAGAACACCTTCCGCGCGGTGAACATCGCCCTGGTGAACGAGCTGGCCATGCTCTGCGACCGCATGGACCTGGACGTGTGGGAGATCCTGGACGCCGCCGGCACCAAGCCGTTCGGGATCCTGTCCTTCTACCCCGGCCCGGGGGTCGGCGGGCACTGCATTCCGCTGGACCCGCACTACCTGGAGTGGAAGGCCCGGGAGTTCAATTTCAACACCCGCTTCATCGCGCTGGCCGGCGAGATCAACCGGCGCATGCCGGAATTCGTCCTGGAAAAGGCCATGCGCCTGCTCAGCGACCACGGCCTGGGGCTGCGCAGCGCCAAGGTGCTGGTGCTGGGGGTGGCCTACAAGAAGGACATCGACGACGCCCGCGAGAGCCCCGCCGCCGAGGTCCTGCACCTGCTCGCCCAGCGCGGCGCGACGGTCGCCTACCATGACCCCCTGATCCCCCGCTTCCGGGAGTACGGGCACGACCTGGAGAGCGTGCCGCTCACCGACGGCGCCCTGGATGAAGCCGACCTGGTGCTGATCCTCACCGACCATTCGGCGGTGGACTACGCCTTCGTGGCCAGGCACGCGCGGCTCGTGCTGGACACCCGCAACGCCACCCGCGGGGTGCCGCGCGGACCCGGAAAGGTGGTGCTCCTGTGAGCCCGTCGGTCGCGGTGATCGGCTGCGGGGCCTGGGGCCGGAACCATGTCCGCACCTTCCTGGAACTGGGCGCCCTGGCCGGCGTGGTCGAGGTGCTGCCCTCCCTGCGGGAGCGGATCCAGGCGGAGTATCCCGGGGTCCCGGTCTGGGGCTCCCTGGAACAGGCCTTCGGCCGCGCCGATGGGATCGTCATCGCCACCCCGGCTCCCTCCCACGGAGCGCTCGCGGCCCGGGCGCTGGCGGCGGGGAAGGGGGTCATGGTGGAGAAGCCCATGACCCTGGATGTCCGGGCGGCCCGGGAACTGGTGGCGCTCGCCGCGGCCGCGGGCCGCCCGCTCATGGTCGGCCACCTGCTCATGTACCAGCCGGCGATCCGGGAGCTCAAGCGGCTGCTGGAGGGCGGCGCCGTCGGCCGGGTGCTGCGGATCCACCAGGAGCGGCTCAACCACGGGCGGGTCCGGAACACCGAGAACGTGCTCTGGAGCCTGGCGCCCCACGACGTGGCGGTGCTCTGCATGCTCATGGGCGGCGCCCCCCGGACGGTGCGGGCCTGCGGGGCGGCGTTCCTGCAGCCGGGGATCCACGACGACATCCACCTGGAGCTGAATTTCAGCGCGGGACGCTCCGCCCACATCCACTCCGCCTGGTACTGGCCCGGCAAGCGGCGGGGCATGAGGGTCCTGGGCGACGAGGGGATGATCGCCTACAACGAATCCGACCAGAGCCTCACCCTCCACCGCAAGCGGCTCAAGGGCGGGGACCCGCCCGCCGGGCTGGCGCCGGTGGACGAAGGTTCGGAGCGGATCTACGAAGGCCAGGGCGAACCCCTGCGCCTGGAGGACCAGCACTTCCTGGATTGCCTCACGTCGGGAGCGGCGCCCCTGAGCGACGGCCGCAGCGGCGTGGAGGTGGTCCGGGTGCTTGAGGAGGCCGACGCCCAGCTCAGGCAGTTCATGAACCAGACCACCAAGGAGAGCGCATGACCACACTCACAGCCCCCGCCGGGACCCACTTCGCCCACCCCACCGCGGTGGTCGACGAAGGCGCCAGGATCGGCGAAAACACCCGGATCTGGCATTTCTCCCACGTCTACCCCAAGGCGGTGATCGGCCGCGACTGCAGCCTCGGGCAGAACGTCATGGTCGCCGACGGCGTCACCATCGGCGATTTCTGCAAGATCCAGAACAACGTGTCCCTGTATGAAGGGGTGGTGCTGGAGGACTACGTGTTCTGCGGCCCGAGCATGGTGTTCACCAACGTGCAGACGCCCCGCTGCCTGCACCCGCGCAACACCTCCGGCGACTACTTCGAGACCCGGGTGAAGCGCGGCGCCAGCATCGGCGCCAACGCCACCATCGTCTGCGGGATCACCCTGCACGAGTGCGCCTTCGTGGCGGCCGGTTCGGTGGTGATCCGGGACGTGCCGGCCTACGCCATGGTGGCCGGGGTGCCCGCCCGGGTCATCGGCTACATGTGCGAGCGGGGCGAGCGCCTGAAGTTCGACGCCGCCGGCCGGGCCCGGACCAGCTACGGCCAGGGCTACCGCCGCGGGGCGGACGGCCTGGTCGCCAAGGAGGGCTGAGCCATGGGCACCCAGACCCGCGTTCCCGTGCTCGACCTGGCCCCCCAGCTGGAAAGCCTGTGGGAGGACCTCAACCGGGCCATCCAGCGGACCCTGCGTTCCACCCGCTACATCCTCGGCCCGGAAGTGCTGGCCTTCGAACAGGAGGCCGCCCGCTTCCTGGGCGTCCGGCACGCCATCGGCTGCAATTCCGGCACCGACGCCCTGGTCATCGGCCTCCGGGCCCTGGGCATCGGCCCCGGGGACGAAGTCATCACCACCCCCTTCACCTTCTTCGCCACCGCCGAGGCCATCAGCCAGGTGGGCGCCGTCCCGGTGTTCGTGGACGTCGAGGAGGAGAGCATGAACCTCGACCCCGCCCTGGTGGAGCGGGCCGTCACCCTGCGCACCCGGGCCATCCTGCCGGTGCACCTGTTCGGCCGCCCCTGCGACATGGCGGGCCTCCTGGACATCGCCCGGCGCCGCGGGCTCATGGTGGTCGAGGACTGCGCCCAGAGCTTCGGCGCCCGCTACCGGGGCCGGCGCACCGGGACCCTGGGGCAGCTGGGCGCCTTCAGCTTCTTCCCCTCCAAGAACCTGGGCTGCTGCGGCGACGGCGGGCTCCTGGCCACCAGCGACGACGATCTGGCTGACCTGGCCCGGGCGCTGCGGGTGCACGGCAGCCGGAAGAAGTACCACAACGAGATGGTCGGCTACAATTCCCGCCTGGACGAGATCCAGGCGGCGGTCCTGCGGGTCAAGCTGCCCCACGTGGAAGCCTGGAACGAGGGCCGCAGGCGGGTGGCCGCGACCTACCGCCGGCTGCTGGAAGGCCGCGCGGGGATCGTGGTTCCGCCGGTGGTCGAAGGCCACGTCTTCCACCAGTACACCGTGCGGGTCCCGGGCTGCGACCGGGACCGGCTCCAGGCGCGGCTGCAGGAGGAGGGGGTGGAGACCATGGTCTACTACCCGGTCCCCTGCCACCGGCTGAAGCTCTACGAGGACAGCCATGCCCACGTGGCCTGCCCGGTGGCGGAGCGGCTGTGCGCCGAAGTCATCAGCCTGCCGATCTGGCCGGAAATGGACGAGGCGGCCCAGGGCGCCGTGGCCCGGGCGCTGCTGGCCCAGGCGGTCCGCGGATGAGGGCCGGCTTCCGCCCGGGCGGCTTCCGCCTGAAGGTGCTGCAGGTGGCCGGCGGCACCGCCGTGGCCCAGGGCATGCTGGTCCTGGCCTCGCCGGTGCTGACCCGGCTGTACACCCCCGCCGATTTCGGCGTCCTGGTGGTGTACGTGTCCATCCTGGCGATCACGGTCATCATCGCCTCCCTGCGCTACGAGTACGCCCTGCCCATCCCGGTGGACGACGGCGAGGCGGTGGACCTGCTGGCGGTGTGCATGCTCCTGGTGGCGGCCACCACCAGCCTGGCGTCGCTGCTGCTGTATGCGCTGCGGGACCGGATCCCGGGCTGGACGGGCGCGCCGGGCCTGGCGCCGTACCTGTGGCTGGTGCCGGTCAGCATCCTCGGCGCCGGCTTCTACCAGGTCCTGATCTGCTGGGCCATCCGCAAGGGCGGCTTCCAGCGGATCGCCCGGACCAAGGTGACCCAGAGCCTGACCCAGCTGGTGCTGCAGGTGGGCGTGGGCTCGCTGGTCAAGGGGCCCCTGGGCCTGCTGGTGGGCGACGCGGTCGGGCGCGGCAACGGCACCCGCACCCTGGCCATGCTGGACTGGCGCAATGACTGGGACCGGCTGAAGCAGGTGCGCCCGGGCGGGATGTGGCGGGCGCTGGTGCGCTTCCGCCGCTTCCCGGCCATCGCCAGCGGCACCGCCCTGATGAACACCTTCAACCTGCGCATCCCGGCGCTGCTGCTGGCCATCACCTTCGGGCCGGCGGTGGCCGGGTGCTTCGCCCTGGCCCAGCGGGTGTTCGCCCTGCCCAGCTCGGTCATCGGCGAATCGGTGGCCCAGGTCTATTTCGGCGAGTTCGCCCAGCGCGCGACCCGGGGCACCGGCGAACTGATGCCGCTGTTCCGGGGCACCGTGCGGCGGATGTTCCTCCTGGGGCTGCCGCTCACGCTCGCCGCCATGGCCGCGGGCTGGTTCCTGTTCCCGCTGATCTTCGGGCGGAACTGGCGGGAGGCCGGCATCTTCGTGGTGGCCCTGGCGCCCATGGCGCTGGCCCAGTTCACCGCCGCCTGCGCCGACAGCAGCCTGGTGGTGCTGGAACGGCAGGACCTGGCGCTGTACCGGGAGGTGCTCCGCTCGAGCCTGCTGCTCAGCGGCATCCTGGTCGCCTACCTGCTCAAGTGGGGGGCCAGGCCCGCCCTCTTCCTGTTCGGCGCCACCGGCACCCTGGCCTACATCAGCTACGGACTGATCACCTGGTACGCCATCCGCCAGCACCGCCCCGCCGGGAGGACGCCCGCATGATCCGGTCCGGACGCCCCATGGAGCAGTTCGCCACCCGGCCGCGGTTCCTGGCCCTGGCGGCCTTCCTGTTCGCCGGGGACCTGAAGGCCGACTCCCGGCTGGCCTGGTTCCCGGTGGACCTCACCCTGCTCACCGGCGCCGTCCTGGCCGGGGTGATCGCCGTGCGCTGGCTGCGCGGGGCCAGGCTGCGCTCCGCCGGAGGCACGGCCCTGGTGGGCGCATGGTTTCTCACCTTCATCCCGGGGCTGTTCCAGGCGGTGGATTCCCCCTACGGCCTGCAGAAGATCGCCACCATCTTCACCTTCACCCTGCTTTCCGCCCTGGCCCCGCTGCTGCTGCTGGAGGACGACCGCGATCCGGTGCGGGTCATGAACGCGCTGGCCGCCTTCTGCCTCGCCATCACCCTCGGGGGGCTGCTGGGGGGCGGCCACGAGGCCCAGGACGCCCAGCGGATGCAGGCGTTCGGGGCCGGGACCATCTCTCTGGGGCGGGCCACCGGCCTGCTCTTCACCTACGCCGCCATCGTCCTGGCGGGGGACGCCCCGCTGCCGGGGGTCAGCTTCGGAATCATGGCGCTGGCCGGGGTGGTCGCGCTGTACTCGGGGTCCCGGGGCCCGATCCTGGCGGCCCTGGCGGTGCTCGCCCTGCTGTTCGGGGCGGGGCGGATGCGGCTGGGGCGGAGCGCCCTCCGGCTGGCCGGCGCCGCGGTCCTGTTCCCGGTCCTGCTGACGACCTCCCTGTCGCTGGCGCCCAAGGGCTCCCTGGCCCGGGTGGCGGCGTTCTTCCACGGCCAGTACGGGGCCTCCGAGACCTACCGGCTGAACGCCCTGCACGATTCCTGGCAGCTGGTCGGCGAGGCCCCCTGGGGGGTCGGCTGGGGCGGGTTCGCCACCCGGGTGGACCCGGAACGGGGCGTGGCCCGCCAGTATCCGCACAACCTGCTGGCCGAGGTCACGCTCGAATCCGGCTGGCTCTGCGGCGCCGTCACCATCGCGGTCCTGCTCGCCGCCACCGCCGCCGCCTGGTCCCGGACCCAGCTCCCGGGCGGCCAGGTGCTGTTCGCCGGCACGGTGTTCTACCTGATCAACGCCATGGTCAGCGGCGACCTGAACGACAACCGGCCGCTGTTCATGTTCATCAGTTCCGCCCTGATCGCCTGGGACCTGCCGGCCCGGAGGGCGCCATGACCCGCCCGGCGCCGAAGCGGATGGCGGTGGTCACCACCGCCCACGCCTGGGGCGATCCCCGGGTGTTCGAGCGGGAACTGGCCGCCTGCCTGGGCTGGGGGGTGGAGACCCACGTCTTCGTGCCCCTGGCCGGGCCGCCGGAGCGGAGCGGATGGAGCGCCGACCCCAGGCTGCGGATCCACCGGCTGCCCCCGCCGGCCGGCCGGATGGGCCGGGTCCGCCTGGCCATGGGGGTCTGGCGCGAGGTGCTGCGCCACGGGCCTTTCGCCCTGGTCCACTTCCACGATCCGGAACTGGTGCCGGCCATGGCGCTGCTGGGGATCCTGTGCCCGGAGACCTACACCCTGTACGACATCCACGAGGACCTGCCGCTGCAGGTGGTGTCCAAGGGCTACCTGCCCCCCGGCCTGAGGCCGCCCATCGTCCGCATGGTGGATTGCATGCTCCATGCCGCCCGGGAGCTGTTCTCCGGCTTCGCCCCGGCCACCGAAGCCATCGGCCTGGCCTGGCCGGAGGGCCGGACCCGGGTGGTGCACAACTACCCCAAGGCCCTCTTCGGCCTGGCCGGGACCCTCGGCCAGCCGCTGGATCCGCACCGCATCATCTACGTCGGCGGCCTTTCCCGGGTGCGCGGCATCCTCCTGGCGCTGGAAGCGGTGCGCGAGGCGCGGCGGCGGATCCCGGAACTGCGGCTGGAACTCATCGGCTGGATCATGGAGCCGGAGACCGGCCGGGCCATCCAGGCGGCCGTGGCCGAGGGCTGGTGCGTGCACGTGCCCCGGCTCGGGCCGGAGGCGCTCATGGCCCGCTGCGCCGGCGCCGGGGTCGGGCTGGTGACGCTGCTGCCGCGGCCGAACTACCTGGAGTCGCTGCCCACCAAGCTGTTCGAGTACATGGCCATGGGCATCCCGGTGCTGGCTTCGGACTTTCCCCTCTGGCGCCGGCTGGTGGAGGCCTCCGGCGCGGGCCGGGTGGCCACGCCGCTCCCTGGCCCGGTCGCCCAGGCCCTGGTGGAACTCTGCTCGGATCCCGGGCAGCTCGCCTGCTTTGCGGAAGCAGGGCGGACTGCCTACCGGTCGACCTACCGGTGGGAGGCGGAAGCCCGGAACCTCCGCTGGCACCTGCGGCGGGCCTGTGTCGCCTGAACCTTCCTTTTCGGGGCCCCGATGAAGATCCTCATGATCAACCACTACGCGTTCCCCCCGACCCAGCCGGGCGGGACCCGGCACTACTCCCTGGCCCGGGCGCTCATGGCGATGGGGCATCAGGTGACCATCGCCGCGGCGGGCTTCGACCACATCACCCGCACCGACCGGCTGGCGCCCCGGGAAGCCAGCCGCCGGCAGCTGCACGGTGAAGTGCCCTTCATCTGGCTCCGGACCCCCGGCTACCAGGGCAGCGGCGGCGCGGCCCGCCTGTGGAACATGCTGGCCTTCGCCCGGGCGGTGGAGCGCCTGATCCCGCAGCTGGACGGGCGTCCCGACGTGATCGTGGGCAGCAGCCCGCACCTGTTCGCGGCCCGGGCCGCGCTGCGCCTGGCCCGCCGGCTGAAGGTCCCGTTCGTGCTGGAGATCCGGGACGTGTGGCCGCAGTCGCTGATCGACGTGATGGGCGTCTCCCGCTGGCACCCGCTGGTCCTGGTCATGGAGCGGATCGAGCGGGAACTGTACCGGGAAGCCGACCACATCGTCACCCTGCTGGCCGGGATCGGCCCGCGGGTGGCGGAGCGGGGCGGGGCGGACGCTGCCATCACCTGGGTGCCCAACGGCATCGACCTGAGCCTGGTGCCGCCGGCGGCCGAGCGGGACGAGGGGGAGCCGTTCACCTTCATGTATGCCGGGTCGCACGGGCTGACCAACGCCCTGGACGTCCTGGTGGACGCCGCCGCCCTGCTCCAGGCCCGCCTGCCGCGGCGGCTGGACCTGGTCCTGCTGGGCACCGGGCCGGAAAAGCCGCGCCTGGAGGCCCGGGCCAGGGGCCTGGGGCTGGCCAGCCTCCGGTTCCTGCCGCCGGTGCCCAAGCTGGAGGTCTACGGCGTCCTGGCCCGGGCCGACGCCTTCTGGGTCAGCTCGCACGACACCAGCCTGTGGCAGCACGGGATCAGCTTCAACAAGCTGTACGACTACATGGCCATGGGCCGCCCCACGGTGATCGGCCTGGACTGCCCCGGCAACCCCATCGCCGACGCCGGGTGCGGCATCACCGTGCGGCCGGGGGACGCCGAGGCCATGGCGGCCGGGATGGAGCGGCTGCTCGCCCTGGGCCCCGGCGTCCGCCGCGAGATGGGCCGGCGGGGCCGGGCCCGGGTCGAGGCCGAGTACGATTCCCGGCTCCTGGCCGCCCGGTTCGAGCGGGCGCTCCGGGAAGGCATGCTGTCCCGCTCCGGGAGGGCCCATGCAAGCTGAACTGCTCGGCTGCGGCGACCCCAGGTGGCGCGAGTTCCTCCGCGCCAGCCGGCACGATTTCTATCATCTGCCGGCCTACGTGGACCTCTGCGCCCGGCACGAGGGGGGTCGGCCGGCGGCCTTCTGGGCGGCGGAAGGGGGCGCGGCCATGCTCGTCCCGATGGTGCTGCGCCCGCTGCCCGCTGACCTGGACTCCGGTCCCGGCTGGCGGGACGCGGTCGCGCCCTACGGCTACCCGTGCCCGCTGGTGACCGGCGAGCCGGGGGCGGAGACGGTGGCCGCCCTGCTCCAGGCCTTCGGGGAACTGGGAGCCGCGGCCGGGATCGTCAGCGCCTTCCTCCGGCTGCACCCGCTGCTGCCCCTGCCCGAAGCGCCGTTCCGCGGGCTCGGCTCGCTGGTGGAGCACGGCGAGACGGTGTACCTGGACCTCACCCTGTCCGGGGCGGAACTGGACCGGCAGACCCGGCCCAACCACCTGGCCGACGCGCGCAAGCTGGAACGCGAGGGCTTCACCGTGCTGGTGGACGCCTGGGACCGGCTCGACGACTTCATCCGGATCTACGAGCAGACCATGCGCCTGCGTGCCGCCGACCCCTACTATTTCTTCGAGCGCGGCTACTACGAGGAACTGCGCCGGAGCCTGGCCGGGCAGCTGCACCTCTGCATCGTCCAGAGTCCCGGCGGCGAGGCCGCGGCGGCCGGCCTGTTCACCCAGGTGGGGGACATCGTGCAGTTCCATCTCAGCGGCACCAGCGATGCGTTCCGCCGGGCCGGCCCGGCCAAGATGATGCTCATCCACATGCGCGACTGGGCCAAGGGGCGGGACGCCCGGTTCCTGCACCTGGGCGGCGGGGTGGGCTGCCGCGAGGACTCCCTGGCCTTCTTCAAGCAGGGGTTCTCGAAGCTGCGGAGCCGGTTCCGCACCTTCCGCATGGTCCTGAAGCCCCACTACTACCAGAGCCTGCTCCGGCGCCGGGGCCTGCCCCGCGAGTCCGGGGGCTTCTTCCCCGCCTACCGGTGCCATTGACAAGGAAAGGCCAAAGCGATGCCGAGCCCCGAAAACCACCCCAAGCTGACCCTCCTGCGCACGGCGGCCGGATCCCCGCCCACCGTGACCCAGTACAAGGCGTTCCGGGCCCTGGGCTGCCGGATCGTGGCGGCGGACTGCGACCCCGCCTCGGTCGGGTTCCACTTCGCCGACGCCGCCTACGTGGTGCCCCGGGTGGGGGAGGCCGGCTACCTGGAGCGCATGCTCGCCGTCTGCGCACGGGAGCGGGTGGACCTGTTCCTGCCGGCCCTGGACGAGGAACTGGCGCTCTGCGCCGACCACCGGGAGCGCTTCGAGGCGGCGGGAACCCGGCTCATGCTCTCCAGCCGCAAGGCCCTGGCCGTCTGCGCCGACAAGCTGCGCATGAGCGAATGCTTCGCCCGCCTGGCCATTCCATCGCCCCGGACCGTGGCGGCGGAAACCTACCGGGAAGGGACCTTCGAGCGCTTCCCGCTGATCGTCAAGCCCCGTTCCGGCCGGGGCGGGGCCGGGGTGCACCTGGCCCGGAACCATGCCGAGGCCGCCTTCTTCGCCCGCTATGTGGAGCGGGCGGTGGTGCAGGAGCGGCTGGACGGGGTGGAATACACCATCGACGCCCTGGCCGGACAGGACAGCGGCCTGCGCATCCTCTCGCCCCGCCAGCGGCTGGCCACCGAATCGGGGATCTCCTCCAAGGGGGTCACCCACTGGCGGGAGGAACTGCTGGAACCGGTGCGCACCCTCGTGCGGGAACTGAAGATGGTGGGGCCGCTCAACTTCCAATGCTTCGTGAGCCCGGAAGGGAAGGTCTCGTTCACCGAGATCAACGCCCGCCTGGCCGGAACCGCCATCCTCAGCCAGGCCGCCGGGGTGCCGCTGTTCGAAGGGATCCTGGACCTGGCCAGGGGCTTCGAACCGGCGCCCTGGCTGAAACCCTGCCCTCCGCTGCTGATGTACCGCTACTGGGACGAGGTGTTCCGCGCCCCGGGCGCCCCGCTGGGAAAGGAGGCCTGAGGCCATGGACTTCCGGTGGGACGCGGTGGATCCGGCCTTCGACGCGGTCGGCTTCGACGCGGTCGGCTTCGACGCGGTCGGCTTCGACGCGGTCGGCTTCGACCTCGACTACACGCTCTGGGACCAGGACGCCTTCGCCCGCTCCTTCTTCGAGGACATCGCCGGGGAATTCGGCCGGCGGCTGGGCCTGGGACGGGGCCAGGTGCTCCGGGCCTGCCACGGGGCGCTGGACCGGCTCACCCTGGCGCACCCGTTCCTGTTCGACCACATCCTGCACCAGCTGGCGGCCTGGGACCCCCGGCTGGTGGCCGAACTGGTGGAACGCTATCACCGGCACCGGCCGCCGGCCGAGCCCTACCCGGGGGCGGAACGGCCCCTGCGCCGGCTGCGCGGGGCCGGGCTGCGGCTGTTCCTGGTCACCGACGGCCATGCCCCGACCCAGCGGCACAAGGTGGAAGCCCTGGGGCTGCGCCCGTGGTTCGACCAGATGGTGTTCACCGGGGAATTCCCGGACTGCTGCCGCAAGCCGGCCCCGTACCCCTTCCAGCTGGCCTGCGACCGCCTGGGCGTGGCGCCGGGCCGGTGCGTATACGTGGGCGACAATCCCGAATGCGACTTCCCGGGTCCCAGGCGCCTGGGCATGCTGACCGTCGGCGTGGCCACCGGACCCTTCGCCGGGACCGGGGCCGCGGAGCATGCGCCGCACCTCCGGATCGGGCCCCTGGAGGAGCTGGCCGACCGGCTGGCGGTGGTGCCGCTGGATCCGGCCGCCGGCGGAAGGGGGGCGCCTTGAACGGAACACGCCCCAGGCCCGGGAAGCGGATCTTCGACCTGGCGGTGGGCAGCGGCGTCCTGCTGCTGGTCAGCCCGGTGCTGGCGGCGGTGGCCCTGGCCATCCGCCTGGACACCCGGGGTCCCGCCTGGTTCCGGCAGCGCCGGCTGGGGCAGGACGGACGCCCCTTCTCCATCTTCAAGTTCAGGACCATGCTCCACGGCAGTACCCGGCTGGGAACCGGGCTGGAGACCAGCCGGGAGGACTTCCGCATCACCCGGGTCGGCCGGGTCCTGCGCAACCTGCGCCTGGACGAGCTGCCGCAGCTGCTCAACGTGCTCAAGGGCGAGATGAGCCTGGTCGGGCCCAGGCCCCTGCTGCCCGAATTCCTGCCCTACTACGCCCCGCTGGACCGGCGCCGGCTGGAAGTGCTGCCGGGCATGACCGGCTGGCAGCAGGTCAACGGCGCCGCCAGGCATTCCTGGCGGGAACGGGTGGCCCTGGACGTCTGGTACGTGGACCACCAGAGCCTGCTGCTCGATCTGCGCATCCTCTGGATGACCGTCGGCGTGCTGCTCCGGGCCGACACCGTCTACGCCCCGGACGGCTCCCAGAACAGCGGCCTGCCCGACGCCTACCGGGCCGCCCGGGAGCGGGACCGCGCCTCCGGGGATGGCCCATGAAGCCGCTGGCCAAGCTGGTGATCGCCCCCCACCCCGACGACGAGGTGCTCGGGGCCGGGGGCGCCATGGCCCGGTGGGCCCGGGAAGGGCACTCGGTGCAGGTGGCGGTGGTCACCCGGGGCCGGCCCCCGCTCTACGCCGAGGACGAAGAGGACCGGTGCCGGGAGGAGGCCCGGGCCGCCCACGGCCGGCTGGGCGTGGCCGCCACCTGGTGCCTAGGCCTGCCCGCGGCGGAACTGGACGGGCTGCCGCACCGGGAGCTCAACGGGAAAGTGGCGGAGGTCATCCGGGCCTGCGCGCCGGACGAGCTGTACCTGCCCTTCCCGGGGGATGTCCACCTGGACCACCAGCTGGTCTTCCATTCGGCCCTGGTGGCGGCCCGGCCGAACCGGGCCGGCTACCCGCGGCGGGTCTACGCCTACGAGACCCTTTCGGAAACCAACTGGAACGCCCCGTTCCTCGCCCCTTCCTTCGTCCCGAACCACTTCGTGGACATCACCGCCACCCTGGAAGCCAAGCTGGAGGCGATGGCCCTATACCGGTCCCAGCTGCGGCCCGCGCCGCACGAGCGCTCCCTGGGGGCGCTCCGGGCCCTGGCCACCCTGAGGGGCGCCACCGTGGGCCTCGGCGCCGCCGAGGCCTTCGTCACCATCCGCACCGTGATCTGAGCAGGAGAACCCCATGCCCCCTACCGCAGCGAAGACCGCCCGCTGGACCCGCGCCATCGAAATGTCCGCGGCGGAGCTGGACGAAAGCGACATCCAGGCGGTGCTGGCGGTCCTGCGCAGCGGCCGGCTGGCCCTCGGCCCCAGGACCGCCGACTTCGAGCGGGCCATGGCCGCCTACGTGGGGGTGCGCCACGCGGTGGCGGTCGGCTCCGGCACCGCGGCCCTGCACCTGATCGTCAAGGCCCTGGGCCTCGGCCCCGGCGACGAGGTGCTGGTGCCGTCGTTCACCTTCGCCGCCAGCGTCAACGCCATCCTCTACGAAGGCGCCACCCCGGTGTTCGTGGAGCTGGAGGACACCTGCAACCTCGACCTCCAGGACCTGGAGCGGCGGATCACCGCCCGGACCCGGGCGATCATGGCCGTGGATGTGTTCGGCCATCCCGCCGACTGGGACGGGCTGGAGCGGATCGGCGCAAGGCACGGCCTGCCGGTCATCGACGACTGCTGCGAAGCCATCGGGGCCGCCTACCGGGGCCGCAGGCTGGGGTCCTTCGGCGCCGCCGGGGCCTTCGCCTTCTACCCCAACAAGCAGATGACCACCGGCGAAGGCGGCATGATCGTCACCGACGACGGCCGGCTGGCCGAGATCTGCCGCAGCTGCGCCAACCAGGGCCGGAGCGCCATGGGCGCCTGGCTCCAGCACGACCGGCTCGGGCACAACTACCGGATGGACGAGATGTCCGCGGCCCTGGGCCTGTCCCAGCTGGCCCGGCTGGAGCATTTCCTGGCCCGCCGGGCGCGGGTGGCCGGGCGCTACGGCGAGCGCCTGGCGGCCATGTCCGGGGTCCGGGCGCCGGTGGTGCGGCCGGAGGTGCGCATGAGCTGGTTCGTCTACGTGGTGACCCTGGACGAGGGCCTCGACCGGGACCGCACCATGGCCGGGATGGAACGGGAGGGCGTGCCCTGCCGCGGATACTTCGCCCCCGTGCACACCCAGCCCTACATCCGCGCCCGGTTCGGCGACCTCGCCGGGACCCTGCCGCGCACCGAGGCGATGGCCCGGCGGACCCTGGCGCTGCCCTTCCACAACGGCCTGGAGGAGCCCGAGATCGAGCACATCCTGGCGGTCCTGGGACGCAACCTGCGATAACGCTGCAGGGAACCTTTCACTGCGTGCTTTCATCACCAGGTCAGGCCCCTCTACCGGGCCATCCCTGAAGGAGGGGTTGTGTCCGGACCTGAGCCGTTAGCCCGCGCTGACCGTTTCTTCTGCCTTCGCACACCGTTACTGCCCCTTCAAGTGTGGTGGGATTGGAGCAAGGGGCTGGAAGCGCCCCGCTCAACCCCGGAACGGATCGCGGAGGCCGTTGACCGGGATCGGTGCATGCTCAGGGCGCGCCTGCGGGAATGGCTGAACCGTCCCGAAATCCTGGATGCGCTATATGTGGCATCCCCGGACCTGGTAGATAGCCTGGATCGCTGGCATAAGGAACCGGATGGCACCAGGGGGCGCAGTGTAGAGACGTCCCTGATACGCTACTTTTCGCGAATGTGCCATCGCACTACCCCCTTTGGCCTGTTCGCGGGGGTGACCACCGGTGTGGCCGGCGAGGCCACCTGCTTGATGCTTCCACCGAAGGACCAGTGGATCATTCGCTCACGCCTGGACACCGGCGTCCTCTGTGCACTGGCGGAACGCATCCAGGATGATCCTGCTGTCCGGGAACGATTGGTCTATCAGCCCAACAACAGCCTCTACGCTTGCGGGGGCCGTCTACGGTACGGTTTGGTGTGGAACCAGAATGGGGAGCGCAAATATCAGCTTGCGGCCATTGGCGCGGATGAGGCGGTGGGAAGGGTCCTGGGCCGCGCCGATGGCGGTGCGACCCTGGCCGAACTGACGGCTGTCCTGGTCGCCGAAGGTTACCCCGAATCGGAGGCCAGGGCATACGTCCACAAGTTGGCCCAAGAGCAGATCCTGGTGGCGGACCTCGATCCGGAGATCACCGGGAACGATGTTCTGGGGGCCTGCACCAGCCGGTTCTCCCGGGCGACCGCTGGGCATGCCGTTGATCGGCTCTTGCCCCAAGCGGAAGCCCTTCTCTCAGAACTGCAAGGTTCAAAGCTTGGCAAGGTTTTCATGCCCTTGGCGCAAATCCGTGCGGCTCTGGCGCCCATGGCCGACGGCAAGGACCGGTTCATCCCCTGGCGGGTAGATCTTCTCAAGCCTTGTTCTGGGATGACCTTGGGGCCGGAATTCCGGCAGCACCTCGAGGACGGGCTACTTTTGCTACGGCGCGTGGCATCCCTGCCCGCAACCGATCCTCTGAAGGCCTTCCGCGAAGCGTTCCGGAGCCACTATGACCAGCGCTGGGTCCCCTTGGCTGAGGCACTGGATCCCGAGTTCGGCCCCAGTGCCAGGGTCGGTCGCATCGATGAGCCTTTGTTCGGCCCGTTGTTCAGGGACCGGCTTGGCGGCCTCCTGCCGGCACCGGAAGGACCGGAGCAGAATCCCGATACCACCCGACGTGATCTCCACCTCAGCAAGCGGATCGGCCAGCTTCGGGAACGAAATGGAACAATCCTGGAACTGACCGAGGAGGATCTCGAGGCCTTGGAACCGGAGAGGTCACCCGGTCCGCTTCCCCACTCTTTCGTTCTGGCCGCGGAGATCGCCGCGCCCTCCACCCATGCGTTCCAGAAGGGGGACTACCAGATCTTCCTGCAAGGTACTCTGGGGCCGTCGGCGGCCAGAATGTTGGGCAGATTCTGCCATGGCGATCCCCAACTCCTCGCCCACCTGCGGGAACATCTCCGGGTCGAGGAGGCCTGCCGTCCAGAGGCTGTCTTCGCCGAGATCGTTCACCTGCCCAGCGGCCCCATGGGCAACATCCTCGTCCGGCCTGTGCTTCGTGAACACGAAATTCCATATCTGGGGCGGTCTGGCGGTTCCGAGGCCAAGCAGGTTCCCGTCCAGGACCTGCTCCTGGGCTTGTCCGGAGATCGGCTGATACTCTGGTCCCGGAGCATGGACCGGGAGGTTGTGCCCAGGCTGTCCGGTGCGGCCAATTATTACGATGGCGGCAGTCGCCTGTTCCGATTCCTCTGCTGCCTCCAGGATCAGGGTGTATGGGGTTGCCTTGAGTTCCGTTGGGGCGCCCTGCAGGCTGAGCCCTTTCTGCCCCGGGTGACCATGGGGCGGTTCGTATTGGCCCGAGCCCAGTGGCTGCTCGGCAAACAGGACCTTGTCACGCTGGCGGGCGCCTCAGTGCCGGGTGCCCGCTACCTCGCGTTCCAGGGCCTGCGTCAAATCCGGCGATGGCCACGATACTTGGTATACCAGGACGAGGATCTCCAATTGCCGGTGGACCTGGACAACGTCCTCAGCCTCGACGCCCTTTGGGGCACCCTGCGCAACCGGGATACAGCGGTCCTCCGAGAAGATTTCCCGGGAACCGAGGCGGTCGCAGTCCAAGGCCCGGAAGGTGCGTACAGCAGCGAATTGCTGGTTCCGTTCCTGGCGGAACAGAAGGTGGCCAGCGAGCTATCCTTGCGCCCTGTGGTGGAGGAGCGCATGCTCCATGGCCCTGGCTCAGAATGGCTCTACCTGCGAATCTACACTGGAGGTGCCACGGCGGATCGACTGTTGGAAGGGCCCTTGGCCAAGCTGGTTGAGGAACTCCTGGCCTCCGATCAGGTGGATCGCTGGTTCTTCCTCCGTTACGCCGATCCCGAACCGCATCTTCGGTTCCGTTTCCATGGCGAGCCGGCCGGGCTATGCGCTACCGTCCTCCCCAAGGTCCACCGGACCCTGGATCCCTTGGTGCGGACCGGGTGGATCCGCAGGTTCAACGTAGATGCCTACGAACCGGAGACAGCGCGCTACGGCGGTAGCCGAAACCTTCCTGATGCGGAACGCCTGTTCCAGGCCGACAGCGAGGCGGTCCTGCGGATCATCGCCGCCATCCCCGGCGACGAGGCCCCGGACCACACTCGTTGGCCTCTGGGCCTGGTGAGCGCCGACCGGTGGTTGGATGCCGCAGGTCTCCCCTTGCCCAAGCGCCTGGACTTGGTGGAATCCTTGCGTGCCCAGGCCATCCAGGACTCCGATCGGGCGATCGGGGAACTGCGGCGCTGGCTCGGGGACCGGTTCCGGGCCGAACGGTCCCGCCTGGAACAACTGTTCCGTCCCAGCGTGGGGGACACCAATCCCCTGGACCTCGCCCGCGCCATTTTGGACGAGCGGACCGGGCGCTGTCGCCCCATTCTCACGCGCATGCGGCAACGTCTGGAGAAGGAGGCCTATCCGTTGTCCATGGCCGACCTGCTCGCCAGCCTCGTGCACATGGGCCTGAATCGCCTGCTGCGAACCATGTCCCACGGCGAGGAGATCGTGGTCATCGACTTCCTCGCCAGAATCTACACCTCCATCCTCCGCCGCAAGGATCTCAGCGAGAGAGCCACACCAGCGCCCGGTCCAGAGCTTCGTCCCGCTGCAACCTGAACCCCCGGAGGGTGGCAGGAGCCGTCAGGTCCGGTCCTAACCCAACGCCATGGAAGCGCGCCCCGTCGTAGTTTCGCACAAGCATACCGGTGAAGGTCTGAGTCAGGCCGCAGGGGAGGGACATGGCCACCAGCTGTCCGTTGACCCCGGCGGTCCGCTCTCCCACGACCTTGGCGAGGCCATAGGCCCGGAAGAGAGCCAGGCAGCTCTCCGAATAGCTGGCCGTACCGCCGTCTGCGAGGCACGCCACCTTTCCCGGGAAATACGGACTGCTCGGCTCCAGCTGAGCCCGGCCACTGGTGTCCCAGGCCCAGCCCTGGCGGTCGGGACGGGTCACCACCGGAACCTCGATAGGGATGCCAGGCGTTACCCGCTCCAGGAAATGCCCCAGGAAGGCTGAGGTGGCTCCCGGGCGGCCCCGCAGGTCGAGCACCAGTCCTTTGCAGGACGCATGCTGGTCGACCCAAGTCGCGAATCCGGCATCATCCAGACGCGCCAAGTCCAGGTACCAGATGCCAGGCCGCAGTTCCTCCACCGGCGCGGGCAGCCCAAGGCTGCGGACCTCCTCCTGACGGCAGGTGCGCACCAGGACCGCCTCACGCACACAGCCATCGGGCCGGCGGAACCGGACAATCACCTGGCTCTCCGGCTGCCCAGCCAGCAAGTCCCGCCCGAGTCGTGCCCGCATCCAGACGCGATCTGGGGCCGATATCTCCTCCCGGAGCCTTGCCATGAGTCTGTCAACCGGGTCGCCGTCCACTTGCAGAATTTCGCTCCCGGGAACCAGGTCCAGCGGTTGAACGGCCGTGGCCCGGACAACAGGACGCCCCTGGATCAGTGTCACCGAGACCGCCGGCACCTGTTCTGGCAAGCCGCTGGGCTGGATCCGGCCGTGACCGTCCTTCAGCGCGGCGTTCATCCGCTTCAGGGTGGCAAGGAAGGCCGGCCCATCCGGATCAGTCGCTGCCCGGATCAGGGCGGCGGTCAGGGCGGCGTTCCAGTCCGCACCATTCCCTGTGAAATACGGATAGAAATGCTGTGGTCCGCACCAGG
>Ga0316217_10002551_pt1 | contig 21775 bp, 24 predicted proteins | sample 1anoAmetaG_FD_203633 | JGI IMG/M metagenome (GOLD analysis project Ga0316217, IMG submission 203633) | Freshwater microbial communities from Trout Bog Lake, Wisconsin, USA - 1anoA | ecosystem: Environmental > Aquatic > Freshwater > Lake > Hypolimnion/Profundal zone | place: USA: Wisconsin...
CTGTGGTCGGGGATCACTGGCGCCATATCAAGTTGGATAGTGGAAATTAGTCAAAAAACAAAACAAAAATTTAGTAGTAAGAAAAATGATTTTTATATCTGCCTTGCGGACTTATTACTACTTATATTGTGTTTTCGAAGTTTTTTCATCCCAGAATACTAATCCAATCATTTTCAATCTCAAATTATCATAATCAATCATTAGTATTTAACGTATTCGATTCACATCTGAGACGAACTAATTCACTCATAGAATTCGACCGCCTCTTGATGCTTTTACTTTGCTAGTTTTTATTCATGCTTTGTTTTGACATTGGTTTCTTGATAATCGTGTTCTAACCTTGATACATCAAGTAAATCAAAGACTGTTTCTTGTGTGTAAGTTAGGACAGAATTATTTGGTATTAGCTACATTCGTTATTGATTTCTTCTTTGGTATTATCTCTGGCAGGCTAACTTCTATTGAGCATTTAATCCTTTACTGGACTTACTTTCTCCAATCCTATAAAATGGCGTTGTTCATTTTTTTCATAATCAATCTTTTTATTTCTACCCATATTGACTGCCTAATTTCTGCCCACCAGCAAATCGTTTTTAGCATAATTTGGTTGCCTGTTTTTTACTCGAGTTAGTTCTTATTTTTCGGAATATGAAGTATTTTTAAAATCGACTTTGTATTTGACTACACACTCCCTATCTTTTCTTTCCGGTAGCTGCTATTCTTGCTTACTCTTGCTCTCCTTCAAGTGATCTCTGATTATGTCAGCAAAGTTGGTATTATTCTTTTGAGTTGATTTTAAAAACTTTGTCTACTATTCAAGCAGTCCTACTTTAGTTTTTGCTTACATATATAGGGAGTTTAGCTTTTGTATCTAAAGTTTTTGAGCAGACAAATTACCTTTCAACTATGTTTATGTTTGTTTGAGATTTTATAGCTAAATGCTTTGTTGAGTAAGCCGAGCAATTTCTATATCTTTTGTCTCTAGCTGTTCTAATACTCTTATTTTAACATTTTGGACTATTTAGGATATTTCTAGGTTCCTCTGATCTTTATGCCAGTCTTTATAGAAAGACAATAAATTATTCTTCAGGTGGGATATTTACTCTTTATGATATTTTTCCATATCTGAAAGCTGTTTTTTTAACAGTTAACCGTTTTAAACCCACACTGCTGAATCATTTTTAAATTTCAATTAGCATTTAAGCAATTTTTCTTAGAGGGATTAGTATTTTTTTGTCATTTATTCTAGTGATTCATTTAGTTGTTTTAAGTTATTTTCTTTTACTATTGTCAGCTAATTTAGTAATTTCAATTAATTCTCTTTTTATTCGAGTACTGCGTTAAAATCTTGTTTTTTCTTTTCAAATAGCTCCTCAATTTTTTGCTGCTGCTTGCATTTGACTTATATTTTACTTTCTAGACTTTTCTTCATTTACTACCTCTATGTCTGTATTCTTCTGGTATTGACTTTGTGCTACTTTTACAATTGGGTCAATTTTTTGTGAAGCTCAGCATTTTGCTTCTAAAGGTTTCTCAGCTCTTGAAGCTAAAGCTAGTTGTGCTTATTGGATTCACATTATAATTGAATCACTTTTTGTTTCTGGTTTTCTTTCGTCAGTTATTTAATCTTCATCTTTAAGGATTCATTTTAAGATGTAAATTTGGTTATGCTTGACTGAGCTTTATTGAGTTGTTGCTCAGTTCGACGATAGTTTTTTGTAAGCTAGTATAGCTAATCCTCTTTGGCTTGCATTTCTTTCTATAGCTTCATCGTAAATCTATCCCTTTATTGATTACCAATGCTCTATTTCAAAACTTTGATTGGTATACTGCTTCCGTTTTCTTTGTTCTACTGCATTTTAAAGGAACTTTATTAGGTTTTTAGTGTTTCTTACTGCTTACTTTCACTAAAACTGATTTAAAGCTCACTTTCAAGCATGTTTTTATGATTTTATAAATAAATACTATTTATAATGATTAACTTAAGGTCATTCTGCATCCTTCATTCGTTTATTTGCAAATTGCTAGAAAAGCTATATTAAGTTCTTGCCATAGGTCTTTCTTCAAAAATAAATATAACGTAAATATGTAAGGAGACGACTATCATTTCAAATTTAAAGTTGTGATTCTGGGAGACAAAGCGGTTGGAAAAACTTCCTTCCTCGACTGTAAGCCAGCATTTACTAAGCAATCAGCCAGTCTTTTGGAAAAACTCAATATTCGTAGCACTCCGAATAAATGACCATCAAATCGGTTTCTTTTACAGAGGAGGAAACTATTTATCGTATCAATTATTGGTAGATTCCAAGTCGAATCCGAAATGCTGAGTACACTTTCCGCTATTCTTTGGGCTGCACTGCTGCTATTTATATGTTTGATGTGACTAAACGCCAGAGCTTTGAGAATATCGAAAAATGGATTCAAATCAATGAAAAAGCCAATCCCCCGATTAGAATGCTAGTTGGAAACAAGGTGGACCTTTATAGTACGACTAAGAATACTGTTCAGAAAGCATAGGCCACTTCTTTAGCCAAAAAGTATGGAATGGAATATTTTGAAACTTGCTCAATTGGGGATTCGTCAATCACTCCTATTTTTGACTATCTGTTTACAACCATAACTGTTTCGATTCCTAATCCGCCTACTCCTCAATCCTTGGTAGGAAAAGGAGTCCTTTTAGGCAAAAAGTTGATCAACTCTCCAAAATATCATTTAGCACTATGCTAGATCGCAACGCTTTATGAATGATAGTCTGGGAATGAAACAAAATAACTAAGTATAAAATATCAATGAATGAGATCTAGAAGACAATTAAATTTTTAATTTTTGTACTTTTTGATGACAACTTTAGTCTAGTTGTTTTGATTCACTTCTTTGCCTTTCTTGGGAAACAGTTATTACTAGGAATAGCCTTCTTCTTTGGCAAAGGCTTGGGTTGGTGTACATAAATACTATTGGTCAATAAAGCACTATTAAAATCTATTCATCTAGTCTTCACTTACTTTTTGTTGACTGTAGTCTTTCTAGGCTTGGGTGGTTTTTTTGTATTTTGTTATGATGGGCCTAAAAGTGCACTCCTTCTCTTCCATAATCTTAGAAATTTACTTTTCTTTTTGCAATTTGGCTAATTTGATCTGCTTTTCCTTCAAGACTTACCCAGCTCGGTACTGGATGGGAATATAGTTAACGCCTGACCTTTGCTTATTGTCCATTATTTTTTTAGACTAGAAAGAAGGATATTTTGCTTCTTTCTTGGGCTCCTCCTTCTTTTTGTTCTATTTTTCTGAGTATTTGGCCGATTTGATTGTTTGCTTAGAGTATTTGCTAATTCTACTATCTGTTCTCTAGGTTCTCTTTTAGAACGGAGAATGGCTCCTACTTTTGATATTTGATGCTTTCGAGCTAGTGTTGTCTTGTTGGTATTACTTAAGGGGCGATATTGATTTTCTAACTTGCTTATTACAGTTATTATTCTGAGTAACTTGGCCTGCCATGTAGCTCTCGAAATCAAGATGCTTAGAATGAGCGATGTTGTCTTTGTTTTAGCTCAACTCTTGCTTGCAAAAAGATATTTAAAGGTGGCCTTGCTTTTGGCTGAGCTGTTGAAGAGTGCTCAAAGCTTTGATCAGCTATGAGGCTGAGACAGAATCAATTACTTGATTAACGTTCTTATTCATTTATAAATAAAAATAATAAAAAGTTTAATAACTGGCAAAGATAGAAAAAAATATAAAAACTGTCACAAAATCTTCAAAAATTATGAAGTATTAGATTGGCAAAATTTTGATTATTATTGCGCAAATATTCTTTATCGGTTTACGTCCTAAGCTACAGACTGTTTCTCTATTAATCATTGACTAAATCTCTTCAAAAGCTGCTAAAAAAACTGACCGATTAAACTTATTTCTTATTTAGAGTCGCTGGCATAAAGATTGCTAGAATATTAATGAAGCTGGTTCTTCATTTTATATATAATTTCTAAAATGAATAGAATCTGCAAGTGCTTAGATAAAGAAAATGAGGAAGTCAATGCTAATGCTATCAGCAGCAACCTGAAATTTAAGTGGATCTTGGCCCAAACCAATGAAGAGTTGCCTTCAGGGATTAACAGTTGCCATTAGGAAAGTAGTAAGAGGAGTTAAAAATGTGAAAGTTGCCCTATTGTGGACTAAGTCACAAAGAGAGTGAACCACGTCGCCAAAAAAGAGAAAAGCCACATTGGCGAGGAAGCTTTTATACCTATTTCGCTTTAAACGCTGAAAAAATCGTTCGACAGATGCAATAATAGAAGCTGTCTTTTCGCAAGATGATTCATTAATTCGGTTTTTTGCTTAGTAATTTGCTCTTATGAAATGGGAACTACTTATATTGAGGCTTTTCCTACAATTACATTGTAAATTTGACTACAATCATAAGGCATTCTAAGCTTTGCTAATCTCGTTTATATGAGAGCATAAGCTATTTGTAAATATGCAACAAACTCTATGAACAATCATTAATTATGAAAAATCTAGATGCCTTTGAAGATAAGTTTGGCAGGATCTCTATTGAAAATTTGTCTTTTTGGTCTAAATGATGGCATATTTACTGGATCGAATAAACCACTACATGACAAAATTTATTTTGCCTCTGCAGATTTTCACAAACTTTTAATAGTTCTGCCAGTTGGATAGAAACGTTATTTATGTTCAGCTACAGTCTTTCGAGAAACTTGTTTTTGTAGAGATTGGAAACGAACTAATAAACCTGTTGTTCCTTCAATGCACAACTACATCACATAGCTCTTACTTCTATAAATTGACATTAAGATGAGTTAAATTTACCATCCGCTCTAAAGCATCTTGCAGTTTGCTTAAGCTAGCTATCTGGGCATCTGCTACTTTAAGATCAATATAGAGTAAGTTGGGTAGATTTCTTAGTAGCTTACTGAAAATAAACTAAGAAACAGGCATTCTATGTATCAATTAAGTTACTAAGACAGTTATAGATGTAGTTTTTTCATGCTTTTGGAGTTTAAACTCAAAGGCATCAAGAATGGCATGTTGGTAGTAATTTATAATGCAAACAGGTTGAAGTTATTGATTCCCTAAATGAGTCCATTGAGAGGTATGCATTGCTAGTTAGTTATTTTAGTGCTAAGTCAATCAAAAATTACTTAAAATAGTGGATTTTCAGTGTTTATATTTTGTTCAAGCTGAAGATTTTCCTCCAAACTATTTAACTGTATTAAACGCTCATATTGATGAACTACAAAGCTAGGGAAACAATGTTTTTCTAGTTTTGATTAAGGATTTAGCAAATAACTGAATAAAAAAGCTATTTCTCTTCGATTTCTTAGGCTTTTATTCTCAGCTTCATTTTTTAGTTACGGCTTAGCTTCATAAAAAACTTTAGCACTTTTTGTAATTCTTACTAACAGTTTTCTTATTAGACGATTTACAACTCATACTCACCCTAATTTAAGACTTAAAGATTATTGAAAGAGTAAAGAATCTGTTTCACCTCACTGAATTTAAAGATGCAGCCTCTAAAATCAAAGGATTTTAAAGTATCGCCCGCATATTTGTAGATTAGTTCAACAACTTCCTTGCCCAAAATTCGATTCGAACGTATCGAAATATCTAACAAGCTCTGAGGATACAGGATAAGATATTTATGGAGAGAAATATTAAACAGTTCTAAATCCAAGCTTTTTTGCTACATATTGGCATTGATGAGAATGGTTGGATGAAACTTAATTTTATGGTGCTGAGCATGGGGATTTATGATGTTGAAATGCTAGTAATTCTCTTCTTAGTGATTGTAGATAATATGTTTCCAAAGTGGGATAGAGTTGATGAATAGATTCAGATTCTCTGTTAGTTTATGGATTTTAACTTGGTAGAATTTGAAAAACCGGTTTACCTTGTTTACTAGCTTTTGCTCAGCTTTCTAGCTGGTTATCAAGTTGAGCTACTTTGAAGTCTCAGTTTGGACCATTAGTATTCGATTGAGGATGTGTTAATGTTAGTCTCTTATCAGCTTATTCATATGCACCTTTAAGATTTAGATTCCGCTTTTTTTCTATAGAAGGTCAAAAGAGAATTGCTATTACTATATTTCCAGTGAGTTAATGTATTTTCTCGTCTTAACGAACTTGGCTAAGGAAGAATCATCCACCAAAGTGCCACATACATTCAACTTTATGACGATAATGCTGTTTGGCGTCATTTAGTTGAGAATTTCGAAGGTAACCTGCGAGTTTTTGAAAGAAAGGTTCATTATGTGCTGAGGCAGTGACAATTCTCCAAATTTTTCACGCTCAATATCCTCACATAAAAAGGTCTATAATGACTGGATAAATAAGATTGGTCTTAGCTCTTTTAGTTTTATTTTTGAGCCACTTATGTCTAACCATTTTAATGTGTTTCTCGAGCTACCTTCTGCAAAAGCTCTAGAAGCCGATTATTTTATTGATAGGCTATTAAAGAAACTAGCTATATTTTTTTTGTTTTCGATTAACTTTATCTTCAAGTGAGTTAACTCCAAATTACGCAGCATCCTCAAATTTTAGAATTAAAACTAACTGCTTAGTGACAAATGCTTAAGAGTAGAAGGTAGATCCATACTTAGATTGATTCCTATTGCTTATAGCTTTTCGAGTGACCATCCAGCAAAAGAAAGAAGCTCTTCCTGATGAATGCATTGGTTTATATACAATTACTTCAAATTTTTCTTGAATTTCACAGCTGTAAAGTCTATGATGGGTAGCTGAGATATTTTCAATACTTTTAGGCTACGGCAAAGAGGCGAGGCAAATAAAGAATGAATAGCTGCATTATGTGAGAAATACCAGAATCAGAAAGATGCTAGCAGTAAGAAATATCCAGTTCACTAATATTGAGCATTTTATCGCAGTTGGCCAAAAACATCAAAAAGCTGTCAGTGATCATCATTCCTTGGAGACCAAGCACTGTATTTTTGAGCTTAGCTTTCTCCATAATCATAGAAATCTATTCATCCTTGATTGTATATTTGTGATGGAATTTCATGAGAACAGTTTTGACCTTGTTTTGCCTATTGACAAACTCAATCCTCAAAGCGTTTTAGTCTTTGTGAAAGGTGATCAGGTTGAGTGTTGGCTCAATGTTTTTGAAGTAGCCTATAAGAAAGCTGATGAATTCTGCTTTGGTTATCTATTGATCGACTAGTATTAGATCAGAAAACTAAATATCTTGCTTGATCCAACATTAGTTACTAAGTTTCAATCCTTTTACCTATTTATCGGTGCCTTTGTCACGATTTGGTAACGATCCTTATGTATTTTGTAGACTATCTTCTACTCAAAAAACTATTTCTTCAGTTTTTCATAAGAAAGCTAAGTGAAACCATCTATACGAAAGCCATTTTAGAAATTTACATTTTAGTATCTTTTGTGTTAGAATTAGATAGTTAGCTTTCCTTGGAGTTTATAGATTGGAAATATTTTCTGTTTGTTCTCGTAAATCACAGTAACTCTCTAATTGAGCAGCAAGTTAAAAATTGAAGCTAAATCAAACTAGTCTTGTGCCTGCATTAGAGCTTCGTAGTTGAAGGCTACTGCTTTCTACTTAGCGAATATGATTTATTTCATCTTTCCTGCCCTCGTTTACATCATCAACTTACATAGTTCTCTCTTGAAAAGCTAAAAATTACTATCTTTGTTACTTTGCTGCTGTTTTTACGTCTTTTCCACTATCCTGGTGAAGTCCAAACTTACTAGATGGGTGTGTGTTGATCTAAACACCCACTAAAAGCTATAGGCATCGGGCTAATATATGAAGGGTGTTTTGTTTATCTTATAAACCGACATTACTAAGTTCTAAAAAGTGCTTATTTCTTTGAACTGGGCTAATTAGCTTCGTCGGATTATGTCAAAAGGTTCAGTGAGGGTCAAACAAATGAAAAGATTTTCCTGTACTCTCACTATCTATTGCTAGAAAATGAGTGGAGTCACAATGCAATCATTTTTGATGAGAGTATTTCTGGCTTGAATGAAATACTCAGTGACGCGCTGCTACTGCTAAAGTGGAAAGTTTTTGCTTTGAAACTATTCAACAATGAGCATCATTTTGCCGAAGCTGGTTTCAGTTTAGTAGTAGGTAACCAATTCTCGCTTAAGTTTGGGTATGAGTTTGAGGATGTTAGTTTTGAAGTTGTTTTTGACTCTTTCCAAAGGCATAACCTCTTCCATCTCCAAAGGTATTATTATATATTCACGCAAATATCACAGATCGTAATGGATTATTCCCAAATCGAAAAAATAATTCAAACTGGATAAATATGCAAAAAGCATTTATTGTTTTCATGTTGCTTGTATATAATTTATCGCAAGTAAGATAATCTATCTATTTTGGGATAGGGGTAGATCATTTTGGTTAGCTGCGTTTATCAAACGATATTAATCTTATGTTAGATAGATATTAAGGAAAATAAAAATAGATTTATCATTTCTGTTAAGCGTTTCGGATGGAATTCATCTTAGTTTTTGGTCCAAGATTCTGACCTTGGTTCATCTCATTTTCTGAATTAGCTCCCGTAAATATCTTGTCTTTATTTCAATAATTCCGAAGAATATCCTAGTTTTGTTTGTACTGCTGCGATTGAATCGATGCTTGTTGTTTCCTCAGACAACAATTTCTCTAGTGGACTCAGCCATTTACTAGGACAAAAAAAGATGACAGTCTTCACATTAGTTAAGACAGGACTGATCAAATGTGGCTGTGACGCTATATTATATTTTTATTTGATTGTTATGTTCTTGAAATCAACTTCTAAGTTATGAATGGCTACACAAATTAGCTTTAGCTTTACTTGGGCGTAATGCAGAATTAATTTTCCCTCTCTTTGCATTTCGCCAGAAAACGCATTGTCAATTTAATTTATTTATAAGATTGTTTATCCTAAAATGTTGATAACTTTATCAGTAAATTTTAACTATGGTGAGCTGATTAGCTTATCAAGAGACTTACTTGCTTTAGTTTTGCCCATTTTGAAGTTGTTAATTTTTCATAAATTCTTTGAAATTTCTATGCAGATTATATTATTTTGATTTGCAACTGCATGATACAGTTTTTGGACCGATTATCGCTCACCAATCTGCCAATCGGCAAAAAAGCTTCATGGACTGGTCTTCTTGGAACCCTCGTCATTGCGGGTTTATGCCTAGCCATATTTGTGCCTGCCATCCAAAGCTACTTGGCAGGGAACTACTATCAATCCCAATATTCGACCAACAAAAACCAAACTGGATTTGTTTATTCCAAGTCTGACTTCAAAATGGCTATTGTGATAAAGAATAAACTCACAGGCAAGGTATACAATCACACTGAAATACTATCTCTTTTGAAAGTTCAAGTCATAGGCTGGACAGTAGAGAATACGAACTATGAGCCTTTAGTGCCCTGCAATAACAATTACTTCGTGGGGGATATCAACGGGGAATACTTGGAAGACTGCCTCATCATACCTGACTCTATTCTTATGGACGTGGCATTTAATGGGTTCTCTTTGGCGGAATTGCAAATCTATATCCAAACGCCTACGATTGACATCCCATTCCCACAGTACACTCAGCCTCAAACTTTAGCTCAACTCTACTACAATCAGCTAAACAACAACAGTTATGTCTAATTTTACTTTACTTCCAAAGTGGTAACCCCCTCAAACCAAGTTCAATTCCAAGTTCATAAGATCTACACAAGCTAATTCGCCTTCACCCTCAATAACATTTGGGCTTCTGTTGCCATCTTCTAAGGGCACCGTTTGACGATGATGGATGATTCCATCATGCCTTGGAGAAACAATCGCAATATTTCTACCCTCAACTGGAACGGCAATCAGCTATACAGACTCGTAAGTTACAATGCGTATTCGCTTTGTTTTGATGACACTCTGGAAATCGCAGTTAGGTATTATAATAAGCTGGATTGGCTTCTTGGAATCATTGGTGGTGGGATGTTCTTCTTTTTCATCATTTTTTGGTGTATTTTCAACCCCCTGAATAGGTGGCTACAAAAAATTTAATTAGTTCCCAAGCTTTTTTTGAAAAAGTTAACATTTTAAGATCCTCTAAGAGACGAAGATTTAGTACCACTTAATGTGTCTCCTGGATTTATATTACGAAGACTGTGGCCATTTTGCAAAGATAAAAAGACTTAAAGGATAATTGCAACATCATAAAGATAAAACGATATTGTTCTACTTCTGAAAAAACTGAAGGTGGCGAAAAGAAACCTGTAAAAGAAAGAATTACTGGCTGAGTTCAAGACCAAATTCATTGCTTTTCCTGGAGATGATCTCAGTGCCTTAAACCGTTATCTCAAAGGAAACCATAACGATTAGCTCTCATCAATTTAGCAGTCTTAAAGTTCTGAAAATAGTAGCCAGCCTCAAAATGGAAACAACGTTTTACAAGATTAAAGTGGGATTCAGCTACAATAAGATGGGCAAGCTGAGATTGTGGAAGCCCCAGAACAGCCATTAGACAATATTTTCTCTACCTAGAGACAATAATTAATTAATAGAGAAAGAAAGGAAGAGTAAAAAAAGTAAGAAGAATAAGTAAGGTAAGAAGAAAAAAAATAAAAAGAAGATAGGCAAAATGGAACTGGTCAGCTCATCAAGTAGTAGTAACCTCCCATATCACCCCAAATCTAATCAAACAAAATCCTAACCTCGCAAATCCACGAGGATAATCATCTCTACAGAAATAGGATACTACTACCCCACATCACTCCTGAACATCTTCCACCTCTTACCGTAGTCATTAGCAACCATAATTAACAAATCATGGTCAACCAACCTCAACAAATCTTTTAAGTCTAAAGGGCTGAAGTATTATAACCTCCACTTTAAGGAGAGCGTACTCTAGTAGAGCGTTTGAATTAAAATCAGGTGTAGGCACTTCAAAATCGAGAAGAAGTTATGAACGAAGAAACAGCTTTAAAACAATAAGAGATAGTGTTCTAGGAAACCCAGCAGTTGGATGAGAAATTCAACCTAAATAGCTAACAATTGCTGGTCCTTAGGTAAAACAGAGAATTATAATAAATTCTATAGACAAATCCTACCTACTGGGCCTTCAAGTAAAACAAGCCAAGGAATTACAAAGGACTATTGGAGATAAATAAGTATGATCAATATGAAGGACACTTCCCCCTTAAGAAAATCTCGTGTAGAGCTATGATAGCAAACAAAATAGTATCGTTTTTCAAGTGGCTCGACGTCTTTTGGGTCAGAGTGAACTTCATCGAAAAAGAAAGCGGCAGCAATTGTGGCTTCTTCTTGACATTCTTAATCGTGGCTGCATCTATATTGACTTTTGCTCTTACCATCTACAACATGAACAGCATCCAGTACCAAATCGACAAATAGTTTGTTCAGCCAGAAGAGATCTCATTTTCGGGCAACACCAGCGACAGCCTGAATATAATCGTTTGCACTAATGACTATACCTTATTCACAGGTTCAGGTCAAATTTTTAGCTTGAATTATTTCGTTAATACCAGTGGGAAAGTCACCACGCTTTCTCCTGTTCAGATGTCACAAGGTGATAATACCTTTAACATCTCTGCAAACCCTTTTTGGTATTACTATAATCCAAATTGCTTCAAAATGCCTATTAATATCCCTATCGTTCTCAATAGTACTTCCTATTTCGGGTATACAATTACTCCTTACTGCCCTGGTACTACTGCCGCTTGCTCTGCAGCGCGAAACACCTTTGTAAACACTTCTACATACACTTTTATCGATACTAATTTGCCTGCTAATACCATCGACTTTAACTCAACCTCATTGGTATCTAAATTATCTGATAAAAAATCAACTACCTTCAACTATATTCCTTTTACAATTAATACGATGATTTAAGAAACCATTTTTGCAGAAATCGTTTAGTTGAGAGATAACTCTGGAAACCAATTTTTGGGTCCTACTTCTAAACTTATTACATCAAACATTAATGTAGGCCTTGATACATCCAAGCAATTCATAAGGTCACTAAATGGAAGCTCACCCAGTTATACTTTTTCACTAAGACCATACCAATCCAAGACAGTTTATACCCTTTCCCAAAGAAAGTTAAGCTTTATAGTGGGTATTATTGGAGGAGTTTTTGTATTTTGGTTCTCAATAATAGGATCTCTGGGCTTCTTTTACAACAAATTTAACTACTACATGTTTGTAGCTCAGTAGCTCTATGAGGAGTAAGGTTATGACGATTTTTTGCTTAGTAAGCTTGCAGCAGCACTGAGAATCCCAAAATGTTTGCTACCTAAGTGCTGTGACATAAGAGATGATATCTAACGAATGAAGGGAGTCAGCACAAAAATAGAAAAATCATTAAACCATGTTTCTCTACTCAAATATACTGACAACGTTTATCGACTGTCCTCTTCTTTTTTTAACAACATCTATCTCAAACATCTTTCTCTTCTCCACTTTAAATAAAAGATTGATCAGGCAAGCAGAATCGCCGAGGTGGTAAAGGTCCAATAAAACCAACAACCTTAGTTTATGTCAGCTTATGATGAGGCAGAAGATGATGAGAGAGATAAGTCAGCGCTTTTAGGAAAAATTGCGAATGAAACCAGGATGTCCCTAGCTAATTTCTAATAAACCTACAACAAAGAAATCGAGGAAGCTCAGAAATAAGCCGTTATATAGTATGAAAGATACAATTAGAACATAATTGAGGATTCTAAGCCTTGCTGCTCGAGTGTTCCAGATTTCTTTGATATTTTCCAAGAGCCAGCAAGCTTTACGTTCAAGCAAAGTAGAAAGATAGAAAGCTGCTTCGGAGGAGTACTTACTCTCATCGTTATCGGCCTTGTGCTCATCGTCGTCATTCGTCCTCTGTTGCTCTATTTCACCTCTGCAGGACGTACTGTAAGCTACTAGACTGCTATTGATGACTTAAGTCCTGATGATAATGGAATTACTTTTATTACTGGTACTAACTTCAAACTTGGAGTCACTGCACTTAATGTAACCAATATGATGCCAAGTAATATTTCAGCCTACATCAACAGCACAGTTGGAATTTCAATTTTAGCTATTCAAACAAACAAAACGATTGGTAATCTCTCTAGCAGCCAAACAATGATAGATTTAGTCCCTTGTCCATCAAACTACCTGAATTCATGGCTGAGTCCTTTAGCCACTGCACCAGCTGATAATTTTCAATACGCCTATTGTGTCCCAGATGGAGTTTCTCTGCAGATCTCAGGCTTGCCTACAGACCAGCTTCATAACTACTTCAAGTTATCAATTTACGATAAATCTAACACAACCAATGGCTATAAGAATATGAGCTATCTTATGGGTAACTATACTTTCCAAATCCATTACTCATCGCCTGAGTCGAACTATGTCGACCAGTCTATGAAGTATTTTGTATGGTCCACGATTTTCGATCTTCCTGGAAAAACACACTTAACTTTGCCTATTTAGAGGAACATGACTCTATCTAAAATCAACATTACCTATGATGGCGATTACAATCAATGGCGGAAATCGAAACTAAATCAAATAACCTACGCCTATGACGACTTTGTAACTTAACGAATGAATTATGCCTACGTGCGGGCCAGTACAGCCAACTTATGGTATAATATTTCCTTCTCTTTTAACCAAAGAATGCTCATCTATAATGTGATCACTCCGAAATTCTATGAAGTTTGGGGGCTAGTTGGAGGAGCCATCGCATTCTTTTTCTTTATAGCCAGTTGCTTAGCAACTTCATTTAATAACTACAAAATGAGGTACCTCATCGGCCGTGAACTCTATAATTTTGATAAACTGAAAGACGGCTCAGTTAAACTAAAGAAAAGAAAGGCAGATAAGCAAACTTTCGACGAGATAAATAACTACGGAGAAGGAAAGATTTTAATGGCATATTTTTTGAGCGGATTGGGCCGCCTAATAAACAATTATGAGTTCAATGATACCTTAAGGCGCATTACTTTGATCCAAAACAAGATTGAAAAAGATTTAGATTTGGTAGAGTTCTACAAAACTCTATACATCGTCAGAGAGTCCATAAATAAAGAACTACAAAAAAGACATCATATCTTCCGTAGAATCAAACCGACCGACCTCTATCTCAAGCATATTTACAATCCTTCTCCTGTTTAGTTCAACTACTAGCCTCTTTTGAATTACGCCAAGCAAAATAACCTGAGTTCTTTCTAACAAATGGCTGTCCTTTAAGCCAAGGAAAGCCGCATCAATATCAGGGAGGTATTTGACAGCAAGTTTTTGGCCAAAACTTTCGGATTGGAGGATGACAATCGCAGTGCCCATCTTCACAACATGCAAGAGACCATTGGAAGTCTCAACTCGAATAGTGTGGGGGTAATAAGTGTGGGTGAAGGATCTGTAGCATATGATTGAATACCAAGTTTTTAATTAAAACATTTATCAATGTATTTTGGATTTCTTTGTTTTATAACTTATAATCACAGATTAATATAACTATCACCTCATTTATTTTAAAAGATTTAGCCAGTTATATAGCCTTGAGTCTCTTTAAATATCTAGCTGCCTTTACTTATTCTGTTTTTTTTGTAAATTTTTCTTTGAAACCTTGATCAAGCTAATCAAAGGTAGTTTGGAATCGGAAAACTTCTTGGTAATCTGAGGAGATAATTTGAGAATAGTCTTACTTACTTTATCCTCAGAACTTCGTGGGTTTGATTGTGTAGATGAGTTTGACACATTAGATTGGTCTAACCATCTGTTTTTGGATTTCTTTACATCGTTTTTCATTTTCGTTGGTGTCCTAGATTTAGATCTTTTGTTTTCTACTATGGATTCAACTTATTGCATGTTCCTTTTCAGATAATTTTGGTAAGTTCGATCTAAATCTTCTTCATTTTCTTTTTCATTCACTAGAACTTCTGTATCAGACAGTACGTTTTATGCTACCTTAAATTCAAGTATTGGTTCAACTTCAAGTATAGTGTTGTCAAATTTTAATTAAATCAAAGTATTCTAAATCTGTGGAACGGCAACTTTCTCTTTTTAATTGAAGGCAAAATTATTCTCTGGTTTTTTTTATGTTAATTGATTTTCTTTTTGAATGTTTTTCTAAGGTTACTGATTGATCTTTTTGACTTAGTATTATAGAGGGATTTTGTCTTTGAATACTTCATCAGTGAAGAAAGTGCCTAAGTCTTTCGATATTTCAGTTTGGTATAGCCGAAAGCAGGGCTATTTTTGATAAAATTCAATAAGATGCTAAAGAGCAGGTTTGCTGGAATTGCAGGCAGAGATGCTGCTGAAATTATTAAAATTATTGATTATGTTATGTGCGCTTTCACTGAAGAATTTGATTGCTACGACCATATGAATGAACAAACATTAGTTATAGGATTTGAAAGACTTTATGGTGTTTTCAATGGTTGAAAAATGCTTGAAAAACTCATTAAAGAGTCTAAACTAAGCTACATCACATCCTGTGTTTACATGCCTTGAAATTTTGAGCTGGATTTCCTTCTAAATGTTGACAAATATCATTTTGAGTAAGACAAAAATCCTGAAACTCAAGATATTATTATTTTTATGCTCAAGCAATATAGACAAAACTCTTTAAATTATTTTCCTTTAGATAAACAAAGTTATTTAATCGTCATTCTAGCCTAAGTTTGAGAAGGCAATAATAAGCCACTCATAGAAGTGAGAGTGTGCAATTCCAAACTTTCTAGCAAGCATGTCCTGTATTAACTACTATTTGTATGCTTAAGGAGCAAGAGTCAAAAACCCATTTATATGAAGCTTTTCTTTCTGCATTTCGTAGACTTGTAAAATTTCAAAAACTTTCAGCTTTAAACAGTTTTCCTATCTTTTTGTGATAATAGCAACAAGGGTTGACCAGTTTGCTATCAATTTGAGCCCAATGGCATTGAAGGAAGCTATGTTTTACTTATGAAAGGGATTATTTTTGTCTTTTGTGTAATGAAAACACTCTTCAAGATACATTTTGATTATAATCAAACAATTTTAGACTTGCTACTCTTAAACAGGCTTTCCAGCGACAAATTCAGCAAATAGTTTCATAATTTGGCTCATCAGGCTCTATTTAAGGCTCAAAAGTGTCATTTGCTAAAGGTGAGTCAAATCTATAATCAGCAGTTAATAAAGGCAAGTAACTATAGAAAGCTTGTGACTATATTTCATCAATAGTCCAATGAAATTACCGTTTTTTTCCTCATACACTATTGCTTCCAAAATCTACTTCATGAAGTTTTTTGAGTTTCGGGTCAACATTTTGAACAAACGCTAAAAATAGCCATGATAGATGTTGATATTTTCGTAGTGTGGATCTACAGTTGCAAGATTCTTGACTAACAGACTAAGGTAGGTTCGAATAAGTTATCTATCCCAACTCAAATGCGAGAAAAATATTTCGTTAGTGAGGAGCTCAATGGCTCTAGTAGGATACATAAACTTGCGATCGTATGAACTATCTTTTTGGGGATACTCCAAACAAAATCTAAGACTATCCTGCAGAATGTTGACTCTATGTTTCCGTACATAGTTCTGCAACTAAAGCTGCAGAGGAAGTTCTTTGACCAGCTATATTTAATCCTTGTTGAGCAGAAGTGATTAAATAGTGTAGTCTTTTTAAATGAATTGCCTCCATTTGGGATTATTGTTATACCAGGTCATTCAAATTTGATTATTCAACGATTAAATACTAGATTAAGTTAGAATTGAAATCTTCTACAAACTAATGAAGATACACTTCACGATCTGTATAGAATTTCATTTTTAGAGTTATAATTAGCCTCAACAAGAGGTTTTATCCAAAAAGATATACTTTCTTCATTTTTCAAAGCAATAAAAGCTTATCAATCGTTAGTTTATGATATAGTTAAAGGGTCAGATGGCGTAACAAGAGGCTTTTTGATACTATGAAGTAATCGCCCACTCATCAGTTTGGATAAAACCTAGAAGGATCAAGTTTAATCCTCAAAAAATCACTTAAGGAGTTTTCTATCGCCTTACTTTTATGGGATTCGCCTTCAACAAGCCTTTTCATAATTATTTTCTGACCAAAAGCACGATTGGGTCCACATACTTGCCTTTACTCTTCCGTGGCGGTCTTGAATATTAAGGAGTCATCAAAAAAGTCTGCCCTATCTGCAAATCCATGCTCAATCATAGCTGAAAAGTTAGTAAGATTACCTTCACAAAAATTCAGTGTCACTACAGATTGAGGAAATCGCATAAAGCTAGTGATAAGTGATGCTTTCATTTTTGTTGATTTCCCTGGGTGTGGTGATGAACACTAGCAAGATTGACATCTCCCTGTCCGGTTTCGATGAATGAAATAAGCTGATTAAAAGGGCGAAACAAATCATCTAAGCCTTCTGGCTTCTCTTTAGCTTTCCATAAGTTCAAGGACGTCTCCAACTCTCACGGGGCCTTTGACGTTTCTGATCAGATGACGCTTATCGGCTTCTTTACCAGAAATCAGAATAACTTTTACTTGGGTGATTCCTCCTCTTGATCCTGTTCTTCCCAAAAGTTGTGTGACTCTAGCTTTGACGGGTTCAGACTCCATGTGGTGATTATAATATCAATTAATATTATTTCAATTATTAATTTTAAAACACTCCTTTAAATCTCAAAAGAGGTCTTTTATTCCTAAATTTATCATACTTTGTTGGAGTAGCTCTTTTTAATTTATTCATACCTTTTTAAAAAGAACATTCTTCTCTAAACACACAAAAGAGCTTTATTGACTAATTTACAGTAGAAATCAAATGGCAAGCTAATAGTTTTTAAAATATAGACTTCTGAGCTTAAAATAAATTTTCTTTTGCCATACTTTTAATGATTTATCTTAGTTTTGGTGTTCTAGAGAGTTATTTCTTTTTTTCAAAGCAATTTAAAAAGTGACTGATAATTTTTCAGGGTTAGCATATATATCTCCTCTTCGAATGTTAGAAAAAATAAATCTTTATGAGGCAGACTGGGAATACTAAATGACTCTGGTATTATTTGAGCAAACTTTTCAAGTACTGGATTGATCGAAAATGAGTCTTAAGGAGTATATGGGCTGTTTGATTTCTGAGATTATTTTTCTTTTATAATTCTTCTTTAATAGATGTCGCAAAGAACAAAAATAGTTGACAAATAAATGAAAAAGCTCTAATACATAACACACGTCAAAAAATTGTAGGAACTGAGCAGTGAAAGAAACCATTTTCAGAAGAGTTTACGAAAGTAGCGAGAAGAAATCGATAGCCTTATCAAGCAGTCTCATAAATTGCATTTAAACAATTTGAAAGTTTCCTCAAAAAACCGCGAAATGACTCTTGCCTATACCCAAAGAAAAAACTACGAAAGTGTCAAATCTGTGGTGAAGTCATAGCTTGATAGAAGAATTCTTACTATACCTTCCAAACAAAAACCTGACAACTTCTATCGCGATATGAACAACCTCAAACTTGTCAACAAAATTTTAAACGCCAAGTCTCAATTCGATTTCAAAAAGGAAGCGATTTAGAGGATGTCTAAGCGGATTACCAAAAGAAGGTTGGATACAAGTTAGGATTTCTCCTGTCTATATGAAAATTTATTCCAAAACCACTCGAAGATGAAGAAAATTAGAATCTACTTATCAAAAGATAAGATAAATGTTAGAATTAAGGTTAAAATTTTGGATCAAGAAAATGTTTTCCAAAACAAATCGAACAATCCCTATGTAATAATCCTCTAAAATTAAAAAGAACAAAAATAGTCAAAGCACTACTCTTTGCTTGAGCTAGCGCACTCTTAATTTATCTGTGAAGTCCCTCCGACTGAGTGCCAGATTACCTTTACTGAGATAATCAACCAAAAGAAGATTCCTCGCTTTAAGATTACCTTGCGAAACTAAGATTTTTAAGAATTTGACAGAAACCCTGGGTCCAAACCAATCTAAGATATGAAAGAAAAGTCGATTGGGATTGCTATGATTTAGTTAAAAAAAAGAAAAAGCAAAAAGTAGGCTAATTAAGAAGAATAGAACCTTAATGTTGCTTCTTTTCAAACAACCAAAGCTTAATAACTGCAGAAAATGTGTGAACTACCCGACTTGAAATAAAACCTTTGTAGCCCATGATTTATTTAATTTATATTCTACCAAAAAGAGTTCTTTAAAGCTAAGATTAAATACAATATCCTTATACTACCTAATTTTTACTTTGAAAATCATCATAACTCAAGTTTCACAAAAAATTAACCTATTTTCAAGATCTTGGTAAGTTAGTCTCAGGGCTACTTCTCTTGAGCTTTAAAGTATTTATATTTGTTTATTTCTTGAGATTGAGAGTATATACTACTTCAAGCTTTTGTTAATATACGTAATCTAAATAAGAATACATATTAGATTCACACGTGAAAAATTATATAAATAGAGCAACAAAAATTGACGTGTATAAATATTAAAAGATGATGAAAATCATTGTTTTTACGATCCTCTTAGCCTTCGCAGTCGCCAAGGAAGAAGAAAAGTACTAGTGTCCCATCATTGGTATTGATCTCGGTACCACATTCTCATGTGTGGGAATCTTCAAAAACGGACAAGTAGAAGTTATCCCCAACGAACTCGGTAACAGAATCACTCCATCTGTTGTCTCCTTCACTGATGAGGAAAGACTTATCGGATAAGCCGCCAAAAACCAAGCCACTGTTAATCCTTCTAGAACTCTCTATGATGTTAAGCGTCTTATCGGAAGAAGATATTCTGATAAAACTGTTCAATACGACAAGAAGTATCTTCCCTATGAAATTGTTGACAGAGACGGAAAGCCCTACATTGAAGTTCCTGAGGTTAGAGGGTAAACTAAAGTCTTTGCCCCAGAAGAAATCTCAGCCATGGTTTTGGTCAAAATGAAAGAAATCGCTGAGTCCTACACTGGAAAGAAAATCAAAAACGCAATTGTCACTGTTCCTGCATATTTCGATAACTCTCAAAGACAATCAACAAAAGATGCAGGTGTTATTGCAGGACTTAACGTTGTTAGAGTTCTTAATGAGCCCACCGCTGCTGCAATTGCCTACGGTCTTGATGAAAAAGCTGAAAAGAACATCCTCGTTTTCGACTTGGGAGGAGGAACTTTCGATGTCTCAATTTTGGTTATTGATGACGGTGTGTTTGAGGTCATTGGAACTAATGGTGATACTCACTTGGGAGGATAAGACTTCGATCAAAGAGTCTTAGATCATTTCATGAAACTGATCCAAAAGAAAAACGGAATTGACATTTCAAAGGACAAGAGAGCAATTCAAAAACTTAAAAGAGAAGTTGAGAAAGGAAAAAGGGCTCTTTCATCCCAGCACGAAACCAAAATTGAAATCTAAGATTTAGTTGAAGGTTTCGATTTCTCTGAAAGTCTTTCAAGAGCCAAATTTGAGGAAATTAATGGAGACCTCTTCAAAAAGACACTTGAACCCCTCAAACTTGCTCTTGAAGGTGCAGGCTTGAAGAAAAATGAGATCGATGAAATCGTGTTGGTCGGTGGATCTACTAGAATCCCTAAAATCAGACAACTTGTGAAATAATTCTTCAACGGAAAAGAGCCCAACACTGGTATCAACCCCGATGAGGCTATTTGCTATGGTGCTGCAGTCCAAGGAGGTGTTATTTGCGGTGAAGACGGAGGAAGTGGTCTTGTCATTATTGATGCCACACCTCTTTCACTGGGTATTGAAACAGTTGGTGGAGTTATGAGCAAGATTATTCCCAAAGGATCTTACATTCCTACCAAGAAATCCCAAGTCTTCACAACTTATCAAGATAACCAAGAAACTGTCACTATTCAAGTTTTTGAAGGAGAAAGACCTTTGACCAAGGACAACCACTTGTTGGGAAGATTCGATTTAACCGGAATTCCCGCTGCACCTAGAGGAACTCCTCAAATTGAAGTTACCTTCTAAGTCGATCAAAACTCTATCCTTTCTGTCTCAGCTATTGAGAAGGGTTCAGGAAAGAAGAACAACATTGTCATTAAAAACGAGCAAGGAAGACTCTCAGAAGAATAGATCGCAAGAATGTTGAGAGAGGCCGAATAAAACGCAGAAGCTGACAAGGCTGCCAAAGAGAAGATTGACGCAAGACAACAGCTCGATAACTACATCTATTCAGTAAAGAGCTCACTTAGCGATCCTGAAAAACTTAAAGGAAAGATTTCAAAGGATGACTAAGAAACTCTCGAGGAAGCCATAAAAGATGGTCAGAGCTTCTTGGATAACAACTCAGACGCCGAAAAGGAAGAGTATGATGAAAAGAGAAAAGAGATCGAAGGAATCTGCGACCCTATCATTAAATCCGGAGTGGATAAGAAAGGAGACGATGCTGAAGAGGAATAAGAATTCAGTGATGATGGTCTCTGATTGATTTTGTATGAAATTATCCTAAATAATAAACTAATAGCGAATAAAAACTTGAAAAAAGTTAAGCATCTAAAGGATTTCATCTCAGCATATTGAGGCTCTAGTATGATTTGGGGAATCCTGATTGAGATATTCTGATGAAAAGAACAAGAGCTAAGAAATAATCGTTCAATAAATATCACGTTTGCGAGTTTTCTTTGGAAACAATCGGTATGGTCTGAAATTTACTGGGTTAAAGAGCTGATGTTAAGGATGAGTTACATTTTGTTAATAGTAATCAAAATAATTTACCGGTTTAGAGCTTTGTTTAATCACTTTTGGAGACTTATAACTTTTGGTATTTTTTTTCTGGGAAAACAAGTTAGGC
>Ga0316217_10002552_pt1 | contig 21768 bp, 17 predicted proteins | sample 1anoAmetaG_FD_203633 | JGI IMG/M metagenome (GOLD analysis project Ga0316217, IMG submission 203633) | Freshwater microbial communities from Trout Bog Lake, Wisconsin, USA - 1anoA | ecosystem: Environmental > Aquatic > Freshwater > Lake > Hypolimnion/Profundal zone | place: USA: Wisconsin...
CGCCACTTTTGCCGGCTCGCTCAGGGTTGATGGGTCACTGACCCACCAGAGCAGGGCGTGCGTATCGAGCACGATCACCTGATCGCCTCCCAATCGTCTGCCCCAACAGGCTCCAGGGGTGCATCGTATTTCAGCACTGTATTGCGCAGTCCTCGGAAGCACACCTCCAAATCCGCGACATAGGGAACAACCTTAAGAACCGGGCGGCCATGGTCGGTTATCACCAACTCCTCGCCGGTCTGTTCGATCTTGCGGAAATACTCCAGGGAATGGGGTTTGAACTGGGATTTTGATACGGCTTGCGACATACGGCACCTCCAGCTTTCATTATGACCATGATGCCATAGTCATAATGAAGATGCAAGCGGGATCGTGGAGGGGTCGGAGCAGTAAACGGCCAATGGCTGCGATAATCTTCCAATCAGAGCATTTGACCAATATCATGCGAAATTGTGCCTCGTTCTTCTATCATGCGGTTATATGATTCAAACGAGGCTCCATTTTTCTTTTTTCCATTGCATAAAGGATTCGGAACCTACCAATATAACAAGCTTTGTGGTCATGAATCACCCGGCTAATCGTTACAAATTGTAATGGTTTAGATCAAGTGGCCCTGCGGTCTTACCCCTGTGAAACCAGGCTGACGCTGTGGGCGCAGGCCTCTGCCAGGCTTCTGGCCTCATCGGTGGTTGCGCCCTGGACGAGCGCCACCCCCATGCGCCGGCCGGGGCGGGTATCCGGCTTGCCGAACAGACGCAGCTTGGCGCCAGGTACGCTTAAGGCCTCTGTCAGCCCCTCGAAACGCACATTGTCCAGACTCTCCTCAGCCAGGATCACGTGGCTGGCCGACGGGGCCAGGTTAAGGATCTCAGGCACAGGCAGACCGAGTATGGCGCGCACATGCAGCTCGAACTGGCTCAGGTTCTGGGAGACCATGGTCACCATGCCGGTATCGTGGGGTCTGGGGGAGACCTCGCTGAACCGGACCGTGTCGCCGCTGACGAACAGTTCCACCCCGAAGACGCCGTAACCACCAAGGGCAGAGGTGACCGCTTCCGCCTGTCTCCTTGCCTCCCCCAACGCCACCGTCGACATGGCCATGGGTTGCCATGACTCGTGATAATCCCCCTTGATCTGCACATGACCGATGGGGGGGCAGAATGACGTGCCGCCGGCGTGGCGGACGGTCAACAGCGTGATCTCGTAGTCGAACGCGATGAACTCCTCGATGATGACGGTATCCGAGACGCCGCGTGCCCCCTCCATGGCATAGCGCCAGGCTGCATCCACCTCGGCGGCAGTGCGCACCACGCTCTGCCCCTTGCCGGACGAACTCATGATCGGCTTCACCACGCAGGGAAAGCCTATGGCAGCGGCACTTGAGTGAAGATCTTCCAGGCTTGCGGCAAAAGCGTAGGCTGCCGTTGGCAACCCCAGTTCTTCGGCAGCCAGGCGCCGGATCCCCTCGCGGTTCATGGTCAGGTTCGTGGCCCGCGCCGTGGGGATCACCCGCTGCCCTCCCAGCTCCAGTTCCAGCAAAAAGGCCGTATCAATGGCCTCGATCTCCGGCACGATCAGATCGGGCCGTTCCTTTGCCACAACCTGTTGCAGCGCTTCCCGGTCCAGCATGCTGATGACGTGACTTCTGTGGGCGACCTGCATGGCCGGGGCATTGGGATAACGGTCCACGGCGATCACCTCCACGCCGAGACGCTGCGCCTCGATGGCGACCTCCTTGCCCAACTCTCCGGCCCCCAACAGAAGCAGTCTGGTCGCCCCGGATTTAAGCGGTGTGCCAAGTTTCATGCCGGTTTCATCCTCCATTATTTTAATAAGATACAATAGGTATCAGGCCCCTGTCACGGCGCACTGACGTTGACCACTTGGCTTCCTTCGTTTCCGGGGTTGACCACCTGCAGGCGGAATTCCTTGACGGCCGGGGAATAGGGGAACCGCTGATAGACGAGGCGTCCGCAGTCCATGTAGATAACCTTCTCCCGTGCGGCCAAATCCTGGCCGCCGGGCCCGCCAACGCGCTGGCCGTCCACGTAAAGGGCCGAGTTCTGCTGAAAATTTTTCCCGTATATGATCAACTCATAATAATTCACATACTCGTTCCCAATCGTTACCTGGCTGACTTCAGGCCTTGTCTCAATCTCCAGCGCCAGCGTCATCGAGGTGTTGTCATTGGAATTTTTAACCATGATCTGGTGCAGCCCTCCAGCCACATCCGGCACCCTGAATACGATGGCGCTCGGCGAGACCACTCGGCTCTTTATGGAGGCATTGTCAAAGAAGAGAAGCGACGCCTCGCTGAAATTCCGGCCCCCTGCGGTCACCTCCCGCTCCGCCCCCTGGGCGCAGGAGTTGATCTTGTCGGGTGAGATGGTACTAAGTACCGGCCGCTGCGGCAGCACGGAAAAGTTATAAACACGGCCCACAACACCGTCGCCACGCTTCAGGTATAGGGCGTACAATCCTGCATCGAGCAGTGGAACGGTGAACTCGATCTGCTTGGCGTCGATCACCCTTGCCGGTATTCCCGTGCTGCCGAGAAAGGCGGAGATCTGTTCGCCGAAGTTGGAGCCGAAGATGGTTACCTTGTCCCCCGGCTCCGCCTGGGCCGGAATGATGCTGAGAATGGTGGGGGCGGTGTCCTGAGGCGATGCGGCGGGATTCATGACCCGCTGGGGCCGGTCCGCTGCGAAGAGGGGTGCGTTCCCAGCCAGGCACAACGCAATGATGATCAGGATAGCAGCGGCGTTTTTCATGTTCGGCCTCCTTGTGCTTTCGATTACGGAAAGAAAACTGTCAATGCGCGCGCATGGACCATCGGGATCAATCCCTCACCGTCATGGCCAGCCATACCCCGCCCAGACAGAAGATGATATTGGCCCCCCATGCCGCAACCAGGGGCATGAGTACCCCGCTGCGCCCGTAGGAAAGCAGCATGGCGTTGACCACGAAATAGGCAAAACCGATGCCGATGCTGGCACCGATCCCAAGGGCGGTGCCGCCTGAACGGCTGTTCCTGAAGGCAAAAGGGATGCCCAGGATGACCATCACAAAGGCCGCAAAAGGAGCGGAAAGCTTGGTATGCATCATGGTCAGGTAGCGAAAGGCCGGATAACCGCCGCTCCGCAGGTTGTCGGCATACTCCTTCAGCTTACCGAAACTCAGGTTATCGGCGTTGTTGTCCAGGACGCGCAAGTCGTCCAGTTTCAGGTTCAGGGCCACATCCATGGTTTGAGCCCGGCTGGCGGTATAACCGTGCCCCTGGCCGAAATCTTTTATCACCACATCCTTCAGGGTCCAGCGGCCGTCATGGAATTCAGCCGACTCGGCATCCATACGGCTGGTCGGGTTCATTGAACGGTCAATTTTCCAGAGAATGACACCCTGCAACACCTTTGCCTTGGGATCGAACAGATGGGCCTGGAGGATCAGGCTGTCGGAACGAAACCAGATATTGTTGAGCCTGAAGACCGCGTTGATGCCCTGTTTCCTGATATTTACCCGTTCGATCTTCTCCATGCGCTCATAGCAGCCCGGCACCACCAGTTCGGCGTTCAGAAGCAAGAGAACACTGGCCGCCAGCCCCAGAAACAGCATGGGGAACGAGATGCGCAGCAGGCTGATCCCGCAACTGCGCATGGCGATTATCTCGCTGTTGCGCGAGAACAGGCCCAGGGTCAGCAAGGTCGCCATCAGGATCGAAAACGAGGCGGTCTGGCCAACCATTTCAGGCAGTTTCCAGACAAAAAAACGCATGATCTGCGCCAGTGAGCCGCCGGCGCGGATGAAGCGCGGTATCTTGTCCATCATGTCCAGCACCAGGTACACGGCTATGAAACTACCCATGCAAAGGCTAAGAAGACGCAGCCAGGCATATGCTATGTAGCGACTGAGAATACTCACCGTATCAGGCCTTCTTCCCGATCAAGGCCAGCAGCGCGTCCTGTACAGCCCCCTGAATGCTCCGTTCCAGGGATGCCATCCTCAGACAATACAATCCGGCCACCAAAAAGATCATATTGGGAAGCCAGAGCGCAAGCCATGCCGGAAGGCCTCCCCGTTCCGCCAAGGTCCGCAGAAGCGACAGCAGCACGTAATAGGCCAGCAAAAGGCCGATGCTGACGGAAAATCCGGCCGATTTGCCTGATCGGCGGTTCTGGATTCCCATCGGTACGGCAACAACGGCAAAGACCAGAGAGGCGAACGGAAAAGCGAAACGGCTCTGGAGCTCGGCCGCCAGCTTGAGGCGGGTCGACTTGGGCGTTGCAGGGTTGTTGATCTGCTGCCGCAGTTCGCCGATCCCCATATCCAGCTCGTTGCGCCCGATGCCCCCCTCTTTGCCGGGGCCGGCCACGGTCAGGGCATATTCATTAAAATTGACCAGACGGTATTCGTCACCCTTCCCCGCCGTATGGATACTGCCGTTGTCGAGAACCATGCAGATATCCTGCTGGTTGGGCGAACAGCCGACCTTCCCTGCCGCGGCAAAGATGGTCATTGGCCTCGCCTGGTCGCGGCTGTCTTGGATGATGATCCCTTTCAGAGTCCGGTTCTGTTCGTCGTAATGATCGGTGTAGAGGATAATGCCCGGGATTTCATCCCAGAATACCTTCTCGCGGATCGTCGCGGCAACGTTCTTACTCAGTATGTCGAAACTGATGCGCTTGAAGGCTGTGTTGCCCCAGGGAACCCCGATGGTACTGATTGCAATGGTCAACAGCACGGCAACCACGGCGCACACCACCACCGGCGGCATGATCTCCACCAGACTGAGCCCTCCCGATTTCATTACAGTGATCTCGTTATCTGCCGAAAGGCGGCCGAAGGCCAACAGCACCGCCAGCAGAAATGCCATCGGGATCGTGAAGACCAGGAACGAGGGCATGAGATACAGGATCATGCGGCTGATATCCGCCATGGGCACCCCCCGGGAGATGACGAGGTCGGTCAGCTTGATCAGCCGCCCCATCAGCAATATCAGGGTGAAGACCACGATGCCCAGCAGGAACAGCGAGGCGATCTCGCGTATTATGTAGAGGGTCAGGATGCGCTTCATGATGACGATGATACATGAGCAGCGGACAGGTGTAAAGAGAGGCGGGAAAATCTTTATCGAAGAGGATCAGGTTGGGTAAGCAGTTCCATCCGCGACAGAAGCCCCATCGCTTCCGCATCGTCATTGCCGCACATATCAAAGCTAGGCTGCAGGCTGGTGCAGACCTTGGGACGCTCAGGGCGACCGAAGAGACGGCAGCGGTTGTCCGGTGTCAGTTGTGCGCAACGCGCTCCGGCCGGTTTACCGCAATCCATGCCGGGAATGGGGGACGAGATCGAAGGGGCGATACAGCAGGCTGCGCATCCGACTCGGCATGCCATGGGTGTGAGACTCTTCATGATTGCGGCCGTGGAGGGAAAAATGCCCGTCGGGATCTCCGGCGGGCTTTGGTTGTCAGGTTGCTACACTGTCAGGCCGCGGCTGTCCACAGACCGTGAAGATTGCACAACTCCCTGGCGGTCAGGCTAGTGGCTGTGATGTTGAACGTGGCGGTGGGAACATCGCCGGGCTTAAGAGCCTGACGGTAAACCTTGCCATCGGCAACCAGCTCAATCCACTCGATGTAGTGTTTCTCTTCCATGGGATGCGACACGCTGCCTATCGTGACCTTGACGACGCCGTCGCCGATTTCAATAACCGGCACATGCTTTTCCTTGGCGGCATCAACCGTGTTTTCCGTCAACTGCTTCATTTCTTCGCCGCAACAAACCAGTGGCGCAGCGCCACTGTGGATAATCTCCACGATATTACCGCAATGTTCACACTTGTAGACTTCAAGAAGCTTCGGCATTTGATATTCCTCCTATGTGCTGGATAGGCCTGTTTCCAGGCAATTGGTTTTAATTCTCTTTTCGAGGTAAAGGCCGGTGGACGGTGTTGGGGATGTCGGAACCGCCAAGAAGGCAACCGCGGTTGCGGCCCACCATCCGCTGCCGCGCTCAACCGGGCATAAAAGATACTTTTTATCCTTTATACGATCTTTTACTTTTTTGCAAGCCTAAAATGAAAAAGGGGATGCGTTGCCGCACCCCCCTCCTACTCGCAATGAAAAAATATCAGGACAGCTGGCGACCACCATCGGCAGCCCATTTTTCGAGCATGGCGGTGGTAACGGACTTGGGACGCTCGATGGCGTAACCAAGGCCACGGTCCCAGGTGATGTTGGCCATGCAGCCAAGGGCGCGGCCGACACCGAAGAGGACGGTGTAGTAGTCCCATTCCTTGACGCCGTAGTACCACTGGATGACGCCGGACTGTGCATCGACGTTCGGCCAGGGGTTCTTGGTCTTTCCGTGCTCGGTGAGAACGCCCGGGGCCGTTTCGAAGATCATGGCGACCAGTTTGAACAGCGGATCGTCCTTGAGGCCCGGAGTGGCAAGACAGAATTCACGTTGAGCCATGTAGCGCGGGTCGGTCTTGCGCAGAACGGCGTGGCCGTAGCCCGGAACGACCTGGCCGGCATTGAGGGTATCCCACAGGGCCTTGGTGACGTTTTCCTTGGTCGGCTCGGCGCCGGCGAGTTTTTTCTGGAACTCCATGATCCAGCCCAGAACCTCCTGGTTGGCCAGGCCGTGCAGCGGGCCGGCCAGGCCGTTCAGGCCGGCGGAATAGGCATAATAGGGGTCGGACAGGGCCGAATGCACCAGGTGTGTGGTGTGGGCCGATACGTTGCCCGATTCGTGGTCGGAGTGCAGGATGAAGTACATGCGCGCCACATCCTTGTATTGCTCGCTCTGCCCGATCATGTGGGCAAAGTTGGCGCCCATGTCAAGGGTCGGGTCGATGGCGATCTGCTTGTCGTTCTTGTACTTCAGGTTGTAGATGAAAGCGGCGATGATGGGGATACGGGCCACGATGTCGGTGGCATCTTCGTAGACGGATTCCCAGGCAACCATCTTGTTGAATTTGCCGGAGTTGTAGAAAGCGGCGAACTTGGAGTCTTTCTGCAGGGCCAGGATGCCGACCGAGAGCATGACCATCGGATGGCTGTCCCTGGGCAGGGCGCGGATGGCGTCGAACACGTACTGGGGGACTTCCTGGCGGGCTTTGAACTCGGCCACCACTTCGGCGACCTGGGCGTCGGTCGGCACATCGCCGGTCAACAGGAAATACCAGAAGGATTCGACGGTCGGATAGGCGGAACCGGGAGCCTTGGGCAGAGCAGCAAAGGTCTCCGGGATGGTCTTGCCGCGGAAGCGGATGCCTTCCTGGGGGTCAAGATAGGAGATGTCTGTGACGAGGCTGCGGATATCGCGGGCTCCGCCGATGCATTGGTCGATGGTCACCTGATCGATGATCACCTTGCCGAATTCCTTGGTCAGCTTGGTGGTGCGGGGGCGGTGTTCCTCAATCTTCTGTTTGAGCGTCTCTTTCAATGCCATGTTGGTACTCTCCTTTCGTTGTGTGGTTAAACTGAGACAACAGTTGGTCCAGACTCTACGACACCACTAAAAACCAACAAAAAATCGGACGTCTACGCGATAGGGAAAACTTATTTTAGGATACTGTATACAATTTGAAGTGCTGTAGTTATACCAAAGCCTTGGCAAAATGCAACAAAAATTTTAGCAAGGCAAAATCACCAACTCCTCACTGGAATAGGTCAATTGTTTAAGCCCGTCATTGCTGACGTAGAAGGTATTTTCGATGCCGACCGCGCCCTCCCCAGGAAAGACCAACTTGGGCTCAAATGCAAAGGCCATCCCCTCCTGAAGGGTCATATCCTTGAAGCCGCGGGCAATAAATGGATATTCATCGATTTCGATCCCCAGGCCATGGCCGATGAAGGAAACCTGGGAACCTTTCGCACCCATGAAGCTGTCGCCATACCCCATCTCCGCCGCCAGAGCCAGGCAACGGTCGTATACCTCTCCCCAGGGGGTATCCACAACAGCGATCTGCTTCATCAGCTCCTGCACGCGCACCATGTCGTCGTAGCCCTTGCGCAGCCGGTCGGACAGGCCGCCAAGGGCAAGGATACGGGTCTGATCCACTACGTAGCCGTCAATGCTGCCGGCAAAATCGATGACGATCGGCTCGTTTCGGCTGATCGGCTTGTAGCTCGCCCCCTGCCCGAAACAGGGGCTTGGGCCCAAACCGCCGAAAGGGGTATCGGTATAGGCCGGTACAGCGCTGTCAGTACCGGAAAATGTATGGCCAAAGAGCATTTCGCCGTTAAAAACGCGCATCCTGATCATCCCGAGGTGGCCGTTCAGGCGGGCCGAATGCTCCAGTTCAGCCGCCAACTCGATGTCGCTCATCCCCTCGCGTATAACTTCCCTTGCCAGACGGGTCACCTTGTCTACCTGGTCGGCAGCATCCTTCATAAGGTGAATTTCATAGTGGCTTTTTATCATGCGCACCAGGCGGATCAGCGGCGTGGCGTCACTGAATTGCGCGTTCGGGAATATCTTGCGGTAGCGTTCGAAGAGAGCAACCGGCAACACGTCGAACTCCATGCCGATCCTTTTCGGTTCGGGGTAGCCGAAGCCGGCCATCAAAGGTGGAATGTCCCTGGGCGAGCCAAAGGGCATAACCTCCTTCAGGCCCGACTCCATGCGCGCCCTCGCGGCATCCCGGCGAACCATGTAGAGCGGTTGCCCTTGGGCAGGGACATACAGGCAGCCGCTTTGAACAGTGCCGGTAAAATAAAAAAGATCGGCATTCTGCACTATGATGACGGCATCCAGCCCCTCTGCGGCCATATGGCTTTGCAGCATTTTGCAGCGGTATTCCAGTTCAGTGGCTGGGGTCAAACGCATATATCCTCCGTGAAAAGAGTCATTGGTTTACGTATTCGGTCTCCGGCAACTTACATCAGCTTGCGTCGCGATCGTTCCCAGGTCTCGCAACACAGGTCTCGGCGCGCCTCTGCCGCTCCAGAATCCGCCGGCGCTTTCCACCCAGAAACAGCTCTTCGATCACAATGGCGATAAAGCAGATCACAAAAAGTAAAAAAACGACGCCGATAAGTTTCTGCAATATCATGTTCCCTCCCTGAACATCTCCGGAATTTCCGGACGAAAACTACTTGGGTTACACTCCTCGGCCGGGGAGAGTGGAGGCCGCCTGACCGGCATCCTCCAATTGCAGCTCCTTGATGGCCATCTCCCGCAGCTTGAATTTTTGGATCTTGCCCGAGGCAGTCATGGGATAACCGTCCACAAATTTGACATACTTCGGAATCTTGTAATTGGCGATCTTGTCCTTACAGAACTCACGCACCTCCGCCTCGGTTATCTCCATCCCTTTTTTGAGGATAATGGCTGCCATGACCTGCTCGCCGTATTTGCGGTCAGGCACACCGTAGACCTGGACATCGGATATCTTCGGGTGGGTGTAGAGGAACTCCTCGATCTCGCGGGGATAGATATTCTCCCCCCCCCTTATGATCATCTGCTTGATGCGTCCGGTGATCTTGCAGTAGCCGTTCTCATCCATGATGGCCAGATCGCCGGTGTGCAGCCAGCCGTCGGCATCGATCACCTTGGCGGTTTCCTCCGGCATCTTGTAGTATCCCCTCATGACCATATAGCCACGCCCGCACAACTCCCCCTGCTTGCCTGGCGGCAAGGTGGCGCCGGTTTCGATGTCTATGATCTTGACCTCGGCGCCCGGCAGGGCGCGACCGACGGTGGCGACCCTCAGTTCGACCGGGTCATCGGTGCGCGTCTGCGTTATGCCGGGAGAGGCCTCGGTCTGACCGTAGACGCTGGTGATTTCGGTCAGATTCATATCCTTCACCGCCCGCTTCATCACCTCGATCGGACAGACCGAACCGGCCATGATGCCGGTACGCAGAGTACTCAGGTCGAAACTTGAAAATTCAGGATGCTCAAGTTCCGCGATGAACATGGTCGGCACCCCATGGAGCGCAGTGCACTTCTCCTCTTCGACGGTCCTGAGCACCTTGAGCGGATCGAAGATCTCCACCGGAACCATGGTGGAACCATGGGTAACACAGGCCATGACCCCGAGCACGCAGCCGAAGCAGTGGAAGAACGGGACCGTGATACAGAGACGGTCCCTTTCGGTGAACTTCATGCATTCCCCGATGTTGAAGCCGTTATTGACGAGATTGAAGTGGGTCAGCATGACCCCCTTGGGGAATCCTGTCGTACCTGAAGTATACTGCATGTTGATCACATCATGGCAATCAAGCGTTGCCTCGATGGCGTTCAACTCCTCGTCGGCCACCCCCTCCCCGGCCTTGACCATCGCCTCGAATCCGATCATGCCCGCCGGTACCTCATCGCCTATGAAGACGACATTCTTCAGAAACGGCAGACTCGGGCAAGCCAACTTGCCAGTCTCTGCGGCCCGGAGTTCAGGCGCCACCTCGGAGACGGTCTGCACGTAGTCGTTATCCTTGAAGGACCTGACCATGAAGAGCGTGGAGGAATCTGACTGTTTGAGGATATATTCAAGTTCCGCCGATTTGTAGGCAGTATTGATGGTTACCAGCACTGCGCCGATCTTGGCCGTGGCGAACTGGAGAATGACCCACTCCGGGACGTTGTAGGCCCAGATGGCGACATTGTCCCCCTTCTTAACCCCCAGGGCGATCAGCCCCTTGGCGGCCCGCCGGCAGACCTCGTTAAATGTCCTATAGCTGTAACGCAGGCCGCGCTCCGGGTGGACCAATGCATCGTTCTCAGGGAAGCGCCGCGCCATGTCATCCAGGAGCCCGCCTACGGTCAGAGTGATTTGCTGTGACATCATCGCCTCCACATGAAACTAAAATTTTGCCCACGCAACATCAGTATCTAATTTAACTAATTGATATAAAAGGTTTATTCTAATAACACAGCCGGGCATGCGCGTCAAGCTGCAAAAGAATAGCAAACAATTCGGGATGCCGGGTTGCAGGATGGTCCTTATTGAATATTAAAAAACGGGTGTGTAAGACGAAGGGCCTACACACTTGTGTAACAAAACAACTCAAAATGGATGACAATCGGCACCTGCCAGGCGAACCAACAAAGTCGCAGCTCCGTCAAAAATGGTGACGGTCAATAAATTCCCCGCTATTTCAATGGGTAATAATACCCATGGTCCAACCCTGGCCGCAACAATTATTTCAGGCACAATGGTTGCTTACGCTAAAAGGTCCGCTATCACCCCCAAGATGCTTTCGGCATACCGATGACAGCGGCCGCGCGCCTTTTTTGGCGCAGGAACCCGGTCTGTACCGGAGGAGGCAGAACGTGCTTTATAAATCCGTCAACGAATCATTCAACGAGTTCATGATTGAGCGTAGCGACCCCAAGTGCATCCGTTGCAAGGTGTGCATACGCCAATGCGCTTACGAGGTCCACTCTTATGTGGAAGCCGACGACCGCCTGGTTGAAGACAATACGCTCTGCATAGGCTGCCGCCGCTGTTCGGCCCTCTGCCCCACGGGCGCCATCTCCATCAACCTCAACCAGGAGGCCTTCAAAAAAAACGAGTCCTGGTCCACCGCCCATATCCGCAATCTTTATGCCCAGGCCGATACCGGCGGCATCCTGCTGGCAGCCATGGGCAACCCGGCCAAATATCCCATTTACTGGGACCACCTGCTTCTGGATGCATCCCAGGTGACCAACCCCTCCATCGACCCGCTGCGCGAGCCGATGGAACTGCGCACCTATCTGGGCAAGAAGCCGGACCACATCGAAGTCGTCAATAACGAAAAGACCGGGAAACCGGAGTTGAAGACCAAACTGACACCGCAGCTCACCCTTGAGTATCCTTTTATCTTCTCCGCCATGAGCTACGGCGCCCTGAACCTGAACGCCCATCGCGCCATGGCCGCCGCAGCCCAGGAACTGGGCACGATCTACAACACCGGTGAGGGGGGGCTGCACAAGGACCTCTTCAAATACGGCAAGAATGTCATCGTCCAGGTTGCCTCGGGCCGTTTCGGCGTCAGCGAACATTATCTGAATGCCGGGGTCGGTATCGAGATCAAGATCGGTCAGGGGGCCAAACCTGGTATCGGCGGCCACCTGCCGGGAGAAAAGGTCGATGACGAGATATCCGAGACCCGCATGATCCCCAAAGGTTCCGACGCCATCTCGCCGGCGCCGCACCACGACATATATTCCATCGAGGACCTGCGCCAGCTTATATATGCCCTGAAAGAGGCCACCAACTACACCAAGCCCGTTTCCGTCAAGATCGCTGCGGTACACCACATAGCCGCCATCGCCTCCGGCGTGGCCCGGGCCGGGGCCGACATCATCACCATCGACGGCTTCCGCGGCGGCACGGGTGCGGCGCCCCAGGTGATCCGCGACAACGTGGGCATCCCCATGGAATTGGCCCTGGCCGCGGTCGACTCGCGGCTGCGAGACGAAGGAATCCGCAACCAGGTGTCCATCGTGGTCGGCGGCGGCGTACGCAACTCAGGCGACGCCATCAAGGCCATCGCCCTGGGCGCCGATGCCATCAACCTGGGCACCTCGACCCTGCTGGCCCTGGGATGCACCCTCTGCCAGCGGTGCTATACCGGCAAATGCCCCTGGGGCATCACCACCAACAACCCCTACCTGGCCAAGCGCTTAAACCCGGAGATCGGCGCCGAAAAGCTGGTCAACCTGATCCAGGCCTGGGGCCACGAGATGAAGGAGATCCTGGGCGGCATGGGTCTGAACGCCCTGGAATCGCTGCGCGGCAACCGTTACAAACTGCGGGCCGTCGGCTTGACTGAGAAGGATATGTACTTGCTCGGCGTCATGCCGGCTGGAGAATAGACCATGAAACGTATCTACACCCTGGAAGATGCCTGTATCGGCTGTCACCTGTGCGAGGTGGGCTGCATCACCGAGCATTCGCTCTCGAAAGACCCTGTCAAGGCCTTTCTGCATGAAGCCGAGCGCCCCATTTCCCGCTGTACGGTAGAGGAGTTGCACGGCGGAATCATCTCCCTTTCAACCACCTGCCGGCACTGTGACGAACCTGATTGTCTGCGGGCCTGCATTTCAGGCGCCATACAGAAGAATGCCGAAGGGATCGTACGCATCGACTCCGAACAGTGCGTGGGCTGCTGGTCATGCGTGATGGCTTGCCCGTACGGAGCCATCCAGCGCAACCTCAACAGGAAAAAGGCCAACAAGTGCGACCTCTGCCCGGACAGGAAGTCGCCTGCCTGCGTTGACGCCTGCCCCAACCGGGCGCTCGTGTACAGAGAGGGGAGCCAGAAATGAACTATGTGATCGTCGGCAATTCCGTAGCTGCCGTGGGCGCGATCCGCGCCATCCGCAAAAAGGACCAGCTAGGCAACATCACCGTCTTGTCGCGGGAAAAGCATAACGCCTATGGCCGCCCGCTGATCTCCTACCTGTTGGGCGGCCTGATCAACGAGAAGCGTATGGCCTATCTGCCGAACGACTTCTACTCCCAAAACCGCATCAACCTGCTGCTGGAGTCCGAAGTGACGGCGGTGGACACCAAGGCCAAAAAGGTCAAACTTGCAGGCGGCGACGCCATCCCATACGACAAGCTCCTGCTGGCCACGGGCGGCGACCCGTTCATCCCCCCCATTGAAGGGATGTCGGACAAGGACCGCATTTTTACCTTCACCACCTGGGAAGATGCCGCCAAGCTGAAAGGGATCGCTCCGGACATCAACCGGGCCGTGGTGATCGGCGGCGGCCTGATCGGCCTCAAGGCGGCCGAGGGCCTTAACCTGCTGGACAAGCAGGTCACCGTCGTAGAACTGGCCGACCGCGTGCTCTCCTCGGCGTTTGACCGGCCGGCCGGCAAAATCGTGGCCCGCAAGATGAAGGCCAACGGCATCGACGTCATCACCGAGGACACGGTTGCCCGTATCGAAGGAGACGGCGCCGAGATCAGCGGCGTGACCCTCAAGTCAGGTGACTTCATCCCCTGCGACACTGTTGTCGTGGCCATCGGCGTACGTCCGGCAGCAACCTTTCTCAAGGGTAGCGATATCGAGGTCAACCGCGGCATCGTGGTGGATGCAACGATGCAGACCTCCAATAAGGACGTCTATGCCGCCGGCGACGTGGCCGAAGCAGCCGACTTTTTCAGCGGGCAGAAAAACCCCATGCCGATCTGGCCCGACGCCTACATCCAGGGAGACGTCGCCGGCGCCGCCATGGCCGGCGAAGAGAAGGAATACGTGGGGGGACTGGCCATGAATTCCATCGAGTTCTTCAAGGTTTCCACCATCTCCATGGGGGTGACCAACCCCACGCACCCGGCCGAATACGAGATCCTTACCTATCAGGACACCCAGAACTACCAGTATCGCAAGATCGTATTGCAAAATGACAGACTGGTCGGCGCGGTGCTGGTGGGGAACATTGACCGCGCCGGCATCTTCTCCGGCCTGATCCGGGAAAAGGTCGATATGGCCCCATACCGGGAAAGCCTGCTCACGCCTGATTTCGGGTTCCTCAATCTCTCCAGGGAGATCAGGAACAGGCTTTTTGCGCCACAGGGAAAAACTGCCGACAACGGCCGCGCCGAGCGGACAGCAGGGCATTAACAGGTTTCTCAACAAACTATGGAGAGGCATTCCCGGCGGATGGGAAATACACCCCTGCATCGAGGACGATCAATGAAACCACAACCGACCCACATCTTCCAAAAAGACATCTCAAACTGCGGCCTGACCGGCTTTATCTCCAAAAAGGGACAGCGGGTCGAAGGCGCGGTGATCATCAAATCCATCGCGCTCATGCATGACCGCGGCAACGGGCTTGGGGGCGGCTTCGGCGCCTACGGCATCTACCCGGAGTTCAAGGATTTCTACGCCTTCCACCTCATGTACGAGAACGCCATGGCCCTGCAACTGACCGAGGAATACCTGGAGGCGAACTTCCACATCGAGCAGCAGGAAGATATCCCGACCCGCCGTACCAAGGCCATAGCCAGTCCTCCGGTATTCAAACGCTACTTCGTGACTCCCCTGGAAACCGACGAATACAAGGAATTGGTGGAATACCAGAACATGACCGATTCGGACATCATAGTCAGGCATGTCATGGCCGTCAATCACGAGATCGACGGGGCCTTTGTGGTATCCTCGGGCAAGAACATGGGCGCCTTCAAGGGGGTAGGCTTCCCTGAAGAGATCGCCGAATTCTTCCGCCTTGAGGAGTACAGCGGCCACATCTGGACCGCGCACAACCGTTTTCCGACCAATACCCCCGGCTGGTGGGGCGGGGCACATCCCTTCACACTTCTGGACTGGTCCATCGTCCACAACGGGGAGATATCCTCCTACGGCATCAACAAGCGGTACCTTGAGATGTACGGCTACCTATGCACCATGCTGACCGATACCGAGGTCGTGGCCTATATGCTCGATCTGCTGATCCGCAAGCATGGGCTGTCGCCCGAACTGGCCTGCACCGCCCTGGCGCCCCCCTTCTGGTCCCTGATCGATCAACTCCCCCAAAACGAGAGGGAACTCTACACCGCTATCCGCCAGGTCTACGGCAGTGCTCTGCTGAACGGGCCGTTCGCCATCCTGTTCGCAAGCAACAAGGGGCTGATCGGGCTCAACGACCGGGTCAAGCTGCGGCCGCTTGTCTGCGCGGAAAAGGACGACTTCGTCTACATGGCCTCCGAAGAGTCGGCCATTCGCGAGATATGCCCCGCCCCTTCGCGCATCTGGTCGCCGCGCGGCGGGGAGCCGGTGATCGCAATGGTGGAAGGAAACGTCTAACAGGTTGTTGAAAAACGTCATGAGGAAGGCCGGATGCCAGGCGCACAAAGCCGAAAGCCTCATTTGGAATTGGTATTACATCCGAAGTTCGTGGAGCTTGTCATGAAGATAGACGCACAGGGGATCTACTACCGCGATCTCAACAACACCATACGCGAGGCGGTCCAGGCCGGTACGGACAGGATCGAGCTCGACAACGTCAACGGCCAGTATTTCATAGGCGACGGGATCAATAAACCGGTGACCATCACCATCAACGGCGTCCCCGGCAATGACTTGGCAGCGTTCATGAACGGCGCAACCATCATCGTGAATGAAAACGCCCAGGACAATATCGGCAACACCATGAATGCCGGCAAGGTGGTCGTCCACGGCCACGCCGGAGACGTCCTGGGCTACGGCATGCGCGGCGGCAGGATCTTCATAAAAAAGGATGTTGGCTACCGGGTCGGCATCCACATGAAGTCCTACCTGGAGAACAGGCCGGTCCTGATCGCAGGCGGCAAGGCCGGTGATTTCTTCGGCGAATACATGGCCGGCGGCGTGCTGATCCTGCTCGGCATGTTCACCGATGATCCGGCCAAGGACAAGCACGGCTACCTGTTCGGTACCGGCATGCACGGCGGTGTGATCTACGTGCGCGGCGGCGTGGACGAGTCCCGCCTGGCCAAGGAGGTCGGTGTTTTCGAACTGGACGACAACGATATGGCCGAACTGGAAGGATACGTCAGGGAGTACTGCGCTGATTTCGAACTGGACGCGAAGGATGTTCTCAAGGAGCGGTTCGTCAAGGTGCTCCCCCGCAGCAAGCGCCCCTACGGCAACATGTACTGCATCATGCCCAAATAATCTCCATCGCCCGGATTCGCTCCACAAAAAACCCGCCTGATGTCACGGCGGGTTTTTTTCTTTTAAACGAACCACGATGAGTGTGGATTGTTGTGGACTCCCCCCTATACCTCTATCCTGAATTCAGCGCCGTTACCATGGTTGCGCACGGTAAGGCTCCCCCCCATGTTTTTTTCTATGATGGTTTTCGCCATGAAAAGGCCGACACCAGTACCAGTCTGGGGTCCTTTGGTGGTGAAGTAGGGGTCGAAGATCTTCCCGATGATCTCATCGGGGATACCCCCGGCATTGTCGGAGATGGTTACGACCGCCCTGCCGTTTTCACTCCCCAACGTGATAGTCACCTTGGGAACTTTGATTCCCCTTTCCATTAACACGTCCCTGGCATTGTTCAGGATGTTGAGGACGACTTGGGCAAATTCATTACGATAACCATGGATGACCGGATCAGCCGTCGCAACCAATTCAACTTCGATATGCTGACTCTTGAAACTGTCTTTTATCAGTGTCAACGTACCGGCAAGCGCCTCCTGCACATTGAATTCGATCTTTTTCTTGTCCGGTTTGAAGTAGTTCCTGAAATCGTCGATAGTCTGGGACATGTGCAGGATGAGGTCCATGGATTTATTGACGCTGTCCTCCAGAAACTCCTTGGTGAATTCGCCGAGATCATGATACAGCGACATTTGCTGAATCGTGAGGCCAAGAGTGTTCAGCGGCTGGCGCCATTGGTGGGCGATATTGCCGATCATCTCCCCCATGGCCGCCTGGCGTCCCTGCTGGATGAGCATCTGCTCCTTTTCGCGCAGGGCTTCCACGGCCTGTATGCGCTCCTTGCTCTCAATCTCCAACAGCTCAAAATTGGCTACCAGTTCCGCCGTCCGTTCCGCAACCCGATTTTCCAACTCCTCGTTCAGCTTTTTCAGCTCTTCCTCGGCCTGCTTGCGCAAAAGGGACTCGCCAACATTCTCGGCTATTTTCTCGAGTATTTCGATGCCCTCAAGGGTGAAACACCCTGTTCTGCGATCATTTAGTTGCAACAGGCCGACAACACGGCCTTTGGCCCGGATCGGGACCAAAGCTACCGAAGCGAACCCTTGATGTATGCACTCGTTACGGGGATTGGTTCTAATGTCGTCTTCAGCAGGCACGTGAAGAAATGGGAAGGAGTCGTTTGTCCATGAGCTGCCGCCTTGGGTGCACAGGGGGTTGGAAGGGTCCGTTTTGCCGGTAATAACCAATCCGCAGGTACACTCCAGGCAGATATCGCCGCACTCGTCCCGACAGATTCCACCATCCCTGGTTCTAGCCAAGAGCGAATTCTCTTTGAGCAGGAAATCTTGTGGGAAACCTTCCTGATACAGATATGGGAAGTCGTCTTCATCTTGTAGGCGGATGCCCACGGCATCGACCCCGGTTACCGATTTTATTATGCCAATCACTCTCTTGATCGCCTCTTTCTGGTTTCCATCTTCGTTCAATACTTGCAGTATCTCCTGCCCCATATTGCGGTATGTTTCTTCTTGCTTGCGCTTGGTGATGTCCCGAACCACGCTGATCAGGGTTTGCGTCCGACCGATCTTAGCCCCCTGCGAGCTGACTTCCACCGGAAATGTGCTGCCGTCTTTTCGCCGATGCATGGTTTCGAACTGGATGCCTCGGTTTGCCGCCTCCGCCATCTGAGTCGCGGTAACATCGCATGTCTCGTGGGCGCGCAGGTCGTATATCGTTCTTTCCAGCAGCTCCTCGCGGGTGTAGCCATATGCTGTGACCGCTGCCGCATTGACCTCCAGCAACTGACCGCTGTCAAATGACATAAATATGATAATGTCGCGGCTGTGTCCGGCAAGCAATTCATAACGACGCAACGCTTCCTCCGCCTGCTTGCGGGCGGAGATGTCGCGAACAATCTTGGAAGCGCCGATGATCCGCCCGCCTTTGTCCTTGATAGGTGATAGGGTCAGTGACACTTCGATCCGCCGGCCATCCTTTGTTAGCCGCAACGTTTCAAAATGGCTGATTCTTTGGCCGCTACCAAGCCTCCTAATTATCGTTTCTTCCTCTGATTGCAACTCGGGAGGAATCAGTAGAGTTACCTTACGCCCAGCTATTTCCGAGGCCAGATAGCCGAATAATCGTTCGGCTCCACTGTTCCACAAAGTGATAACGCCATTTTGGTCTATGCCCATAATGGCATCGTCAGCCGACTCGACGATTGCCGCCAACAGCGCGTGCTCTTCCCCATCCCGCCTGCGCTCGGCCCTCGCCTCCCCAGCCTGCTTGCGGGCGGCCACGGTGTCCTCCATCATGCCGAGGTCGGCCCGGCCTGGATCGCGTAGCGTGGCGTTAGCGGCGAAAAGCAGCTCGTCACTATCTAGGGGCTGTCTTTTTTCCTCTGACATGCATGACCTCTGTCTTATCAGCGCTGAATCTGTGTGCTTTCCAGCAAGCTAATAAAGGTTTCGCATATTAACCTATGCTAATTACTCTATAACACACTAAGAAACAGTTACATAGGTGTTTTTTGGGTGAGTGTCCCCGTTCGGTTTTCTGGTCAAGGGTTATTTGTTTCTCTCTAAAGGAGCCGCCTTTCGGTTCGACCTTGCATGCATTGCTAAATTGTGATGCGTTTAGAAGCAGGTGCTATTGCCTCGGCTGTGAGAACGACGCTGTTGTCTTCAACCGTGACGGCATGAGATCCATGTTCGATCAGGTCGAAGAGATGTTGATAATTGCTCACCAAGGCCAGATCACGGGTCTTGCGACCGAAGTATTTTCCCGGAAGGCTGAAAACCTCGATTGCCACCTTGTCGTCGTAGATGGCGAAATCGCTGGAGCTGGCTGTGTCGCGGCCATTGATCTCGCTTGCTGCCGGCAGTTCGTCGCGATAAGCAATACGCACCTCGTTACCGTCCTTCATCTGGAGGAGAAGTACCTTCTGCACTTCCAGATCCGACATGTCTTCCCGATTGAGGACGAAGATGCGCGTGACCTTCACCCCCCTTTCGATAGCCCGCAGATTGGCCTGATAGTAGTTAAGTATAGCCCCTCTGGAATCCCAGCCTACTGTTAAAGGATCGACCGCTTTGACCCTGCGCTTACTCTCATCAAAGTACTTGGTGCCTTTCATGTAGAATTCAGTCTCGTCGAGCGGAACGTAACCCTGCAGCAGGAGAGCAAGAGTCCTTTGTAACCCGGCAAGGATTTCATGAGCCTTGTTGCGGCATTCAGGATCGGTAATTTTGGCGATGGTAAAAATGATTTCATGGGCGTTATCGTATTGAAGCGAGAGTTTTTCTTGAACCTGCTCTATGTCTTCCCGCAGGAGATAGGTAGCAAGCGACAAGAGGATTCCGACACCGAAAATGATATATGCGGCCTCCCCGTGGTGAAGTACGAGATGGAAGAAAATAGCCAGCCCCGAACCTGCGATAAATTCAATGAAAATAGCCATTTCCTGAATTTTCTTACGCATAATAGTCTCCTGTAATCCATTCTTGGCATTTTGTTCGGAAATGTTTAACGAGTTTGTGATTGGGTTGTGAGATGACCGTCCAGTGAGCGCATAGAAAGAAGCGTTTTATGGTACTTTCACCTATGGCTATAATGCTGGAAATCGGAGGTATGCGGAGTGGATCGAAAGGCTGGCAGTCCAAGTACCCTGCGACCTATGAGTTATGCAGATTTGATGGAGCATCTCATACTGAATAATTGTATTCAACATCTATTTAAGTTTATGAGTCCTTATTTAACTAAATAAATAGTACTCTCGGAATGCCTCATTGTCAATTTTAAAACGCATGATATGTCTTTCATTTAAGTTACAAACAGGTAAACTAATTATTGTTAGATAATTTAACATAGTTAAGCATCAACTATTAAAAAAACTATATTAAAAAAATAGCGTTAATCTTCATCTATCTATAATGAATTAGTGTAAGCTGTTTAATACTCTTACATGAAAAAATTAAAGATTGATTTAATGACCAAGATATTATGGGAGGTTGAGCCAACAATCACGAAGGGGTCGGGCAGGACACAAAGACCTGAATGGGCGGGTCTGCATGGGGGAGGGGGAAGGCTTTAGTCCCCGGTGACCGCGCGTATGGACCGTTCCAGCCCGTCCAGGAGCAGATCCAGCTCGTCCAGGCTGATGACCAGCGGCGGGAAGACTACCACCGTATTCCCGAGCGGCCGGGAGAAGATGCCGTGCCTGCGGGCATCAATACAGACACTGACGCCGATTTTCTGCTCCCACGGGTAGGGCCGACGGGTCTCCTTGTCCTCCACCAGTTCGATCCCCGCAGCCATGCCGCACTGGCGCACGTTGCCGACATGCGGGAGCTTCGCCATGTTCTCCAGACGTTCCGCCAGCCGGGCGATCTTCGGTTGCATCCCCTCCAGCAGGCGGTCGCTCTCGAAAAGCTCCAGGCTCTTCAGGGCAACGGCGCACGCCAGCGGATTACCGGTAAACGTATGGCCGTGGAAAAAGGTCTTGAGTTCGGAATATTCTCCGAGAAAGGCCCCATAAACCCGCTCATTGGTCAAGGTGGCTGCTATCGGCAGATAACCGGCGGCAATCCCCTTGGAAACAGCCATGATGTCCGGAACCACCCCTTCGTGCTCGCAGGCGAACATCCGTCCGGTGCGCCCGAAGCCTGTGGCTACCTCGTCGGTGATCATCAACAGGTCGTAGCGGTCGCACAATTCCCTCACCCGTCCGAGAAACCCGTGCGGCTGCACGATCATCCCGCCCGCCCCCTGGATGAGAGGTTCGATCACCAGACCGGCGCAGCCGGCGGCATGCCCCGCCATCAAGGCCTCCAGGGCGACGAGGCATTGCATACCGCACTCCGCCGGGCCGCCGCACTGAAGCTCGCAGCGGTAGCAATACGGGGACGGCGCCTGTATTGTCTCGAACATCAGCGGACGGAAGGTGGTGTGATAGATGTCGATGCCCCCCACGCTGACAGCCCCCAGGGTGTCGCCGTGGTAGGCGTTTTTGAAGGTGATGAAACGGCTGCGCTCCGGCTGGCCCTGGTGCACCTGGAACTGGTACGCCATCTTGACCGCCACCTCCATGGCAGTGGAGCCGTTGTCCGAGTAAAACACCCGCTCAAGGCCGGGCGGCGCAATCTGAGCCAGCTTGTGGGCCAGTACGACACTC
>Ga0316217_10002553_pt1 | contig 21765 bp, 19 predicted proteins | sample 1anoAmetaG_FD_203633 | JGI IMG/M metagenome (GOLD analysis project Ga0316217, IMG submission 203633) | Freshwater microbial communities from Trout Bog Lake, Wisconsin, USA - 1anoA | ecosystem: Environmental > Aquatic > Freshwater > Lake > Hypolimnion/Profundal zone | place: USA: Wisconsin...
CGCCGCCGCCCCCGCCGCCCCCGCCGCACGTCACGGGGAAGATCAAGATCAAGGGCCGTCGCGTCATCCTCCCGGGTGAGCTCGAGTTCGTGAAGGGGAAGGCCGTCCTCGTCGCCGGCCCCAAGACGGAGAAGCTCGTCAAGGAGATCAACACCTTCCTGATCGAGAACAACCAGATCACGAAGTTCCAGGTCCAGGGCCACACGGACTCCGATGGCGCGGCCGACATGAACCTCAAGCTCTCCCAGGACCGCGCCGACGCGATCAAGGCTGAGCTCGTCAAGGCTGGCGTCGACGCCGCCCGCATCGACACGAAGGGCTTCGGCTCGACCCAGGGCTTCATGGTCAAGGGGAAGCCCACGCCGAACGACACCCCCGCGCACAAGCAGATGAACCGGCGCGTGGAGTTCCACATCCTCGAGCTGGGCGGCACCGCATGGGAAGCCCCGCCGGAGGACGCGCCGGCGCCCCCGCCCGCGAAGTAACGTAACCGAAGCAGGCTGAGAGGCCTCTCGCGCCAAGGCGCGGGGGGCCTTTCGTCTTTTGTTCGTCCGCCTGGGGCCGGCGGTCCCCGTAGGAAATTCACGGGAAGGGCCCAAGATCGCACCCCCTCGGCGGCGCTCCCGGTCAACGAAAAGGCCCCCCGGCACGGTGGCGCGAGGGGCCCTGGGTGGCCTGCGGAGGGCCAGAGGCGGTGGCTATGCGGTCAGGGGAGGCCGTACGCCTGGCAGTCCTTGCTCCCACCGAAGCTGTAGCCCGGCTGACAGCCGGTCTTCGCGTAGGTGTCGCAGAACCCGGCCGTCGTCGGATCGCAGTCCGCGTCCGTCTTGCAAGCCGCCCCGGCGCCGCCGAGGGCCGCGCCGCTCGGCGTGCAGAGGTACTCGCCGTTCTTGTTCGCCTTGCAGACGTCGCCGGACACGCACACGTCACCGGCGGCGCCGCAGGGGGCTCCGTCCGCGACCTGCGACAGGGGGGCGCAGACGTTGGTCCTCGAGCCGCCGTTGGCGGGCGTGCAAACGAGGCCGTTGATGCAGTCGAAGTCGGTCGAGCAGGCCGCGTTGGCGTGGGCCGTCCCCTGGAAGACCGACTCGCAGATGAAGTCGACGGTGTTGGTCGCCGTCGCGGGGCCGCTGATCCCGGAGTACGCGAGCGTGGTGTTCTGCCCGAACTTCAGCGCGTCGTAGGTGCTGCCGATGACGGACAGGCAGGCCGCGACGTTGTTCGGGTTGAACGAGCGGAGGCCCGACGACGTGGCGTTGCTCGCGTCCGTCGTGCAGACCGTCGTGCGGTAGGTCACGCACTCGGTCTCGGTGAGGGGCGCGCACACGGGCACGACGTACTGACACTCCGCCTGCGCCTTCTCCTGGCAGAACTCCGCCATCGTGAGAGGAGCTGCGCTGCTGGAACAGCCCGCCGACAGCGAGCCTACGACACCGAATGCGACCGCGACGGCAAGCCACTTGCTCATGAACGTTCCTCCAAGAAAAACGGGACCGGACCGGTGCCGTACTCGACCTGAACGCAATTAGCAGACCGAGTCGAGCCCCGGCAAGGCGTCCACCCCCGGGGCTCCTCCGTTCGACGGAGCAACGGGGCGGATGTTCACCACGGGCCTGGCGACGCGCGTTTTCGCCCCACGCCTTCGGCCGGGCTCCCCTCGAGCGCCCCGCCAGACGAGCTCCTCGAGCGCGAGGTGTAGCAACCCGGACACGGTCCCCTGCGTGAACGGCAGGGAGGCGGGCGGGGTCTCGCCTCCCCGGGATGATGGGCGCCGGCATGCGGGACCGCTTGACGACCGGCCGGGCTCCCTGTAGTTCCAAGCCCTCTCGCGACCCGCGAAGGTGGCGGAATTGGCAGACGCACTGGATTCAGGTTCCAGCGGGGTTACTCCTGTACGGGTTCAACTCCCGTCCTTCGCACAACGACTCGGCTGCTCCACCCAGCCCCCACGTGACAGAGACGGTGGGCCCACCCGGCGTGGGCCACGGGGATGACCATGGCTGAGCACGCCTGCTTCACTCTGGACGCCGAGCCGGCGCACCCGGGCTTCGTCGCCAGCTTCCTCCGGGTCGCCGGGGGCGAGTGCGCGTTCATCGAGACGAACACCGCCCACTCGGTCCCGATCCTGCTCGCCGCGCTCGAGGCGCGCGGGCTGTCGCGCGAGTCGGTCCGCTACGTCATCGTGACGCACGCCCACCTCGACCACGCGGGAGGCGCCGGCGCCCTCATGAACGCGTGCCCCGGCGCGACCCTCCTCGCCCACCCGCGCGCGGCCCGGCACCTCATCGACCCGGCCAAGCTCATCGCCAGCGCCACGCAGGTCTACGGCGCCGAGCGCTTCGCGGCGCTCTACGGCGTCATCGAGCCGATCCCCGCCGCACGGGTGCGGGCCCTCGACGACGAGGCAGAGGTCCCCCTGGGCGACGCGACGCTCCGGTTCCTCCACACCCGGGGGCACGCCAAGCACCACTTCGTCGTCCACGACCCCGCCCTCGACGCGGTGTTCACGGGCGACACGCTCGGCCTGCTCTACCCCCGGCTCCAGCGCGCCGGCCTCTTCGCCTTCCCGTCGACCAGCCCCACCGACTTCGAGCCCGCCGAGGCACGGCGGAGCGTCGAGCGCATCGTCGCCCTCGGAGCCGGGACGGCCTACCTCACCCACTTCGGGGCGACCTCCGACGTGCCCGGCGTCGCCGCCCGGTTGACGCGGTGCCTCCACGAGGCCGAGGGGTGGCTCGACGAGGCGACCCGCAGCGCCGCGCCGCTCGCCGAGCTCGAGGCGCGCCTCCGGGAGCAGATCCGCGCCTCGATGGCGGCCGAGGCGCGCGAGGTCGGGCTGTCGCTCGAGGCGTCCGACTGGGAGCTCCTCGCCCTCGACATCGACCTGAACGCGCAGGGCATCGCCTTCGTGGCCGACCGGCAGCGCTCGACGTCCGAGGCCCGCCCGGGCTGAGGCAGCTGTGCTAATCACCGGCGCCATGGCGCACGAAGCCCTGGTCCTCCGCCGCGTCCGGGGCGTCGACCCCGCGCGGGCGCTCGACGCCCTGGTCGACGTCGTCATCGAGGGGGGGCGCATCACGCGCGTGGGGCCGGACGCCGGAGCGAGCCTGCTCCACGAGCCCAGGGTCCGGGTCATCGAGCGCGTCGGGGCCTGGCTGCTCCCCGGGCTCATCGACCTCCACACCCACCTCCGGGAGCCGGGCGACACCCACAAGGAGGACCTGACGAGCGGCCTCGCGGCGGCGGCGGCCGGCGGGTTCGTGGCCGTGTGCGCCATGCCGAACACCCGCCCGGTCAACGACTCGCGGGTCTTCACCGAGATGCTCGTGCAGAAGGCGAAGGCCATCGGCGGGACGCGGCTCTACCCCATCGCCGCCATAACGGTCGGACAGAAGGGGGAGGCGCTCACCGAGATGGGCGACCTGAAGGAGGGGGGGGCCATCGCCGTCTCGGACGACGGCCGTTGCGTCACCTCCAGCGCGGTCATGCGACGCGCCCTCGAGTACGCCAGCACGTTCGACCTCCCCGTCATCCAGCACGCCGAGGACCACGCGCTGACCGAGGGGGCCGAGATGCACGAGGGGGCGGTCTCGACGCGCCTCGGCCTCCGTGGCTGGCCCCGCGTCGCCGAGGACATCATCGTCGCCCGCGACATCCTCCTCGCCGAGTACACCCGCGCCCGCTACCACGTCGCGCACGCCTCCACGCTCGGCACCGCGCGCCTCCTGCGCGAGGCGAAGAGCCGCGGCCTCGCCGTCACCGCCGAGGTGACGCCTCACCACCTCCTCCTGACCGACGCCGCCCTGCTCGGCTACGACACCGCGTGCAAGGTCAACCCGCCGCTCCGCTCCGACGAGGACGTCGCCGCCATCCGCGCGGCGCTGGCGGACGGGACGATCGACTGCATCGCCACGGACCACGCCCCCCACGGCGCGGGGGACAAGAACTGCGAGCTGAACCTGGCGGCCCCCGGCATGATCGGCCTCGAGCTCTGCGTCCCGCTCCTGCTCTCTCTCGTCCACGACGGCACCCTCCCCCTGCGGCGGTTCGTCGAGGCGCTGACGACGTCCCCCGCGGCCGTCGTCGGCCTCACCGCCCCGAGCCTCCGCGAAGGGGCCGTCGCCGACCTCACCCTCATCGACCCCGAGGCCTCGTTCGTGATCGACCCGTCCCGCTTGCGCACGAAGTCCCGCAACACGCCGTTCGGCGGGCGGAGGGTCAAGGGGCGCGTCCTCGCCACCCTCGTCGGGGGCGCCTTCGCGTTCGAGCACGAGTCGCTCTCCCCGGAGGCCCACCGTGGCTGAGCCCCTCTCCCTGCACGGACGGCGCGGCGAGGCCCACCTCGTCCTGGCGGACGGCACCGTCTTCCCCGGCGAGCCGCTCGGCGCGCGCGGCGTCTCGGTCGGAGAGGCCGTCTTCACCACGGCCATGACCGGCTACGAGGAGGTCCTCACCGACCCGTCGTACCTGGGGCAGGTCGTGACGATGACCGCCCCGCAGATCGGCAACGTCGGGCTCAACGCGGCGGACAGCGAGGCGGTCGACGGCCGCCCGCGCGTGGCCGGCTTCGTCGTCCGCGACGCCAGCCCGCTCGTCTCGAGCTGGCGCGCCGAGGAGTCGCTCCCGGCCTACCTGACCCGCCACGGCGTGGTCGGTATCAGCGGCGTCGACACCCGCGCGCTGACGCGGCACCTGCGCGACCGGGGGGCCCAGAACGCCGCGCTCGGCACCGCCCCCGTCGAGGAGCTCCGGCGCCGGGCCGCCGAGGCGCCGAGCATGAGCGGCCGCGATCTCGTGCGCGAGGTGACGCCGCGCGAGGCGTACTCCTTCGCGACCGGCCGCGGCGAGTGGGCCACCGAGGCCGCGCGCCCCCCGGTGCACCACGTGGTCGCGGTCGACTTCGGCACGAAGAAGAACATCCTGCGCTGCCTCGTCGACGCCGGCTGCCGCGTCACGGTCGTCCCCGCCACCAGCACCGCAGCCGAGGTCCTGGCGCTCGGCCCCGACGGGATCTTCCTCTCGAACGGCCCCGGCGACCCCGCGGCCGTCGGCTACGGCATCGACCTCGTGAAGGGGCTCGTCGGCAAGCGGCCCCTCTTCGGCATCTGTCTTGGCCACCAGCTCCTCGCCCTGGCGCTCGGCGCGCGCACCTTCAAGCTGAAGTTCGGCCACCGCGGGATGAACCAGCCGGTGAAGGACCTGGCGACCGGGCGCGTCGAGATCACGACCCAGAACCACGGCTTCTGCGTCGATCTGGACACCCTGCCGGCCGGCGTCGAGACGACGCACGTCCACCTGAACGACCACACGAGCGAGGGCCTCCGCGCCGCATCCGTCCAGGCCATGAGCGTCCAGTACCACCCCGAGGCGGCCGCGGGGCCGCACGACGCCCTCTACCTGTTCGACCGCTTCGTCGCGTCGATGACCGCCGCGAAGCGCTGACAGGGCCGTCGCGCGGCCCGAGCCCCCCCCCTTGTGGAAGGGCCTGTCCGATCCCACATTGCCTCCTCCACCAAGGAAGCTCGCATGCCCGACACGTCCTCCGTCCCGACCGCCTCCCCCACCGAAGCCCGCGCGAGCCAGACGCGCAGCGTCACGAAGCTCGTCCGAGGCCACGCCACGAGCGACGGCGCCGGCGTCAAGCTCACGCGCGTCATCGGCACGCCCGACCTCCGCATGCTCGACCCGTTCCTCATGCTCGACGTCTTCGGCTCGGACGACCCGGACGCGTATATCGCGGGCTTCCCGGACCACCCGCACCGCGGCTTCGAGACGGTCACGTACATGCTGGCCGGCCAGATGCGCCACGGCGACAACCAGGGGAACTCGGGGCTCCTCCGCGCCGGGAGCGTGCAGTGGATGACGGCCGGGCGGGGCATCGTCCACTCCGAGATGCCGGAGCAGACCGAGGGGCTGATGAAGGGCTTCCAGCTCTGGGTGAACCTCCCCGCCAAGCTCAAGATGACGGAGCCGCGCTACCAGAACGTCGAGCCGGAGGCGGTCCACGTCGCGACGCTCGGCGAGGGGGTCACGGCGAAGGTCGTCGCGGGGGAGCTCGCGGGGGTGCGCGGCCCCGTCGAGACCAGCACGACCGAGGCCCGCTTCTGCGACGTCACGATGGCGGCCGGGGCCGAGGTCACGCTCCCGGTCCCGGCGGGCCACAACGCGTTCGTCCTGGTGTTCGAGGGGGACGCGGACGTGGGGGACGCGGGGGGCTCGAAGGGCGTGGGGACGAACGACCTCGCCGTGCTCGGTCCGGGGACGTCCGTCAGGGTGAAGGCCGGAGCAAAGGGGGCGCGCCTCCTGCTCGTCGCCGGGAAGCCGCTGGGCGAGCCCGTCGTCGCCCACGGCCCGTTCGTGATGAACACCGAGGCCGAGATCCGTCAGGCCATCACGGACTTCCGCGCCGGCAGGTTCTGATCAGACCACGCGCGCGGGGTGACCGCCGACGCGGAGCGCGGTCCCCTTCGCGATGAACGCGTGCTTCACCATCGCGATCGCGCGGGCCTCCCCGTCGGCGGAGCGGGTCGCGCTCGTCACCTCGCCGACGCTGGCGCCGCTGCCGTCGTCCACGGCGGCGTGCGGCGACGGGGGCTCGGGCGCCTCGATGACGAGCGACACGAGCCGCCGCTTCACGTGGCCTCGCAGCTGGAGCATGCAGACGACCTCCTGGCCGAGGTAGCACCCCTTGCTGAACGAGACGGCGCTCCCCTCGAGGGCGGCCTCCTGGGGGTAGGTCGCGCCGTCGAAGTCGACGCCGAAGCGCGGCACGCCCGAGAGGACGCGGACCGCCTCCCACCCGTCGTGATCGCCGACACCACCGCCGGCGGCGGCCGCGGCGACGTGGATCGCCCCGCGCGCAGCGTCGTCGTCCGTGGTCACGAGGACGGCCCCGCCCGCCCCCGTCACGTCGAGCAGCCCTCCGTCCGCCCCGGCACCCCGCAGCGCCGCGAGCAGCTCGCCGGCCCTCGGCCCGTGCGCAAACCAGACCGCCTGCCCCTCGAGGCGCCGCAGCTCGGCGTCCTCCATCATCAGGTGGTGCTCGAACGACGCCACGAGCGCGTCGACCGCCGTCGACTGCACGACGAGCAAGGCGCGCGCGGCGCCGACGAGCACGACGACGTCGGAGACGATCTTCCCCTTCTGCGCGACCGCGAGGCCGTGGATCGCGTCGCCGTCCCTCCGCGACAGCAGCTCGCACGTCAGCAGGCCGTTCAGCCACGACAATCTGTCGCCCCCTGTCACCTCGAGTACGCACCGCTCCGGGGCGCTCACGACGAGCGTCGATCCCCGTGCCCACCCGACCTGCTCCGTCACCGATGCCTTCATTTCAGCCTCATCTCCGCGAAATAGCCTACGCACTGTCCCGTCGAAAAGTCGTCTGTCGATTTGACGAGCCCGCGCGCCGGGGGCCATATGCGTGACACACATGCCTGGCATCGGCGTCATCCTCAACCCCAAGAGCCGCAGAAACCTGCGCGACCCCGAGGCCGCGCTTCGACTCGCGAAGCAGCTCGGCGATCACGGAGTCGTGAGGCCGGTCCGCTCGATCGACGAGCTTCACCGCACCGCCGAGGACTTCAAGCGCCTCGACATCGACGTGCTGGGGATCAGCGGCGGCGACGGGACCAACCACGTCACCATCACGGGCTTCCTCGACGTCTACGCGCCCGACATCGCCGACCACGCGGCCCCCGTCAGCCCGCTCCCGCAGATCGCGTTCCTCCGCGGCGGCACCATGAACACCGTCGCCAACTCGGTCGGCGTCAGCCGCGGCCGCCCCGAGGGGCTCCTCGGTCGCCTCATCCGCGCCTACGCCGAGCGCGCGACGATGCCGCTCGCCAACGTCGAGCGCCGCGTCATGCGCGTGCAGCCGGCCGAGGGGTCGAGCGACACGGGGCGCCCCAACTACGGCTTCATCTTCGGCACCGGGGTCGTCTACGGCTACCTCGCCGAGTACTACCGCGACGGCGAGCCCTCCCCTTTCGTCGCCGCGAAGACGCTCGCGCGCGGCATCGGCAGCACGTTCGTGCAGGGGCCGATGATCCGCCGGATGGCGAAGCCGTTCCGCGGCAGCGTGACGCTGAGCGACGGCACCGAGTGGCCCGAGCGCGACTACCTCAGCATCGCGGGGGCGACGATCGACCAGATCGGCCTCAACTTCCGCCCCTTCTACCGCGCGAACGACCAGGACGGCTCCTTCCACCTCCTCGGCATCTACGCCTCCGCCTTCAAGCTCGTATGCGACCTGCCGCGCATCCAGCGCGCGCTGCCGATGCGCCCGGGGCGCACGTACGATGCCACGACCGGGTGCGCGACGATCCGCAGCGCCGACGGCACGATGCGCTACACGATCGACGGCGATCTCCACGAGCACAAGGGGGCCATCGAGCTCTCGACCGGCCCGAAGGTGAAGATCGTCATCGTCCCCTGAGGGCCCCGGGATGAAGGCGCGCCGCCAGGACGTTCTCCCGCCAGGCGCCTTCGCGGCTTGCGCTGCGCCCGCGCGCCGTTACGTTATGGGGCTCATGAGCGTTCGACGACGGCTGCACCTGGCGCCCCTCGCCGTCGCGTGCGCGCTCGCCCTCGCACCGGCCGCCGCTCGCGCCGCCCCTGCCGAGCCGGAGGCGTCGGCCGAGGACGAGGCCCGCCTCGCCGACGGCGCGACCGTCTCCTACCCGCAGACGATCTACCGCCACGGCCGGCGCTACGTCGGCGGGGTCTCCTACACGGTGATCAACGCCTCCGTGCCGGAGCTCACCGGGCTCCTCGCCGACAGCTCGGCCTACACCCAGGTGCTCCCCCACGCGCGCGACACGCGCCTCGTCGCGAGGACCGGCTCCGATCGGCTGGTGGAGATTACCCAGGGCAACTCCCTGGTTCAGGCGGCCTACACCCTCCTCATGCGGACGGACGACGGCGACCGGCGGGTCCGGTTCTGGCTGGACCGCTCCAGGCCGCACGACATCGCCGACGCGTGGGGGTACTTCCGGGTCGAGCCGCTCGCCGACGCCCCCGACGGCTCGCCGCGGGTCCTGCTCTCCTACGGCATCCTGGTCGACCTCGGCCCCGGCCTCATGCGCGACCTCTTCGAGAGCCGCATCCAGGCGAGCATGCTCACCGTCCCGGAGCGCCTCCGGGCGTACGCCGTCCGGCGGTTCCGCGGGCGTCCGCGGGCGTGACGCCCGGCCCGGGCACTTCACCCTCCGCGCGAACCTGAGGTAAGAAGAGGGGGCATGCTCGCTCGCGTCCTGGCCATCGCCCTCAACACCTACCGCGAGGCCGTGCGGGCGAAGCTCCTCCTCTCCATGCTCGGGCTCGCGCTGGCCACCAGCGCCTACTCGGTCGTGCTGGGCACGCTCTCGCTCCACCACGAGGCCCGCGTGGTGGCCGACGTAGGGGCGGCCTCGACGTCCTTCTACGCCGTCATGACGGCCATCGTGATGGGCGCCACGTCGCTCTACCGGGAGATCGAGCTGAAGACGATCTTCCCGATGCTCGCCCGCCCGCTCCGCCGCCACGAGTACCTGCTCGGCAAGTACCTCGGCACCCTCGGGACCTTGACCGCCTTCGTCCTCATCGACGTCGGCCTCGTCCTCGCGCTCCTCGGCCTCGAGGCCGGCGGCTCGGCGTGGAACATCGGCGGGGCCGCCGCGGGGATGCTGGCCCTCCTCGGCGTGCTGCTCTGGCGCGCGAAGCGGTGGCGCGTCTACGTCGCGCTCCCCTGGTGCGTCGCGCTCGTGGCGGTCATGATCCCGCTCGCCGCTCCGGCCGGCCCGGACCGTCAGCTCGTGCTCCTCAGCGCGGTGCTCACGGTGAGCGAGGCCGCCATCGTCGCCGCCGTCGCCACCCTCTTCTCGTCGTTCTCGTCCCCGTTCCTCACCGCCGTCTTCACGCTCGGCCTCTTCATCGCCGGTCGCTCCGCCGACACCCTCGCGCACATGCCCGAGAAGGTCTTCGGCTCGACCGTGCACCGCATCGGCGTCGCCTGGACCCGGGTCTTCCCCAACCTGAACTTCTATGTCCCGCCGCGCGCGCTGCTCGTGGGGGACGTCAGCACGGTCTCGCTCAGCGGGTTCATGGCGACGGCCATCACGCACGCGCTCGTCTACTCGGTCGCGCTGCTCATCGTCGCGGCGCTCGTCTTCCAGCGTCGCGATTTCCAGTAGGGGCGCCGTGCCCCCCGCCCCGGTCCGTCGCGCGTGAGGCCTCCGGCGCTCCCGTCTCTGGCCCGTTGGACCGCCGTGGCCGCGGCGCTCACGGTCGCGGTCCTCGTCGAGGTCGCGCTCCAGGTCCGGCAGCGAGGCGCCGACGCGATCGCCCTCGCAGACCAGGCCCTCGCGGCGGGCGATGGGGTCACGGCGATAGGCCGAGCCAGGGACGCCGCGATGGCCGTGGCCCCGTGGAGCCCCTACCCCGAGCAGGGCTACGCGCGCCTCCAGGCCATCGCCGACGGGGCCGAGACGCGCGGGGACTTCGACCAGGCGGCCCTGGCCTGGCGCGCCGTCTGGACGTCCATCCGGGCGACGCGGCGCGAGAAGGACGAGGCCCTGCGCCTCCAGGCCTCCGGGCGGGCCCTCGTGCGCCTCGCGACGCGCGCCTGCGAGGGGAGCCAGACCCGCCCCCCGGCCGCGTGCGCGGCGACCACCGAGGCAGCGCTCACGCACGACGACCTCCCGGCGCTCCCGGCCTTCACTTGGCTCGGCCTCGGCGCCGTCGCCTTCTTCGTCGGCGGCGCCGGCGCGGCCACGGCGGAGGGCGCGAGGCGACGGATCGGCTGGGGGGCGCTGACGCTCCTCGGCGTCGGCCTGGCCGTCTTCGCGCTCGCCCGGGGCTGACAGCCGGCCCGGGGCTCACAGATGGGCTCCCACGCCGCGCGGCGCTGTGGCATGAACGGCGCCATGGCTCTCGTCCCGATGGACACACAGAAGGTCGCGGCGTGCCGCGCCCTCGCCGCCGAGGTCGCCGACGACGTCCAGCGCTACATCGACGCGCACACCAGCGTCGGCGTCGAGCGGACCGTCGTCCGGGCGCTCGGGGTCGAGGGGGTGGACGACCAGGGGATCCCGCTCGTCAACGCGCTGGTCGACCGCGTCCACGCGGCCGGCGGGCTCGGGCACGGCGTCAGCTACTTCCTCGGGTGCGAGCTCGCGCGCGGCGTCGCCACAGTGCAGGAGGCCGCCGAGCGGCTCGCCTTCGCCCCCGACGCCGATTTCGGCACCGGGACGCCCCCGGCCGCCGCCCGCGCCGCCCTCGCCCCGGCGACCCGCGCCGCCCTCGCCCGCATCGACCAGGCCCGCGAGACGCGCGAGTCGTTCAAGCGGACGGTGCCCGGGGGCGCCTCGCCGCTCAAGTACGTCATCGTCGCGACGGGGAACATCTACGACGACGCCATCCAGGCCAAGGCCGCGGGGCACGCCGGGGCCGACATCGTCGCCGTCATCCGCGCGACCGCGCAGTCGCTCCTCGACTACGTCCCCGACGGCGCGACCACCGAGGGGTACGGCGGCACCTTCGCCACGCAGGAGAACTTCCGCATCATCCGGCGCGCCACCGACGAGGCGTCGACGCTCTACGGCCGCTACGTCCAGCAGACCAACTACTCGTCCGGCCTCTGCATGGCCGAGATCGCGTGGATGGCCGCCGTCGAGCGGCTCGACATGCTGCTGAACGACGCGATGTACGGCATCCTCTTCCGCGACATCAACATGTGCCGCACCTTCGTCGACCAGTACGTGTCGCGGCGGTTCATCGCGCGGGCCGGCATCACCATCAACACCGGCGAGGACAACTACCTCACCACCGCCGACGCCGTGGAGAAGGCCCACACCGTCCTGGCGAGCCAGTTCATCAACGAGGCGTTCGGCTTCCGCGCCGGCCTCCGCGAGGAGCAGCTCGGCCTCGGCCACGCCTACGAGATCAACCCCTGGCTCGAGGACAGCTTCCTGACGGAGCTGGCGCAGGCGCAGCTCATTCGCCAGGTCTTCCCGCGGCACCCCATCAAGTGGATGCCCCCGACCAAGCACAAGACCGGCGACATCTTCTTCGCCCACGTCCACGACGCCATGTTCAACCTGGTCGGCGTGACGACGGGCCAGTCGATCGAGCTGCTCGGCATGTTCAGCGAGGCGGTCCACAACCCGCTCCTGATGGACCGCTACCTGTCGCTGAAGGCGACCCGCTACGTCCACAACGCGGCCCGCCACCTGGGCGACGAGATCACCTTCAAGCCCGACGGCCTCATCGCCCGTCGCGCCGTCCAGGTCCTCGACGAGACGCTCGCGCTGCTGACCGAGGTGAAGGAGCAGACGCTCTGGCAGGCGATCAGCACCGGGGCGTTCGCGGACGTGAAGCGGACGAAGACGGGGGGCAAGGGGTACGCGGGGGTCGTGGAGAGGAGCCCGGGGTATCTGAATCCGATCCTGGAGGCGCTGGAGGGGAAGGCGTAGGGGGTCGGGGTCGCCGGTCGGGGTCGCCGGTCGGGGTCGGGGTCGGGGTCGCCGGTCGGGGTCGGGGTCGCCGGTCGGGGTCGCGGTCGCCGGACGGGGTCGCGGTCGCCGGACGGGGTCGCGGTCGGGGGCGTGGTCGTGGTCGCGGTCGTGGTCGTGGTCGTGGTCGCGGTAGGGGTCGTCCCATTGACATGTCACCGTACGGTGATATCCAACTGTCACCACATGGTGACGTTCCTCCTCGCCGCGGCTCTCCTAGCCCGGACTGTCGTCCATGGCGACGTCTACGGCAGGGTCGACCCGGACGGAGCGGCGCTCGTCGTCGGGGCCTTTCACCGGAGCGTGTACGCCGTGGACGAAGCCGAGCGCCTCGACGCGCGCTACGTCCAGGTGGGGGGCACGGTGGTCGTCACACCAGCCTACGTCGCTCCGGGGGCGTACGTGGAGGTGGCCCCCGCGCCGTTCGTCGTGCTCCGCGTCGGCCTGGACGCCTTCGGCTTCCTCGGCGTCCCCGGCGGACAGGGGCTCCTCCGCTTCCACGACGCCACCCACGGGTTCGGAAGCGAGGCGCTCGCCTCCCTCGCGGGAGACGAGCGGACGGGGCTCGCAGGCCGGGCGTCGGCGTCGCTCACGCTGCGGGCAAAATGGGGCCCGCTCATCCCGCGGGTCGACGTCGCTGCCTCCGCGTACCGCTTCGCCGACCCTGGCCCCTACCTCTACGAGAGCGAGCACGACACCCTGCTCGCCCCGGCCGACGGCCTCCTCGAGGGGCGCGCCGCGCTCCTCGTCCAGGCTTGGCGCGCGGGGAGCGACTCCTTGCTGGTGGCCGGACCGGTCGTGGAGGCGACGAGGACGGCGGTGACAGGACTGGCCCGCACGCGAGTCGGCGCCCTCGGCTACTTCGTGCCGGTCGACGTCTGGGGGGCGCTCCGACGCCCACACGTCTTCGCCACGGGCGGAGTCGACGCCGTCGATCCCAACCACGCCGGGGAGCCGTACGCGGTGCTCGGCGTCGGCGCGGAGTGGGAGTGAACGGCTGTGAGCCCCATGAGGAGGTCTTCGATGGAACGACGAGGTGTGCTGAAGCTCTTCGCGGCCGGAGCCCTGACGGTCGCCCTCCCCCCCGTGACGGGGTGCGGCGCCGGGACGCGGCTCGCGCTCGCTCCGTGGAGCGGGCCGCCGGCTGGCGAGGGGGACGTCCGGCTGCGCGCGCTCGCGTACGCCGTCCTGGCGCCGAACGCCCACAACACGCAGCCGTGGCGGGTGGCGCTCCGCGACGACGGGCTCGACCTCCGCGTCGACGCCTCGCGGCTGCTCCCGGCGACCGACCCGGCGTACCGCCAGACCCACATCAGCCAGGGGACGTTCCTCGAGCAGCTCGTCCTCGCGTTCGCCGCGCTCGGTCGGTCGTCCGACGTCGCCTACTTCCCCGACGGTGAGTACCCCTCCGATCGCCTCGAGCCGCGCCCTGTCGCCCGGGTCCGCATCGCCCCCGCGCCGCCGGTGCGCGACCCCCTCTTCGACGCCATCCCCGTGCGCCGCAGCAACAAGGGGCTCTACGACCCGGCGCGGAGCGTCCCGGACGACGTGCGCGCCGCCCTCGCCGCCGCGGCGGGCGACGGCGTCACGACCCGCTTCGTGGACGACCCGGCCGCCCGCGCCCGGCTGACGGCGATCTGCGCCGACGCCATGGCCGCGGAGGTGCTCGCCCGGCCCCGGGACGAGGAGACCGCGAAGTGGTTCCGGTTCAGCGACGACGAGATGGACCAGAAGCGCGACGGCTTCGGGCTGGCCCAGGCGGGGCGCTCGGGACTCGGGAAGTGGCTCCTCGAGACCTTCATCGTCAGCCGCGCCTCCGCGGGCGACCCGCGCGGCAGCTTCGCCCAGGCGGCGGTCGACCTCGCGCGCGACCAGGCGGTGTCCGCCCCGTGCTTCGGCGCCCTGCTCTCGCCCAACTCGACGCGCCGCACGCAGGTTACCGTCGGCCGCGCCTACGCCCGCCTGGCGCTCGCGGCCGCCGCGAGCGGCCTCTCCGTCCACCCCATGAGCCAGGCGCTCGAGGAGTACGCCGACGTCGCCCCGGTGAAGGCGCGCATCGAGCGCGAGCTCGGCGTCCCCTCGGGGAGCACCGCGCAGATGTTCTTCCGCCTCGGCTACGGCCCCGCGACGCCGCACGCCCCCCGCCGCGACGTCCGCGACCTGCTAGCCTGAGGCCTCCGAGCCGCCCCCGATGCCGCGCCGCCCCGCCCCGCCCCCCGCGCCCGAGCGCGACCGCGAGCAGACGCAGCGCAAGATCCTCGCCGCGGTGGGGCGCATCCTCGCCGACCGCGGGTTCGAGGGGCTCGGCATCAACGCCATCGCCCACGAGGCGGCCGTCGACAAGGTCCTCCTCTACCGCTACTTCGGCGGCCTCCCCGGGCTCCTCCTCGCCTACGCCGAGCTCGGCGACCACTGGCCCTCTCCCGCCGAGATCACCACCGCCCCGGCGGGCGCCTCCCCCGCCGAGCTCGCGGAGGGGCTCGTCAGCTTCGCGCGGGCCCTCCGCAAGCGCCCCGAGACGCAGGCGATCCTCCGGTGGGAGCTGCACGCGCGCAACGAGCTGGTCGACGCCATGGCCGCCGTCCGCGAACGGCAGGGGATCGAGCTGCTCGGACGCGTCGACCTTTCGCCAGACCTCGACGTCCCGGCCATCGCGTCGATCCTCACGGCGGGGCTGACGTACCTGGTGCTGCGGGGCCAGACCGCCGACCTTTACAACGGAATCGACCTCCGGACGGACGAAGGGTGGGGGCGCCTCGAGGGGGCGGTGCGGACGATCGTCCTGGCGGTGGCGGCGGGGAAGAAGCGCGGGAAAGGGGGAGGACGGCGCAAGGGGGCGAAGGCGTGAGGAGGAGGGGGGGCGGCGGTCGAGGTCGCGGGTCGGGGTCTGGCCTCGATCTCCGGGAGCGGGCGCCCGTGGTATCCGTGGCTCATGCGAGGACGATGGGCGTGCGGGGTCTCGCTCGGTCTGGTCATGGCGTGCGTGCATCGTGGCCCCGCGTCGAGGCAGGCGGCCCGCCCCCCCTTCGCGCCCCCCTCGCCCGTCCCGGCCCCGAAGGCCGCGCCCCGCGTCGCGTGCTTCTTCGATCTCCCGGCCCCCGTCGCCAGCATCGCCGATGTCCCGTCGCCCCTGCTCGCCCACGCCGTCCTCCCGTCCCTCGACCCCGCGACGATGATCGCCAGGGTCGAGCGGCTCCCGGCGCGAGACGGGAGGGGCGACGCCGCCGTCGACACGCGGGACTGCGACTCGATGGACTGCGGCATCGTGCCCGAGCGGGACGTCGTCGACGACTGCCACGGCGGGAGGTCCATCGCGACCTGGGAGGGGGACGACCCGAAGACGCCGCGGCCGCGCGGCAAGGTCGAGATCCTGGGCCGGCGCGCGCTACCCGGCGGGCGCGAGGCGCTCTGGATCGGGACGGGGAAGGAGCTCCATGCCTGCGTGGGCGAGCAGTCCGTCCTCGCCATCGTCGCACTCGACGGACCCCGCGTCGCGGTGCTGGGCGTCGCGCCGTGGGTCCCGCGCGGATGCAGCCACCCCAGGGAGGGGCTCCACGCCGAGACCGTCGGCGGTGAGACGGTCTATGTGGCCCCCGACCGGTTCGGGTCGGGGGCGGGCTACAATGGCTGGGACGACGTCTGGACCCTCCGGGACGGCGAGCTCCGCCAGGCGGGGCGCTACGTGACGCTCGAGACCCGCCCCCACGACGGGATGGAACCGGTCGACGCCGACGGGCTCTACAGGCCGGAGCTGTCGGCCACGGCGCGCTTCGTCGACGGTGCGATCGTGCTCGACGGCGAGACGACCTGGGAGCGCCCCGTGAAGGGGGACGCCGGCGCCGGCCCGTCGTCGGTGCTGGCGCGGCGGCTGACGTGGGTGAGGAGGTTCGGCCTCCGTGACGGCGAGCTCGTCGAGGAGCAGCCGCTCCCTGCGGCGCGCTGAGACGCGGCGGGACTCGAACGGGAGCGGACGGAGTCCGTGGAGGACCAGAGAGCAAAGTGAACTCGACCCGGACCCCGACCTCGACCTCGACCCCGACCCCGACCTCGACCCCGACCCCGACCCCGACCCCGACCCCGACCCCGACCCCGACCCCGACCTCGACCTCGACCCCGACCTCGACCTCGACCCCGACCTCGACCTCGACCCCGACCCCAACCTCGAGTCCCCCTCACCGCGCCAGCGCCGCCTCGGCGTGAAAGATCCGCGCGGTCGGCGTCCCCCCCTCGTCCACCGTCTGCGTCCAGACCGAGTGCAGCACCCCCCGCTCCCCGGCCCGGTCGACCCGCAGCGTCCCGTACTCCCCCAGCCAGTCGGGCGAGTGCCGGGCGAAGGTGAACGACGCGAACGGCTCGCTCACGGCCTCGTTCCCCCCGCACGTGGCCCCCCCCGGCGCGCACGCCGCGTAGACCAGCCTGCCGGCCCCCGAGCGGTTCTCCAGCCACGTCACGTGCACGACCCCCGTCGCCCCATCGAGGGCCACCTGGGGCGCCATGTGGCTGGCGCAGGGGGCGTCGTCGTTCACCTTCACGCGCGACCAGCTCGCCCCCCGGTCGCGCGAGGTCGCCAGCCAGAGGTCCCACCGGTGGTCGGGGCCGGCCGGGTAGACGACGTAGAGGGCGCCGCGCGGCTCGTCCACGGCGACCCCGGGGTTCGAGAAGAAGAACGGCACCACGTCGTCGTCGGCCGAGACCCGCGCCGGCTTGCCGAAGTTGCCCTGGTGGTCGCCGACGACGAGCTCGACGTCGTTGCGGGCGTCGCCGTACCGGTCGGGGTGGCCGGTCGCGCCCGGCTTCCCGGTCTGGCTGACGACGTAGACCGCCCCGGACGCCCCCACCGCCACGTTCGCGTAGGCGTCGCCGTTCTCGATGGCCGTCGACGGCGCGAAGGTCCGGCCCTGGTCGACCGAGCGCCGCACGCGGAGCCCCCCCTTCGCCTCCGAGTAGTAGAAGACCAGCGTGGCGCCCCCGGCCGTGACGATCATCGGCTTGTCCATGCAGCCGCGCATCGCGCCCGGGCAGTCCTGCGCGTCGTCCTCCACCGGGCGTCCTGGCGTCCAGTGGACGCCGTCCGTGGTCTCCGAGTAGCCGACCTCCATGTCGCGCTCGGGCCGGCCGCCGTTGTGACCGAGCCAGACGGCGCGCACGACGCCGTCGGCCCCGTCCGCGAGCCAGACGTCGAAGTACTGCGACTTCACCCGCGGCAGCGGGGTGGTCGTCACCTTGCCGTCGCGCGTCAGGAGGACCGACTCGAGCCAGCTGTCCCCGAAGAGGCCGGTGCGCGTGTTGTAGATGGCGACCAGGTCGCCGTCCGGGAGCAGCGCCGCGGACGGCTCGATGTCGTACGTCCCCTTGCCGGGGGCCGAGATCTGCCGCGGGGGGCCGAAGGTGCGCCGGGCGAGCTCGGGGGCCCTGCAGACGGGCGGCGCAGGGCCCCGCATCGAGGCCTTCACCTTGAGGATGAACCCGCCGGCCGCCGCGACCACGACGACGGGCAGAGCGACGAGGACCACCTTCAGCCTCCGGTTCACGCGCCACCTCCGGGCCGGACCGGCCCCCGCTTCCGACGGCCCACAATCCCACGGGCGTCGGTCTCCAGGCGAGGGGAACCCGCCGGCCCCCCCTCTCCTCCCCCGCATCCCCGCCCCCCTTGTGGTATCGATGCGCCATGCATCCCACAACGCCGAGCAAGCCGCTGCGCGCGTACGGCGACCGTGACGGCGACGGCATGGTGCAGATGTCGTTCGTCCTCGCCCTCCCCCCCTCCGGCCGCGCCCGCGAGGCCGCCAAGCGCTTCGCCGAGCTCCACGGCCTGGCCGAGCCGCTCGTCGCGACCATGGAGGAGTGCGCCGAGGGGTACTCGTATTTCGTCGTCTACGGCCACTCGCGCCACGCCATCGACGTCTCGCAGATCGAGGTCCCGGAGGTCAGCAGCGAGGCCCTCTCCCGCGAGGAGATCGAGCACCGCATCAGCACCCGCCTCGGCCGCAAGATCATCGTCGTCGGCGCCTGCACGGGGGCCGACGCCCACACGGTCGGCATCGACGCCATCCTCAACTACAAGGGGTACGCGGGGGACAAGGGGCTCGAGAGCTACAAGGGGTTCGAGGCCTACAACCTCGGCGCCCAGGTCGAGAACGAGCAGCTCGTCGCCCGCGCGCGGGCCCTGCACGCCGACGCCATCCTGGTCAGCCAGGTCATCACGCAGCGCAACTGCCACAAGGAGAACGGCGCGGCCCTCATCGACATGGCGCGGCGCGAGGGGTGGCGGAACGAGGTCGTCATGCTCTTCGGCGGCCCGCGCATCGACCACAAGCTCGCCCTCGAGATCGGCTTCGACGCCGGCTTCGGGCCGGGGACCAAGCCCTCCGACGTCGCCTCGTACCTCGTCACCCGCCTCTGCGGCGAGGCGCGCGTCCAGTCGGTGAAGCCCAAGGCCGCCGCGTCTTGACGGAGCCATGACCGGAGAGGGGGGCTCGTCGCCGACGGCTCACCTCTGGGGCACCCTGGCTTTCAAGCCGGGGTGCCGCATCCATCAGAGGAGCTTCCGGGGCGTCGCTACCGCTGCGGCGCGAGGTCGACCGAGAGCCACACGTCCACGCCGTCCCGCCCGAGCCGCTCGGCCGCGCTGAGCCGCACGGCGACGCACCCGCAGTGGTCGTGGACCTCGAGCGAGCCGCGCGCCGCGACGAGCCGCTCGGCGGTCAGGTCGCCGTCGAGGCCGCCGCGCGCGGTCACGAACGGGGTGAGCGGGAGCGTGACGCGCGCGCCGCCGCTCCAGCCCGAGGTCGCCAGGAAGCCGGCGGACGACGCGAGCGGCGCGTCGGTGAGCGCCCGCGCGACGACCGGGTCGACCCCCTCCCTGCCGGCCACGGTCACGGCGAGGCTGAGCGAGCGCGGCGCGCCGACCCGCGCGCGGACGCTGAGCGCGTGCCCCCAGCCGCCCGAGGGCCCCGCGACGTCCGCCCCCTCGGCCCCGAGCCCCACGACGCTGGCCGACGCCGCCGCGCGCCACCGCACGACGAGCGCGGTCGCCTGCTGATCGCCGCCGACGCCGCCGACGTCCCCGGCCACCTCGAGGCCGCGCCGCGCCCCCCACTGCCCGAGCGCGCTCCGGAGCCCCGCGTCCCCGAGCCACGCGAGGCCGCGCACGCCCCCGGGGCTCGGCGTCACCCCGAGCAGCCCGTCGCCGCGCTCGGCGAGACCCCCGACCTCGACCTCGGGCTCGACGCGGTGACGCCACGGGTCCTCGGGCTCGCTCGAGCCGAAGGCGCGCGCGAACGGGAGCGCCAGGCGCGCCCGCAGCGAGAGCGAGGCGTCGTCTCCTCCGGACGTCGCCTGGTCCGCGACGTCGGCCGCCCCGCGCAGCGAGAGCGAGGCGCCGACCGGCCCCCAGCGCGTCGCCAGCATCCCCCCGGCGTCGGCGCGGGCGAAGCTCAGCGTGGCGATCCCGGCCCCCTCGAGCGAGCCCCCCTCGAGCGTCGCGTCGTACGCCCCGACCCCGCCCAGCGCTCCGCTGCTGCGCGCGCGCACGGTCGGGCCTGCGAGGTCGAGCACGCCGAGGCCGCCGCCGCGCGCGCTCTCCGCCGTGACCCCCGCGGCCATGACCCAGCCGGTCGACCGCCACGACGACTCCGCGGCGGCCCGGTCGAAGACGCGCGCCGCCGCGTCGACGTCGGTGGTCGACACGACGCCGCGCTCGCCGCGCACGAGGTCGGCGTCCCACGAGAGCGTCGTGGCGCGCACCCCCTCCGTCGCCGTGGAGCCGCGCGCGTCGACGGCGAGCCCGCTCTCCCCGAGGTCGTCCCAGCGCGCGGTGGTGACGCTGCTCGGGGTGCGGAGCGTCGTCTCGACCGCCGCGCCGCCGTTCAGGTACGCGCCGGCCCGGAGGTCGAGCCCCGACTCGAGGTCCCCCGCCCTCCACGGCAGGTGGAAGCCGTCGCCCAGGAAGAAGCCGTCGGCGCCCCGGTACGCGACGTCGGGGGGGAGGAGCCCGGCGCGCCCCGCCGAGCGGAGCCAGAAGTACGGGAGCCAGAAGATAGGGACGCCGGCCACCTCCAGGCGCGGCCCGGTGAGGAAGAGATCGCCGGGCGGGGCGACCGTCGCGCTGCGGAAGACGAGCGAGACCGGCTCGCCGAGGCACGGGCAGAACGCGACGCGGCCGTCGCCGTCGACCTCGAGGCCGCGCGGCGTGCGGGTCACGCGGAGCGCGTCGCTCGTCAGGTGGAACGGGTCGGCCTCGACGTCGACGTGGCCGCGCAGCGAGAGCGCCTGCGTCCGGGCGTCGAGCGTGAGGTCGTCGGCCGTGACCTTGGCCTCGGGCGGATCGGCGCGCCCGCTCCGCGCGACGAGGAGGAGCTCGGCCGCCGCGAGGAGCCCCGCGAAGCGGACGGCGACGCGCAAGCGAGCGGTGCCCCCGGGCTAGTTGCCCGAGGCGGGCCCGGGCGCGGCGGAGGGGGGCGCAGCGGGCGGCGGCGGAGGGGTGGCCGGGGGGGCGGCGGCGCCGGGCGCACGCTCGCGCGCGGCGTCGGCGACCGGGTCGACGGTGGCGCTCGCCGGGTCGATCTCGCCGGCGGGGAGGAAGGCCCCCCTCGGGAAGTCGATCTGCAGGAGCGAGCTCCCGTCGCCGGCGTCGGTCATGCGCCAGACGGCGGGCGAGTCGGCGCGGAGGTCGACCGAAAAGACGAGGTCGCCGCGCGCCGGCAGGAGCCGCGCCCGCGTGACGGGGGTGTTGAAGTGGACGGTGACGAGGGCGTTCTCGTTGTTCCGGTGGATGACGTGCGCGCCGTGGATGACGTAGGTGAGCATCCGCGCGTCCCGCTTCTCGGTGACGGTCGCGGCGTGCGTGAGCGCGACGAAGAGGCGCGAGCCGCCGTCGGGGAGCATCTCGAAGCCGGGGAGCGTCGCGACGAGGCCAGGGTCGGCCTTCGCGCGGATCTTCACCCCCTTCTTCGCGGCCGCTCGCTTGCCGGCCTTCGCGGCTCCGCCCGGGGGCTTCCCTCCGGAGGGGGCCGTCGACGCCGACGGATCGACCGTCGGATCGCCGCCGGCGGCCTGCGCATCGACCCCTTCCGTCACGCCGAACGCCACCAGCCCGGCGACCACGGCAACCCTTCCGACTCGCGACGACATGACGGAAGTAGAGCATGCGGCCGGCCCGCTGCCCAAATTGCTCGATCGGGGGGCGCTCGGGGAGCCCGGCACCGCGCCCTGGCAGCCACTGGCCACGCTGCAGACTAGCTGCCTGGGCGCGGCGCCGGGCTCCCCTCGCTTGGGG
>Ga0316217_10002554_pt1 | contig 21754 bp, 21 predicted proteins | sample 1anoAmetaG_FD_203633 | JGI IMG/M metagenome (GOLD analysis project Ga0316217, IMG submission 203633) | Freshwater microbial communities from Trout Bog Lake, Wisconsin, USA - 1anoA | ecosystem: Environmental > Aquatic > Freshwater > Lake > Hypolimnion/Profundal zone | place: USA: Wisconsin...
AGCTTTCTGCTTGTTTTCATGTTCTATGATGGTTGTAATTCTAAGCTTCCTTTCCTGAGAAAAATTGATAAATCCAGGTTCAATAAAGTATACTAAGGTTTCTAGAATTATTGATGTACATTGTACAACAAAAACACAACTCCACACTAAAATCATAGCATATTTGATTATTTATATCACATTTAGTGTAAGTTTTTGAAGAGGAATGTCCGAGCCAAATACCAGGCTAGCAATACTACAAGCAACCATTTTATGTAGAAAAATAGAGACTTTCCCGTATTTTCCTAGAATCTGTGGTCAATTAAGTGATCGTATCCTATTTCTAGAGTCTCATCAACAATCTTTGGCAGAATTTATTCCGTTTTGAAAGTCTTGCAAATTGAATTTATTTTCTTTATATTACGCTCATAGGTCTCGTCAGTCATAATCTTTTGTATGGCTTAAGAGACGCTCTTATCAGAAATCCACGGATGGAATGCCTTTTTGGGCACAGGAAGCCAAGGTTTATAGATCTGTATACCTATCTTTCTCCTATGAACCAAATCGGCATTGTAGAGCTGGTCTCCGAACCCAGGAATGCAGATCAAGGGCGTTTAATTGGCGACAGCTTCGCTGATCGATCCCCACCCGCAGTGCGATATATAGCACTTCACCTAAGGCAAACCTAGGATTGCCTACTGAGGCTGCCATTAACGATGGAAGATGTATTTGGAGGACATCTTGCTGACGAAATCTGCCTTGAGGCTCCAAATTGCAGGGTATTAAGCCTGTTAAATGATTTTTAGTAACCTGAAAGCAAATTATTCTGCCAGAATCGTAATTGTTCCAAACGAAATGTAAATAAACTTCTTTTTTCCTTTGGCCTTCCAACTCTAAATCCAGCTGGCCAGCTATTCATCAATGGGTTCCTTGACTTTCACTGCGTTGGGAAGTAACCCAATAAAAGAGTGGTTCGCCGGCATAGATGTACCATCTTCTAAGCCTAAAGCGGAAATGGTAAGCAGTCTAGTATTGCATTTGCCAGCTGCAGGCAGAGTGAAGAACCCCATTAGTTCATGAACGTTGAGAGGCTTAGGGTACAAAACGGTGAGACCAGCAAAACTAAAGCTGCTTTCCAAGCAAGGCAGCCCATAGGCATATTTGAGCTAGCCGTAAGGAATCATGCTGATAACCAAGCACTTGATTTTGTTAGTGCGGGCATAGTCGATAGAAGCCCAGTTCATGTAATCGCAAATCAATAGGTCAGGCTTGTTGGTTTTCTTCTGTAGATATTACTGGTTTATCCTAAGAACATGGTCAACACGAATACTAAAATTTTTGGGCAAATTACCCATTTATCTAAGACCTTCCTCTGTCATCTCAGGGTTGATGGGCTCAATTTTAATGGAAGACCTTGGCTTCAATTTTTACAGCATGAAGGCAGAGATATAGAATGTTATTTTGAAATGAGGCCGTCTTTATGCCAGAATCTCTAGGACTTTTAGTAGGGGGAAGCAATGGCCTGGGAGGGGCAGAGCATAACACTAAATCACTGTCGTTTTTTCTTGACTCGCACCTAATTCCATGATTATCCCAAAATTATTATATATCAAAAAGTGGGTTGCATTTGTCGCCAATTAGAATTTCGGGTAATCGGCCATTTTATTAAAATCAGACCCTTCACGGTCACTGGAGCTAAAATAGAGCTCCATTAATGGATAATTCCGGATTAAGGAGATAACTATATATACAAACTCGCTAATAGGGGTTTATTCGGTGTGTTGATTCGTCAGCATGTGTGTAGATGCCGCTCTTCAAACAGACAGCATCTCCGCCCAAACTTTAAGACTGTTCCATAGGTTAGGACTGTCCCTGAGCAGCTCTTATCCTCTACATAAGATAAAAAGGCATTTTATCAACAATTCAAATTTTGATCGCCCAGCTGTATCCAAAGCCATTCTTAGGCCCTATCCAACGAGGCTCGACCTCATCCATGCCTTATCTTGCTATAAAAGATTCAAAAGATATAAATTTAATAGTTAGCATCAATAGATGCTTTATTGACCATCTTTGGGTTCTGAAGATTTGATCCCATGAGTCTCAAGAATATTTTGATAGCTCAAAAATATGCATTTGCTATCTTTATTGGCTTTAAAATTTATTGCAATACTAAAACCAGCAATAGAACAAAAATAGCTTTCAAATATATTCTATGGCTTCAAATATATTCTCTGGCTTAGCCTGAAAGTTTTGGGGATTTTGAATGCGGCCCAACAAATATAACTACATTTTAGGTCCCATCTTTTTTCAAGCCTATCCAGCAAACTTAATAAATCACAGCTATCTGCAAATAATTAACTTACTAATTCGTAGTAACCCAGGCTTTGATAATCACTACTACTTTATTTTTGCGACTACGCCTATAAATGCTATACCTCATGCGAGTGAAAAACTCACACCTAAAAGCTTACTTCATTCAATATGTCGGGTTAATAAGAAAATACTGGTTGCCATATGCTCTATCCTAGCTGACATCACTTCTTCTGGCAAATTTCGGACTGAATGCAAGTAGCTTGAGGCCACACATTACGAACCACCACTCTATTGTGATGATGATACAAGGTGATAACCCGCTACTGCTTGTAGAAAAAAACCAGCTAACCCCAGAGTGCAGATGTAAGCTCTATCGGGAATTCGAGTAGTGAGCCGGCAATCAGCTGGAACTTACATCTTCTTCCTTTTCTTCCTTCTAGAATTATATCATCGGTTTGGCCGTATTCGGCCATATCAACGGCAGTTAGAAGAAAGAAGCTGGAAAGATAGCAGGGTCCAGCACAAGGTTGATTTGATATAATTTACGATTATATTTTTTAAGATAGCAGCCCATGTTCCAAGCCAAGGATGGACTCAAATTCTCTTTTGGCTTCCGTTCTCGATAGGAAACCTCTTCGGCCTTCTCAACCCCCAAATTTCCATCGATCTAAATCAACAAAGACTCCAGCTACCATCCCTTTTATCCCAGGCATAAAATCAAAGCCTCTACCTAGCAAATTTAGATTAATAAACATCCCTCGGAACTATACAAAGAGTTAGGAGGAGGCGGAGTAGAGCTGATACCTCGAGATAAAAAGCTAAACTTGAGGCTGAATGATAAGTATGTTCCATTCATTAGCGGAGATGCCAATAGCTTAGATAAATACGAAGCCAAATCTGTAAAATCAGCCCACCTATCCAACGAGAAGGACCTGTATCAAAGCTAAAAGAAGAAGTACTATAAAGTTCACAGGAACAAAAACTTCCACTCCCTAGCCAACATATTATAGCTAAGAGCAGAATCCGAACTGGGCAAGGCCTCAGCCAGAATCGTAAAGAACAAGCTCAACATCAGAAGTTAGACCTAGTCCTAAAGCAAAGCAAAGACAGTTAGGGCCAACATCAAAGATATACTGATTAAGTCTGAACGCAAAGCCACCAAGAAGGTCACCAATAATTTTTTCCAGATCAGTCCCAAGAACTTGGAGATGAGATAGACCAAAAAGGACAATAGAAGCGCGTAGAAATAACAAACCGGGTAAAAGGAAAAAAGTAGGGTTTTTAAAAGCTATTTCCATAAAGCTCGCCCCACTTTGCGCATAGGGGGTCGCCAATTGAACAACTAGCGTCTCAACACGATCGTAAAAGATTGTGAGTAGGAGTCAATTATTTTTTGATTTTTCCCTTTTAATTGCTGCATAGGATCATTCAGACTATCTTTTCTCTGTTGAAGTCGATAAACGCAGTGAGGCTTATTTTTCCACTTCTTTTCGGGTCCAGTTTCCTCAAAATTAACTGAATCTCCTCCTAAGTGAATGACTCTTTCAGCTCAGACGCAAGGTTTCTAAGGTCCTCTGCATCAATATACCCTTTCATATCTGTATCTATCTAGTTGAAGACTTGTTTGATGTCCTCGCTGGAGTCCTTTTCGTAGGGCTTCTCAAAAATCATCCTTAAAAACTATCTGAAATCAATGTTGCCACTCTCATCTTTATCGTAGGCAGCCATAGTCTGATAAATTCTGTTCCTTTTTGGGTGATAGGCCTCATATTTGGTCATAGCCTAAAGCAAATCCCTTGGCGCCAGTCTGCCATCGTTGTCTGTATCGAACTAATCAAAAATATTTTTCCATATCTAAATTTCCTTTTCAGTAGAGTAGTAGCTGACGTACTCTCTGGCCTCGAAGCGGCCGTGGGCACTGACCCGGCTCGCCCTAGAGTTGTAAAGTCTCGAACTAAACATTTAAAATTACAGTTAATTAAAAAGGAAGAAGGTGGGCGATTTGGTAAATTTTTGGGAGATGAGGAAAATGAGCTCAGAATTTAAAAGTATGCGATTTGTGGATTATAAATAGTGTTTGGGCGCTTATGCTTTTATATTTATTTATAATCCGAGATGAGTCCGTAGTAAATCGCTGAGAAGATGAAGAGCGAGCTCGAACAAGGTAAGACACTTCCATTTCTTTTTCTTCTATTTTTTTACTCTTTACTTATTCAGGGTCCGCACTCTCCAACCCCACTCTCACCTAGCTCAAAAAGTACTTCGACTAGCTCAAAAACAATCAGAATCTAGCCAACACGCGTCCCCAGTAGGTTCTAGCCTTCAAGGAGAAAATAATTGGCTACCTCCTGACCTCCCTCACGAAAGGTCAACATCCACCAAAAGAAAAAATAATGATCCTCTAAATCTTAGAAAGAGATCTAATCTCGTCCAAGCACAACTCCAACCTTTTCAACAAACTCTATGCATTTCTCATCGAGGAAGATGAAAATGTTGCGATCCAAGCAAGTAAAGCAATTGATGCCCTCATCAAACAGATCAACGAAGGCACCCAAGCCACTCCCACTGCAGTCACTCTCGACACCAAACAACACTACCTTCGCTTGTTTGAATTCCTGAAAGACAAAACTTAATTTTTGTTGAAGCTGAGCGAAAATGTGAAGGACCCGGACTACAAGGTCTACAAGAGACAGAACTATGAAGAAAAAGATAAGGAGAGGGACAAAGACAGAGACAAAAAAGAGATCATTCTCAAAAATAGCAAATCCCTCAAATTCATCAACCAGGTTCCTCACTTGTTCATCCACCTCATGGCTTACGTCGACACCACCAATAGAAATCCTGAGGACGACAACAAGATCAAAGACCTGATCCGCAAGAGCATTGATAACATCATCCAGTCTTTGAGAAAGACGCCCTATGAAGAGTTCTACAACGAGTTCAATTACGACTTTAACAACTAGCTGTTTGCAGTGATGACCAAGTTGCTTCAGTTCTTGTTTATCAACCTGAGATCGGACAAGGAACAGAACGCCTCGGCGAATAAGAGCAACATCAACTTGAAGAAGCACATTGCTGACCAAATCTAGCATATCAAAGTGCCTGAAGTTATCAAGAATTTCATTTTCCTTCTCAAGAACTGCTCCGAAGATTTCCAGCTCAACCGATACTAGATTGTTAACAGGTTGAAGCTTCTTCTCAACAATCTCGATAAGAACAAGCTCAACAAAGTTGATGCTGTGGAAATCATGAACGAAATACTCAATGAATAGACGATCTTTGGCCGCAAAAAGATTCTAGGTGACTACTCTAAGAACGCCATTTGCTCATATTGGATAGAAATGATCAGAAGTCCAGTGCTTTTGAATCATATCTTCCCTGTTTCACTTCTGACTGTGAGAAATACGCCTCAAGGAGCGCAAGAAGATAATCCAGAGGTAAACCAATGTTTTGCCAACATCTAAAGGCTAATTGAAGAGGTTTTGAAGACTATCTTTGATAATACCTTCTACCCTTCAGTTCAATAGAAATGCATAGAGCTTGTAACTTACTTAATCGATCAGCTTTTCCCTGAAGGCACTGAAAGTGCAGAAAATTTGGCAACTTTGAACAGCAACTCCTTGGCTAGGAAAATTCAATAGTGTAAATTAAAGGTTTTGCTGAGAATTTTAGATTGCGCCTCTTTGAAACTTATGAATATTAGGCATATCTTTGAAGAAATTGATGACTATGTGACTAAAAAACTTGGACACAAAGTAACAAAAAAAGACCTGCCATAGCCTCTTAAACTGTAGCACATGCAGCTCAGCAGTTTGAACCCCTCAATCGCTGAAAGTGCGAATTGGTAAAAAGAAGCAGTTTAGTTCATAGAGTCACAGGTGGATGATATAGATGATTCTCTCCTTACAGTCTCAGTAGTCCAGAACAAATTCATCACGATCTATGAGGAAGAAGACTAGCTCTGCTTCAACAGCCATCCAGTCAAATTTAACAACTATACCCTTTATATGAAGGAGGTCAAAACCAAATTACTTTAAAAATGCATCACTTTGGCTCATAAAATCACCAAAACCTTCCTCAGCCAAAATATTTAAATGTATAACCCCGTCGAAATCGCATCGCTTAAGGCTATATATTTCATTCTGTCGAACAAAAGAGCTTTGACTGAAGATCAATGCAAAGTTCTTTCTACCATTCTCAAAAACGGGCTTAAAATATTTGAAATTCTGCATAGCTATGACCTTCATTCAGATGACCAGACTAACAAAAAAGGTCACCTGAAGAACTTTATGCTTATTTTTGCTCAAATCTATGACCCAGTTAATTTTAGAGACATCTTTGAGCCAAACATGAACGACTTTTTCAAAAATCTAATCAACTACGCAAAGAACTGTGCTGATTACTGTTTACAATTCGTTCTGATATAGCCATATTGCTCCAACAACAATCAAACTCAACCCTTCAACAAAAATATAGTGGAATTACTCACCTACAATCTCATTTTGCGACTCTAAAGCACTTCAGACCAGCTAGATCCTTTCCATGAGTTCTATCATTATAAGCAAGAATACTTTTTACTTCTGCAAAAACTCATAAGATTCCCTTTTAGATGCTTATCGAGATATTCTGATGAGAGCTTCATTCGGAATTACTTCAGGCAGATCATCCTTTTCCTCACTAAAAAAGCTCATAACAGTAGATTCTGTTTAGACTATCTTCACCTCATGAGAACTCTTTTCAAAAACATCCTTTTCAACTCAAATAGAGAAGCAGCATCGCCACTATTCAGCTAATTCTATGCCATTTGCTGCAGAAACGCTCAGGCTAGTCTAGGCCAAACAGGAACACATTCTGTTTTCATAAATGTTAATGTTTTAGACAATTTTATGAGGTTTTATGAGACCGCTATTCCTGAACTTGCCGATATTGTGACTTAACTTATCATCATGTTACCTCTGAAGAGTAAGCATATCATTCATTTCGCTAAGATGGGATTCATCGTAAAACCTTTGCTTCATTGCCTCTGCCTGATGAGTGATTACAACTATCTCCTGCGTACGCTCAAGACCTTTGAAATCATAATATCTCACTCAAGTGCTGAAGAAATTGCAAGTTTTTTGCTGCAAATAAAAGACAAGCTGATAGACAGGTTATTTTAGATGATCGTTTCTTAGCATAAACCAAATGACCTGAAGCCATAGAAGATAAACAACGACCTAAGTAGTTTGTCTTTGAAGTTACTCGCTAAGTTGGGAGCCCTATCAAGAAACAGAGATATTGCGATAAACAGTAAACAGAAAAAGAGTTTGCCATAAGTTTTGGACTTCAAGATTCAGTTTGAAGGACGTCAATCTGAAGGCATTGCGATTGGAATGGGAGACTGCATTGAGTATGCCATAGAGATCTTCCACAAACTTTTGGATAGCTTCTACCAATCAATTATCTTCATTTCAATGGAAATGATTGAAAACAGCTTTGAAGTTTTGGTCTCGGTTTTTCCGTTGGCTTTATCCAAAATGCATCCTTTGTCTTAGAAAATTCTAAGTGTCTTTTGTTCGATCCTTGCGCTCTCTTCCAAATATCTGACAATATCACCCTCGATTCTGGCAAAAATAAGAGAAGACATCCGCAGCTAAATCAAGAACCATGCCTAAATGATCAAAAAATAGATAAAAAACATAGGTCTGACCTAGTATGCGAAATTCTTCCTGCGGGCTTTAGTGCAGAACCTCAGCGAAAGGGTCTTGATCACAAGGTAGTAGAATTTCATCAAATAAATTTCACAAGAGCCAAAGAAGTTCATTTGGGGCCTACTGCTTACCATCATCTAAGAGACCAAAGATAACAAGGATGCTCATCATAAAACGGTAGAATATATTTTGAGGCTGCTGCTGAGTGCTGCGGTTGCCTTAAAAAACCCGCACCAGATTAGACTCAATCCCTATCAAGACGGTTATAACCACGTTATGCCTTACAAGAACGCGGCTTTAGGGGCACTAAACTAATTGTTGGATAAGACTCCAGTTTAAATCATTGAAGACTGCTACCCAGATATTTTAGAGGCTGTCTTTGTCTCTATCTGCTCCATCTCAGATATAATGAACCTTAAAATAATGAAGCATCCTCGAGCGATTGCTAAAAAGATATTCAAGCATATGCTGAGAGACGAAGCCCTCTATATGTAGAACTTCAAGACCGAAAAATCTAAGAAAGTGTTCAACTTCATACTCGACAATCTGGTGAGCTACACCTACGAAGGACACCACATTGCTATGGAGTTCGTCCAAACCATAATGAAGGAGACCAGCCTCCCTTTCCACTAGCTCCTGTTCGGCGGACAAGCTTGGGAGGAAATCTGTGATAAATCTAACGGCGGCATGGTCAGGTCTCAAGCCAAATATTCCCTGAGTGACTTCTCCAACTGGAAGGAGCAGAAAAGAGATCAGCTGCCTATCGTGCCTCTAGTTCGAAATTTGCTGAGAATTGCACACAATGTCACTGAAGAGTCACTCAGGAACAACTATGCTCTACTCAGGATGCTTCATAATTGCTTTGCTACGTTCGAGCTACTCATCTCTCTCAAACACAAAGATAAAGTTTATCAGGCGTTTCAGATCCTCACTGTTCCTGAGGACAACGCTGAAGATTCCATGGCTTTCAATGAAACCTTCAAAAAGATAGTCTCTGTCGCTTAGCAGGTCATCAAAATCAATGACAAAATCTACGACAACTTCACAAAAATCATAATTGAGCAGCCCTCAGTTAACAATCCCAACGCTAATAACCCTCAGAGGCCTCCAGGAGCTGCAAACAGCCAGCCAGGTCTGATAAGACGAGAGCCTGTGCCAGGTCAACCAGGCGCTGCAGGCGGAGGTCCTCCACAGCCCGCCAACAACCAAGCCTTCAACATCAATACCAACACTTACATCGACGATTAGTAATATGGCCTCAATATTGAAGACCTAGACATTGAAGTGAAAGTCTGGGGAATAATGATAGCCGCGATCCTCCGTTTCCTCAAAAGCATTCTTCTGAATGACAACATCTTCAACGCTAGCAAGACGATGCTGAAGAAAAAGAATGACAAGTACAAAATGGTGTAGACTCGGCTCGACATCATCTTCATTATGTTCTAGTTGATAGGCAGAGTTGATAAGTTGGTCCGGGAGACCGCCTACAAATGTTTGAGGGAACTGCTAGCCAAGGAAGAACATCCTAAGGATCTGATACAAAACGACGAAAAACTGAAGCATATCCTGAGACCTGTGCTCATCAGTTTGCAACTTGACTTCAAAAAGTTCACCCCATCATTTCTGCACATGTTCCGCAAAATACTGAAGCTGCTCACTCAGTGCTTTAATATCACCCTCATTCAGAAGTTAGTAGATAAGCTGAGATAGATGGAAAAGATAAAGTAGTCTGAGGCCAGTAATCAAAATAAAACCATGCCTGCCCAGCAAGCCCCCAAGAATTTGAATTACTCTGAAATCACGCTTGAAACTAAATGCATCGCCAACTTTTTGGCTCTTTTCCAACATCTAGCCTATGCTTATCACAACCATCGTTCTTCCAACTACACCGTGAACAACATAATACTCATCTTTAAGTATGTGGGCAATATCTGCAACTTTTTCAGCCCCAAATTGGGAAAACACTCGATCAAAACCCACATCAAAACCACTTTAGCCAGAGTGCTCAATACGATGTGCGAAAAACTGTCAGGAGAAAGCATCTTCGTGGAAGGCCAGTAAAGGTAGCTAGACCTTTAGAACTTCCTATAAATCATATCTTTAGATGACTCCTTCCCACTCAGAGAAAAACTCACCAGAGAAACCAGCTACATCGACAAAACGCTGACTTAGTTGGCCAAAAACAAAACCAAGAAAGAGTACATCATCTTCCTGCAGATTATCCTTGTCCTGGGCAAGAAAAACAGGAGATGGCTCAAAGGCTTTACCTCTCTTGCTGATAAAGTTATCAAAGAACTCAACTAGGCTGTGCAGAACAAGTACAATGCTCGACTCGATTAGCGCAGAGAGCCTGAACTTAATGAAAGAAGCTAAATCATACTCCTCTCTAAGATTCTTTTGCAATATATCAAATAGAATACGGAATAGTTGAAAGCCCTTTTTACTTTAGTGAACGTGTTTCGGCTGAGGGGAACTTTAGATCTGCATTTCATCCGGAAGTATCTGAAATATGATCTCTACTAGAAGACCTCTCCCGAGATAAAACGTCAAATATTTTTGTAGTTCTTGGGCATGTTAAGAGGCTCTCAAAACGGAGACTGCTAAAAAATAATCGCAATCAGTCAGAACATCATCTACAACTTCATTCTAACTGAGGTCAACTTGCCAGAAAGCGAAAGGCAGCTTCTCAAAGAAGATGATGAGCTCATGAAAAATCTTTCGGAAACCATCAAAACCTGCCTGAATCCAAGGCTACTCCACAACAAGAATTTATCAGGACCCAACTTCAGGCAAAGTACCAATAACTACAGAATTGCTATTGAGGTGCTGCAGATTAGCAACTTGGCCCTGACTGCCATCAAAAACATACTCAATTAAAACTACCGTAATTCGATGATACTCACCATCTGGGGCCTGCTCAGAATTTAAGATAAAATCATCAAGAATTATGCATTTGTTTGGGCCAGTAACTACATCAGAACCTTCTAAGGGTTCGACGCCAATAAGGCACTGGGTTTATATTTGACTCTTATTCGAGGCTTGGAGAGTTTGAGCCAAGGCGATTATTAAATCGGAGCACTTATTAAGAAAGCTTTGAACATTTTGATTCCTTATTGGGATACGAAAAAAGCGGGGAACAGTTGGATTGAGTGGTCTCTGAAAGCTGTGCACGAGTAGAATAACGAGCCAAACAAACTAGTGCGTTTTTGGTAAATTGTGGTAAAGAACCACCGAATCTTCCATAAATTTAAGTAGTAAACTAATAGCTAACTTAGAAGTAAATTCGAGACGCAGATGGTGAACTCAATGCAATGGCTGATGGTGGCAAACAATCCCACTTCCACGAACCCATTGGTCAAAAAGATAGCCTCTGATATGAGCTTTATATATATCTAATGGAAGTTCAAGGAGGCAAAAGCAAAACTCCTAGATACTCCCCTCAATCAGAAAGCCACCGTTCTCTAGGACAACCTCAACGACCGTGCGGCCGAGATCTGTCTCAACTTCTTCATCAAAGTGGCCCTCAACAACAGCAGCGACAAGGACGATAAAGAAATCATGAAGAGGAGTTTGTTTTTGCTGAAGAAAACGCTCATCTTGTGGCCCAACACCAAGAAGAAGTTTGAAGCCATCCGAACCATCGTCAACAAGCTCAAGGGAAATACTGGCAACGTCAGCATGCAGAATACTTAAATGCCTCTGCGCTTCCACTACACCCTACTTAACATCATCCACATCCTACTTCTCTACGAAAAGGATTAAAAGATAATCCCCCAACTTACTTCCATCTTCAAGCTGCTCGAACTTGGAGGCCACATCTCTCCTCCTCGCTTCGCCGCTGGCTCACCCCACGCCACCCAAACTGGCAACACCATATTCACTATGAATAACATCTATTTGCTCAATCTTCTTTGCCTCATCGTTAAACGTCTGGCTGCAGTTGCCCTCAAAAACGATAAAGATGAGTAATCTCCCAAACTTATCGCATAGATCCATAACTACATCCGCGATGGGTTAGAGTTCCACATCCTTTCAAGCAGTAAAGGGAGAGCAAACACCCCACAACCTGCACGAACAGGTCAGCAAATGAAAAAGATAGATATTGAAGTAGCAATATGCTTCCTCAAAATTTTGTACGACATAGACCACAGGACGATTGACACTCATCTGAACTATATAAAGCAGGTGACCAGTTCGTTGAAAAAAATGTTTGAAAAAGGGTTCTAGACTTCTTCCAAAAACAGCACTCCAAATAGAGTTTACTAACTGCCTCCGCTCCAAGAAGGCACCTTCCAAGAAATGCTAAGCAAAGATCTATAAATCAAGGTAGAGCTGATTAAGCCTGAAGCGTTAGCTAGCGCATAAGAAAACTACTAGAAAGACAACATCAAGAGCTACGGAACAAGAAGGCCCCTATTCGTCATCCTCCTACGCATACTGGCATCCAAATTCAACAACATCGGCCATGTCTAGGACCAATCCAACATCCTTGACATCTTCCTCTCCATCTACGAGAAGATCCCTGATCCTGAACTCAAAATTGAGGTGATCAACATATTGAAGTGCATGTTCATCGGAAGAAAAGCCTTTGCCAACGAAAAGATACCAGAAAGATACGAGTCCATCTCGAAGATAAGCTACTCCACCCGCAAACTATTCCACTTGCTCTTCGAAGACACCCATAAGTTCAACGAGCATTTCGAGAAGAGGAAGAGCAAGCCTTCAGACCAAAACTACAACATCAATGAACGCATCTACGAGGAAATCACTACTAAAGTCTACTTCAACTTCCTTTGCCAGTTTATCATCAACATGCCCAAAAGCTAACTCACCAATCCCATCCTTGAAAAGATCAAGATCTTTGTCCTATTCGCTGCCAAAGTAGCGGACGCCCACATTCTCGACCAGATCTTGCTGCTTATTGATTAGCACTACGACAAGAGCAGTCTGGAGTTGTACGTCAACCTATTCGAAGACTACAAGTAGCTCAACTGCAATTAGGAAAATCTGCAGGGTGACTAAATCACCATCTTCTTCACCTACTACTTGTACCGCAGAGCCATGCAAGCCTACCCACCCATCGTCACTATGTTCGGATAGCCTCAGGCTTCCGGCGCTCATGCCTACTTCCTTCATTTCCTGAGAGCAGATGTCGTATCCCCTCACTATCTCACTGGAATATACAACACTCTTTACACTGCAATCAACCTTCTGCCGAAAAGCAAGAATCTAGGAAAAGTTATGAAAGACTACTTGCTCTATGGAGTTTACAACGAGGGATGGGGCAACATCCTACTAAAAATTGCCATGCAGAATAACTTCTTAGGCTCAGAAGAAATATACACGATAGTACATCGCATAAATCAGTGGGGATATCTCCTCAAACATTTGGAATCAATCTAGCCTTAGAAAGCAGTAGTATTGCTCGACTATGCCTACAGAGCCTATGGAGATCGAGACCTCATTTACGGATATAGAATGTTGGCAGCCAAATCAGCTAATATAAGACTTGCTTTACTCAACATCCAACAAAGAAGATACGTGGACACTCTCTCCCATCTGGAAAAAGAAGAAAAGGTAAAAGCATCAATCAAGAGGAGACCAATGATCGAATACGATGGTGAGAATTCGTAGCAGATACCCAAAATCGAAGAAATCGTTGACGACAGTCTTATCTCTGATATTTCGAAAGAGTGCTACAAAAACTTGAACGAATGGTAGGAAATAGTCGATTCAACTGAAAGTGACACTCTCAGTAATACCGAGTACCTCTTCCATGCTGAAGGCAAAAAGGATAAGATTACCAATATTCTAAACGAGCTCGATAAAATTGGGGTGAAGCAGTTTCCCTATTACTATGGCAGGTCGGTCATTAACTTCCTGGAATCCAATAGCAGCCAAAACAAGGAACTCAATCTTGCTCTTTTATATGCGCTGGTCTAATGGCTCTGCTTCCCCAAATACTCCAGACATAACCAAAGCAAAATGCTGGTGAAAATAGAGTGCCTGCTGGAACTTGAATAAGGCTAAAAGATAAAGGAGTAGAGTTTAACGGGCACACCTTAGCAACCTTCTCTCGTCGATGCGCTAACCAAAGTAGTGCAATCAGTCTACACTCAAATCAACAGCTGGAGGGAGAGAATGCCAGATAAGCATGAAGATCTATCAGCTTGGCAAGCCATACTCGGCCAAAGAATCACCATTTACAAATTCATGAAAGAGAAAATGGTTCATCTACTGGATTCAGTTGTCAAAAACCAGTCTAATTTTGGGCCAGGCATCACGACTGCCTCAGGCACTGAGAAACTGTTGATCCCCTACACAGATATTGAGTGGAATCGACTGAGACTGTTGAAGCAGCAGAGATTTTTCGGAGTATTCTCCTCTGGCTTCTCGATCAACAACACACAAAATTTATACATGGATTAGACTCTTTTGGCCCACAAATAGCAATTCTATTTCCACTTCATGCACGAAAAAGACCACAAGAAAGCAGTTAGCTCACTCTAAGGCTTCATAAAAGACCATCAACAACAAAACCAAAAGGATTAATAGCTGTTTAAGATTCAAAAATTGTAGATCACTCGGCTGAAAGCCAAAGCCCTAGTTGCCGATGGTAAGCTAGAGCAGGCAGACAGCCTTTTCACCGAGACCATCAAGGGAGTTGAACAGCACTTACTGCCTCTCTGGAGAGATTGGCTCATACTCAGCTTAAGATCTTACAAATAGACAGGGAAGATAGAATGGGCGCAGTCAGTTTTAGCCATTTTACCTTACGCACTCAGGTACAAGCAAAACAAAACCAAGCTTATATTAGCCCCAGTCATGGACATACTCTCAACCCTTCAGAGAAACGAGACCATAATCTAAACCTTGAACAGCGTAATTTAGTTCATACCATTTAAACCTTTCCTTTTGTGGCTGCCTCAGCTCATGCGGCTGGCAGAATACTAAATCAAAACCAAACAGACACTCCATATGTATAAAATTCTTGAGAAGATCTCCATTTACTACCCTCAAGTCATGTATTTCACTCTCAAACAGTTTTTCAAGGGAGACTAAAACAGGGCAGTCAAGTAGGTTTTCCTCAACATGAAAAAGATATTCTATAACCTGATTACCAAGCTCTAAAATTTTGCGCAAAACTTCATAGAGCTGGCATTGAGGCATGAGAGAATTCCACTCCACATCCTTGGACCTCTGAACCGACTGATGTATGAGATAAATCTGCCATTTTACTAGAACTGGAGAGGCGAGATCTAGCCTCTTAACACACCCTGCCTAGCTCAGTTCTCCGAAGAAATCGAACTGTAAAAAGTCAACGGCAAACTATAAAAAGTCATCACGATTCTGGGCAACAACGGGAAGGAATATCGCTACAGACTGGAAGTGACCAAAAGAGCGACCTAAAACTATAGCGAGGAGTACTAGGGGCTGCTGATGTCCCAACTGCTCGAGATAACCACCAACCATATGAGCTACTGGCGAGAATCAAACATCCGGAAGCTGCAGCTTCTCTAGGACAGAAAGGTATACATCTACAACGGCCAGTAAGAAGTCAGGATAGCCCGAAGCGACCGCTATTCGATAACCCCTCTCGACGTTTTGAACGACTTCTTGGAGAAGCAGACCACCTTCCAACATGACTATCCGGATTCAGACAAAAGCGTAACTCTGTTGTAATTCTAGTTGTTCGAAGTGCCCAGAGACTAAATCAATAGAACTGTCAACAAGAGGATGAAGGAGATCGTCCCTTCCAACCTTCTCAAAAATTACTTGTAGTCTAGAGCCCAAACTTACGACGATTTCCTTCTCTTGCGACGCACCATTTCCTACCAGTATGGCTCCCTCAGCTGCCTGATGTATATCCTGAGCGTCCCTGTGTAGCTCTCCAACTTCTTTGTAAACCTGGTCAATGGAAATCTATACGTGACTTCCATTCCATTCAAAAAGAATCCACTCCCGCTCTAGCCTTTCGCAATAAGACTGTCAACTGGATTCTAAAACCTGTTCGGCTAAAACTACGTGAAAGGAGGCTGCCTCCCAGCCTTCATTGCGACCAACGATGCCCTCTTCAACCCCAAACTCAAATTCAAATAGTATCTGGAACTGCTCTTCTAGGATTTGAACAAGAGCAAATCAACCAACTATTCTGAACTTTTTAAACGTGTGTAAGATATACACTAGGACTACGACAAAGCAGTCAGACTTTGGCAAGTGGCCTCCATGATTGGAAAGAACAACGAGGTACCCTATAAACTCAAGTATTGGGTTTGAATGATCCTCTCATTTATACATAATCCTCCCATTTATACATAATCCTAAATCGATAGTATATCTGATCTGCAAGTGCCCAACAAATAAAAGCTGCTTATCACTTCCTGGCCATGTTCTTGAGGTGGGCTGCCTAGTTTTACAGCGCATTCGAGAGCTTGCGGGTAGTCTACACAATCTAAGTCACTCTGGAATTACAATTTCGTAGGACTTCTCTGTCTCGTTAATGGCTTTCTCAAGCTACATCAGCCGTCTCTCCTTTTAGCGAACCACGTTCATCCTGTCCTCCAACTCCCTGTTGAGTTGGCTTATCGCCATCTATACATTGTTCAGATCTGCTCTGTCAATATTGATTTAGTTGTTGAGCTCTTCCCTCTCGACTTTCAGCCTTTCGATGTCTAAGTTGTTGGGTTGTTACTGTTTCGCAGTTTTTGGAAGACCTGCTGACCGGAATTATACTCACTATTCATGCACCAACGTTATATATATTTGAAAGCAATCAATCAATCCATTCAATTCTTATTCTAAAATAATCTGTAACCTTACCTGAACTTTATGATCATCAGGTCAAACTCGTGAAGAAATCATTCATGGCGATCAAAGAGTATAGCTTTCATTAATAAGTCCCATTAATAGTTAATAGTAGGCTGATTGGCTAAGTTCCAGCTAAAATCGGCATGAATATTATTAGATATCAGTTATTTCAATCAAAGGAAGCTCAGCTTGGTAGAAGGTAATTCTGAAAAGAAGGAGGAGCGTTAAAGCTTATAAAAGGGGGCGGATTGGTTGAAACTGATGCTTTTGAGTTAGTTGGTTAACTAATGGCCTCCTCTACTGCTTTCCATCCAGCAGCCACTGGTGTCATACCTCATCTTCTTGGCCAAAGTCTTGTCGTTGGAGTTGGTCCATAGCTTGGAGTTGACGAAATCGTGTAAAGCCGATTTACTTTTGTAAGTAAGGTTGTCTTGATTTCTGTTCTATTTGACCTCATAAGATGACTCAGTTCTGAATCTTTTGGCTTTGCTCTTTTTACCTGTCAGTTCTTAGTGAGTTGGCTTATGCTGAATCTGCATTGAAGTATTTGCGTAGTCTTCAAATTTCAGCTTAGTTTATTTCAACTTCGTAAATGACAGGTTTTTTGATTTCGAAGTGTTGAAAGATTCCTCCAGAGAAATACTGATGTTATTTAAGGAGTTGTTGATCATTTTTTGTGAGTTGTGGTTATTTTGCTCTTGTCTCTTTCTTTCCAAATACTTGATAACTGCCTATTTCTCCTTAACTTCATTCGAAAGCAGCTTAATTTTGTTATTCAGCAGCTGGATTTTCATTTACCTGTCTTTGGAATACCGTTGAGACTGGTCAAGTTTTAGCCTCAATTCGCGTTTTTCAATCTGTAGGCATTCGTTCAAACCCTTCATCTAGAGAATCTTTGCCTATTGCTGCTATAAGCTGCGCAAATACTCCTTCTATTTAGCGTTCATCTTCTTCTAATATTCCTCTTTGTCTTTCTGCAAGGAGTTGAGAATTTCACTTGCAATTGAGGAAAGGGATAACAAAAAAAATTATTCGTTGGCATTTTAAGCTTTCTATAGCTGCCGATAGCGGTAGATTGGTGAGAGACTATTTGCAGTTTTAGGGCATTGTGGTGAAATGTTCTGCATAAAAGTTAACAGTTAATATAATTGACAGTTTAATTAGTATATTCCAGCAAATCGGACCATACTTTCAATTCATTAAAATAGAGGCCAAATACTCGTAACTATTAACTCTATGCATGATTAGCAATCATTTACATTTAAAAGGCCTAGAAAGTCCCTGTGAATAAACTTAAAGAAATCATCTCATTTTTTGCACTTGCTAAATGATATCAGTATCCCTGACATATTGTCCAGCCCATTCTCGGCCTACTTGCTAAACTCCTGCGAAACCAGCTCATCGAACAGCTACTCCAAGATGCTCCCCAGCTTCTTTTTACCCAAACGATGTCTTATCCATCCCACCATCTCTCCACTGCTCTTCACTTACCATATTCCATCGCAGCCCATCAAAATAAACTAAATGCCCTCGTTTTTGATCTTCGTTATCTAAGGGTTGGCAGTGATCATCTGCTATTCGGGTGGTAGATTTTTGCTGCTTTTGTACTCTAGGTCTCCAATTGCGCGCGACAAGTTTAGGTTGCCGTTAACCCTGCCATCATCTATGCTGCCCCCTGCCTTCAAAATACGTAGCTGCTCGTTTTTTTAGCCAGGCTTGTGATCTCTGCTTAGCTCCATAGCTTATCCTTTCAGACTGCACATCACTGAGCGCGAGTCACCAGCATTGGCAACGTAGACATACTCAGTGGTGATCAGACAAACATTCGCAGTGCATCCAGCTTTTGACTCCTCGTCGTGTTTGGACCCATTCAGCTTCTCTTTCAGTTATTTTTGGATTCTTTTGATTTCGTGCTTTCCCTCAGTACTGTTGAGCATTTAGTCCATCCGCAGGAAGGTCTGCTTTAGTGCAACTTCGTAGTTCTTTTTGTGATACTGTCTGTTTACTTCCAATTATCGTACGAAGTGTCTGCTAACAAAGGTTGAAACTTCGGCGCCTGCATACTAAGAAAGGAACCTCCGTGGCCATCGAATATGGCGAATAGGCTGGTCTTTTTGTCAGAGAGTAGAGTTGCTAGATAGGCATCCTCCATGTACTATCTCCAGCCTTGGTTATTAGAAGGTTACCGCACATGTGTGAGGCAGCGTAGGACAGGCCGCAGCTCTAGTTGCTGGTTGTGTGTTTCTGCAAGTCGGGTTGAGAACGAAAGCCTCCCATCGGTTTACTTCAATATTGGACGATTAATATAAGGTACAATATTGGACCACTGCTATTAGCTATAATCAGATAAACAGATATTAGCTATAATTAGATAAACAGATATTTTGCTGCAGCACCTCTCTTATATTTTCTATCTCGCCTCTTCTGTGCGCCTAAATAGCAGTCAATCTCAATATTTTTGATAGGAAGCTTGGTTTTGCTAAAGATGTTAAGATGATACGAAGTTCTGATCTTTATAGATTTACTGGATCATTGCATAATTCACGCCAGGCCCAAGGTTCTGACAATCGCATCTGTGATTTTGGACCTTGACTCCACATGCAAGTTATTTCGATCAGTGGGGTAAACTCTATTGGTTAGAAGCACTACGATTAGATTTTTCTCTCTATCAGTCCAGATCGATGTGCCCGTGTATCCCGTATGTCCGAAAGAATTCATGGAGAAGAGAGTCCCACAAGGAGGGTAGGTCTGGATAGGCACAGTGTCCCAGCCCAAAGCTCTTCTATTGTTATAGGGCAGTCCGTCTTCTCGCTTAAAGAAGGTATTCACTGTGCTTGTATTGTATACTCTGGTTCCGTTCCGGTGGACTCCTCCGTTGAGGTGAATCTGCATATAGGTCTACAGATCCTCAGCAATTGAGAAGAATCCTGCGTGGCCTGCCACCCCGCCGAAAAGGTAGGCTGTCGGATCATGCACTTTTCCTCGAATGAGAGTCTTACGGAATGCTGTGTAATTTATAGCTTACGGCTGTATTCGGCTGGGGCGATTCTAGGCAGTAACTCATCAAGATCAGGCAAGAAACTGCTGTTGGGCATTCCCATTTGCTCCATCAGCTATTTTGAGTATACCTAAAGGGGCTTTTTTGAAACTCTTTCGCTTATTTCTCCCAGCAAAATAAAGCTGAGGTCACTGTATACGAATTTAGTAGCAATAGGATAGTCAAGAGTGCAGTTGTAAGTCCATTTCATAACTTACTACTTGGTCTTGGGAAGAGTATAGGGATAATCTGGGAGTAGTCCTGCATTGTGTAAAAGCAAATTGCGGATAGTTGTTGCCTCTTTGCCGTGGTTGGCATACTCAGGAATGAATTTAGTGACCAAGTCATCAATACCAACTTTGCCTTCTTCGTAGAGGTGCATAATGCACGTGAGAGTGGCCGTAACTTTAGTTAAGGAAGCTAAGTCAAAAATGGTATCATTTGAGTAGGAAGGAGAGCTGAAAGGAAGCTAATTTTTCGAGAAATGCCCAAAAGCGTATTCATAGATTTTGTGAGTGCCATTCGAAACACGCAGAACCCCTCCAGGAAACGCGCCATTAGCCCGGTAGTACTCTACGGTATCCTCAACATTGCTCCAGTCATAATCTTCGCCTTGTGAGAACGCAAGGGCAAATAGCAGGCAGAGTATGATAAAGATAGTATCAAATCTCATCAATCTAATATAATAATCAAGCTTTACAGTTAGCAGAATGAAGGCATTATTCAACGTGCAGCTGTAACTCCACTCCCACTTAGATAGACCCACCTCGACAACGAACCCCACTAACAACTCCAAAAGAGGCTCAATGAACTCCAAAATGCCAACAAAGACCGAGAAGCCCTTATTTTAAAATGTGAAAAAGAAGTCAAGATGCTTGAATCTACCAGTGCTGAATTCTAATAGTAGCTCAGAAAGTGCGAAGATGAATGGAAGCAGCTGTAAAGTGAGCAGCAGTAGTAAAGTACCCCAATCCTAAAATAGAGTGTGAGAGTGAAGAAGAGCAAGAAATGAACCATTGGATCGAAAGCGTGCAGAAGCACAGTGGCCTGCCGCAGCAAGCAATCGATTCACTGCTGACCATGGAATTCGAAGGTGGATAAAGCTAAATGTACATCGTACGTTATTTAGATGTCTCTCATGCTACAGTGAGCTCAACGTTGGCATACTTTGCACCTATTTGCCCTGCGCTCATCTCTTCCACAAAGAATGCATCGGAAATCATTTGAAGGTCAACAAACATTGTCCGGCCTGCCAATAAACAGTAATCTTGTGAGACCAAATACAAGAGACCTGCTTTAAGCAGGCATCAAATGATTATCTACCATTAGAATAGTAAATTTAGGGTTCATATTCCAACTATTGGCTTATCTTAATTATCAAATAACCTACTATAAACACAAAGGATTAAAACCAGTGTTAGAAAGAACTGCCCATAGTCTGAAGAGGAACAAAAGTTTTACTTTTAGCGACTTTTCGATAGTAAATATAAGTAAATACTGGTTTAGTAAGATTAAATAACGTAAACTTCAGACTGAGGCTGAAAAATCTTAGTCAAATTAGATAGGAAAAATAAAGGGCTACATCCCACTCTAAATACAAATCAATCGAGATAGACATAAACTAAAAGAAAGACAACAAATCTGAAGGGTTGACCAGCTTCTAAAGAAGTGTGGCAGCCACGCTCACAAATAACCTGACCAACAATACCACAAAATTAGTCCATAACTCAGTGTAGGTGGGAAAAGATGGGAAAAGAAGCTATGATATTTGGACCAACCTGGGTAATAGTAGGGTAATAGTTGTTTAATAGTTGGGTAATAGTAGGGTAATAGTTGTTTAATAGTTGGGTAGTAGTTTGTTTGTGATCAATTTGCTGGCTATCTTCACCAAATAATTGTATTATTAGTCGAATGGACAGCGAACCCA
>Ga0316217_10002556_pt1 | contig 21738 bp, 26 predicted proteins | sample 1anoAmetaG_FD_203633 | JGI IMG/M metagenome (GOLD analysis project Ga0316217, IMG submission 203633) | Freshwater microbial communities from Trout Bog Lake, Wisconsin, USA - 1anoA | ecosystem: Environmental > Aquatic > Freshwater > Lake > Hypolimnion/Profundal zone | place: USA: Wisconsin...
TTTGTGGTAGAAGTTGGAAACCCTTTTGAAACTGGCAGGGTTGATCTTGTTCTTGGAGTTGGAGGCCACTGAATCCTCCTCATTTGTATCGAACTGCAGCCTCTTGCGGTCGAGGATTGTGCTCATTCGATGGCCCATGAAATGGTCGATTGCTTTCCTGACTGAGCTTTTGATGAGGGGGATGACATCTTCCATCTTGGTCCCAGATGACTCCAACTCACTCCTCATTTCTGCGATTTGGTTGGAGATTTCGTTCATCACATCGTTTTGGGCAGGTGGGGGTGGGAGAGTGGGGGTTTCGGGAGGGACGGGAGAGTCCAGCTTCCTTGGCTTGTCTTCTGGAGTTAAGAGGATGGGCTTGTTGTGCCTCTCCCTGGGCACTTTCTTGATTTTCTCCAAATAGTACTGTTCCTTGAGGACGATGTTCTTTTCCTAGAGCTCATTCAGCTGGTCCTTCAGTGACACCACCTCAATCTGCTGGCTTCTGATGACATCTTATAGCTTGCCCTTTATCTCCGCTAGCTTCTTCACCTACCCCTCCGCTCTCAGCGAAGATAGCTTGGCGTTGTCCAGCTGCGAGGTTGTTTTGTCTGTGAGTTGGGCGTCATCCATGCAGCACTGGACTGACTACTCTGCGGTCTTTCTGGCCACAGTTCTGAGGAGTGCTATTTTGGTCTCGATCTGCTTGAGGCTGTTGTGGAAGTAGATCCCCATCTGGAAGGCATGTTGCTTGACGTTGAATTTGTCGTAGCCGTCCTGCGCATTGAGCCGAGGCAGTCCGATTATTAGGTCATTTCTGAAGGACTAAAACTACTCAATGCTTCGGAGCAGTCCGGATTGGCGGTCTTACAGATTTCTCTGGAGGGTGAGCATTTTCTTTTGGATAAGTTCTTCATTCGTCATGTCGTTATCCAAGGGAGCACTGTAGTGCTAAAAGCTGTCCTTTTAGACTAACTCCTCCCGCTCCAGTATTGGGAAATAGTCAAAGATCTATTTTTGGAGGTTCTTTATTTTCTTGGAGTTGAGATTGGTGCCACACAGGTCGCAGACTGACTACTCGTATCTGGGGGCTGTTTCCAACTGACCGCACTTTTTTATCAGCTTTTCGATGACCTTGGCCAAACACTGCAGCACCTTGAATACGACTTCGTTGAACTTCAGGTCAAACAACGCCGAATTGGCTTTGTTAACGGCCTTGATTTGGCTGATGGCTGCCTAGCGACAAATTTACAGCGACTGTAAAGGCGTAGCTGCTCTACGAGGAAATGGGTGTCGTTTCTGAGGTGGGTGGAGTTGATTGACTCCTTGAGTTAGTATCTGCGGATAAAATCGTGGCCCAATTTATTGAGTATTTCTTCGGTAATTTAAAGCGGCTCTATTAAATTCTCCATCGATTTTCTATTTGATATAATACAAGGTCTGAGTTTGCACAAGACCTGCACTATCTATACCAAGACCTCGCACTCAAAACCACTGGTATTTTGTGGACTTCAGTGGGTTATTTGCCCACTCAGCAGGGGGAATTAGGAGGTCGGCTTACTGATGCCAATTTAGGGGGTTGAAAGAGAGGAGTTTTTGAGTGTGTTGGGATTGATACAGATGCAAGTTCTTGAATAGTCACTCATGTGATGTATAACAATCAATATGATTATGTATGGAGTTTTGATTGAGGCAATTGTGATCATTCACCCTTTCTTGTCCCCAAATCAGTGATTACTTCTCAAAGAACTCAAATTGCCCCAATTCATCAATTGGGGTGTTGATTTCCTCGATTGGGCCACTCCCACCAAAAAGGTCACTTTTCCCCTCAACCTCGCCACATCAAAGGCCATACTCTAAAAAGAAGATAAATGCTGCCTCGCTAATGCTATTTCTTATTATAAAGATGCCGTTTTAGTTGTAGGCTACAATCGATGTGTGCTTCAGACTGCAGGCTTTCCGTAATATCACCAATACCTACCTCCGTTCGCTCTATTTCAAGCTCTAAGTAGGCGCAGGCACCTGTTTGGCAGTACCCTACCAGATCATCTCTCAGAACAAATCCTTTTCGTCCATCACCCTTTTGGACTACGTCTCGCCCTTGGTCTCACTAGGTCCGCGATCCTGCATCAATTTGTAGGAACTTGTGGTCTTCAGAATCAATGTTCCCATCGCCTAACTTGAATACAGTCATCTGAGCTACAAATTTATACTTGTCAGATCGCCCAATTCAGCAACCCAGCGCGTCGTTGGGACTTTGTCTGTTTAGTATAACTCACTGCTTTGGGTCGCGGGTTACGTTCCAGTTGTTTTTGATGATAATGGCTGTGGAATCGACGTAACTGTGCAGACGCAACTGCTGAAGTTCAGGGTTAGAGAGCTTGAGATGTGCCCCAATTAGTTTTTTTCTGCTGCAATCCAGTCGCTTTCGAGCAGTTTTCACAAAATAAACAGCCGGCTTGCCTTCAGAGGGAAATCCTAGATTTTAGATAGATTGTAATCTCAGACCAACAAATAGCTATAAAGTGCTTTAATGTAGTATAAAGCAGGGTTGTAGATTTCAGCAGCATCCAAGCTGATTTCCAACCTTGGTGACTCTATTCAAAAAAGTTGGGCAGTAAACTTACGAACATAGCTGTCTGTGAAAGGAATAGACAGCTAACAAGAAATCTATTTCAAAGCCTTCTCATAGAAACTAAGACAAATGGGTTAGCAGAAAACTTAGTAAGCAGGGTAAATCTTCATTCAGAACATCAGGTAAGAGCCACTTCCAACCCTACAGTTGATTCACCGAGAACAGATCCCCCAAAAACAGGAAAGAAAGGCTGCCTACCATTTCGTCTTTCTGGTCCATGGCTATGGCGCAACAAGCTCAACAATGTAGTAATTCTAGCTCTTTCTTCGCTATCTGTACCCTCACCTAACAGTGCATAACTCCTGCGTCAACTAAAACAAGACAGAAGACTAGCTTGAGAAGATGGGCGAGAGACTAGCCACTGAGATGCAACTGGTCATACGCGAAAAGAGTCGTGGGGACGATTATTGTATCACGATTATTGCGCACTCTTTAGGAGGGTTGATTGCTAGGTCAGCTTTGACCTTTATGGAGGAACACAGGCATCATATGAAATGCTTTATATCTTTGGGCACTCCTCACCTTGGCCATCTTTTTCACAACAGTGCTTTCAACAAATTCGGGATTTGGGCGTTCGCTACTATCAAGCGATCAGTTGTTATGAGCTCTCTTCTTCTTTAGAATCCTCACCACAACTACCGAAGGGCCTATATCTATGAGTTATCTACGAGGTCAGGGTTGAATTGGTTCTAAGAAGTTGCCTTTTATGGAAGCAAAGGGGACAGATTTGTGTCGCTTTAGTCATCGCTTTGCCTCAGCAACGAAGAGATTCTCTCTGAAAAAATCCTTTCTGAGATGAAAGCCATGGTTTGGGAGTAAATGAGAGGGAACATTGGATTACAGCTAAAGGGAGTTTGCCATTCCAAATATTTAGTAGATTTCAGTGCGAACAATAGCAAATTGTAGTCTAAGAATTTCACGGATGATTGGCTGGGGAGGAGAGACCATATGAATTTGTGTATGTCTACAGGTTTTGTGAAGTCTCTGCTAATAACCCACAGAGATGTTTTCAGAGACCCTTTTTTGTGATATACTGCACTTTATTTCAATACTCATTATAATCAAAGAATACTCCAAAAGAAAAGCACTCTAAGCTATAAATTACAAGCGAGCAAAAGCAAAGCCCTCCTTCAGTCCATTTCAATCAATGTACGAAGTCCAGAAAGAGGTCTTTTGGTTGGAATAAAGTGATTCAGGTGTAAGCAGAAAATAAGAGAAACAACCATTTTTGCCTTAGGACAGAAAGCAGCAGACATAAGTTCATAGAAACTTAATGGAGCCTTTGGATTCTTTGCTATTTTGAAGCTAGAGTTCACAAAGTGCCAGAAGAAGATCATCCAGAATAACCCTAATTGAGAAATTAAGACAAAATATAGTAGAAAAAGCACTCAAGCGCAGTTATCTTTGATTAAACACAATCATTTTACTGTAATACATAAGAAAAAAGCATAATTTGCATCCTTTTTTGAAGAGACTTAGCTGATTTTCGTTAAGTCTAGCCAAGCCAAAATAACACTCTTTCTTTAAAAAACGGCAAAAACAAGAAAAATCTCCATATTTATGCAGACATGAGTTGCAATGTTTTTATATTTTTATGATTCCAACTCAGAAGGAGTCGAATATTGAGAGTTTATAAGAGTTCATTCCGCGCCGAAAGCGCAGAGCCCGCGACGACCCAATGTAAAGAAACTACATCTGTGTCTGCGGCAAGCGGTACTTGAGTTATCCTGCGCTCTACACCCACATCAAAAACAAGCATCAGGGAAAGGCTCCCTCCCCTGGGGAAGCAGGGGTCCCAAGAATTGGAGAGACTAAGTCTATGATGGTCACACGTTAGTAACCTGAAAACTAGCACGAAAAGCATCTGAGCACTCCAGACGAAGCCTTGGTGTATGTGATCAATACGTTTAAACCCTACTCCCCCACAAAGCAACTGAACTACACAGTCTAAGAGATCTTCAAGAACTTGCCATAAGAGCTGAAGAAGGACATCGAGTAGCGAACCAGAGTGAGTCTGTCAGAGAAGGTCCAGGTCGAAAAGATTCTGGATAATGGGATCAAGGCGGTGACCATTGACGAGATAATGGGGAAGTTCCTCTCCCTGCTGATGAACAAGATAGACAAGGCCCTTTTGGAAGAGTTCACCTTCATCCTGCTCATCTTCAGGAGGTACCTCAACAAGTACAACGCCAAAGATGAGACCAACCTCAAGGAGTACACCAAGGAAGTCTCAGGCATGAAGATGCTGGACAGTGCCAACGAGTTCACCCTCTACTACTTTGACATTGTCGCCAAACCTTACAGGCAGTACCTGGAAGAGACCTGCTTTATAAGCAGACCCAAGAGAGAGTTTATTTGTTTGAGCAAGTTTATGTTCCTGTTCGGAAGGTGGGCTTTCCTGGATAGGTACACCAACTCCAAGATAAGGATCAACAATTTCTGATCATTCTCAAATATCATCCCCTAAAACCATTTCCCATTATTGTCCAACTTTGAACTCAGCCTTTGCCCATATCTTTTCCAATGCTTATACCACTAGGATTAAGTTAGGCACAGAGTGTTGTTATTGGAGGGTTTTGGAAGGACGGCATTAAAAAAGATAAATTGCCTTTTGGTTATTTTAAGAAATAAGTGAGTAAACAGCTTTTCTACGGATAATTTACAAATTGTTATAGAATATGGCTAAGAACCTTTTTACCAAACTTGGGCCCACCCCCTCCTGCACCCACTCCGAAGCAATTGCGACCAAACTCATCGAGGGGCTGGTCAAAAGAGCTCTGGATTTGGCCATAGCCAAAGAAATCTAGGTGATTGAGATAGATATGCTTCGGGAGTAATCTATGAACAAACAAACTTTCACCGTTGAGCAGGCATTCGCTAGAAATCCCTTTAGAACGCTGCTTAATTAGGATTCCAATGCTGTAACTCTCCACTTATTTAGTTTATTTTTGTCAAGGAATCGAGTAGGCCTCTGTCCGCTAAAATCAATACCTTCAAAAGACATGTCAATAAACCAAGGAACACCCGCAGATCGAATCTCAGGTATAGTAGAGCCTAAACCATCAAATCTGCCAAAAGTATTGCATCCAGTCCCACTCATGAGCGCAGGAAGGGTCGGTTCGAAAAAGCCAGCTAGAAGCTCATCATGCTTCCCGACGAGAACACAAACGTGAACGCCGAGGAAGAGCAGTACATCGCGATGCTGAGGGCGAACAAGATTAAGCAGTAGGCCTAAGAAAGGGAGAAGAAGAAGTTTTTCAAACTGATGGCTGAAGAGCAGGAGAGAAACGACAAACTCAACAAGAAGTTTGTGCAGCACTTGGGCAACAAGAACTTCTACTACACCAAAAACGGGGAACTGATGGAGACCAACACTCAGCACCTGCCTTCGCGCTTGCTAAAGAAGACCATAACCAGTAAGACCTAAACCAGCAAGAGGCAGCACAACGGAGAGCAAATTAAGACAGAGACTGTCTTAGTAGAGTACAAGGAGAAGGAGAACCCTTTCAAAAAGGTCAACTAGACTACGTTTATTATGACTAGTAGTAAGCATCTATTCTACAAGTCGGAGAACTGTAAGTACAAGGTTCTGGATTGACTCCAATTGATTATTTTTAACGTTTGTTCACTTACGCAAAAATTACAGTCCTTCAAGGGTTGCTTCACCCAACCGACCAATACCCCCTCCCTCGAATCCCCAAAAATTCAAAATTTTTCTCCTTTTAACCCACAAGAACAACATTTGCCTTCAAAACTTCTATGATTGTTGGTAATTAAGTGTCTTAATGAACTCATTTACGATCATAAATAGAAAATTGCAAAACCCTTTCCTACAAATCTCTCTCAAACTAAACTTTTTCTTTCAGCAACCATTCTTTGTCTCTCTGCAACTTCATCTTTCCCAACAGCTTGGTGAATAAAGAAGCCATATCTCTTTTGACCAAAGAAGCCATTTATACCAATTTATCCTCCTGCTAGTACACACATGTGAAGTCAAAGGGCTATTAAAAGTTGCGCTATTGTAGCTCCAAAATCAGCTCTTGAATGCACTCTGCAGTATCAAGCGTTTTAGAATGCTTACTCATAAAAGAGAACTGGCTTTCTTTGTGAATCAACTCTGATCTGGCAGTCAACGCCTCTTACTTAAAATCGTTCAAAGCTATCAAAGATTCCTTCACCTTTCGCTATAACTCTTTGATTATCTTTTCTTTCTATTCCACAGTGGACTGCAATTCCTAGTTCAAAGCTTTGAGTTGCCATAGCTAAAGCTATTGAGTGTTGTTTTCTTGATGGGATTGGCTCTATTCATACTCATATACTTTCAGCTTTAAGAACTAAAGTTCTTCCTTTATTTGACTCTCATTGATCTCTCTTTTCCGTAGCTATTTTAAGCACTGATCTCTTTCATCGCTGCATTTCCTGAGCTATGCGTAGAGGGCTTCACTCATTTTGTAGAGCTAGTTTCTTTATTATGTAAGTATTTTGATCGTTTCTTTGTACTTTGAGTGACTGTCAATGTGGCTTTTACTCAAAGGACGCTCTTAGATGCTTCTTTCGGACCTTGACAGACTTTTTTTGGTAGTTGAGTCACTCTAGGATTAGGCCTATGAACTATTTCGAGGTTTGGGGTTTAAATGATGCAATTTTTTTTGCTTGCGAGTGTGGGAGGGAATCTAAAGTTACTTTTTGGAAACTTACAAAGTGATTTCAGCTTTGATCGTAGCTTTGGAATCTAAAGACTTATCAAACCTAAAAGTTCTAAGCCCTCTTAGATAGTCCTGGAGAGGGTAGAAAATGGTAATGGGAGCTATTCCGATGATTTATTACTTCCGACTCAGGCCCTTTTTGCTCCCTTCCTTTTCACACAACAGTAAAATCAGCTGCAACTGCTTTAAGGAGAGCGTACTTGACTTGAAGGCAATTCGCAAGTTTCAGTCTTGAAAGCCAAGGTCAATAAAGTATTGAAAGAGATGCTTTGATGGGAGTTGCAATCTGGAGTCACTCTTTGAGAGGGGTTAGAAAATCTATTATCTTGCGTTACTTAAGTCTTACCTAAACCGAGGAGCAGTGAATATGAGGTAGAGCTATGGAGAGTCACACCTTGGCATTAGACCACTTTTGCAGTTATTTTCCACTCGAACATTAAGCTTCCAAATATAAAATATTAATTTAAACAATGTGCACTCAGTTTACTAGACATCTCACGTCAAGATTGATAGGTGTAGCCAGCTTAAAATTGGGTTCGACTCTGTTTACAATTTATAATTCTCCAGGCTTGAACCCTTTCTCGATACTTTCAATGTTTTTCATAATTTATACATATCATCCTTGTGAATTTTCTCAAGGTCATTATAAGTATTGTAGGTTTGGATTGGGCTAGAAGAAGGCAAGGTTTTGCAAAAATCTATTCTTGAAGCCAAGATAGTCAGCCATGGTTCGCTTTTCCATTTTAGACTCATTCAACAGTTTCTGGGTGAATTCGCACTCTAGAAACCATTTGAAGTACCTTATGAACACATTCTTACAAGAGGGCTCTTGGGAGGGACTCAGAAGCTAGTTTAGGCTGCTCAAAGAGTGATAGGACTGTTGATAGAGCTCAGCTGCAAAGGCTTTGAACTATTCGTAGATAATGCCCTGGTCCTAGCATTCTTTTCTTAGTAGTTTTTGAACCTGTTGTTAAAGGTCCGTTGTCAAGATTGCTGTTCGGGCTGCAGATTTTACGATATGGGTGGTGATGTTGTTCTAATTAGTCTCACTTTTTCCAATTTTATTCTTTTTTTAAGCAGTAGCTCTGGATTAAGGCAGTAAGGTCAGCCTATTTATTTTTTCTTTCTTTTCTATCGTTTTTAGTTTGCTGCCAAAGCTCTAGGGTTCCAGCTGCAGTGGAGTTGAATTGTTGGTGGAGCTGAGCTGTAGAGTTTATGCTTGTTTAATTTAAGGTGCCTAGAACGAGGATGAACAAACATCAAGCTAAATGTATTGAGGCTGTAATTAATCGTAGGTAGAGACCTTGAAGATATCTTCGCATCTACAGGTTGAGTACCTTCTTTGCCTCTTAATATTCCCAGACTACACCTTACTGTACTCTACTTCTTTGACTATTGATTGAGCTGATTCCTAGCCCTAATCAAAGTGGTCAGAATGATAGAGGACTGGGAAGTAGGACCCTTAGTGTTGGGGAGACTAGAACCAAAAAGGTTTGTTAAAGTCTGAGTCTTGGCAACCGAATGTATTTGTTGACATTAAACAAAAAACTAATACAAAGCATTTGAATTTAACACTTAGATGAGTACTCTTCTGATGAATTCTAATCTGTTTAATTCAATTCATGATCAGATTCTGATAAAATGACACAGATGAGTTTGTTAAGACCTAAAACTGAGCAATAACGCACCCTTTGCTTTATTTCTGTTTTGGCCTCCTTCCTCAAATTAAACACTTTTGAATTATTTTGAGCAACTGGTTCTTAATAATACAAAAGTATGTTTGTCCGACAGCGAAGCACTGCATCCCCACTTCTAATCACACTCATAACCATTGCTATTGCTTCAGTGGAGGCCCAACAGAATTGCGTCACTCCCTTAATCCCTGGTTTTGATGGCTGTTCCTCGTGCAACTAAACTTTGAATTACTTTCTCGCTCTCAACGTTTCTTCAGGGGCTCAGACTTGCATTAACACTGAAGGCTGCATAGCTGTCGACGCAAACAACAACTGTGTGACCTGTAATGGTAGTACAGTGTTGGAGACCAAGACCAACACTTGCGTCATTCTGCATGGCTGCAAGGTAGCAATTGCCCCTTCAAACTGCAGTGAGTGCTATACTCCTAGCTACTATCTCAGTGGAGGCAGTTGCGTGCTGCAAATAATTGATTACTGTTGGAGGGCAAATGTCACATGTTTGGAGTGTTCGGACTAAAACATCATCAATAAAAGCAACTGCTCAATCCCTAGCAGCAGTTGCCTGACATTTGACTACGAGATATGGCAGTGCGAGAAATGCAACCCCAACCAAACCCTCCACAGTTCTGGAATCTTCTGCTTCAACCTCATCCAAAACTGCATGGTTTACCAGCTCAGCATCTGCATCCAATGTCAGTAGGCCTACTACCTGAGTGCTGACAGCAAGACCTGCCTTGACGGCTACAGCATCAACCTCTACTAGCAGGTGCTGACTACCCCTTACTACCTTACTACCGCCAGTCTCCCCAAAACGCTCACTAGTTGTCTCAACATCAACCAGGATTTCATCAGCAGCAACTGCACTGCCCACAACTACTGCATCAATGGCACTTGCACCCAATGTGTCCCCACTTACTATCTCACCAACAAACTATGCAGACCTTGCTCGGAATACACCAACTGCCTGAAATGCGACCTTTTGAACTGCAAGCAGTGTTCAGATGGGTACTTCTTAGTGGTGGACCTAGGGTTCTACCAGATTTCGCAATTCTTCACGAATTCAGCCATCTCAGCCTTAGTCAGCTCACAATGTCTTCCATGCTCAATCTACAGTTGTGCCTCCTGCCGCAACTAGTTTACCGACAACAACATCAACAAAGTCCGCTGCGATAGATGTCTCTTCGGCTATAAACTGTTCAACTACACCTGCTACAAATGTGAGGACGGATCTTACTTCAATATAACCACCAAGGCCTGTCTCTCCTGCAACGACAGTTTGTGTCAGATCTGCAACACTGACCCCAATGTTTGTGACCAGTGCTAAACGGGCTACTTCTGGAATGGCACAAACTGTCTAGACATCAATACTTCTTACTACTCTTCACCTTCAGGGTTGAAAGGCTACTACACGTTTTAGGTATTCAACAAATCCTTCCCCCAGAGTAGCACTGAGATCGTCAATGATGAGATTTTGCTTATTGAGAGCTGCAGCGGCAAATCCAACGGCTATGTTTGCCTCTGCCCTAATAACGGCACAGTCTTTACCTCACTCTGCTATTCTATCAATAAAAATCTCACAACTGTAAATACCACAGTAGCTGACATCGGCTCTACTTTGGGCCTCAATTCCACCAATCTCAACAAAGCGCAATTTGTACCAAACCTAATTCTGTGGAAACTGATGTCCTAACTGCCCAACTTCAGCGTCGACTATCTCCCAGCTTCAGGAGACCTGTTGTCCGAGAAGCAATTCGCCAGCTACATTCAAATGAAGGTCAACTACATCCGCAATCATTATCAGTACGCTTCAGCTCAGGCACTAGCAATAGCCAACTTCACCTTCAACTCACAGTTCAATGTCTTTAGTCCCTACAGTCCCACGGTTATCTCAGGTCCAGGCTACTACTTCAAATACTCACCAAGTACCTCACAGTTAGATGACTCTTCATTTGTGACCATTTCCCAAATCAATAGTAATCAGTCCTCGGTGGTTTTTGTCCTTTTCAACAACACAGTTACCTCCATAAAGGCCATTACAGGCTATGTGTATGTTTTTTTAGGTAGCCTCAATGCTTCAAGCAATGTGACCCTGAAAGTCAAGAAAATCGGGTTTTTGGAGTCCTATCAAAGCTACTTAGTGCAGGCCAACGGCATATCACAATCTCTAAATGTCACATCTGACTCCTAAGGTTTCTTGACAATCAGTAACGTGACAAGTTCAACAGTTTCGACCCAATTCGTGTACTTCGTGACAGTGAGCAATGGCACATCAGCAGGAGACATATACGCTACCACACGCATCTAAAACCTGATCTACAGAGATAGCTTCATTTACATTTTGATCATTTTCAGTCTCTACTTCGTGTTTGTGCCACTTTGCTTCTTAGTCGATTGCGTGGACAAAAAGGCCTTTAAACGCAAGGTCCCCAAAGAAGAAGAAGGCTCATCTTACCAGGGCATAAAGCACAAGACTGAAAGCGACAATGCTTAGGCAGGCGAAGATTAAAGGATACAGAAAATATACATCAACTACAAAGATTTTTTCCCGATCTACAACATCGCCAACACCCCCAAACCCAAAAGGATACTCAAACTGTGCCTGTTCATAGTCAACATTCAGCACAGCATAACTTTCCTCTCTTTGATCTACTTCCACCTTTCGGCAGGGCAGCCACTTGTTGCAGTACTGCTTGCCATTCCAGCCTATATCTGCACAATCATTTTGGGGTACCTTTGCGGACTGATCACACTCAAGCTGCCGGGCAACACTAAATACTTAATCAATATCTTGACAATTGTTTATTGGGTGATTTGGGTGGTGGTGATGGCAGATTTTTATAGTAATGAATACAAACCTTATGTCTATACATTTGTGGTCATATTCTTTGTGGTGGATATGCTTTTCGATTTCCTTTAGACGCTACTGATGTATTTTACCATCAAACAGGACACACGACAGATTAAACTTTTTAAGGCTTTGTCAAAATGGCTCAGCTTTAGAGGATACTATGAATTCGATGAAATGGCAAAAGATCTGGCTTAAGCAAGAGACAATTAGTGAAGAAAATGATAGAATATAAAATTATAAAAAAGAGTAGTAGTAATTAATGAAGAAATAAAGATAAAATATGATAAAATAAGAACAATTAATTCAAAAATAAGGGGGCTAAGAGAATAGTCCATTAAATGTTCAAAAAATTTCAAAAGTGGTCACAAATTCATTTTTTCTTTACAACAAAATTATTCCCCATCCTTTTTTTGACACTTTTGATAGTTATGACACTACTTTTCTATCTCGCTTTCACTATCTCCTTCTTTCCTTATATACTCATCCTTTTCATTTCCTCATCGATATTATTTAATTCAACTATATTCAATACTCAATTAGCTTTTTCATTTCTTTTATACTTTATAGAATATTGTAACAAGTTCACAGTTTTGAATCCTCTCATTTGCGTTTTTTATAAAGCATCGAAATTATTTGTTTTCAACTATCTTGGCTTGATCCAAACCGATGCAAAAATAATTCCTTTAAAAGAGAATAAGAGATAATTATCCGCACTATACCACTATCTATTGAAATAATCATCTTACTTTTTATTTTTTTTCAATACATTAATACCCACTCAATAATTTTTTCTTAATTCAGCCCGCCTTATATCACTGAGGCGGTTTTCGGCAGTTTTGACTAAACAGGAACGACTTCCAGAGTAACGGGGCTCTCGGTCGGCTGCATGTGTATTCAGGAGCAGCTAAAAGAGTTAGGAAATATGGTCTAATCCCTTAATTAATGTAATAGTTTTTATAACTAGAACTGCTAAGACTAAGTGCTACTGACCGCAGAGTTAGGACTAAAATAGTTTTAAAGGGTTGGTTTCATTGAGATTTGGGCGAAAGCCGAGAAATGTGAACCCTTGTGGAAAAAGCGAGCCCAATAATAGAGAATTTAAAAGCATAAGAGAACTTCTTAACTCCCTTTCCCTACTCAAACAGCTAGAAAGAGCACAAATACGGATAGTAGTGCCAAGCCCTCGTTTCTTTAAAGCACACTCCTGCGCAGAACGCAGCTTTTGGAAAGATTATGCCTTCGCAATAATGCAAAAATAATATTGTTTCTCCAATCGTGAGTGAGGAAACTGGGCCAAAAGTGATGGTTCTTCTATCTGAGGTGCGAACAACGTGAGTGAGCTGGAATTAGTTCAAAAGCATTTTGTATTGCTAAGCTCTTAAAACATAAAACAGTAGTTTTTATTAGCTGTGAAAAATCCCAGGACGAAACAAAAAAAGTTTTAGCTCTGAAAGCTGAGGAAAAACTTAATTTTTGTTGACTAAAGCTGACCCGAAAGGCATTCTGGGCGATGATCGATTGTGAGCTAAATCTAAAATCCACCAATCTCTAGAAAACTGGCCTTAAGAGAGATATATTGGTTGGGATAGCTCAGCAAACTGCCACTCTTCCTCCCCTCCTTCAGCAGTCAGAGACTCAGCTCTTTATCTGGTGTAAATCCTGGAAGATCGGCAAAATGAGGACAGACGAGGGCCTAAAAAAACAAAGAGAAACTAAACTAACGAATACAGGGGTACTAAGAGGGGGTTGGGTGTGAGCCAGGCAGGAGTAATGCAGTGGGGGAGAGTGGGATCAAAATCAAGGTGAGTGGTGTGTGAACTTGATTGATAATAATAATCAAGGAGTATGGACGGGAATAAAGGTGCAAAGGAGTAGCTCGTGGTCAGCCGTTCTGAGGCTAATGGGGGTGCCTGGTCCTTCCACGAAAACCTTTCCTACGCCATTTTCATTGATGTACACAAGAAATCAATGACTTCCAAGAAAAAAATGAGGTACTGAGTGCACCACGCAGGGAAATGAACTTCTTCGACAAACTGTCCATCTTTGTAACCACGCGGACCTCTTCCCAGTGCCGCAGCCACCACCAGAAGGTCTTCGGCAAGTTCAAGTACATCAGCCAGATCACTGCCGTCTTCAAGACTCAGCTCGGCAAAGACACCTACGCCCTCCTGCTCAAGCAAGGCAGGGTAAACCTCAAAAAGGTTGACTAGCTGTTCGCCTAGAACGCTCAACAGCCCCCTCACAGCCCTCCTGCGCCTGCTCCCGACCACCAATAAAAGGTTGATTCACCGCCATTGGCTTCATTGGAGCACTAGGGCCTCGATAATTTGCCCCTGCAGCCCAACGAAGCTGCCGGCAGCAAAGTGCCCCCTGAAGGGTCTGAAGGGGGGCCACTGTGGATGAACTGGGGAGAGGCCAAGCTCCCATTCATGCCGAGCAGCTACTTCACCTGATTACCATTACATTGTCAAAATCTTAAAAGTAAGAGCAACTCTCCCAGAACACTCAAAATCCTTAATTGTGCTCCTGCCTTCCTCTCGATCCTATCCTTGGGCCGAATAAACGGTTTTGTCTGATTTTTAGTGGGTGCGGTTATATAAGATAGTTCAGCTAAAGTGAATTATATGTCTATTCTTCCAGTTGCCACGGCCTAGCACCCAGCTGGCTATAAAAAAAGTCCACCCTCGCCCATGCCCTTCGCTCTGCTGCCTCACAACCGCTACGTGATCTTGTTGGTGCTTTGCTGCAGTTTGGTGCAAGTCACTCACTCTTCCTGCTATAACAGCACGGGTAACGTAACCGGCTGCAGCCTGTGTCTGAGCGACGACGGCTCGATGGTCAACAGTTGCTCGTTCTACGGCAATAGCAACGACAACTGCCCCAAAATATGCTGCAGTCTGGATTATCAGGTTAGAATCCCCTGGAACTGTCCCTATGTCAAGAGCCCAGGTTCTGGCAGCTCAGTCAGCATCACTACTGTTGTGGTCATTATCATCTTCTCCGTCCCCGTCTTGATCTGTCTGCTCCTGATGGTCCATGGCTGCATTGTAGGCATCAACAGGACCCCGCAGCAGGCAGCCAGGGCCAGGACGGAGCACAGACACCCCCACACTGAGGTCAACCTCAACAACTACAGCATCTAGGACAGTTTCCCCTACCAGATTGACCCTCAGCAGGCCTGCTCCATCTGTCTCGAGAACTAGTGCCACACCATAACCCTCTGCGGCCACACCTACCACTCCCAGTGCCTGCGCGCCTGGCTGAAGAAGAGGGAAACCTGCCCCCTCTGCGTCAGTCCCCAGTTCAACCCCATCGCAGTCTTCTGCACAGCCTGCGGCCGGTCGGTCAGGCTGGACACTATGTACGGCAGGATGTCGCGCTAGAAGAAGGCCGAGTGGGAGTAGTCCACGCGCGTCAAGTGCCCCAACTGCCTCAGCCAGCATCTAGAAGATGGCATCCAGATCAGCATTGAGGAGGAAGAGGTGGAGCGGTACCAGGCACCTACCTTGGCTGCCGTGCTTGAGAGCCAGCAGAGGGTGGTTTCGGAGAGCAAGTTGGAGAGCTAGGGCAAATCGGGCGGGGAGTTTAATTGATTTATTTTAATTGTAATATGCTGGTTTTCTTGAGGCACGCCGAGAGGGGCGACAACGAGTTCCCGCAGCAGAGCTCGGAGGTCCCCCATGACCCCCCCATCACCTCTGCCAGCGCAGCCACCATCGCCCGGACAGCCACGTAGCTGCTAGCCATATTTCAGAGCAACCACATCCGGACAGTGCAGATCATCTGTTCCAAGTTTTTGAGGTGCCTGATGACTGCCGAGCAGCTGGGGACCACCCTGAGCAGAGGCGGAGTGGCCGTGGCCCAGCCCTCGATAGTTAGCAACTAGATCGGAGAGTACATGCGGGAGGATTGGTTCAGCGAGTACCCTCTCCGGTCCGGACTCATCTTCGATTCAGCGCACAGGCAGAAGTACATCAAGGGGGAGGAGTGGGAGGAGGTGAAGCTGCAGCAGGACCTGCCTTTCCCCGAAAACTATGTCATGTTCCACCACCGCGTCGGCAGCTTCAGGACCAAACTCCACTTCCCCAGCAAGGGGCACTGCACCATCATCGTCACCCACGGGTTCGTGGTCAGAGAAATGTGTTGGCGCATGAACCAGGTGCCCACCATCATGGGCGAGGTGCCCTACTGCGGATACGCAGTGTTCACGCACGACGGGCAGCAGGAGATGCTGCTCAAGGCCAAACTGTGACCAACTCTGGCCAAATTTACCCAGAAGCTGGCAACAGTGATGATATGATACCAGTATACAATCCTACAATAGCACAATAATTAACTGCTATCTGCAATCCAATCCAGATATTGCCAAGACAAGGTCAACAAGACAAGGTTAACAATAACAAGAGCATCAGTATTATTCACAATACAATCCAGTTACTCAAAAGAAAGGCTATTCACAATACCATCAAGTTACTGAAAGAGAAGGTTAGCAGCAGCATCAGTATTATAAGACATCATCAGAAAGACAGCTACTTCTACTCCTCCAGAGCACGCTGCAGGAGAGTCAGGGCCGCGTTGCTTGCCCTCAGCCCCACGCTGAGCTTCTGCCATGCACTCCTCAGTTCCTTCGTCAGCTCGCTTCCCCTCTCCAAGCCCTCCAGCACTCTCCAGCACAGTTAGAGCTCATGGCCCTCTTTCACGAAAAAGCTGAGGATGGCTTAGAGTCTTTGCCTGTGGGTGGCGTGGAGGAAGGAGAGTGAGCTCTTGAGGTTGGAAGGGGGAATCTTCTTGAGCAGCTTCAAGATGAGGAGGGGCTGTTCCTTCTGCTCCAGGGCCTCGATGATTTCCTCGCCATGCTTCAGATCCTCGTAGCGGGTCTTTTGTTCCCTCTGCTTGAACTTCTAGTTGGCGTATTCCTAGATCAGCACCTTCTCTGCATTTTTCTCGTCCTGGTCGCCAGCCACAGTCTGGTCGCCAGTCTGCGTCCAAACCCTAAACCCCCCATCGAGTCCACCCGCCACCAAGTAGTCGCCAGCCGAGGAAGAGGCCAGGGTCTTGACTTAGAGGATGTTTTAGTCTAGATCTTGGATGAGTTGGTAGGTATCCAGGTCCCAGAACTTGATGTGGCCGTCCTTGCTGCCCGATATGGCGTAGTGGGTGTCCTTGAGGAAGCGAACTGCGGTGAGTGGTTCGGAGTGGGCGAAGATGGACCTGATGCAGTGGCCGAAGTCCAGGTCCCAAACCCGCAGGTCCTTGTCCACGCTGGCTGAGACCAGCAGGGCTCCATCTGAAGAGATGTCGAAGTCGGTGATGGGCAGCTTGTGGCCGTACAACTTCAGGGCGTTTTTGCCAGTGTCCCCGTACTGGATGTGGATTTGGTTGTTCTGGAGACTGGCCGCCAGCCGTTCGTACTGTCTGCCGTACATGGCGCTGCTGATCTTGTCCTAGAAGAAGATGCGGCCGGTCTGGCGCACCTTCACTCTGCCCTTCTTGTCTGAGCCGATCTAGAACTGGCCTACCTCGTTCTACTTCCAGAGCAGGGCCTTGCTGGCCTTGACCCAGCAGCCCACCCACTCTCCTTCCTCCTCCAGCAGGCACTCGTTTGAGGCCAGGTTCCAGATGGAGAAGGTGGGGGCGTGGAGCAGGAGGAGGAAGGCGGAGTTGAAGAGGGAGGTGTGGGTGGCTTTCTTGGTGATGGAGTAGAGTGGGGCGAAGGTATTGTAGTTGAAGATGTTGATGTGGGTGTTGGTGCGTTGGACGAGGTAGGGGTAGTCCATCTCCAGCTGCAAGGTTCTGTCACTAGCCTGCGTTATCGCCTTCTCCCCGTTTAGCTCACTGATATTCCTGCCGTTGTTGAGATAAATCTTGCCCTCGGCCAGATAGAAATTGTACACTTTCCAAAGCAAGCTCTTTTCCTCGGCCACACCTACCTGCATCTCATACACGTTGCCCTACGGTACAATCTCCTCCACTTCTTCTCCCTTCACTTTCCCTTCTTCCCCTTTGTTCTTCTTCCTGGAGACTGCCCGCTTCTGCCTGAGCTTGGTCTTCTGCTGACTCAACAGTTCATAGATCTCGACCTTCTTGTCGCCTGAATGAAGTGGTGGGTACTGAGGAGGTAGATGTGGTTGTTCTCGACTGAAATTTGCTGGCAGCGGGTGTAGTTCTTCCTCTTGATGCTGCCCACTGCCTTGCATATGTCCTTGTCCTCTGCCTCGGCCAGCTTGACGATCGAGATCTCCTACTTGTTGGTTCCCACGAACACCAGCCCTCGTTCCCCACAGTAGGCGAAGGCTGTGGCTTCGGTGGCGCCAGTAGCGATGACTGCTAGGCAGAGACGGGTGTCTGCGTCCCAGACCTTGAAGAAGCCGTCCTTGGCAGTGGAGAACACCACGTTGACGGGCTTGCCCTTGAAGATGAGTGTGGTCAGTTCAACCTGCGTGATCGAGTTGCTGTGGGCTGACTTGCTGAGTGGGCTGTGACTTACATCGTGCTGTGCTCCTCGGAGAGCAGGTCCCACAGGATGATGTGTCCGTCCTAGCCCCCAGACACCAGTCGGGTCTGGTCCTAGCTCGCGAACAGCCAGGCCACTGTGGACACGTGCTGCTCCAGGGTGAAGAGGTGCTCCCGCTGGTCGATGTCCCACACTGAAATGGCCCCGCCCTCCTCGGCCGCGTAGACCCTGCTGGAGGAGAGGTGGAGGTGGCGGAGGGGGAGGTTGTGGGTGGGGCGGTGGAGGAGGTGCAGGAGTTCCCCGGTTTTGAGGGAGAGGAGGACCAGGTACTGTGAGGCTGCGGCGATGATGAGTTTTCCTGCGTGAGGGGAGAGTAACTGTGGTGGTCGATGGCGAAGTTGGCGTTGCGGGAGGAGGCGAACCCCACAGCTTTGTGGAAACCGTACGAGTAGTATACTTTGACCATTGTTGATAATTAATAAATGCATACCCATACCCACCACTCACCCACTCCACCCACCCCAACCATCCCAACCATCCCGTCCCACCTCTCGATTGGCACCATTCTCCCTAGATCCCTTCCAGCTGCTGCTTACTGCCCAAACTTCCAAAAAGGGTATTTGATATAAATGCAATATATAGTTAGGGGATAATGATGCGATAAATTACCCTCCACTGCCCTCGATTAGGCTGCTGCTGCCTTGCTTTCGCGCGGGGAGACCACCAGCCTGATAGTAATTTTGCTGAGCCGCCCAGACCCAAACTAGCCAACTGCGCTTCACCAGGCTGCACATTCCTAGAGATCACTCCCCCATTTCCCACCCCACTCTCCTGGATCTAGCAGCTGCAGGCGAGTAGTGGGCGTGGGAGGGGAGTGGGGGGGCAGAGGCGTCTCCATTTCGGATTGAATGATATAAAGAATATAGTCATTATGGCATGGGCGGGAGCGGACACTGGGCTGCTTCTGACACCCTACAATACTTTTGGGAGCAGAGGGAGCCACATGAGAGTGGAGTGGGCATCTAGTTTAAGTGGGCCTGTGGGTGGCAAGCCGGCCCGCCTCGATTTAGCCAATTACAATAATATGCAGATAGGCATTTTTAAGGGCACTCTGCCGCGCTCAATTAAATTATTACTGCGCTCTATTATGCATTATTAGCCATAATAGGGTCTCCTCTCCCCGAACACCAAAACGCACGCGATTCCACTCTTCCGCCCCAACGAACATCAGCAGGGCCCAAGCTCGTCTTTGGCTGCTTTAGTGGGCACTGCCTCTGTTTTTCTGCGCTCATTTGCCCGGCCATTTCCATCGCTTCCATCAACTTTACTCATAAAAAGATGAAAAAAGACAAAAGCAGCGGACTAACGGGTCAGAAGCGATGAGTGTTTTGCTAGTTAGGGCTGAAGGGCTCGGTTTGAGCAGCTCGCAATTTCTCAATTTTATTAATTAGTATATCAACTATTTTAATGTTGTTGCTGGAGTGGGACGAGTACTGGGCGAGGCTTCGGGAGTAAAGTGATAGGAAGAGTGGGCAAAAGAATAAGGTATTGTATATTCTATCAGATAGTAGTGGCGTGGTTCAGAAGTCAATCTCCTCGAGCTCCATGTGGGTATCCTGGTTCTAGAAGACGGGGTCCTTGAAGACTTGCATGATGTCAGCGCAAGCCATCTCGTAGTTGAGGGCCAGTTCTTCTTAACTGGCCATGGCTGCGTCGCTGCGGGCAGCGCACGACCCCGAGTTCTGCTGCAGCCACCCCAGGAACTCCTGGTACTGCTATTGCGTGTCAAAGGCGTAGAAGACGTTGGTGGTCTAGCAGAGGAATCCGTACACCACTCCCTCACCCACGCACTCCATAACTCTGCTTTCCATTAAACCAAACAATAATTTTATTGATTATAAAGCACTCAAATATCCACAACTAATAAGGCACCCTCAGCTGATCTTTGCCCAGGCCCCCCAAATCGTGTCCCCTGCGACTAGCTGCCTAGGGAATCAGTGGTCGTTGAACAAAATTGGCTTTGCGGGGGCCCTCCCTTTCTCATTGAGTTTTATTCCATAAAAATTGAGTTTCAGCTGTTGATTTTCCCCTAAACTTTTTTGAGCTATTTGTAATAGGCCCCCGCTCAATGGAGCAGAGGGGTCTCGCTTAGCTCAATCTTTTGCTTCTTAGCTAAATTTGATTGGATTCCCAGTTTTCCTATGTTGAAACTGTCAAATCAAACGCATATCTTTTCTACATAAAATAATGAAATGACCTAGCAAAACAACGAGGCCCCACCCAAACCAATCCAGACAGCAACTCCCTCCCACTCCCCCTCCTTCTCCCTCACCTCTCATCATCAAAAATCATTCCATTTCGCTCCGTCCAAATACACTCCAGATTCACTTCCCTACCACCCCGCAACTCCTCCTTGACCTGCCTGGCCCCAAGACCCATCCCTGCTGCCTATGTCTGGAGCGTAGGGAGGGCGGAGTGTGGGGAGGAGGGAGGATAAAAAGATTGAAGGAAAGAGCGGAAGAGGGGAGATTGGGATAGTGCGGGTGGGCAGTCTTGGGGGGGTTCAAGTATGCCTGCTATAATATTTGTTTCCATTTTTATTACGCCTGCCTATAATTCGAATTCCCACCTAACGAATGTATTACTAACCGATGGCCAGCCGCTCCAAGTCACGGGACAAATACTAGCGGCACTTCCTCGACCGCAGCCACCTCCCCGACCCGCACCCGTCCAGGGACTGTCCCCGCGAGCACTCCAGGGACTGTCCCAAGTAGTGGCCGCAGGAGAATGAGGTGTCGCGGCTGTCGCAGCTGGAGGACAAGATGAGGGTGCTCAATGGGCTAGACGCCACGGAGTAGGGCCTGCTGCGGGACATCAATAGCAACAACCAGCGGCTCTAAAACATCATCGCCTCCGTCCGCAGCTTGATGAAGGTCGACCCCAAGTCCAGGAAGCCAGGTGTCTCCCCCCTCGCCAAGCCCACCCAGCACCGCACCAACGACCGGGACAAGTCCAGCAAAAGACTCATCTAGAGAGTTGAGAAGGCCATCTCCGACTCCCACCACTTTTCCAAGTGATCACTGCACCCCTTGCTTCATACCCACCCAAACACCCCTGAACCATAGACTGCCCAACCACCCGTGAGCCATAGGGTGCGATGAGTGAGTGCCAGTCGGCATGAGAAGCCATTCGTTAAAGCATTTAGGCAGGATAGGGCAGTTAATTATTCTGGGGCATTTAGTGCGATATCTAAGACTTAATATTGATAAATAGGTTTTGGCTGACACTTTGTTTGAGCAAACTCGATTATTTTAGGATACTATGGTCAATTTGGAATCCAGTATTATTCAGATGGCAGCTGCAGGCAAGCACACGCAAACTCAAGTGGATACTAAGCTACTTGTGTTAGAGCAACCATTATG